>JGI24140J50213_10000109_pt1 | contig 35455 bp, 34 predicted proteins | sample BarGraIncu00222A_FD_50213 | JGI IMG/M metagenome (IMG submission 50213)
CGGCAGTATTGTCAACATCACCTCGCTCGCCGCAACCTACGGCCTGGCCTATGCGATCCACTATACGACCTCGAAGGCCGCGGTTATTGGCCTGACGCGCGGCCTCGCCCGCGAACTCGGCCGCGACAACATCCGCGTCAACGCGATTGCGCCGAGCGCCGTTCTGACAGAAGGCACGCAGGAATTCTTCGGCGCCAAACACGCCAAGGCGCTGGAGGTCATCGCCGCCTCGCAGTCCATTCCCCGCAATCTCGTTCCTTCCGATCTGGCAGGAACGGCGATCTGGCTGCTGTCCGGCGCGAGCGATTTCGTAACCGGCCAGACCATTTCGGTGGATGGCGGCACCGTGATGAATTAGCCGGCAGCGAGCGCGACGACGATCAAATACTCACGCTTATCAACCGGCGAGTGTAATCGCCGATTGATCATAGGCGCCCGAACCCATGCTTCCGGCTGCCGCGCGCCTGGCTGCCAGCGGCGCAAAACTAAAACTGGAAGCCATACCGCTGGACTCCCACAACTTTGAAGCCAGGCTGGCAAGCGTCGGAGAAGCAGACCTCGCGCTCGGCGCCTACGCGAAGGCGCCTCAAGATCTGCGTCGGCAGTAGCTCTATGCGGACAATTACCTGAGCATGGTGCGCAGAGACCATCCGAGGAAACGGCATCTGGGACGGATCGCCGAATTTCGTTCAGCGCAGCACATCGTCTTCACGGCTTCGGAGACCGGACACTCGGCGCACCGGACGAGGCAGGAAGTCATCGAGGGCGCGGTCGCGACGGACCACGTGCTGCTGCGCCTGCCGAGCTTTATTGCCGCCGCACTGGTCGCGGCCGAAACCGATGGCGTCGCAACCTTGCCCGCCAACCTGGCGATGTCGATCAAAGACCGGTTGCAACTCGCAACATTCCAACCGCCCGTGAAGATGCCACTGATTGCCGTCACCCAGTATTGGCACGCGAGATACCATCTGGATCCCGGCCATCGCTGGCTGCGCCAGACCTGCTTTGGCTTATTTGGTGGCTCTGCCTGAACGTCAAGACGCGCGATACCGTTCCAGCGAAAGAGCCGCGATCGGGACCTCGGGCTTCCGTTCGAGCAGACAGTCCGCGAGAATGCGGGCCGCGCCGCAGGCCATCGTCCAGCCCAGGGTTCCGTGGCCGGTGTTGAGATAAAGATTCCTATATCGCGTCTGTCCGATGATGGGCGGTCCATCCGGTGTCATCGGCCGCAATCCACTCCAGAACGACAGGCCTTTGAGATCGCCGCCGCGCGGAAACAGGTCGATCAGCGAACGCTCCGGCGTCACACGGCGGCCGGCAGCCAGTTTGATCCGGTATCCTCCCAACTCGGCCGTACCCCCGACGCGGATTCGATTCCCAAGACGGGTGATCGCGACTTTGTAAATCTCGTCCATCACCGTCGATTGAGGCGCGCCCTCTTCGTCCGCAAGCGGCACGGTGATGGAATAGCCCTTGACCGGGTACACGGGAATATCGATCCCGATCGGCCTCAGCATCAGCGGCGAAAAGCTGCCCAATGCCATGATGTAGACGTCGGCGACCATCGGCCCGGAGTCCGTCGCGACGGTCGTGACGCGATCGTTCTCGACGCCGATGTTGTCGATCCGCGTATTGGATAGGAAGCGAACGCCGGCCTCCTCCGCCATCGCCATCAACCGCTGCGTAAACAGATAGCAGTCGCCGGTTTCGTCGTCGGGGAGCCGGAGGCCGCCGGCAAACGACACCCGGGCGGTCGCAAGACCCGGCTCCGCCCGTATGCAGCCCTCGCGGTCCAGCAACTCGAACTTGACGTCATACTGGCGCAGCACCGCCAGATCCTTTCCGACGGAATCCAGCTGGGACTGCTTTCTGAACAGCTGCAGGGTGCCCTGACAGCGGTGGTCATATGAAATGCCGGTCTCGGCGCGCAGCGACCGCAAACAATCACGGCTGTATTCGGCGATCGGAACCATTCGCGATTTGTTGATGGCATAGCGATCAGCCGTGCAATTGCGCAGCATCTGCAACACCCAGCGCCACATGAACGGATCGAACTGCGGATGCACCACCAGCGGCCCGTGCTTGTCGAGCATCCACTGAATGGCCTTGAGCGGCACGCCAGGTCCCGCCCACGGCGACGCGTATCCCGGCGAAATCTCGCCGGCATTGGCAAAGCTGGTCTCGAGAGCAACGCCAGCCTGGCGATCGACGACCGATACCTCGAAGCCGGCCTTGGCAAGATAATACGCGGTGGTAACGCCGATAACCCCGGCGCCCATGACCAGGACTTTCATGAGTCTAGACGCGTCAGCAGCAGGGTGTGAAACGGTATCACCAGTATGCCCTCATTCATGTTGATGAAGTAACGTTTCCATGTCGTCTTGTCGACCGGCTGGGACATCGGCGCCGCTGCGCGGCCGCTTCGGCATGAACATAATTTCGGCACGGGCGCCGGCTTGCGTCACGTGCCAGGATAAATGATGGGCAAAGACCATTTGGCGGGCCCGTGCGGCCAAACGCATCGCATCATCCGTACGCCGGCGCATGCTGGTGCCCCGCTCGGTAATGCCCCGTTGCGGAAAGTGCCTGCCGCCATCAAGTCTGGAACGACTTGACGTTGTGTCCAGCAGCGAACGTTCCTTCAAAGGCGCCGGCAGCGCGAACAACGTCGTCCTCGCAATGCGAGCGTCCGACGATCTGCAAACCCACCGGCATGCCGTCAGGCGCGAACCCCGCGCAGACCGAAGCTGCGGGATGCCCGGTGAGATTAAACGGGTACGTATAGTAGACCCACGAAACGAGATTTCGATCTGTGAGTGCATCCGGGATATTCTTGCCCACGTCCAGTGAGGTCACCGGAATNGTCGGAGAAATCAGAAGNTCGTACCGATCGAAGAAAGCACGAACGTGCTCTCGCAACGCGTACCTGGCAAAAACCTTGGTGTAGTAATCGCGCATTTCCTGCGACAGCGCGGGTTCAAGGACATCGGCCACAGCCGGATCCAACGACTCGCGCTGATGTTCGATGAAGGAGCGAAGCCGAATGCCGACACCGGCGTAGAACTCCGCCGTCCAAAGATCGGCGGGGTCAACGTCAAAGACATTTTCAACGAGATCGACGTGGCAACCGAGCTGCTCAAAGGTTTGAGCTGCGCGGTGGGTGATCTTTACCACCTCCGGATCGGGTCGTGCGTAGCCGAAGGTCGGACTATACGCGACCCTCATACCGGCGACAGAGACAGATACAGCAGCCGTTACGTCCGGTACCGGACCTGCGACACCAAACGCATCACGGCGATCGAAGCCGGCGATAACCGAGAACAACAGCGCCATGTCGGCCACAGACCTGGCGAGCGGCCCGACATGCGCCAGCGTTGGTGTCGCCGATGTCGGCGAAACAGGCACGCGTCCGAACTGTCCCTTGAGCCCGACCAATCCTGTGAAGGCCGCCGGAATGCGAATTGACCCTCCTCCATCCGTGCCCANGGCAAACGGGGTAATGCCGGCGGCCACTGAAGCAGCCGCCCCGGCACTCGAGCCACCCGGCGTCTTCGCCAGATTCCACGGATTTCGNGTAATCCCGGTCAGAGGGCTNTCACCGACCGGCTTGCAACCGAACTCGCTTGTCGTGGTCTTGCCGATCAGAATTCCGCCGGCTGCCTTGGCGCGCTCGACGGAGGGCGCGTCAACCGTTGCGACGTTGTCCGCCATGGTGCGAGAGCCGGAAGCGTACCGAACTCCCTTAACGGCGATGAGATCTTTGACGGAAAACGGGATACCATGGATTGCGCCGAGCGGCGCTCCATTCATGACAGCATCTTCTGCCGCGTGCGCCGCGGCAAGGGCCTGCTCCGGCATCAGGACGTAAAACGCATTGAGCGTCGACTGGGTTGCCTCGGCCTTCGCCAGCGCCCGTCGCGTGAGATCGAGCGGCGAAATCTCCTTGGCCGCGATGCGCTGGCGCATCTCCATCGCGCTCATGGCATCGAATTCACTCGACATCGGCGTGACTCCATGAGATGCCCGAAAGAAAGGATCTTCCGGGCCGTTTGACTGGCGCTACTACCGGCGCATGATTAGCCGACGATCGCGAAAGCCCGCACTGGTGACCCCGAGCCGCCCTTGAACTTCAACGGAACTCCGAAGAACTGGAATTCGCCTTTGCCGAGCAATTCCTCCAGATTGACCAGCCATTCCCAATGGCTGATGCCGAGATCCCGGCACAACCGGTGCTGCGCGAAAATATTGTCGGTCGGCTTGTCGGTCGACGGCCCTTCCACTCCGTGCATCTTCGACTTGCGGTCAAAAAGCCAGCGGGTGGCTTCAACCGTCAGCAAGGGATTTTTCCAGACCGAATCGATCGACGGATAATTTCGCTTATGAAATCCGGTACACAGCAGCACGATATGTCCGTCGACCTTCACGCCGGCCTTTTTCTCCGCAGCTTCCATGTCCGCAGCGGTGATGTCTCCCAGGTCCGGAATATGCTGCAGGTCGAAGCAGACCGCTTTTCCCATGAACGTTTCCAGCGGCATCTCGTCGACAGGTGCTCCTTTCGGATTGACGTGGCGGTAGGCATCCACATGCGTGCCGACATGGTCAAGCATCGCGATGAAGTTCGTCTGAAACGTCATGGCGTCTCCGGGTACCCCGAGATTCTGCGACTTGGTGCTTTCGTGACTCATGTGCAGCGCAATGACGGGACGCTGAAACAGCTTGTGCGCTGGCATGTTGTCTTCGATGCTGAGGCTGAGGTCGATGATGCGTTGGGCCATGTCTACTCCTGAGGCTTCGAGGTTAGGTTAGGTGGTAACTTCGTCTTGCCGAGAAATGCTTCCATCACATCCGGGTTGCGCGATAACGCGGCGCTCGGGCCCTCGTGCGCAATGCGCCCGTTGGCAACGACAAAGCCATAGTCGGCGATCGCCAGCGCGTAGGACGCAAGCTGCTCAACAAGGAGAATGGTGAGCCCTTCCTTGTTGAGCGCGGTCAGCCACGGCCTATTTGCAGTAGGGAGCTAACGGCAAACAAATCTCGCAAACAAAGACCAAATTCCGATCAAAGCTATAGGAAAAACCTATATAAAACTTTGGGCTGCCTTTCTATGATGCAGCTGGGCGACCTGCATCCGACTGAAACTACAGGATAGTTTGCGGTTAGAGGCAATCGTTTTTACAAATGCATATTTCGAGTGCACGCTAACCGGGATTGAAATATCCAAACAAGGTCCGAGATGGATTTGCGCCAGCTTAAGTACTTCGTTCAGATCGCCGAAACCGGCAATTTTTCTCGTGCAGCAGAGGTACTGCGCATCGCCCAACCGTCGCTTAGCCAGCAGATCAAAAGCCTCGAAAAAGAACTCGGCGTGCCGCTTTTTGTCCGGCATGCCAGAGGCGTAACCGCCACCGAACATGGCCAGCAACTATACGATCACGCACGACGAATCCTTCAAGAGATCGACGACGCCAAAGATGCACTGCGCTCGCAGACATCGGATCCGTCCGGGCGGGTATCCGTCGGCCTGGCCACTTCCGCCTGTCGCGGGCTCTCAATGCCGCTTCTTCGCGTGATGGCCGAGCGCCTGCCGAACGTGACGGTGCATCTCGTCGAAGCGATGACCGCATATCTTGACGAACTGATCCAGGCCGGCCGCCTGGACGTGGCGCTTCTTTATGATCACAAGGCGTTCGAGCACGTTGCGTGGACCGAGATGATCACTGAAGATCTTATGTTGTTCGTGCCCGCAAAGAGTCCGATCGCCAAACGAAAATCTGTTCCGTTCAAGAAATTGTTCAATTTTCCGATCGTTTTGCCGGGCCGTCCAAACGTGCTGCGAATTGTGATCGAGCAAATCGCAGCGCGTTACGACATCACACCGGTCGTCAAGGATTGCGATAGCCTGCCCGCCATTGCCAAACTGGTCTGCGATGCTGGCTTCATGACGGTCATGCCGCATTTTGCGTTCATCGACGAGATCGCTAGAAGCGAGATGGTGCCCGTACCCATCGTGGATCCGACTCCATCATGGACACTTTCGGTCGTCGTGTCCCAAAGGACTATGCACACCCGCGCCAGCGAAGCCGTTGCCCGCGTGATGGCAGAACTGATCGCAGACATGGTTGAGCAGGGCACATGGCGCGCAAAGCTGCGCGGAGGAAAAGGCGCACGATACTCATCAGGATAATGTCAGACCAGAAAGCATATACGGGCATCTCATCTTCAGTAATTCGCCTTGTCGTCCACGCCGTGCCCGCGCTTGGGAACGAGAACGGTCCGCTCGAACGACATGAATTGCGTTCCGTCGGCTTTCTTGCCGAGCGTCTTGACCGACACGACGCCTTGGGTTGGCCGCTTGGCGGACTCCCGTTTATTGAGAACTTCAGACTCGGCGTAAATGGTGTCTCCAACGAAAACAGGGGCCGTGAGCTTGATGTCGTTCCAGCCCAAATTGCCGATTGCCTTTTGGCTGACGTCGCTGACGCTCATGCCGGCGACAATCGAGAGAGTAAGGCAACTGTTTACCAAAGGCCGACCGAATTCCGACTTGGCCGCGTAAGCCTCGTCGAAATGCAGGGGATGCTGATTCATGGTCAAGAGCGTGAACCAGGTATTGTCCGTTTCGGAGATGGTCCGGCCGGGTCGATGTTCGTAGATGTCGCCGATCTCGAAATCCTCATAGTAGCGGCCGTAGCTTTCCCGCAACCGGCGCCCGCCGACGTTTTTCATTGTCGCAACCATTCTCGCTCTCCCTTGTCGCGCCGTCTCGGTGAACCTGGTTCCCGAGCGCCTTCTGAATGCCGGTTATCGCTTCGGTGTCCTGCCCGAGATTGGGCGTATGCAAATTGATCCGTGCCGGCTCGTTCGCAAAATGAATCGGCGTCGAAATGTGCTTTCGTCCGTTCCCGTCCGTCACCACCATTCCCCGCGCCAGCAACTGCGGATCCGCCAGCGCCTCCGGAAAGGTTTGCACGGGCCCGAAACAGACGTCGAGGTCAAATAGCCATTCGGTCCAGTAGGCGAGCGGCTTGCCGCGAAACAACCCATCGAAATAAGCGATCACCGGCGCCTGATGCGGTCCCGGGCCCCGCAGGCAGAGATCGATGAAGTCCGAACGTCCCAGGGCATTCAGCAAATTGCGGATGAACTTTTCTTCCTGCCCGGCCAGGGTCAGGTACCGATCATCCGCGGTGCGGTAGATGCGATAAAACGCTGCGCCGCCCGTGGTTCGCTCATGCTTGGCGATTTGTTGCCGGCCTTCGGCGATCGCTGGTCCAAGAACGTTCACGCAGGCGGATATCATCGAATCGTGCATCGAAAGGTCAATGTAGTCGCCAAGTCCGGTTTGCATGCGCCGCAGCAACGCCATCAGTACAGCCGAAAGGCCCTGCAAGCCGGAAACGATGTCGGCGATCGGCACNCCGGGAATTGCCGGGGCGCCGTCGTTTCCGAGCGTGATGCTGAGCACGCCGCTCATGGCTTCGACCGCCAAATCGTGCGCGGGTCTCCGAAGATATGGGCCGTTTTGGCCGAACGCGCTAATCGAACAATAGACGATACGGGGATTGCGCGCCTTCACCCGCTCATAGTCCACGCCGAGACGCGTCACGACGCCCGGGCGGAAGCTTTCCACGAAGACGTCGGCCGTTTCACACAGCTTGAGCAANATTTCCCGGTCACTGTCCTGCTTGAGATCGAGGACGATACTTTTCTTGNCCCGATTTACATTGCGGAAAAAAACGGTGCTGTCCCCGTCCAGCGACCCGATCGACCGTCCGTGGTCGCCGCCGGGCGCTTCGACCTTGATGACCTCGGCGCCATGATCGGCCATGGCGAGTGTCAGATATGGCCCAGGCAAAAACGACGAAAGATCGATGACGCGAATACCCTGCAGCTTCATGCGGCACTACCTGTCGACTGCAGCATATTTCCGCGTCGTCACAAAAGTCTCGTTGTCGGCGCCGAGCGNGGCGCAAACCGACGAATTCGGCCGTACCCCATCAACCTTGAGCGGACTTGATAACAGCTTCAGCTCCGGGTTGGCCGGATGAGCGACGGTGCGNATCATGCCGGACCGCGCGACAAACGGATTCTCCAGCGCTTGCCGCAGGTTATAGACCGGACCGACGGGAAGTTTGCCTGAAAGTCGTTGTAGCCAGTCTTCCGTCGTTGCCTTGCGAAATTCGTCATCGAGCACCGCGCTGAGCGCTTCACGATTCAACCTGCGGGCTTCCGGCGACGCAAAGCGCGCGTCTTCCAGCAGATCGTTCCGGCCCAGGTCGGCGGTGAGATTGGTCCAGAATTTTTCCGTCATGCACATGACGAATATCCAGCCATCAGCGGTCGGAAAGGTCTGAACCGGAGCCACCGAAAAATGTGAACTGCGGGGCATTCGTTCGGTGACGTCGCCGTTGTTGAGAAACCATGTCGCGGTGTAGCCGAGTTGATGCAGCGCCACATCAAACAGGCAAGTGTCTACATCGCAGCCTTTTCCTGTCTGGCGCGCGCGCATCAGGCATGACAGCAACCCGACCATCCCGACCATCCCGGTCATGTAATCGACGATCGAGGGACCGAACCGGGACGGTGGACCGTCGGGTTCGCCCGTTATGCTCATTAGCCCGGCCTCGGCCTGCATCAGGTAATCGTAGCCCGGCCATGCCTTGCGCTCGTTATCGCGACCATAGGCTGAAATATGCAGGCAGACGATCGCAGGGTTCAGCGACTGCAGGCTTGCATAGTCGATCTTGAGCTTTTCCGGCTGGTCACCGCGCAGATTGTTCACGACGGCATCGGATTCAGCGACCAGCGCCTCCAGCGCTTCCCGGCCCGCTTGCGACTTGAGATCGAGCATAATGCTGTGCTTGCCGGAATTCCAGCTCTGGAAATACTCGCTGTCCGCGGCTCCGAGCAGTCGGGGTCCGGTATAGCGAGCGGGATCGCCCCCGCTAGCGGCATTTTCGATCTTGATGACTTCAGCTCCAAGGTCGGCAAGAAAGGTCGTTCCGTAAGGACCTGCACCAAACTGCTCGATCGCAAGGATGCGCAAACCTTCGAGCGGCTTCATGCCACCTTGTTCCTCTTGATCCACTGTTTCGCGATGATTATGCGTTGCATTTCGTTGGTGCCTTCTCCGATACATGTGAGGGGCGCATCGCGGTAGAGGCGCTCGATGTCATATTCCTTTGAGTATCCGTAGGCGCCGTGGATACGCAGGCCTTCCGTGCTGTTCTCCAGCGCCGCCTCGGAAGCGAAATATTTGGCCATGCCGGCTTCAAGGTCGCAGCGTTCGCCGCGGTCGAATGCCGCCGCCGCGTCGATGGTCAGGAGCCGCGCTGCGCGGGCGCGCGTCGCCATCTCGCCCAATTTGAGCTGGATGGCCTGATGTTCTGCGATCGGCTTGCCAAAGGTCTGGCGTATCTGCGCATATTCGGTGGAGAGTTGAAGCGCGCCTTCGGCAATTCCGACGCCGCGCGCCGCCACGTTGATGCGTCCCAATTCCAGCCCGCCGGTCGCCTGCAGAAAACCTTGTCCTTCCTCGCCGCCGATCAGATGATCCGCCGGAACCCGGTAATCGTCGAATATCATTTCGGCGGAATCGATCGACTTGTAGCCCAGCTTCTCCAGCTTTTTTCCCACGGTAAAGCCCGGCCCTTTTGGCGCGATGAACAGGCTCATTCCCTTGTATCGCGGTTGAGCTGCAGGATCGGTCTTGACAAGCAGAGCGAAAACCGAACCCTCGATCCCGTTCGATATCCAGGTTTTTGTGCCGTTGATGACGTAGGAGTCGCCATCACGGCGGGCAGTCATGCGGATTCCCTGCAGATCCGTTCCCGCGTTCGGCTCCGTCAGCGCCAGACCACCGCGCATTTCTCCCGAAGCGAGCTTTGGCAGCCAGGTCTGCTTTTGCTCCGGGGTGCCGAATTTCTCGATGGCAAGCGCCAGCATCAGATGCGAGTTGAAGATGCCGGTGATCGCCATCCACACGCTCGAAATCCGCATCACGATCCGCGCATAGGTCACCGCCGGGAGCCCGAGGCCGCCATACTCCGGACTGACCGTTGCACCGAACAGCCCGAATTCCCGCATTTGCTCCACGATTTCCGCAGGCCACCGGTCCGCGTGATCGTGCTCTTTCACGACAGGCCGAACTTCTTTTTCAAGCCAGCGGTCGATGGTATTGAGCAGCAACGCCTCGTCGGCCAGATCGAAATTACGGATCGGCGCTAGCTCGTTCATGGCGAAAACTCCTTCCGGAAACCACCGCTATCAGATTGTAACCTGTCCGGACAGGTAATCGCCGCGTCCGGGGGCTGTCAAGGCGATTTGTTTGGATAGGCGTGCCGTCACTCTCATGGGCCCCTGCTGAAAACGATCAGCCGCCTTGATTGCGGCGAAGCGTCATCGAATAACGAAAGCGATGTGCCGGATGCAGGTTGAATGCGATCTCGGCGATCTTGCCGGTGTCCAGGCGATAAATGCGGCGCACTTCAATGGCCATGCTGCCCGCCTTGACGCCGAGCTTTTTGCTCAGCGCATTTGGCACGTCACGTGCGGAAAGAACCTGCTCGATTTCATTGATGTGCTCACCATGCATATCCTCGATCCAGGCATAGATCGGACCTGAACGACGTCCGATCATGCGCAGCACGTTGGTGTAGTCGGAGTGGATGTAGACCTCCGTCCAGCAGATCGGTGCATCCTGACCCGGCGCGTAGCGAAGGCCTTCAATGCGCATCCATTCTTCGCCCTCAAGGCAACCAAGCCTCTTGGTCAACTTTGCATCAGCTTTGACGAGCTTGCTGGTGCCGACTTCGTATTGCGTTCCGGTGGCGTACTGAACGAGTTGTTCAATCGACGCCACCTCATGGACATAGGGATTTGTCGGCCCCGAATTGACGACCGTTGTCCCCGCTCCCTTCCGCGGAGCCACAAATCCTTCCACCCGCAAATGACGAAGCGCTTCCCGAACCGTATGGCGGCTGACCGCATGACGGCGGCCAAGTTCAACTTCGGACGGAAGCAGCGACCCGATGGGCGCCCGGCCGTTCTTGATTTCCAGCTTGATCGCCTGCACCAGCTTTAGATAAAGCGGCTCCTTTGCGGTATCGGCCCGCATCGCTCGCCGGTCCGTTAAGGCCGGCGGCTTTTTCTTCAATCGCCTCATGTCACTCCGCTTCGGCGTCAACCTCCGCCCTCGCCTTGACGAGGACTGATCGCAAGTCTAATTGATTAGCTGTCCGGACAGGTTTTGATAGACGCCAAAAACGAATATCACAGCTTCGGGAGGGAAGATAATGCTCGCCGTCAACGCCGGCGCGCGGCTCGATCGGCTGCCCGCGTCACGCTTTCACTATCGAATTCTGGGGCTGATTGGCGGAGGAATGTTNCTCGACGCATTCGAGATCTATCTGCANGGCGCGGTACTGGCGGCCCTGATTGGCATTGGATGGTCTACTCCAGCGCAAAACGCCAATTTCCTTTCCGCGACATTTGCCGGCATGGTGATCGGTGCCCGGCTCGCCGGTATCACCGGGGATCGTTACGGCCGGCGCTTTTCCTATCAAGCCAATCTATTGATATTCGGTCTCGCCTCGCTGGCCGGCGCTGCCGCTCCTTCCATGGAGTGGTTGATCGCCGCCCGTTTTGTCATGGGCATCGGTCTCGGCGCGGAGATCGTCGTTGGCTATGTCACAATCTCTGAGCTCACGCCTCCGGCCAGCCGGGGCAGATGGGGCGCGGGTCTCGCAACCGTGACCAACTCCGCGTTGTTTTTCGCAGCACTGGCCGGCCGCCTGATCATTCCTTCCTACGGCTGGCGCTGGATGTTTGTGATCGTGGGGGTCGGCGCGCTCATTGTCTGGTATCTGCGCAAGCGCATGCCGGAGTCGCCCCGCTGGCTGGAAGCAAACGGACGGACCGACGAAGCCGAGCGGGTCATGAGCGAGATCGAAGCGGAGGTCGAACGCTCGACCGGCCGAAAGCTGCCCGCGGCGGCGAACGTCCTCGAGCCAGGTTCCGTCAATGCCGTCGGCCGCCTCAGCGACCTTTTTTCGCGCGACATGATCGCGCGAACGATTACGGGCAGCGTTATCCTGATTGCCCTCAACACCGCCATCTATGGCTTTCTNGCTTTTCTGCCTTCGTTCATGGTGCGACAGGGCCTCACGATCACGACATCCCTCAACTACGTCACGCTGATGAGTCTTGGCGGGCCGGCGGGAGCGCTATTGGGAATGGCGCTCGCGGACAAGGTCGGACGCAAGCCGTGTATCGTATTCTTTTCGCTCGTCGCCATCGCCACCGGCGCGATCTACCCCCAACTCTCCGATCCGACATTCGTGATGCTGACCGGCTTTATTCTGGTCTCGGCGATCTACGTACTCGTCGTTGTGGCTTGGGGCATGTATGTTCCGGAACTATTCCCGACGACGATCCGCATGCGAGGGGCGGGCTTCTGCAATACCCTCGGGCGTTTCATGACAATCCTCACACCACAGATTACGACAATGCTCTTTGGTCTCGCCGGCGTGACCGCCGTATTGGGCTATGTTGTTGGTCTGCTCCTGCTTCAGGTCATTGTGGTTCTTCTGTTCGGAATCGAAACCAAGCAGATACCGCTGGAGGCATTGTCGGAAGCGATCATCGCACGTACCAAGACCGACGCCACCGCGTCATCGGTTGGTGTGGAAACAAGAGTGGCTTCGTGATGTATTTTGTTCGTTCGGCGTTTTGCGAATCTGGTCCTTTGAGAAAATGAGCATGACCGCTTCATCTGTATCGAAAAGCGACATCGGCATGAGACCGCTTAGGTCGTTGCTGTTTGCGCCGGGAAACCACGCGCGGCGCAGCGAAAAAGCTCTTACCCTCCACGCCGACGCGGTAATCCTGGACCTTGAGGATGCCTGTCCTGTCGCCGAGAAGATTGCCACACGTCAGTTGATCGCAACGGCGATGGCCAAGCCGCGCTCCTGCATCGGGTATGTGCGGGTCAATCCGCTTTCGACCGATTTTGGGTATGGCGATATCCTTGCAGTCGTCGGCCCAAATATCGACGGCATCGTTCTGCCGAAGGTCGAAAGCGCGCAGGAGCTGCGGACCGCGGATTGGCTGATCGCGCAAGTCGAACGAGAAAAAGGACTGCCGAATGGAACGATCGATCTTCTGCCGATCCTGGAGACCGCCAAGGGCTTTGCTGAAGTCGCGGCGATTGCGTCAGCCGGAACGCGCACCAGGTGCCTCGCCTTTGGCGCGGCCGACTTCACACTTGACATGGATATCAGATGGTCTCGCGATGAGAGCGAGCTGATGCATTACCGCAGCAGCCTGGTGCTCGCATCCCGCGCCAATGGCCTGGCGGCTCCGATCGACACCGTCTGGATCAATATGGAGGACGCCGAAGGGCTGGCGGCCTCGGCCCATCGCGCCCGCGGCATGGGCTTTCAGGGCAAGCTTTGTATTCATCCCGATCAGGTCGCCGTCATCAACACGGCCTTCAGTCCCTCGGCCGAACAGGTCGCCTGGGCGCAACGGATCGTGGAAGCTTTCAAGGCCGCCGAAGCCTCGCAATCGGCGGCCATTCAACTGGACGGCCAATTCATCGACTACCCGATCGTCTATCAGGCGCAGCGCGTGCTGGCGACCGAGGCGAGCATCAAGGGAAATACGCCAGCGCACTGAAAGTGGCCTGCGAGCCAACCTTCACAACTGCGATCATGCAGCCAGGACTGAGCCGCGAGTCTCGCCCCGGCACGTTATCTTATTTGCCATTTCCGAGCGTAACGCCCGCCAAGGCCTCGCTCAATTTTGCGATGGCGGTATGGTCCTGGCCCTTGCCAAGCATGCTTGCGGCACTCGCCCACATTTCGCGGCAAAGCGCGGAAAACGGCGTCGGAGCGGACCCGTTGCGACCGACCTCCAGCGCTATTGAGAGATCTTTCACCATCAAATCCAGGCCAAAGCCGCTGTCGAACTTGCGTGACAACACGAATTGCTTGAGCTTCTTCTGCGTACTGTTGTTCATGCCGGTCGAGGCATTGAGCACGTCGGTCATCACCGAGGGATCAAGGCCGAACTGCTGTCCGATCACCAGGGCTTCGACCGCCATCAAAAATCCGCCGGCCGAAACCAGGTTGTTGAGCGCTTTCATGGCCTGTCCGGCGCCCACCGGGCCGATTCGGTGAATCGTGGTTCCCATCGCCCGCAACAAAGGATCGACACGGTCCAGCGCCGCGGCATCGCCTCCCGTCATGATCGCAAGCTCGCCGGTAACGGCACGCGACACCCCGCCACTGACGGGCGCATCGACCACCGACGCCCCGATGACCCCGAGATCTGCAGCGATTTTCTGGGTGGCCGCCGGAGCTCCTGAACTCATATCGACAAGGATCTTGCCGAAACTCAGGCTTGGGAGAATTTCATCCACGACGGAAACGACGTGTGCGCTGGTCGGAAGCATCGTCACCAGGACGTCGGCTTCCTTCGCCGCCTCGGCCAGGTTCGCAATCGCGTTGCCACCGACCTGATCGACGAATGCCTTGGCGCGGCCCGCAACCGCGTCCGTGACGGCTACCTCAAAGCCGGCCCGAACCAGCCGCGTGGCCATCGGCCAGCCCATATTGCCGATCCCGACAAAACAAACGCGCTTGATCGCATCCGCGCTCATTTAGTCGTCCCGCCGGGCTTGCCTTTCAAGGCCCCTTCCGCGACCAGCACTTCGTGCGCGGCCTTGAAGGCCTCGAGTCCCGCCGGAATGCCGGAATACACGGTTGCGTGCAGCAAGATCTCCTTGATCTCATCGACGGTGACGCCGTTGGTCAGCGCTCCCTTGACGTGAAGCTTGATCTCGTGGGGAGCCTTCAGGGCCGTCAGCATCGCCAGATTCAACATGCTTCGTGTTTTGCGATCCAGTCCGGGACGGCTCCATGCATAACCCCAGCACCATTCGGTGGTGATGTGCTGAAACGCCATCATGAAATCATCGGCCTTGGCAATGCTGCCGTCGACATATTCCGCGCCAAGCACCTCCCGCCGGACGGCCAGCCCCTCTTTGAAATGTTTGCTCTCGCTGCTCATGCTATTCTCCCGGTGAAGCGACGACCGGAATCACCATATCATTGTCTGATAATCTGACAATCTAAACCGCGCCCCTGGTGGGCTTCGGCAGCGCAAGCCTGATGAGCAAAAAAGCGGTAAGTGCGGCCAATGTCTTCGCCGTCAGAACGGCCACCACTTGACAGATTGTCTGTCAATAAGGAACATTCGACATGTCCAGCACCGAGCTCCAGATCGTCCGAAAATCCGCGACCTTGCGGCTGTTGGTCGAGGACAAGCTGCGATCCGCCATCGCGACGGGTCGGTTCAAGCCGGGCCAGCGGCTGATCGAACGTGAATTGTGCGAGCTGACCGGCGTCGGCCGAACATCAATCCGGGAAGCGCTGCGGCAACTTGAGGCCGAGGGCCTCGTCACCACGATTCCCCACCGGGGTCCGTCGGTCAGCACGATTTCGCTCGACGAGGCGCGGCAGTTATATTCGGTTCGTGCGCTGCTCGAGGGGCATGCCGGGCGAGAATTCGCCAAGCGGCGCGTGCCGGAGGATCTGCGCGATCTTGGCCTGGCGGTGAAGCACTTCGTGCAAGCCGCCAAGTCCGACGACCGCGCCGAACTCATCAAGGCAAAGACCGAGTTCTATTCCGCACTGATGCGCGGCGGCGGCAATATGTTCGTCGAACAGATGCTGACCACGATGCACAATCGCATCACGCTTTTGCGGTTGACATCCATGACTTCAAAGGGCCGCCTCAAAAACAGCGTGGCTGAGATCAAAGCGATCCACGACGCCATCCGGGAAGGCGATCCCGACCGCGCCGAGGCTTCATGCGTGAAGCACATCGAAGAGGCCGCCAAAGTCGCGCTCAGAGTCCTCGCATCGACCGAAGCCGATGCAACCGTCGACGCCTGACGGCGCGGCATGAGCATCGGTTCAGTTGAGATAGATCCGCTGCAAGTCCGCTTCAGTCATTTGCGACGGCGGTGCATGCATCACGATACGGCCGCGCGCCAGCACGAACACGTCGCTGGCTATCTTGAGAAGACGCGGCACGGTCTGTTCGGCAATCACGACCGTGAGCCCGATATCACGGTGCAGCCGCTCAATGACATCGAATACACTCTGCACCATCACCGGCGAAAGGCCGAGGCTCGGCTCGTCGAGCAGCATCAGCTTCGGATTGCACATGATCGCCATGCCGACCACCAGCATCTGCAACTGTCCGCCCGACAGCACGCCGGCGGGGCGAGCCGTCATATCCTTCAGAAACGGAAAATAGCTGAAAACCATTTCCAGCCGATCGGCCGCGCCGTTGGCGTGGGCAAAGGAAGCCGCACGGAGATTTTCGCCGATCGTCAATTCGCGAAAGCATTGCCGTCCGTCCTGCACCAGCGCGATGCCCAGGCGGGAAATGTCGGCAGGGTGTTTTCTGGCGAGGGAGACGTTCTCAAACAAAACGTCTCCCTCGACGACGTCGCCCTGTTCGAACGGCAGCATGCCGGCTATCGCCTTGAGCAGCGTCGTCTTCCCGGCCCCATTGGGACCAAGCAGCGCGACGATGCCGCCCTTCGAGACCGTCAGATCGACGTCCTCCAGGGCAACGATGGCTCCATCATAGTGGGCTGTGACGCCCTTGACGGTCAGCATGAGGCAACGTCCGTAGTCAATGTAATTATTGCGCGTTGATCCAATCGCCGAGCGGAACGTAGTTTCCGTCCTTGATCACGGCCAACCGGGCCTGGGTCGATCCCTGATGGCCGGCAAAGCTGAGCGGCGGCGTAATCCCGCCAACGTCGACGTCCTTGAGGTTCTCCATCTCATCGCGCACGCTCTTGCGGAATGCCTTGTCTGCTAATCGGCAAATCAGTCCGCTCGCAATTCCTTCGTTGCAGGCCTTATATCATGGCAAGTCCGAGCGTCAGCCATCGAGGGATTCGATGCCCTGCCCTGCTACCCTTGCAAAGAAAACCATCGGGCCCGGCAAAATGGCCGCGGCAACGATCATAATCAGGAACGGACGAGTTGAAATCGGTCGGTTCACCCCAGATGCCAAGACGCGGCGGGCGTCGTATGAGGCGGTATCGACGCCAGACTGGCCACGTGTCGTTGCATCCAGGAAGCGCACGCGCAAAAGATGGAAGGATTCGAGATAAATCTTGCCGCTGACGGGCGCTACGGCCCGGCAGCGTCGTTCAGGGAACGTCTGCTTTGCGGCAGTTCGACAGCCTCAAGGCGCGAGATATTGCAACAGTTTTGGATCAGTGCGGACGTCCTGCGCAGATCCCGCGAGCGCAACCGTGCCACGATCCAGCACGTAAGCGTGACTGGCAACGTGCAACGCGAGTTCAAGATGCTGTTCCACGATGACGACGGCGATCTCTTTTGCCAGCAGGATCAACCGTTCGGTAATTTCCTCGATGACACCAATCCAAACGCCTTCCGTCGGCTCGTCCAGCAACAGCACCCGCGGGTCTGACAGCAGCGCTCGTCCGATCGCGAGCATCTTGCGTTCACCGCCCGATAGCGTGCCCGCTACCTGGTCCATCCTTTGGCCCAGCTTCGGAAATATTTCCAGGATTCGATTGACCGCCTGACTGTCACGGTTCGTGAGCGCCCCCACCGCGAGATTGTCCCGCACCGAAAGCCGCCCAAACACGGAATGCTCCTGCGGAACGTATCCGAAGCCCAGGCGAATGCGCTGCTCGGTCGGCAGCCGTCCGACCTCGCGGGCGTCCAGCGTGACGGACCCGCCCAGCAATGGCAGCTCTCCGATGATGGCCTTCATCAACGTGGTCTTTCCGGCGCCGTTGCGGCCAAGGATCGCGACGCCGCCGCGCCAGGGCACGGACATGTTGATGCCGAACAGGACCTGGCTGCGGCCATAACCGGCATCGAGATTCTGGATGTCGAGATATTTGTCGTCAGGCACGGCGCAGATAGACCTCCTGGACCTTGGGGCTTGACTGGATGTGTCGAACCGAGCCGCAATCGAGCACGCTGCCCTGATCGAGCACGGTCAATTGGTCGCAGATGTCGCGAATAAAATCGAGATCATGCTCAACGATGACAAGCGAGCACCGCTTCTTGATGGGCTGCAGCAGCTCGCCGGTGACCCGTCGTTCTTCCAGGCTCATGCCGCCGGTCGGCTCGTCGAGCAGCAACAGCTTGGGCTCCGGCGCCAGTGCCATGGCGATTTCAAGCCATTGCTGCTGACCGTGAGAGAGTGTGGACGCAGGCTCTGCCGCCTGATTCACCAGGCGGAATTGTTCGAGCATAGCCATGACACGATCGTGCAGGATGCCTCGCGTCCGCGAGAACAGCAGGCTGGGCAGCGAAGTCTGGGCCTGCAGCGCCAAAAGGATATTGTCGTATAGCGTCAACGCCGGCAGCACGCTGGTGATCTGGAACTTCAGGCTCATGCCGGCGCGGGCCCGTTCGGCGGGAGGGGCTTGCGTGATATCGCGGCCGCCAAAGGTTACTGTGCCGGCGGTGGGGACCTCGGCGCCGGCCACGCATTTCATCAGCGTGCTCTTGCCGGAGCCGTTCGGTCCGATCAGGCCATGAAATTCGTTTTCTGCAACCGTGAGTTCAGCGCCATTCAAGGCCGTCAATTTTCCGAATATTTTGGTGATCCCGCGTGCTTCAAGAAGAGCCATGATGTCTCTCCTTTGGCGGCCGACCGAAATCACCCACGCGCTCGCGTTCGCCGACGATCAGGCTGATCAGCCCGGCGGGACGAAACAGAATAACCAGCAGCAGCAGGACACCAAGGATAATCGGCCAGATGTCCTGGTAGCTGTTCGACAGCCAGAAGCTGACCGCCTCGATCACGATGGCACCGATCACTGCCCCGATCAGGGTTCCGGAGCCGCCGAACAAGACATAAAGCACGACCTGCGTGGACATCACCACGCCCAGCATGTTCGGCCAGACGAAGCCTTCGTGGAAAGCATAAAGGCTGCCGGCAAGCCCGGCGATGGCGCCGGCGAACGAAAAGATGATCGCTTTGAGGCGCTGCACGCGATAGCCAAAAAATGTGATGCGCTGCTCATTCTCGCGTAACCCAGCGAGAGCCAATCCGAACTGCGACCCCACCAGGAAGCGACATAAGAGATAGACCAGGACGAGAATACCTAGCGCGAAATAATAGAACACCCGGCCCTCGTCCAGGTCGTAACTGCCCAGGCTCATGGACGGGATCGACGGGATGCCGTTCTGGCCACCGAGATAGTACCAGCCCCGCGCCAGCCGATCGAAGGCATACGACCCGGTCAGCGTGCCCAAGGAAACAAAGATGACGCTGGACTGATGCCGTCCCAGCAGCAGGAACCCGCCCAACAGCAACGCGAATGTGAACCCGATCAATATTCCCGCTGGCAATACGATCAACATCGACGTTACGCCGATGTCCCGGGCGATCAGCGCCACGCCATATCCGGCAGAACCAAAGAACACGGCCTGCCCGAAGCTCATGATTCCGGCGTATCCCCACACCAGATCGAACGAGAGCGCGAACAGGCAGAGGATCAGGACCCGCGTGGCGTAGATGGTCAGATAATCCGCAAGCACGAGCGGCAGCAGGGCGCCGATCGCAAGCACCACGATTTCCAGGACTGGCAGCAACCGCCACCGGCGCGAGCGATCGATACTGATGGGAAGCCTCAGGGCGGGCGGCGTCGTTTCTGTCATCAAGTTGCCAGCCCATCAGCTCCAGATATCACGCCGAATTTGCCGCCACGGCGATCCACTCAGCATTCCTTGGGGTCAACCATACCGGCGCTGCGCCCGATGATCTCGTAGTTACCGCCTTTCGCAACCGCCGTGTACATTTTCATCTTGCAATGCCGCTTGCCGGGAACCATTTCGGCCGGCCCGCCGGGTCCTTCGGCGATCTTGGCATGATCCAGCGCGGCGGCGACGGCATCACGGTCAACCTTGCCCGCCTCCTTGACGGCGGCTTCCCACAACTTGAGACCGCGATAGGTGCCGGTTGCAGCACTTCCGGCCGCGAAAAGGAACTTGCCCGGAAACTCCTTGTCGTAAGTCGCCTGCAGCTTCGCGCTGAACGGATCTTCCGGTGTGAGCGCCTTGAAATAGTCGAGGCAGCTCGCAAGTCCCTCGATCTCTGTCGGCTGATTGATATTCAGCGTGTTCTCGTCGTAATAAACACAGGCCAGCCGGCCGCCGCTTTTCAGGAATCCCGCCTCATAGAGCTGCTTGAAGAACGGCCCTACCCCCGGCGGAATAACGGTGTTGAAAACCACGTCCACCTTGTTGGAGATGACCCGGTTCACCGTCGCGCTGAAATCGATCTGGTCGAGCGGGTAATATTCCTCAAACACCACCTCACCGCCATTGGCCTCGATCACCTTCCGGGCATAGATGTTCAGCGTATGCGGCCAGACATAATTGGCACTGGGCAGCGCAAATTTCTTGCCGCCGTTCTTGATCAGCCAGGGAATGAATTCGTCGCACTGCTGTGCGGGCGTGGGACCGGTACAGAACAGATAGGGCGTGCATTCCTTGCCCTCGTAAAGCTGCGGATAGATATAAAGTGTCTTGCCGCGTGCGACGATCACGTCCTTGATGGCGTTGCGCATCGAACTGGTGATGCCGCCGAGCACAAGGTCGACCTTGTCGCGCTGGATCAACTTGCGGACATTGCCGACAGCCACCGACTCGTTCGATGCGGTATCCTCGATGAACAATTCCAGCGGCCGGCCGAGCAATCCGCCGGCGTCGTTAATTTCCTTAATCACCATCTTCGCGACGTTTGCGTCGGCNTTCCCGGCGTAACCGATCGGACCGGTCAAATCGGTGGCGATGCCGACCTTGATGGGGTCGGCGGCCGCGTTCGCCCATTCGGGACGAAGGACCCAACTGCCGGCGCCGGTCGCAAGCGCCGTGCTTGCAAAGGCAAAATTGGACATAAAGCGGCGGCGGTTCATTTGGTTGCGCTTGCTGGACATCGAACTAAACCCCTCTTCCTGAAACGAGGCCTTGCGGCCGGAACTTGATGAAGACGATTGCGAGAACGAACACGAGGACATCGGCGATGACCGGCGGGATCACCCACGGCAGTGCGGCCGCAAGCGTTCCGATCACACCGGCGCCAGCCACGGGACCTGCGAATGAGCCGACGCCGCCGACCATCACAGCCACGAATCCCTGAATGAGGAAGCGAAGACCCAGATCGGCGAAAAGCGAGAACACCGGCACGATCAAAGCCCCAGCGAGCCCGGCCAGCGCGGCGCCGAATGCAAACGTCGCGCCGTAGATCGCGTTGGTCGAAATGCCCGATGCACGAGCGAGCGACGGATTCTCCAAGGAAGCCCGTATTCGAAGCCCGAAAGCCGTTCGCGACAGCATCAGATAACTTGCGACCATTACCAATGCCGTGATCAGGATGATGACGAGCCGCCACGAGGAAAACTGCATGACGCCGAGACCGACCGATCCACCGATCGGTTCCGGGATCGAGATGTAAAGACCGCCGATCAGCCCGCGAACGATCTCCCGGATGATCAGTCCGAGCGCATAGGTGCCGAGCATCGCGACAATCGGCGCNGCGTAGAATCGCCTGACTACCAGNCGCTCCAGTACAAACCCCAACGCGCCGACCGCGAACGGAGCGANCGCCATTCCAAGCCAGACCGGTGCTCCNGCGCTATACACGACATAGGTGATGTAAGCGCCGAGCAGAACGAACTCGCCTTGCGCGAAGTTGAAGATGCCCATCATGCTGGCGATGATGCCAAGTCCCAGCACGACCAGAACAACGATCGCGCCGAAACTTATGATCTCGAACAATGCGACGATCAGATTATCCATAAGGCATCACCAGCAACTCCGAATCCTCCCGCAATCTACATGGTTTTCCAGTCGCCGGATTGTTCAAAGGCGTGCGCCGCGCGGTAGATCGTCGGCTCGTCGAAGTGCCGGCCGATCAGCATCAGGCCGACGGGCAGTCCGTCCACCATGCCGCAGGGCAACGACATCGCCGGATGGTGCGTGATATCGAACGGCGCGGTGTTGGTGATCATCTCGAACGCGCGCCCGATCTGTTCCTCGCGGCTTGCTCCCGGAGCAGGTAGCGGCGTCGCCTTCATCGGCGTCGTCGGCATCAGCAGCAGGTCGTAGGTCTCGAGCACCTTATCGTAAGCCGCGGTCAGCCGGCGTGAGATGTTCAGGGCCTTGCCGTAATAGCGCGGACCGAAATTGTTGTTGATATGGGTGCCGAACATCAACATCATTTTGGTGGTCTCGGACAATGAATCCGCCTGCCCGCGCCAGCCGCGATGAAAATCCATCAGCGACGTCGAATAGAGATCCGAGCGGCTCAGGCCATAGCCGTCGCCGTACATCATGGTCTGGGTCATGCCTTCGGTACCGATCGGCATCCAGATCGCCGGCGCCACCATATGCATCGGAATGGAGACCTCGTCGACGCTGGCCCCGAGACTTCTGAGCCGCTTCGCCGCCTCTCTGACGCTCTCGTTCACGGCAGCTTCGGCACCAGCCTGCTCGAAACCTTCCTTGACGATGCCGATCTTCAGTCCCTTGACTCCCGTACCAAGCGCCTTGGTGTAGTCCTGCACCTTCGGCGATTTAATCCTTGGATCGTAGCCGTCATCGCCCGCCAGCACCTCGAGCAGCAACGCATTGTCGGCGACGTTTGCGGTCATCGGCCCGGTGTGATCGACGAAAATCTCGATCGGCATGATGCCGGTGTAGGGCACGAGGCCCCAGGTCGGTTTCATGCCGTAGGTGCCGCTGAAGGATGAAGGCATCCGGATCGAACCGCCCTGATCGCAGCCGATCGCCATATCGACTTCGCCGAGCGCGACCACGACGGCGCTGCCGGAGGATGACCCGCCCGCGGAATATCCCATCTTGTGCGGATTGTGCACCGGACCGGTCGAATTGGTGTGGCTGCCGCCGGACATGCAGAACGACTCGCAATGGACCTTGCCGGCAATTTCCGCGCCAGCGTCCAGCATGCGCGTGACGATCGTCGCGTCGAAATCCGGAACGTAGCCTTCGAGGGTCGAGGAGCCATTCATCATCGGCACGCCAGCCAGCATGATGTTGTCCTTCAGCGCCACCACCTTGCCCTTCAGCTTGCCGCGCGCGGCGCCCTTGACGGTGGCCTTGCGGTACCAGGCATTTCGCGGGTTTTCCTCCGGACCCGGCCGGTAGCCCGGCGTCCGCGGATATTTGACGACCGGGACTTCGTCCGGCATCGCAGCGACGGCGTTATACGCATCAACCGAGCCCTGCATCAGTCCGCGGAAGGAGGTGACGTCTTCGTCGGTCAATGCCAAGCCGCAATATTCCGCGACGGCACGCAGCTGATCGGGGGTTGGAAGCGTTACTGCCACGATGTCTCTCCTGTTTCTTGACCGCTTGGATCGCTTGACGAGACCGCCGGGCTCGCCATCGTCACGCGCAAACGCTCGCTCGCCGCCGAGACGCAAATCTCATCCGGATCACTAGAAACGGAAATGTTTTCCTTTTCAAGTATTATTTCGCACCGTCCCCGTTTGATGGCGACCCTGTGCGCCGTCAGAATTTTTTAACCAGCCGAAAATCGAGACCGTCGGCCTCGGCAAGATAGATCGGCATGGAAGCAGTGCCGCGGCGAATGCCGACGCGGCCTCTTGCGCCATCATAGTCCACGTTCATCGCGCTCGCGAGCAACGGCTTGATGGCCAGCGATCCGGCACGCGATGCGACTGTCTCGAGAAACCGCAATCCCTCATAGTTCGACTGCCCGACAGAGCCAAGCGGCGGCGCGTAGCGGCCGAATGAAGCCTCGTATTGGCAGCGAAAGACCTCGTTTTCACGCGTGGCCATATCCACGAAATACCCGGATGCGCAGAACAGGTTTTCGGTGTTGTCGGCGCCGATTCCAAACAGGACGGTTTCATCCATCGCGCCTCCCAGACGAAGCATCTTCCCCGCCAGGCCTTGCTCGGCAAACGCACGATTGAAAACAATGCTATCGGTGCCGATCAGCGAAATAAGAACGACGTCCGGCTTTGCGGCGCGAATCCGCGCAAGGTGCGCGCTGTGATCGTGCTCGCCGAGCCTGACGAATTCTTCACCGACGACGCGCCCGCCTGCCCCGGCGATATATTTCTTGGTCGCCCGGTGGGAAAGCCAGGGCCAGACGTAGTCGCTGCCGATCAGGTACCAGCGCTTCGCTTTCTTTACGTTCGCGAGCCACTCGATGGCCGGGCGCGATTGAGCCCGCGGCGTTTCGCCGATCGCCATCACGCCCGGCGTTCTCTCTCCACCCTCATAGACCGGCGTATAGACATAGGGAATACGGCCCGCGACGACCTTCCTGAGCGCAACCCTGACGGCGCTGATGTGGGATCCAACAATGATGTCCGCATCGCTGGACGCGACCACCTCGGATGCGGTCCGGACCACATCCTCGATGTCGCCCCCGGCATCATGGAAGACGACCTCGATTTCACGTCCCAGGATGCCGCCACGCTGGTTGATCTCCGAGACCGCCAGCAGCGTGCTATTGGTGGAGGCCGGCCCCCAGATCCCCGCAGGACCGCTCATCCCAATGAAGTTGGCGATCCGGAGCTTCTTTCGATCGCGACGCCGCCGAAAAGGGTCCGATCGCGGCGTCAGGGTCAATGCGTCCCCGCCCGACCAGGACGGCCCCCTCAGCAGCCAATCTGCCGGCATCGGCACATTGCCGGTATTTTCAATTTGCATGGCTGAGAGCACCTGGCTCTCCTTTCGGCTTTGCGGGTCGGCGCCAGACCAGCGTATCGCGCCGACCAAATTATCCAAGTGGAAAATATTGAATATTCAACGATTCGCGTGCATACAGAACAAGCAAGGTCGCTCAATAATCATCCAGAAACCCAGAACAAAGTCCAAAAGCGGTGGCTAGATTGCCTAGTAAACCTATCACCGAGCATCTCGCTTATCTGCTGGCGCAGGCAAACCGGGAGATCAATCGACAACTGGACGCGCGCTTCCGGACGGAAGGCGTGCCGGTAGAACAGTGGCGCATTCTGAAGGTCCTTTCGGACGGCGAGGGTCATTCGATGGGTGAGCTTGCGGAAGCCGTGCTGCTTAACCATCCGACCCTGACCAAGATGGTCGATCGCATGGTGTCCGACTCCCTGGTTTACCGTGTCCAGGATGCCGAAGACCGGCGCAAGGTGCTGATGTTCAGCTCCGATCGCGGAAAGGAATTGACTCAGCGCTTGAATTCGCTTGCGCAGCGTCAGGAGTCCTACATCGCCGAAAGTTACGGCGACAAGGCGACGGCGGAATTGAAGCGGTTGCTGGAAAGCCTGATTGAGAAGGCGAACTGAACGTTCAATCTTGGAAACAAGGTGGGGCATATTGGTCTCTGCCGTCTTCAACGCGCGATCCGCTGCAAATTTTGTTCCAAACGGATCGTCGGTGAGTGAGGCAACCTCATCAGAACAATTTCGCANCGCCGGGCGCGCNGCCAATGGNCTCACTGCCCCGGATTGCCGGTTGAGANCACGGATGCGACCAGAGGATCTGGTGCGCGCAAGGCGGCATCGTCCGTCGGTCAGACTTTAATTCAGTTCGCAGCGCGCTCCCGGTGAATTTGGGATGGTCCGCATGTCGAAAATCTCTCTATGTGCGTAACCGGCTATTTCGGCTGCGAGGAAACGATTCGCACCGGCAAGGCGGGGATCCCGCGGATGAAATTCGAATAGAGCCGTCGCGGGGCACCGACAATTTCGAAACGAAAATTCCGTTGCAAAATCTCTTCCCAGAGAATCTGCAACTGCTGCTCGGCAAGCCGATCGCCGACGCAGCGATGAATGCCGGCGCCGAACGACAGGTGCTGCTGAGGCTTGGCCCGATCAATGATGAATTCATCGGCGCGGTCGATCTTTTCTTCGTCGCGGTTTCCGGAGATATACCACATCACCACCTTGTCGCCGCTGGAGATCTTGCGGCCGGCGAATTCGACGTCGTTGCGGGCGAAAGCCGACGCGCCGCAGTAGTGCACCGCATCGTCGCGGCGCAACCGCGCAAACGACGGCCGCCAAGTATCATCCTGGTATAGCCTGGGATCGCTGACATCGATCGACATCGGGGCGCGTTGCAGCAATTCGGCCTGGGCCATCGCTCGCTCCCTTACCTGCAGTCGTTACTTGGCGGCCGATAGCATGGGACGGGATCGAGCGCCGGGAATGGCGGGAAAAGGATCGACAAACTTCGGGCCGGAGAAATTCCCGCCGCGAGGTCCTGCTTGATCGCAGGGCGGAGGGCATTCATAGTTTCAGGCTGGTTGAGCCGTAGCACGCTCGATGGCTCCGGTCCCGATATCGGCATGCGCCATAAAATCAAATTGGATTTCGCTGGTGCGAAATGTCCCCAATATGTCAATGCTGGCGCAAAAGGATAGATGCCGATGGTTCTGACGATGGGGTTGCGGCGGTCGCTGGCGTTGGATGCCAATGCAGAAGCGCTGGTGAGCGATGGGGCGCGAATGACCCGCCGGGGAATGGTCGATCGCGTTGCCCGTCTCGCGTCCGTCCTGCGTAACCTCGGCATGCAGGACGACGACCGGGTGGCCATGCTGGCGCCGAACGGGCAGCAATACATCGAATTCTATTTCGGCGTTCTCTGGGGCGGCGGGATCGTCGTGCCCGTTAATTCGCGCTTTGCCCTCGCCGAAATGATCGAGCAAGTTCGAGACGCCGAGCCGTTCGCGCTCATCGTCGACAAAACGTTCGCCGAAATGGGTGAAGCGCTTGCGCAGAGCGTGCCATCCATCAAGGCGCTGATGGTCGTTGGCGAAACCGGTGCATCAAGCCGCAACGTTCAATCCGTCAACTACGAGGACGCGCTTCAATCGGTCGAACCGGTGCCGGATGCACTGCGCGGCGAGGACGACATTGCTTGCCTGTTCTATACCGGCGGGACGACCGGCCGCTCCAAGGGAGTGATGCTCAGCCACGGCAATCTGTGGGCCAACGCGATGGCAACGATCGCGCATCTTGGTCTCGACGACAGCCTGGTGCATCTGCACTCCGGACCGCTTTTCCACCTGGGCGCCGGGGGCCGTGTCTATGCCACGGCTGTCGCCGGCGGCAAGCACGTCGTCATGTCTCGATTCACGCCGGAACAGGCGTTGTCGACAATCGCGAGAGAGAGGGTCACTGTTGCTACCTTCGTCCCGACCATGCTCGCGATGTTGCTGCAGCTACCCGATATTCACACCTACGACCTCTCCAGCCTGGGATTGATTACCTACGGCGCATCGCCGATGCCGGAGACGGTATTGCAGGAATGCTTGCGGCGCTTGCCGCACGTCCGTTTCGCNCAATCCTATGGGATGACCGAGTTGTCTCCGGTTGCGACGATGCTTGGCGCCGAACATCATACGCTGAATGCACCGCCCGGCCGGCTGCGTTCCGCCGGACGACCAGTTTATTCCGCGGAGGTACGCATTGTCGATCCAAACGACCGAGAATTGCCGCGCGGCGAAATCGGAGAGATCATTGTGCGCGGGCCCATCGTGATGCAAGGCTATTGGCGCAAACCGGAACTCACGGCCCAAACCCTGCGCGGCGGCTGGATGCATACCGGCGATTCCGGATATTTTGACGACGACGGGTTCCTGTTCATCGCAGACCGCATCAAGGACATGATCATAAGCGGCGGCGAGAACATCTATTCCATTGAAGTCGAAAACGCCATCTCCTCACACCCGGACGTTGCCCAATGTGCCGTCATTGGAATCCCCGACCCGCGTTGGGGCGAAGCGGTGCACGCGATCGTGGTTGCACGCATGGGCGCCGACGGCCTCACGGCAGAGTCGATCATCGCGCATTGCCGGCCCATAATTGCCGGCTACAAATGCCCACGCAGCGTCGATCTGCGTCGCGAATTGTTGCCGCAATCGAGCGTCAACAAGATCGACAAGGTCGCCTTGCGCGAGCCGTTCTGGAGGAATCGATCCCGTCAGGTCAATTGACGGACCGAACAGCAGCCAAATCAATTCCAGGCGTGTCGCGGCGGATTAACGCCGTTCAGCACATAGTTGCCGACATGGAAATACTTCCACCGCACGGGATGCCCCCATCATCGATTGTGCTGCGAATAGCGCGGGCAAGCTTCGCTTCTGCGCCCCGAAACAATGACGTTGTACGCTTCGCGCGCAAAGCGGCGCGAAAGCGCGGCGCCGAGGCCCTGCTCGGAACCAACTCCCACAACGATAGCGGTACCTTGAAGCGCGGCCATTGCCGATGTCCTGTTCGCCTGAGTTCGTCCTCGGCAACGACGTGATTTAATTTGGCTCGATTATGCGTCCTCACCAGTGGGTCGCTGAAAATAAGATGGCTGTCTCACGATTGGCCGCTAACGTGAAAAATCCTTCTGACTAACCTTGGTATCTCCGAAGTAATGTTACCCTCGCGCCCGCGATGTCATCCCTGACATATCCTACTTTGGACCTTCGCCTGCGCAACGGAACAGAAGGCCGCGCAAGTCACCAAACATTCCTTCGGAAGGCTTCCGCTGAGGAGGCGGCTTGGGTACCATTCCGGGCTGGGGGCGGAGCATCTACTGAAACGGATTGAATCCGCCAAAACGAAGGATCGCGCGTTGATGAGTGAGATAAAGATTGCGACCGCTCCGAGGCCGATCGCCGAGATCGCAAGCTATCATGCCCATATTTATTATGATCCGCTGACCACGAGATCCATTGCAGAGCGGCTCCGCGTCTGGATCAGCGAGCGGTTTCCGGTGCAACTCGGCCGCTGGCATGATGCACGGGTAGGTCCCCACGATGCGGCGATGTTTCAGGTGGCTTTTGCCAATGAAGTCTTCGCGACGCTGGTACCCTGGCTGATGCTCAACCATGGTGGCCTAAGCATCCTCGTTCATCCCAATACGGCAAACCCGCAGAGGGACCACGTCGTCGATCCGTTCTGGATCGGGGCGCGCCTTCCGATTCACGATGACAAGCTGCCGATCGAGAGTGCACTGGAGGGAGCGCCCGAACCAAATACTATGCCCCATATTTCGCCTTAGTGTCGAGCTTGCCGCCGGAAAACAGGATAAAGATCCGGGAGCCTTTGCGCTTCAAGCCGAGCGCTCTGCCAACAGCAATGCTGAGCCCCAGGCCAAGCGATCCGCCCGACATCTCCATGCCCGGCGTGTAGGAGGGCATGCCCGACATCGGCAGCCTGCTTTCGTCACTGCCATAGGTTTCGAGCTCTGCTTCGGGGATGATCCCGGCCTCGATCAATGCCGCATAGAGTGCGATGGCATAGTGCCCATTCGAAAGCAGAAACCGATCTCGTCCCTCCCAGGATGGATCTTCGGGACGAAAGCGCATCGCGTGAAAATAAGCGGCGGCCAGAACGTCGGCGATGTCCAGCGCCTGAGCAATGTAACCCTGACCCTGCACTTCGCCCATGCGCAGCGCGTTGCGGCGGATGCGATAGGCGCGCTCAGCGAGTCCTGGTGCATTGACGAGCGTCTTTGTTTCCATGACTGCCTTCCCGATTAGCCGCATCAGTGGACGCGAATGCCGTCGTCGACGACGAAAATCGCGACGGTGCTCCGCTCAAGAATAGCAAACGGCGTCGCGCGTTTCGCGAACAGCTCAGTTGCGCCACGGCCGATCCCGCGCGCACTTGTCTCTCCCGAGCTAGCGTCGCTCTTGTCAGCAAGCAGCAACAAAATTCCTCGTCGTCGGTCGTTAGGTGCGATCTATCACTGCGCGCCTTTCGCCGACAAACGAGAAATTTCTACCAAATGACGAATTTTATTCACCTATCCGTAGACCAGCGCAATCGTTGCGCCAGCTTGGCCGAATCTATTGCTCAGAAACTCGGATAGGATTTTCGATACATACAGGAGACAAGGCCATCACCAAGACCCCTCCCCAGGAAGATGCTGAACCGGACTACGAGGATGAACCTGGCCGGCCGCTCTCCCAATCAAGTCCTGGTCTTGCCGCCACCGTTTTTCCCGCTGGCGCGGCGCAAGGCGTCGGCGAGCGCTCCACCGCCCGACGGCTCCTGCGGCTTGCGCGTCGCCGACGACGTCATCGACGCGCGCGGGGTGTCGCGCGGCATGCCTTGCGCCCGGGACTCCTTGCCACCACCCAGTTCGTCGTCAAGACGCAGGGTCAATGCTATACGCTTGCGATCGACCTCGACATCCAGCACCTTCACCTTGACGATGTCTCCCGACTTCACGACCTCGCGCGGATCCTTGATAAAGGTCTTCGACATCGCCGAAATGTGCACGAGCCCATCCTGATGCACGCCGATATCGACGAAGGCGCCGAACGCCGCGACGTTGGTGACAGTGCCTTCGAGGATCATGCCGCGCTTGAGATCCTTCAACGTCTCNACACCCTCCTTGAACACCGCGGCCTTGAAGGCCGGGCGCGGATCGCGACCGGGTTTTTCCAGTTCGCGCAGAATGTCGGTCACCGTCGGCAGGCCAAAGGTATCGTCCACGAAAGTCTGCGGCTTCAATTGGCGCACGATCTCGGCATTGCCGATCAGCGCCTTGATGTCGCTTTTGGTCGCCGCGAGAATCCGCCTGACCACCGGATAGGCTTCTGGATGTACACCGGACGCATCGAGCGGATCCGCACCGTCGTTGATGCGCAGGAACCCCGCGCATTGCTCGAAAGCTTTCGGTCCCAGTCGAGGTACCTGTTTCAGCTCCTTGCGTGATTTGAACGGACCGTTGGTGTCGCGATGCTGCACGATGCTTTGCGCGAGGCTGGATCCGATGCCCGACACCCGCGCCAGCAGCGGCACGGAAGCGGTGTTGGCATCGACGCCGACCGCGTTGACGCAATCTTCGACGACGGCATCGAGCGAGCGCGCCAGTTTGGTTTCACCGAGATCGTGCTGATACTGGCCGACACCGATCGCTTTCGGATCAATCTTCACTAGTTCAGCCAGGGGATCCTGCAGACGCCGCGCGATCGACACTGCGCCGCGCAAGGTCACGTCGAGTCCCGGCAATTCTTCGGAGGCAAAAGCCGAGGCCGAATAGACCGAAGCGCCGGCCTCCGACACAACGATCTTTGACATTTTCAGATCCGGCAGTAGCTTGACCAGATCCATTGCCAGTCTGTCGGTCTCGCGCGAGGCGGTGCCGTTGCCGATCGCAATGAGATTGACACGGTGCTGCACCGCGAGTTTCCCCAGCGTCGCCAGCGCCTCGTCCCAGCGCTTTTGCGGTTCATGCGGGAAGATCGCCGTGGTGGCTACTACCCTGCCGGTGGCGTCGACGATGGCGACCTTGACACCGGAACGGAAGCCCGGATCGAGGCCCATCGTCACGCGCGCGCCGGCCGGCGCCGCCAGCAACAGATCGCGCAAATTCGACGCAAACACGCGCACGGCTTCCGTTTCGGCCAAAGTCCACAGCCGCATGCGCAGATCAATGTTGAGATGCACCTGAATTTTGGTACGCCACGCCCACCGCGCGGTCTCTGCCAGCCAGCGGTCGCCGGGGCGGCCCTGATCGGAAATGGCGAAACGCTGCATAATCTTCAGCTCATAAGAGCTGGGGATGCCGGCGACCGGCTCCTGGGCGTCAGGGTGAATCTGCAGCTCGAGGATCTCTTCCTTCTCGCCGCGAAACATCGCCAGGATGCGGTGTGACGGAAGCTTGTGCAGCGGCTCCCTGAAATCGAAATAGTCCTTGAACTTCTCACCTTCCGTTTTCTTGCCGGTGCGTACGGTGGACGCCATCAATCCGCTCGACCACATCTGCTCGCGCAGCGTGCCGATCAGGTCGGCATCCTCGGCGAAACGCTCCACCAGGATCGCGCGCGCCCCGTCAAGCGCGGCTGCTGGATCGGCCACCTGCTTTTCGGCATCGACGAAACCCGCGGCCACAACCTGCGGATCGTTTTGCGGCTGCGTCAGCAACAGTTCGGACAACGGCTCGAGGCCGGCCTCCCGGGCAATCTCGGCCTTGGTGCGACGCTTCGGCTTGAACGGAAGATAGATGTCTTCCAGGCGTCCTTTGCTGTCCGCGGTCAGGATTGCCGCTTCCAGTGCGGCATCGAGCTTACCCTGCTCGCGAACCGAATTGAGAATAGCTGTGCGACGTTCTTCAAGTTCGCGTAGATAGTTCAGGCGCTCTTCCAGAGTGCGCAATTGCGCGTCGTCGAGCGCGCCGGTGATTTCCTTGCGGTATCGCGCAACGAACGGGACGGTGGCGCCGCCATCGAGCAGCGCCACTGTCGCCTCGACCTGCTGTTCGCGGACGCCAAGTTCATCCGCTATCTGCCGATTGATGTTTGCCACCCGAAATCTTTCAAAAGCAGTCGCGGCTGGCAATTTTGTCGACCGCGGGGACGTCGCTTATGGACCATCCTCGATTGATTCATCAACCCACGGCATCAAACAAATTGTCCTGTGGATGGACATATTTACTCACCGAACGATCCGGCTGGTACGAAACGGCCGGCTTGCATTGCGCGACAAGATAAAGGTGGATCGATGGCGCTTTAATGTGTAGACGGACGCTCCTTCTGGAGTGCCCATGTCAATCTGCGGACTTGATTTCGGAACGTCTAACACGACGCTCGGCACCATCGAAGGCCATGCGCCGGTTTTGGCCGCGCTGGAGGCCGGCCAGACCACGATTCCCAGCGCGATCTTCTACGAGGTGGACGGCGCCGTTCTGATCGGCCGCAAGGCAGTCGAAGCCTATGTCGAGGGTGCGCCGGGCCGCCTCATGCGCAGCCTCAAATCCGTGCTTGGTACCTCGCTCATCGAGGAGACCACCCGGCTCGGACGCGAGCGGACCAGTTTTCGCGATGTGATCGCCTATTACCTCGGCGCGGTAAAACGGCGCGCCGAACAGGCCACCGGTCGCGAGCTGCGCGACGTGGTGCATGGCCGACCGGTGCACTTCGTCGACAACGCGCCGGAGGCCGACCGCAAGGCGGAGCAAGCCCTGCGGGAGATTGCGCGCGAGATCGGCTTCGATGAAGTCACCTTCCAGTTCGAGCCGATTGCCGCGGCGCTCGACTATGAGCGCCAGATTTCGACCGAAGAAGTCGCATTGATCGCCGATATCGGCGGCGGCACTTCCGATTTTTCGATCGTGCGTCTCGGGCCTCAGCGCCACGGCAAGGCTGATCGCGCTGCCGACATTCTCGCCAATGACGGCGTACGTATCGGTGGCACCGATTTCGATCGTCAGCTCAGTCTCGGCATCATCATGCCGCTGTTCGGCTTTGGCAGCGCCATGAAGCGCGCCGGGCTCGATGTGCCATCGCATTATTTCCACGATCTCGCCACCTGGTCGAACATCAATCGCATGTACGAGTCGCATGTGATCGCGGATATCCGTCAGGTTCGGCACGAGGCCGGTGAACCGGTCCTGCTCGATCGGCTGGTGCGCGTGGTCGACGAACAGCGCGGCCACACGCTGGCAATGGAGGTCGAGGAAGCCAAGATCGCTCTATCCGACACGCGCCAAGCTGAAATCTCGCTGGATTGGGTCGCGCCAGGCCTCAGCGCCGCCATCGGCCGCCCCGATCTTGTCAGCCATACAAGACAGCTGGCCGAGCGCATCGCGGCCCGAATCAAGGTCTGCCTTGCGCAGGCGCGATTGTCCGCTGAAGACATCGACGCGGTGTTCCTCACCGGCGGTTCGGTGAGGCTCGCCCATGTCCGCAAGGCGATCACAAAGGCGGTGCCGTCGGCCCGCGTCGTCGAAGGTGACACCTTCGGAGCGGTCGGAAAGGGGCTCGCCCTTGAGGCCCTCGGACGATATGGGCCCAGGGCCTAGATCAGCGCGGCAACTTTCCAGCTGCGCCGTCTGGCCGGACCGCCGCTGGCCCGATCGACGAGCCAAAGCCGAAGGCAGCTCGGGATCAATCGACTGCGGCGTATTTCGCCTGGCTCATTTCAAGTCCTTCTGATGTTCGGTATCCGCGCCCCGGTAGCGGCACGCACGACATACTGCTTTCCGATCGACCATTCGTCCCGCTACAATCGGCCCCATGGCCCTCGACCCTCGCCTTCCGCACAAGAAAAGGCTTTCGGGGGTATGCCTTGAGGCTCCCGGGAGGATGAAATGGCCACCGTCGTAAACGAACCGCTTTCGCGCCATGCCCTCGCCTTCGTTCTTGCTGGCGGGCGCGGAAGCCGGCTTTTGGAGCTTACTGACAGGCGCGCCAAGCCCGCGGTCTATTTCGGCGGCAAATCCCGCATCATCGATTTTGCGCTGTCCAATGCGGTGAACTCGGGAATCCGCCGCATCGCGGTTGCCACCCAATACAAGGCCCACAGCCTGATCCGGCATCTACAGATGGGCTGGAACTTCTTTCGCCCCGAGCGAAACGAGAGTTTCGATATCCTGCCGGCGAGCCAGCGCATTTCGGAGACGGACTGGTATCTTGGCACGGCGGACGCCGTCTATCAGAACATCGATATCATCGAAGCGCACGGAGCCCGATTCATCGTGTTGCTGGCGGGAGATCACATCTACAAGATGGATTATGAGCTGATGTTGAGGCAGCATGTCGAACAGCGCGCCGATGTTACGATCGGTTGCCTCGAGATGCCGCGCGCGGAATCGAGCGGCTTCGGGATCATGCACATCGATGACGATGGCGTCATCCAATCCTTTCTCGAGAAGCCGGCCGATCCGCCGCCGATGCCCGGCAAGCCTGACAAGTCGCTGGCCAGCATGGGAATCTATATCTTTGATTCGAACTTCCTGTTCGAGGAGCTGCGGCGCGACGCAAGCGATCCGAATTCAAGCCACGATTTCGGCAAGGATGTCATTCCCTACATCGTGAAAAACGGCCGGGCAGTCGCCCATCAATTCTCCCGTTCCTGCGTGAGGTCGGGCGACGATCGACGTACCTACTGGCGAGACGTCGGAACCGTCGATGCCTACTGGGCCGCCAACATCGATCTCACCGATGTGCTGCCGGAGCTTGACCTCTACGACCGTTCATGGCCGCTCTGGACCTATGCTGAAATCACGCCTCCCGCCAAATTCGTCCACGATGAGGAAGATCGCCGGGGACAGGCGATTACGTCGCTGGTGTCCGGAGGATGCATCATATCCGGCGCGTCGCTGCGCCGCTCCCTGCTCTTCACGGGCGTGCACATCCATTCGTTCGCCAGCGTCGAAAATGCGGTTATCCTGCCTTACGCCAATGTCGGTCGCAATGCGCGGATGAGCAATGTCGTGATCGATCGTGGCGTTCAAATCCCGGAAGGTTTGGTTGTCGGAGAAGATCCTGAGCTCGATGCGAAGAGGTTCCGAACTACTCCGGAGGGCATCTCTCTCATTACGCAGCCGATGATCGACAGGCTGGATGCATGACGTTGCTTCGCGTTCTTGCAGTCGCGTCGGAAATTTATCCGATCATC
>JGI24140J50213_10000110_pt1 | contig 35305 bp, 33 predicted proteins | sample BarGraIncu00222A_FD_50213 | JGI IMG/M metagenome (IMG submission 50213)
GTCGCTCGAACCGGCCACCTCGCGGGACCAGTCGCTGATGACCTCCGGCGTCAGGTCCTTGAACTCGGCGCGGTCGGGCAGCGGACGTTCCAGCCAGTCGCGGTAGAAGGTGTCGAGATCGGGGAGGAAGTCGAAATCGGGGGGGCAGCCGCGGGGGACGGCCTCGACCTCGAGCTGCGTGCCGCATCCCGGGCAGATGTACTCACGCAGCTGGACCCAACTCGCCTCGGGGGCGTCACGGTCCTCGTACACCTCGGCCAGGCTCTCGTCGGTGTCCCTCACGTGGATCAGCGANTTGATCTTCCAATTGACGCGGTAGTCGCCGAACTCGTGCCCGCAGCGGCACTTCACGATACGGCTGCCGTCTTTGGCGACGACGAACAAANCCGGCGTCAGCGGCAGCAGGATGCGGTCGTCCCAGTCGACGCGCTCGGACAGGATCTGGAGGTACATGTCGAAACGGTCGAGGTCCTTCGGGCTCTTCATCATGTCCTGGACGGCCGGCCAGGGCAGCACGCCGTCCATGAGCCTCGCGATATCTGCTTTGTCAAACGTTGCCATGTGATCCTCCGACTCGACGTTCCGAACCCTGCAGGATGACGATGCTCCCGTCGCCGAAATCACCCCAACCGGTCACGACGACGGTTTCGGCGTTGGCCACTTGGCGCCCGACAGCATCGCCGCGCAGCTGGCGTACCGCCTCGATGATGTGGTTCATGCCGAGCACATGTGCCTCGGCCAGCAAGCCGCCATGGGTGTTGACGGGCAAGGCGCCACCCGGCCCGATGCGGCCGTTCTCTACGAACTCGCCGCCCTCGCCGCGCTTGCAGAACCCCATCTCCTCGAGCTGTTGGAGCACCTCGAACGTGAAACAGTCGTAGACCATGGCGATGTCCACGTCGGCTGGGGTCAGACCGGCACGACCGAACGCCTGCGGGGCAGCGATGCTGAGTCCTGTGGCGAAGAAGTCCTTCCGGTTGGTGATCTCGTCGGCCGGATATGGCTGGGCGCTCGCGCCGGAGACGATGGCGACCGGCGTACCGCGCAGGTCGCGGGCCCGCTCCGCACTCGTGACGACAACTGCTGCTGCCCCATCGGTCTCGAGACAGCAGTCGAGCACGCGATAGGGATCGGCGAGCATCGGCGAGGCCAGATAGTCGTCGAGCGTCAGCGGCTTGTTGTACATTACCGCCGCCGGGTTGAACTGTGCATGCTCGCGCATCGCCACTGCGATGGCACCGAGCTGTTCAGGCCGAGTTCCGAACTCGTACATGTGTCGGCGTGCGATCACCGAGTACCACTGTGGCGGTGCCACGAACCCGTGCGGCAGGTAGTAGTCACGGGCGATCGCGCCGCCGGGTATGGATGCTGTGTCCGTTGCCACCGTGCGGCGCACCCGGGCACTCGAATAGCCGTTCCAGCCGGCGGGCAGCAGGACGTAGTCCGCCATCCCGTTCGTCACGGCCGCCGCGGCGATGTTGAGGGACGCAACCGGCGCGGCTCCGCCGGTGTGGACAGTCGCAGCGAAGCGCAGGTTGGCGCACCCGAGGTTGGCGGCGATCTCCTCCGCAGTGCCGAGGTTTGGGAAGGGCATGATGCCATCGACCGACGCCGGCTCCAAGCCGGCGTCCGCAATCGCCCGGGTGGAAGCCTGCAACTGCAGCCCGAGCTGGGACATCCCCGAGCCGGGCTTGCGGCAATAGGCCGTCTCCCCGATTCCGATGATGCACGCTTGACCCCTCATTTGTCCCTCGCAACACAAGCTTTGTTCGGCTCGATCTTCGTGAGCCGCGCCAGGTTCTTACCCAGGATACCGGCACGGATATCGTCGGTGATCTCGGGATACCCGTAGTTCCGCTGCAGCTCCTCGGGCATCGTCAGGTCGCGCACCCAGTCGACGACGCGTTTGGTGTCCACGAACGGCAGGTCGAGACCGAGGACGATCTTCGTGGGCTCCACCCACTGGAGGGCGGTGCCAATGGCGTGGTACCCGCGGTACGGCGAGCGCTGGTACCACCCGACGATGCCGGACAGGCTGAGGTACAAGTTCTCGTGCTTGGCGGCGAGACCGATCAGCTCTTCGGTGTGCGGCCATGCCATATGGTATGCGATCAGCTTGAGATCGGGGAAGTCGAGCAACACCCGGTCGAGCGTGTCAGGGTGGGTGTGGCAGCTCGGCTGCGGGTACACGTACGACATCCCCGTGTGCACGGTCAGCGGGATGTCCAGCTCGCACGCCTTCTCGTAGAACGGCCACATGCGCTTGTCGTCCAGCGGCCCGAGGTCCTCGGGTTGGTACACCTTGCACAGTCGCGCGTCGTAATTCGTGACGAGGTGCTCGAGCTCCCAGATCGCGTGGTCGACGCCTCGCCGCAGGATGGGCCCGACCATCGCCTCGAGGTACATGCGTCCCGGGTACGGCGCGATCTGTTCGAGCATGAACTGGTTCGTCGACATCGGGAACGAGCCACCGCTGATATCCATCATGCCTTCGCGCAGACAGAAGCAGACGTCGACCTCCGCCTCGTCCATGTACCCGATCAACGTCTCGGCGATCGGCGGCGGCCGCCGCTCCGCCAGATCCGCACCCGACCAGGCACGGAGCACACCTTGTACGCTCGTCCCCCAACGCTTCGCATTGGGGTAGTAGCCGCGGATCTCGGCCATCGCCACCGGGTTCAGGAAATGACACTCGGACAACGCGACGAACTGGCCTTTGCTCTCCATCACGCGGTCTCCCGGATCAGGGTCCAGACGCGTTGCGGCGTGGCCGGCACCTCGCGCAACAGGACGCCCAACGGTGCCAACGCATCGTTGACCGCGCACATGACCGCCGCCGGCGTGGTGTGGATCGCCCCCTCACCACAGCCCTTGGCGCCCAGCGGCGTGAACGGCGACGGCGTCACGACAGCAACCTTCGAGGTTGCCGGTATCTCGTTGATCGTCGGGATCAGGTAGTCGGCCAGGGTCGCCACGAGCGGCTGGCCCTGCTCGTCGTACAGGTACTCCTCGAACAGTGCGGCGCCGATGCCTTGGGCGAGGCTGCCATCGGTCTGGCCGTCCACGGTCGCGGGGTTGAGGCGCGTGCCGCAGTCGTCGGCGAGGCAGTACTTGATGATCTCGACCACGCCCGTCTCCGGGTCGATCTCCACCATCACTACGTGGACCGCCTGGGCGGCGGTGAGGTAGCTCTTGGCGCGGCCTTGGTCGTCGGCCTGTGTGCGGCCCGGAGCAGTCCACACAAAGGTCGCCTCCGGGAGCGGGTCGACGCCGGCCGGCAGCAGATCGGAACGCGCCAGCATCGTGCCCGCCACCTGGGCAACACTCAGCCCGGCGCTCCGCCGGTCTTTGACGACGAACGCGCCGTCCCACAGCTCGACATCGTCCACCGGCACGCTCAACAACCCGGCGGCGACAGGGAGCATCTTGTCGGCAACGCGTCGGCACGCGCCGAGCACCGCAGCCGTGATGGCCACGCCCAACCGGCTCCCGCCCGGGCCGAAAGACGGCGGCGCCGATTGCGTGTCGAGCTGGACGACGCGCACCGCGTCCATGTCGACGGCGAAATAGTCCGCGACGAGTTGGCTCACGACCGTGTACTGGCCCTGGCCCTCCAAAGAGAAACCGACCCGCACGGTGATCGCCCCCAGGATGTCGATGCTCACAGTGGCGCCCTCTGGCACTCCCGTCTGGGTCATGCCCAGGATGGCATACGCGTTCCAGTCGAACACCCCGGGCTCGATCGTGGAGACCACTCCGATACCCACAAGCCGGCCCTGCTGGCGGGCCGCCGTCTGTTCGCGGCGTAGTTCCGGGTAGTCCGCCAAGTCCAGTGCGGCATCGAGCACCTCGGCGTAGCTGCCGCTGTCATACTCGTTGCCGCTCGGGATCGTGTAGGGGAACTGATCGGACGGGATGAAATTGGCACGCCGAAACTCCGCCGGGTCGATTGCCAACGCTCGCGCTGCGATGTCCATCATCTGCTCGAGCACGAAGAAGTGCGGGGGCGGACCCATGCCCCGATACGGGAACGCCGGCGTCTTGTTGGTCGCCACCAATGTCAGGTCGTAACGAGCTGCGCCGATTGTGTACGGACCGGTGAATGCCGCGAGCGGCTTGGCAGCGCCGAGCGCGCCGAATCCCTCGCCCGTCGCACCGAGGTCGTCGACGAGCGTCACCGCCAACGCGGTCACCCGTCCGTCCGCGTCCACCGCGATCGACGCCTCGTAATGGCGGTCCCAAGCCTGGCCGCCGCCGGCGACGAGGTACTCCGTGCGGTCCTCGATCCACTTGACCGGCCGCCCGCCCGCCTTGCGGGACAGCATACTGGCGATGTCGATACCCCGCGCTCCGCCTTTGCCACCGAAGCTGCCGCCATGCGCCTGGCTCTTCACGTTGACCTTGTTTGACGGGATCCCGAACGTCGCCGCCCGGCCGAGCGCGACCGACGCCGGCGATTGGATGCTGCCGTGGACGATCAGCTCGAGCGTCCCCGGATCCCACTGGCAGACCGTGCCGAACGTCTCGGTCGGGTTCGCACCGACACGGTGCCAGCGGAAGGTCTCCGTGAAGACGTGGGCGGCGGCGGCGAACGCCACGTCGACCTCGCCCCACGTGAGCTCGCGCTGCAACATGACATTGGTGCCCTTGTCCTCGATCACCAGGGGGCCGCCTTGCTCAATCGCAGCGAACGGATCGGTTACCGGCGCAAGCGGTTCGTACTCGACGGCGATGCGCTCGAGGGCATCCTCGGCGACTGCGCGGCTGACGGCAGCTACGGCAGCGACCGGCTCGCCCACGAACCGCACCATGTCCGTCGCGATGCAATGGACGCCCCAGCCCTCGGGCGCAGACCTCGCCGGGCTGCTCCACGCCAATGCGTCCCTGCCGGTCACCGCGGCGATGACGCCGGGCAGCGCCTCTGCCTCGCTGGTGTCGATGCTGCTGATGCGAGCGTGAGGGAACGGGCTGCGCAGGATCGCACCGTGCAACATGTTCGGCAGGACGATGTCGTCGATGAAGCGCGTCTGTCCGGTGAGCAGCGCGCGGTCCTCCTTGCGGATGACGTCGCGACCGATCCAGCGGGGACTGGCAACCGGGAGGCAAGCAAAGGTCATGTGGTCCCCTCCGTCGCCGCTGCACGCACCCCGGCGGCAGCCCGCAATGCCGAGCGCAGGATGCTGTGGTACCCGGTGCAGCGGCACAGCTGGCCGCCGAGCACGTCGCGGATCTCGTCCTCCCCTGCCCCGGGGTCCTCGGCGAGCAGGGCATGCACCGCCATGAGGATGCCGGGCGTGCAGAACCCGCATTGGAGGCCGTGCTCTTGTGCGAACGCTTCTTGGATCGGATGCAGGCTGCCATCGGCGCCGGTGAGCCCTTCGACGGTGATGACCTCGGCGCCGTCGGCTTGGACGGCGAGCATCAGGCACGAACGGGCCGCCTCGCCGTCGACAACGACGGTGCAGACGCCGCACACACCGTGCTCGCAGCCGACGTGCGTGCCGGTGAGACCCAACTCTGTGCGCAGCAGGTCGGCCAACGTCGTGCGCGGCTCGACCAGCGCGTCGCAGGTCGCACCGTTCACCCGCAGCCGGACCGGCCATCCACCGGTCATCGCTACGACCCCTCTATCTGCGGGGTCGCACGCGCGACCGCGTCGGCAATCCCGCGCTCCGTCAGCACGCCCGCGAGGTGGCGGCGATACTCGCCGGAGGCGTGGATGTCGGCCAGCGGATCGTCGATCGCGTCGCGCACCGCGTCACCGGCGCGGCGGTACAGGTCCGTGTCAGGACGGTAGCCGCGCAAGATCTCCTCTGCCGTGGCCATGCGCGTCGGCACCGGCCCGACACCGAAGACGACGATCCGCACGTCCGAGAAGCAAGCGTCCGCATCGAGGCGCACCGTCACAGCGGTGCCCGCCATCGCGAAGTCGCCATGACGTCGCGACAGCTCCGTGAACGCCCACCCGGTTCCCTCCGGCAACGCCGGAACGCCCACCTCCACGAGCAGCTCACCCTGTTCCAGCGCCGTCGTGAGGTACGTGACGAAGAACTCGCTGGCCCGTATCGTGCGCTCGCCGCGCGGACCCACCGTGTGCATCCAGGCGTCCGTGGCGACCGCCACCGCGGGATATTCGGCGACAGGATCCGCTTGTGCCATCGACCCGCCGACTGTCCCCCGGTTGCGGATCTGAGGGTGACCGACCAGCTGCGTGGCCGCGTGCAGCAAGGGCTGGCGGCGGCGGACGAGCGCCGATCGCTCGACCGCCCCTTTCGTCGCCATCGTTCCGAAGACCAGGGCGCCGTCGCGCTCCGAGATCCCTGCGATGTCCGGGATTCGGCCGATGTCGACCACCAGGTCCGGGCGTGCCAACCGCATATTCAGCATCGGCAGCAGGCTCTGGCCGCCGGCGAGGACGGTCGAGTCGCGGTCGGGATCGTCGAGGAGCGCCACCGCCTCCCCGACGGAGGCAGGAGCCGCGTAGTCGAACGGCGCCGGCTTCACGGCTCGCTCTTCCACCATTCCTGCATGACGAGGTCCCCCTGCGCATGGCTCACCACGACCGTGTCTCCTAGAACTCGAAGTCGTCCGGCAGGTTCCAGAACGCGCGCAGCTCGGCGCCATAGTCCGGCGACAGCGCCATCGACGAACGCCACATGTCGAGCACCGCGGGATCCATGTTCTCCTTGGCGGCGACCCTCTCGCTCTCGGATGTCCACCAATCCCTGAACGGGACGGCGTTGCGCTTGCGCTCCTCTCGAATCTCGGCGCGCCGGCGGTCGGTCGCGGCAGCGTCGACGGCATAGGAACCGTTGTGCGAAACCACGGCACCGTGGATCTCGGTCGCCACGCGCACGTCGGTCCAACCCTTGTTGAGATCGTCTTCGATCGCTGACGGGTCGCGTTCGATCGGATCGCCCATCGACTGGGCACCCGAGATCGGGTGGACGATGAGGTCGTAGTTCTGCAGGGGCTCAGGGGTAACGAACGGTGGTTGCGCCTTGGTCACCAGCTCGGCCGCTTTGATGTTGACCGTAAGCTCGGGCTTGTCGGCCGGCCCCCGCCCGTGCACCAGTGGCTTGCGCGCGTCGATCAGCTCCTTGACATTGGTCTTGTGCGCATAGCTTGGCGAGTCCGGCTTCGTCGGGTAGGCGCCGTACATGCCGTGGTTCGCCACTACCTTGGAGCGCATGCCGGCGTCGCCGCACTGGTACTCGATTCCGGACGGGGTGTTGTGCACCATCCAGACGGCGGTGTGCCCGAGACCGCCGTGGAAGCGGCCGTAGCCGCCCGAGTCCGGATCGATGTTTCGACCGAGGTAGAGGATCGGGTAGTAGAGCTCGGTGACCTCGGCGTTGCCGAAATCGGCGTTGGGGGTGTAGATGCACCAGGCGCTGTTTTCGCCGTCGGCAAAACCCCGCGCAGGGGAGCCGTTGCTCGCCTGCTCCAACGTCAAACCCGCCAGGTAGTACCCCAACTGGGTGATGCCGGCGAACTCCGCGGTCATCGTCGTAGCGGCGCCGGCGGCCATCTCCTCGATGAACCCGCGCATCTGGAACAGACGGCCGAACACCTCGTAAAGGTTGGACATCCAGATCACCGCCGGTGCCCATGCCACGCCGGAGGACGCCGCGAAATCCTTTTCGAACGGATTCGCCCACGAACCGACCGGCGGTGCTTCCACCGTCCAGGCCGCGCCCGGGCCCGAGTTGAACATGTCGAAGCCGATGATGTGGGAGTAGCCGTTCAGCAGACCGGACCGTAATCCCGTCGGGCTGATGTTCTCGCCGAACGGCACCGTGCTGCTGGCGCCGCGCAGCGAGAAGCGAACACTCGCATCGGCGTTGACCTCCACCTCCATGGGCAGGTTGAACAGGCAGTCGACGTCTTGCTTCGGGAGGATCGTCCGCTTGCCCTTCATCGCCAAGTCCTTGAACTGCGACTTGCGGGCCCGCCCGGGGACCGTCTGGGTCTTGACGCGGCTGACGGCGTAGCGGCGACTGTCCTCCACGTACTCCTGCGTGGCGTCGCGGAAGAAGTCGAGGCCGTACTTGTCGATCACCTCCATCAGGTGGTCGCGGATCGTCACGCAACCCGCCAGCCGCCCACGCGCGTCACCGAGCACGAAGTCCGGTGTCCGAGTGCGCGAGCGGATGCGCTTCTCGTACCAAGGATGGAAACGGTCGTTCGCTCCGACCTTCTCCATCGAGATGCACAGGCCGTCGCTGTAGCAATCCGGGTTGAGGAAGCCCACTGACCCCGGCGTCACCGAACCGCAGTCGTTGACGTGACTGACACAGCTCGCCCACGCGACAAGCGTGTCGCCGTAGAAGAGCGGCATCGCCATGTCGAAGTCCGGCGCGTGGATGCCGCCGTAATGCGGGTCGTTGTTCTCGAAGATATCGCCCGGCCTGAAGCCTGGTTCGTCCTCATAACCCAGCTCGATGAGGCTGCGGATCATGTCGGCGAGCAGGCTGACGTGGGCGGTGATGCCACGCGAGACACAGATGGCCTCGCCCGTGGGCAGGTTCAAGGACCACAGCGCGTCGCCGCCTTCGACGGCGATCGGGGACGACGACACCTTGCAACCGGTTTCCCAGCCGATGTTGCACAGGTTCGAGAGGATGTGCCACATCGCCTCGTACGTGCCCGGGTCGCTTTCCTTGCGATTGAGCTTCTCCAGGCCGAACAGCCGACCGGTCTGCGCGAAGGCCTCGTCGTTGGCACGAAGCTTCCCCAAGAGACTGTTACTCACCATTACGCGTCCTTTCGCTCGAGCCAGTAGATGTCGTGCGCGTCGATACGCAGGTGCCATTCGGGTGGGACGAACAGCGTCGTGTTGGAAGCCTCGATCACGGCGAGGCCGTCGACCTCGTTGCCGGGTTTGAGGTCCTCCATTCGCCAGATATCCGCGTCGTTCCATTCGCCGTGCCGGAACACCGGCCGGGTGCACTTGAACGCCTCGCGGTCCGGCGTCTTGGAGGCGAGCGCGTGCTCGCGCAGTATCGGCTTGACGGTGTCGACCTTGGCGATGACGCACACCTCGGTGACCTGGTATGCGCCGACATCCGGTTTCGCGACCAGCGTGAACATCTTGGTGTACTGGTCCTCATATGCCTTGATCAGCATGCGCATCTCGTCCGCCGTGTCGATGCGGGCGACCGGCGAGTTCACCTCGATATCGTCGAGCTGGCCCAGGTACTTCATGTAGATGACACGCGTCGTGGAGATCTGGTCGGCGGAGAATCCCTCGCCCTGCAACTCCGTGAGCAGCTCCTCTTCGAGAGCGTCCCATGCGAGGTTGACCGGCTGCAGGTACGCCACCTTCATCGCGTCATCGAGATCCGGCGTCAACAAGGTCGCGACGCTCTTATGACGCCGGTGCGAGTAGTCCATGCACGCACCGCCCCAGGCGGAGAAGGCGCCGGCGTGCGGAACCGTCACGACTGCCTTCCACGGGTGCTCGCCGGCGTAGCCCAACAAGTGCAGCGGACCGGCACCCCCGTAGCCGAGCAGGACGTAGTCGCGCAGGTCGTGCCCGACCATCAGGCTGCGCACCAAGTGCTCTCGCATCATGACGTTCAAGACATCCAGACAGGTCTCGGCCGCCTCGGGGACGCTCATGCCGAGCGGGTCTGCGATCTTCTCCTTGAACAGGTCGTGAGAGACCTGCTTGTTGACCTTGACCTTGCCGCCGAGGTAGTTGTCCTCGTTGAGGATGCCCAGCAACAGGTTGGCGTCGTTGATGGTGGGCGTCGTGTTGCCGGCCTCGATGAACGTCGGCCCGGGCGTGCCGCCGGCCGAGTCGGGACCGAGCTTGATGCGGTTGGTCTGCGGGTCCAGCCGGATGTAGGTGCCGGTGCCGGCGCCGATCGACGTGATGCCGAGCATCGGCACGTTGACGTACATATTCTGGAAGCCCGGCTCACGATTGATCGGCAGGACGCCCGCGGTGACGGCGCCGGCGTCGAAGGACGTCCCGCCCACGTCCGAGCAGACGATGTTGTCCTCGCCGATGACGGTTGACAGGTACTTGGCACCCATGAGCCCTCCGACCGGACCTGACATCGCCGCCTCGAACAGTCGCGGGTAACGGATATTGGTGATGCCGCCGTACCCCAGCACCGTCTTGAGACTGTGCTGATAGCCGATCCCGGCCAACTCCTCTTCGATGCGGAACAGCTGGCGCCGGGCTGCGTTGGACGCGTACGCCTGAATGACGGTGGCGTTGGCCCGTGACACCTCACGTGCCGTCGGCGCCACCTGGCTCGACAGCTCGAGTGGAACCTCACGGCCGACCTCGCGCATCACCGCGCGGGCGATCTCGGCAGCGCGGTCCTCGTGCGCGGGATTGGTGTAGGAGTGCAAGAAGACGATCGCGATCACTTCGCAGGCCTCGTCCAGCAACAGCCCGCGGACACCCTCCTCGACCTCGTGCTCGTACAACGGGATGACCGGCTGGCCGAACATGTCGATGCGCTCGGTCACCCCCCGCGCCTGCTTGCGGGGCACCAGCGGCACGCGGTGCTTGCGGTACTGCATGTGGGTGATCTCGGACCACTGCGCGCCGATGAAGGTCTGCGAGCCGCGCCCCTGCGCGATGATGTCCTCGAAGCCCTTCGTGACCAACAACCCGGTCTTGGCACCGGACATGTTGATCACCGTGTTCAGCATCGACGTTCCGGTGTAGATCGACGTCTCGATCTGGCGGCCGAAGTCGTCCCCGTCGCTCCTCGGGTCGATGCCCAGTTGCTCGAGGGCTTCCTCGAACGACTCCATGTATCCGATGCTCTCATCGGCCGGCGTTGTCGCNGCCTTGCCGATGACGCTGCGCCCCTGCTCATCCACGACGATCACGTCCGTCATCGTCCCGCCGGCATCGCAAGCCACGAAATATCGCGCCATTCCGGGTCCTACCTTTCTGACTCTGACGACGGGTGTTGGTCCGACGACGTGTGCTGAGCGAGGGGGCGGTCGCCGGGCTTGCGCCTGCCGAACCACCTGCCGACCTTGTGTGCGAAACGGGTGATGGCCGCCCACAGCGTCCGGACCAGCAACGGCAGGATCCGGACGGGCTCCATCGCTGCTGGGGGGAAAGCCGGCGCAGGACGATCGTCCGCTGCGGCTGCCTCCACTGCTTCCAGACGCTCCTTCGCCGAAGCGGCGAACTCCTGGAAGAACTGCTGGGATACGCCGCGGATCATCCCGCGACCGACCTGGAGGACGCGGCCGGTGACGTCGAGGTCGCCCTCGGCGACCACCTCGGTCCGGTCGTCGGGCAGCGACACCAGCCGGCTCGACAGCGTGCCACGGGCGGTGCCGCCGGCGGTCTCGCGTCCCTCCGCCAGGAGCCGCACGGTGTGGCTGGCATCGTCGACCTCGGCGAGCTCCACACGTCCCTTGTACCTGGTCGTGACGGCGCCGAGCTTGACCTTGACGGTCCCGAGGTACGTGCGGGCGTCGACCACCTCGTCGAGGCTCGCACCCGGCATGCAGGTCACGATCTGCTCGGGGTCCTTCATGAAACGCCACACCGAATCGATGGGAGCCTCGACGCAGAACCGCTCTTCGATCTCGATCGCCACAAGCACCTCCTGTCACGGTAAGGCGGGCCACGAGTCCGGCGTCACCCCCCGGCTCGAATCCACGATTTCCTGGACTGTTCCCACAGTGTAACCACGAGTTCGTCCTTCTGGTCAAGTTTTCCTACCAACTGGTCCGACATTGCGCTACTGTGGTGGCAGCCGCCGAGTTGAACGCTGGATCGTCGACGAGGAGTAACGACACCATGCCCAAGGATCCGTTGCGAACGAAGCTTGTTGACCTGCTGGGGATCGAGTACCCGGTCATCGCGTTCACCCACTGTAAGGACGTCGCCGTCGCGGTGCTCAACGCCGGCGGGTTCGCGGTGCTCGGCGAGGCGATGCACACCCCTGACGACATCGCCGCGGACATCGCTTGGATCCGTGACCGCATCGGCGGCAAGGCCTTCGGCATCGACCTGGTCCTACCGGCGTCAGCGCCTCCGTCGGGCTCGCTGGACGAGCTCGAGTCGAAGATCCCCGACACCCAACGCGAGTTCGCCCGCCAGATCAAGGAGAAGTACAACGTTCCCGATCCCAAGGGCCCGATCGACCTACACACCTGGGGGGGCCTGAACCAGGAGCTGGCCCGCGCACAGCTCGAGGTCCTGCTCGACGAGCGGGTGCCCGTCATCGCCTCCGGCCTCGGCAGCCCGGCATTCGTCCTCGATGCGGCGCACGCCCGCGACATGTTGGTGTTCGGCCTGGTGGGCAAGGCACGCCAGGCACGGCGTCAGATCGATGCCGGCGTCGATGCGATCATCGCTCAGGGCTACGACGCCGCCGGGCATACCGGGTCGATGGGTACGTTCTCGATCGTCGCCGAGGTCGCAGCGATGGCCGATGACACCCCGATCATCGCCGCCGGCGGGGTGACGACGGGCCGCCATCTGGCGGCGGCACTGTGCCTCGGCGCCGCCGGTGTCTGGACGGGAACGCTCTGGCTCGCGTCCCGGGAGTCCGATGCCGACATGATCATCAAGCAACGGCTCCTCGCTGCCACCGCCGACGACACGACGTATAGCACCAGCATCTCCGGAATGACGATGCGGGTCCTCAAGTGCCCGTGGACCGAGGAGTGGTCGACACCCGAAGCCCCCGACGTCCTGCCGGCGCCCTACCAGATGCTGCTCAGCGCCGACTACCTCCAGGGCGCGAACGACCATCGCCGCGAGGACCTGATGACCGAGGCTGCCGGCCAGGGCGTCGGCTTCGTGACGTCCATGAAACCGGCTCGCCAGATCCTGTTGGACATGGTCGAGGAAGCGCTCGACACGTTCGAAAGGCTCGTTGGTGATCTCGCCTGACGACGCCGGCGCGGTGCCCGGCGTCGACGCCGCCGTCTCCGGCCGGCGGGCGGAGTGCGACGGCGGTCACGCGATCGCGGGGAGCCACCTTGCCGGCCGTCAGGAGTTCGCCGGCACGCTGACCGGCGACTTCGTCGACTCGGGCGATCCGCCTTGGCGCTGGTACCTCCTCGGCGAGCTCACCCGCGCCCCGACCGGGTATCCGCACGACACGGTCTGGTGCGAATCCGGAAGCGTGTTCATCGTCGACGACTACGAACGACAGACTGACTTCATGGTCTAGCCTTGCTACCATCTGGTCGGAATCACTGACCATCGTGTGGACGTGGGCTATCCGAGACAGGGGAACGTATTGGCACGACAGGGACGACGAGAGGCGATCCTCGATGCAGCGATGGATCTGTTCGCCCGTCGCGGGTACGGAGGTGTGGCCATCCAGGAGATCGCCGACGCAGCCGAGACTCACAAGACGACGCTGCTCTACCAGTTCCAGAGCAAGGAGGCCCTGTACCTGGCCGTCCTCGATCAGGCCATCGACCCGGTCACCGAGATGATGCATGACTTCCTGGCAAAGGAGTTCACGCCCGACCGGCTGGCTTGGTACCTCGACGAGCTGCACCGGTTCCTGCGGGACAACCCGTCGATTCCCCGCCTCCTGATGCGCGAACTGCTGGAAGGCGGGGAGTACGGCGACACGTACGCCGACCGCTTCGTGGCGGTCTTCGCTCCGGCCCAGAAGCGCCTCGCCGACGCCGAGGAGGCCGACACGATCGCGCACGTGGAACCCGCGTTCTTCGTGCACGACCTGCATGTACAGATCATGACGTACTTCTGTCACGGCGCTCTTCTCGAGCGCCTGATGCGCACCGACCCGTACTCGGTGGAGGCATTGATCGTACGGCGCAACTACCTGGTCGATCAGATCGTGCGCCAACAGCGCCCGGGCACGCACCAAGCCACCAAGGCCCCGCCCGGAAAAGGCTGGACGAGGCGCCAGGCGGGCTGATCGGGCAACACGCCATCACACGCGCAGGAGGAGGGAACGGTGTCGCTGTACCAAGAACAACTAGCGCAGTTCGTCGGCGACGAGTCGCCCATGATCGAAAGCGTCGACGCGGTGTGCCCGCAGATGATCCGGCACTGGGTCGAGGTCATGCAGGACACCAATCCGGCGTACACCGATCCCGACTGGGCGGCGCGATCTCGCCATGTCGGCACAGTCGCTCCAGCATCCATGTTGCAGGCCTGGACGTTGTCTCCCCTATGGCCGACGAAGGAGCTTCCGGCCTTGCCCATCGCGCGTCTCGACGAGATCCTCGCCGAGCACGGCTTCACCGAGGTCGTGGCGACGAACCAGAGCCAGGAGATCGTGCGCCTTGCCCGTGCCGGCGACGTCGTCTCGTTCAACATCCGCCTTGCCGATGTCACCGAGACACCGAAGAAGACACGCCTGGGCCTCGCGTACTTCGTGACAATGGAATACTGCTTTGTCGACCAACACGGTGATCTGCTCGGCACCCAGTCGTTCACATACATGCGCTACAAGCCCGACCCGGAAGGAACGAGAGCATGAGCACGGAATGGATGCGCGACTACCTCAAGTACGACTCGCTCTCCTGGGACGCCATCGAACAAGACGACGAGCTTCCCACGCTCGTGCGCGAGGTCGATGCCACACTCGTCGTCGTCGGGGCGATCGCCTCCCGGGACATGTACCCGGTGCACCACGACCGCGAGTTCGCGCAGCGCGCCGGCGCGCCGGACGTGTTCATGAACATCCTCACCACCAACGGCCTCATGGCGACATACGTCACCAACTGGTGCGGACACGGCTGGGACCTCGCGTCCAACTCGCTGCGCCTGATGGTGCCCAACTTCCCCGGGACCAAGATGACGGCGAGCGGCCGGGTGGCGCGCAAGTGGTCCGACGACGGTGGACGCTACGTCGAGATCTCCTTCAGCGCCGACAACGACCGCGGCCCGCACTGCACCGGGTTGGCGATCATCCGCGAGGCGGCGAGCGAGGACCGGAGCGCCGCATGACGATCACCTACGACCCCGCCCACGCCATCCCGCGGCCGGCACNCTGGGAGGTCCTGTACCGCAGCAGCGGACCGTTCTGGGATGGCGNCGCCGCCGGCAAGCTCCTCCTGCAGCGCTGCACGTCGTGCGGTCGGTGGCTGACACCGCCGCGCCCGATGTGCCCGGGTTGTCAGTCGCGCGACCACGAGTGGGTGCCGGCTTCCGGGCACGGCACCGTCCACAGCTTCGTCACCTACCGCCGGTCGCCGAATCCGGCATTCGCGGCGCCCTACACCGTCGTGCTGGTCGAGCTCGAGGAAGGGCCGAGGCTCATCAGCAATGTCGTCGGCATCACACCCGAGGACGTGGCTATCGGCATGGCCGTGGACGTCGTCTTCGCCAACGTCGCTGACGACTTCACGCTCTTCCAGTTCAGGCCCACCGGGCAATAGCAACGCGAAAGGACGTCCGCACATGCTGGACGAGTACCGCACGAAGTCGTATCGGCACCATCTGCGCCCTGCCGTCGATGCAAACCTGATCAAGGACGAGACCGCGATCGTCGGCATCGGCCAGACGGAGTTCTCGCGCAACGCGCAGCGTGACGAGCTCGACCTCGCCTGCGAGGCGATCAAGAACGCGGTCGCCGACGCCGGCCTCACCATGGCCGATATCGACGGCCTCGAGACGCTGACGCTGGACCGCGTCTCGATGCCGACGCTCGTCGGATCGCTGGGAATCCCGAACCTGAGGTTCACCAGCGAGGTCAGCTTCGGCGGCGGCGGCTCCTGCGCTACGGTCATGCATGCTGCGGCCGCAGTCGCCACCGGCGTGGCGAATTACGTCGTCTGCTATCGATCGCTGAACGAGGCGTCAGGCCACCGCTACGGACGCGGCGACGGCTATGCCGAGTACATGACACAGGCACCGACGCTGCACTACGGCTACTACTTCCCGTACGGGTTCCTGACGCCGCTGGCCTGGGCCAGTATGTACGCGCGCCGCTGGATGCACGAGTACGACATCAAACCGGAGGACACCGGTTGGTACTCGGTGGTCTTGCGAGAGTACGCTCAACGAAACCCCAACGCCATCTTCTACGGCCGGCCGATGACATACCAGGACTACCTTGACTCGCCGATGATCGTCGAGCCGCTGCGGCTCCTCGATTGCTGTGTCGACACGGACGGTGCCGTCGCCCTGGTAGTCACCTCTGCCGACCGGGCCAAGGACGCGCGACAGCCGCCGGCGTACATCATGGCTGCCGCTCAGAGCGCACCCATCGAGACCGAGATCCAGACCTCGTACAACCGACCGATCATCTCCGGCCTCGTGGAGACCTGGTACGTCGGCCAGGAGCTGTACCGCATCTCGGGCTTGGGACCACAGGACATCGACGTCGCCGAGCTGTACGACCCGTTCAGTTTCGGGGGAATCATCCAGCTCGAAGAGCTCGGGTTCTGCAAGCGGGGCGAAGGCGTCGCGTTCTGCGAAGGCGGCGACCGGATCCGCGTAGACGGCGAGCTGCCGTTGAACACCGCCGGCGGGCTGCTCTCCGAGGCATACATCCACGGCTTCAACCTCATCACCGAAGCCGTCCGCCAACTGCGCGGCACGGCAACGAGCCAGGTCGCGGATGCCGAGACGGCGTTGGTCACCGCCGGCCCCGGCCTGCCAACCAGTGGCCTCATCCTGAGGAAGTAGGACATGACACTCGAATATGTGCCCGGCATCCCGGTCCTTCGTCCCTACGTGGACCCCGACAACGCGCCGTTCTGGCAAGCGGTCGACCGCCACAAGTTTGTCCTGCAGCGCTGCGCCGACTGCGCCATCTTCTTCCAACCACCTCGGCCGATGTGCCCGAACTGCCGATCGATGGATGCACTCGAGTGGGTGCCGTCGTCCGGACACGGCAAGGTCTACTCCTACGTCACGTTCACCTCGGACCGGATGGCCTACCCGGCGATGAAGATCCCGTACTCGGTCGTCCTCGTCGAGCTGGAGGAGGGCGTGCGTTTGACCGCCAACATCGTCGACGTCGAGCCGGAGGACGTGTACATCGGGATGCCCGTCGAGGTGACGTTCAACAACCCGACCGACGACCTCACGCTGTATCAGTTCAAGAGCCGGGCAAGTTGAGGTGACGACGACAATGACGACGCGTACGATCAAGGACAAGACGGCCATCGTCGGCATCGCTGTCTCCGAGTTCTCACGTGACTCGGCACGAACCGAGTACTCCTTGGCCGCCCAGGTGGTCAAAGCAGCGGTCGACGACGCCGGCCTGCACCTCGACGACATCGACGGTCTGGTCAAGGACATCTCGGACGGCATCGACCCGATGTACTTGCAAAAGGCAGTCGGCATCGACAACATCCAGTACGCGAGCGACTCCCATTGGGGCACGAGCGCGATACTGACCGGCGTCACCGCTGTCGCAGCCGGAATCTGCAACAACGTTGTGTACTACCGGTCGGCGAACGGCGCCTCCGGGCAAAGGGCGGGCAACGACTTCCGCGCCGCCAAGGAGATGTGGGACGAGTCCCTCGACCTCTTGCGCTACGACTTCTACTCCCCCTTCGGCCTGTTGACACCTCAGGGCCTGGCGGCGATGGTCACCCGCAGGTACCTGCACCAGTACGGGATCGACGCCGATGAGCTCGCTTGGATCCCGATAGTTGCCAGCGAGTATGCGGCGAGAAACCCGCGCGCCGTGTTCTACGACCAACCGCTGACATTCGACGAGTTCCTCGAATCACCACCGATCGTCGACCCGTTGCGCGATGTCGACTGCGCGCCGGACGTCGACGGCGCGTTGGCACTCGTCATCACGTCCGCCGAGCGGGCCCCAGACCTCCGGCATCGGCCGGCCATTGTGATGGCGGCGGCACAAGGCACGTCCACCGAGGGCGAACTGCTCAGCAACTTCAACCGGGCCGACATCGCCGGCCTGCCGGAAATGCGGCAGATGGGCGACGAGCTGTTCCGCGTCGCTGGAGTGCGCCGCGAGGACGTCAATGCGGCACAGCTCGACGACCGCTTCGCTTCGTACGTGGCGATGCAGCTCGAGGAGCTCGGCTTCTGCGACCGCGGCGCCGGCGCCGCCTTCTGCGCCAATGGCGACCGCATCCGGCTCCACGGCGATCTGCCGGTCAACACCGGGGGTGGCTTCTTGGGGGAGGGCTTCCTGTACGGAGCCAACGTCATCGAGGCAGTCCGTCAGGTCTGGGGCACGTCGAGCGCCCAGGTCGACGACGCCGACCTCGTGCTCGTCGCGAGCGGCGCTGGCGGACCTGCCGACGGACTTCTCCTGCGCCGCTGACGATCGGGGGACACGGTGGAACGATCGCTCAAGAACGTTGCCGCCCACGGGGCTCCCGACACGGGGTTCGGCTACGAAGGTTGAGCGGCACCATGGTCCGGACCGCGCGCGGTCGGCAGCGCGACGCGATGGCCGTCGATCCACCAGTCGCCGCCGTCCCACACCGCTTCTCCGCGGGCCGGTAGCCCCCGGCCGGCGGCGCAGCCGGCAACCTCTCGGAGTGCCACGTCGACCAGCGCAGCGCGCCGCCCGACCAGACCGCCCAGCGCTGCGACGGCCGCATGCAGTCCGCCGAGAGGATCGGCGATCGCGTCGGCGACGAACACCGGTCCGCCCGCGACGAGACCCCCGGCGATCGCGGCGTCGTCCCCGTACGACGGTCGGTTGCGCCACGGGCCACTCCGGCCATATCCGGTGACGCTCACCCAGACGGTCCCCGGATAGTCGGCCGGATCGATGCCGAGCTGCTCCAGCGCCCGAGGCCGCGACGCCTCGATGACGACGTCGGCGCCGTCGAGCAGCTCGCGCAAGGTGCCGAGATCGGCCGACTCCTTGGCGCCGTTCAGGAGGGAGAAGAACGCCGGCACTCCGAAGCGGGCACCGTCGGGCCGGTCCTTGGCCTCGACCTTGACGACGCGACAGCCGGCGAGCTGCAGCAGATTGCCGCAGAGCGGACCGGCCCACAGCGCCGACAGGTCGACGACGAGTGGGGTCTCCGGCGGGCTGGTCGGATCGCCGCCGGCGACGAGCCAAGGTCGGGGCCAGCCTGCTTGGCCGCGGGCGTGCAACTGTGCGTCGGGCTCGGGGTCGGGCCCCGGCGGTGCCGTGATGGCGAGACCCACGAGCGCTGCCCGCTCGACGAGGTCCGCAGCGCTGCGATCCCGGCACACGGCGGCGATCGCCGTCCACGAGTCGGCGCCCGTCTCGAGCCAGGCAGGCACGAGCTCGAGGTCCGCCGGCCGCGGCAGGTTCACGGCAATGTACGAGTCACGCGTCGACAGGAGTCGACACGCGCTGCCGGCCGAAACGGCGCCGGCACGGCACAGGCCGGTGAGCGCAGCCCGTTCCCCGAGCAAGGCCGGACCGTCGACACGGACCCGTCGCCCGCGACACGCCGACAGCAGCTCGACGACTAGGGCGGCACCGCGGGCCGCCGTCGCGGGGATCCCGGGAGCGACCAGCGGCGGGCCGTCCGGTTCGCCGGTCAGCCACATGGCGCCGCTGCGTGCCCAGGCGCCGATCTCATCCTCGGGCTCCGTCGTGGCCAGCGGGCAGGACACTGCTATGGGGCGGTCGGCGAGCGCGCCAGCGAGCGGCGCACCGGCACCGACCGTGTGGGTGATCGTGGCCCCGAGGTGGCGCAAGAGGCCGGCGGCGTAGACGACGCCGGCGTCCTCCCCCAGCGCAAGGAAGGTGCGACCGGACAGCGGAGGCGCCATGGAGGGACGTTACCGCGGATATTCTGTGTCGCTCCCAAGGCGCGACGAGCAGGCGTACAGTGGCCGATGCATACATATCGGGAGGTCGAGGCGGCGCTGCGGTCGCCCTACGCGGTGGACGAGTTGGTCGTCGAGGCGGACGTGCCCCTGCTCGTCGTCGACGCCGGCGGGCGTACGTTCGCTCCGGACCTCGCCGCTGCACTGCGGACGCTGCCGGCGGTCACGGTTGGTGTCGGCAGCTCGGATGCGGCGTTCGACGTCGTCCTCGACGCGCCGGGTGCCGCGCTCGACGCCGTCACGGCAACTGTCGCCGACTCGCCCGACGCTGCAGTCGCGCTCGTCCAAGTGCTGCGCGCCGGCGACCGACTCGACGTCGTCGACGCGCTGGTCGTCGAGTCACTCGCGTATTCGGCACTGCTAGGCGGCCGACGCTACGCCGCCTGGCTGGCGGTGCGGGGCAAGCGCCAGCGGGAGAATCATGACGGCTTGGACGTCGTCCGGGACGGAAACGTCCTCCGGGTGACCTTCGCCAGGCCGGCGGTCCACAACGCCTACTCCGCCGCCGTACGCGATCGTCTCGCCGAAGCGCTGCAGCTTGCGATCGCCGACGACACGATCAGCTCGGTCGTGCTGACCGGCGCCGGGCCGTCGTTCTGCAGCGGCGGCGACCTCGCCGAGTTCGGGACGGTGACCGACCCGATGGCGGCGCACACGGTGCGGACCGCCCGCAGCCCGGCGGCGCTGCTCACCCGGCTCGGCGACCGGGCCGAGGCACGTGTACATGGAGCCGCGGTTGGCGCCGGCTGCGAGCTGGCGGCCTGTTGCGGCCGCGTGGTCGCCACGGAAGACGCCTGGTTCGCCCTGCCCGAGGTCGGCATGGGCCTGATTCCCGGCGCCGGCGGCACGATGTCGGTGCCGCGGCGGATCGGTCGCCAGCTCACCGCCCGGTTGGCGTTGACCGGCGAACGGCTCGACGCCGTGACCGCGCGGGCTTGGCGGCTCGTCGATGAGATCGTCGCGTGCTGATCCGTGACGCCGAGGTCGGCGGCCGGCGTGTCGACGTGCGCGTCGGCGACCGGGTGGAGGCGATCGGGGCACTGACGCCCAGCGCCGGCGAGGACATCGTGGACGCGGCCGGCGGCGCCCTGTTGCCGGGCCTGCACGACCACCACGTCCACATCCTGTCGCTGGCAGCAAGCCTGGTGTCCGTCCGCCTGGAGGACGTCGCGACGGCACCTGTCGGAGACGACGGTTGGGTGCGGGTCGTCGGCTGGGATGGCAGCGTGGATCTGGACCGCGAACGCCTGGACGGGCTGCGCATGGACACTCCCGTGCGCGTCCAGCACCGGAGCGGCCAGCTCTGGGTGGTCAACACGGCTGGCCTCGCCGGTTTCGGGCTCGACCCCGGCAGCGACGGCCGCCTGTACCGCCAGGATGCCCGCCTGCGTTGCCGCCTGCCGGCGGTCATGCCCGACGTGGCCCGTGTCGGCCGGCTGCTCGCCGGCTTCGGCGTGACCGGCGTCACTGACGCGACCGTGTCCAACGGGCCGGTCGAAGCGGCGTCGATCGCCACGTTAACGCAGCGGGTCGTCGTCATGAACGTCACGGCCGGCGCCCCTCGCAAACTCGTGCTCGCCGAGGCCGACTTGCCGGCGTTGGCGGACTTCGCGGCGGCGGTGGCAGCGGCGCACGCCGCCGGCCGGCCTGCGGCCGTGCACGCCGTAACTCGCGCGGAGCTGGTGTTGGCGCTCGCTGTTGTCGCCGCGGGCGACCGGGTCGAGCACGCCGGCGTCTGTCCGCCCGAGCTCGCCGTCGTGCTGGCGGAGCGCGGCGTCACGGTCGTGACTCAGCCCCACTTCCCCGTGGAGCGGGCGGCGCAGTACACCGCCGACGTCGACGTGGACGACCAGCCGTGGCTGTACCCCTGTGCCCTGCTCGTCGCCCACGGTGTGCCGCTGGGGGCCGGCACGGACGCGCCGTTCGCAGACCCCGACCCGTGGAAGGTAATCGCCGCTGCGATCGCGCGCGGCCTGCCCCCGGCACGAGCGTTGGCGCTGTTCCTAACGCCGGCGGACGCGCCGGGCGGCGCCGTGCGGCGGGTAGCCGCGGGAGTGCCGGCCGACCTGTGCCTGTTGCACGTCGGCCTCCGCGACGCACTCGCTGCGCCGTCCGCAGCGCTGGTGAGGGCGACCTGGGTCGGCGGCGTCCTCCTGGAGCGCTGAGCTCCTGCGCCCTCGGGACGGCGATCCCGCTGGACGGTGTCACCAGACCAGTCTCGAGGTGGGGCTTGCCCGCCTGCGTCTCGGGAGACCGATCGGCGGCGGCGCAGTACCCCGACCCGGGCTGGAGGTCCACGAGCCTGTTGTCAGTGCGCACCATGTGATTGCTACCATTTGGTCTGACCAGATCCGCGCGCAACAAGGGAGAGGCGTCAATGAGGCCCATTGCGACTCGCCTGCGTTCTTGGCTCGACGGCGACGTCGCCGGCGCCCTCGTGCGTCTGATTCACGTTGACGGGTCGGCGCCGCGAGAGCTCGGTGCGACGATGCTCGTCGGCGCGGACGGCTCGCTGTTCGGTTCGTTGTCCGCCGGCTGCGTCGAAGGGGCGGTTGTCGAACGGGCGCAGGCGCTGTTGGCGGACCCGATGTCGGACGCGATCGTCGCGGAGTTCGGCACCGGTTCCGATCCCGACTTCGACCGAGGGCTCTCGTGCGGAGGTTCGATGACCCTCCTGCTGCAGACGATCCGACCAGAGGACCGCGCGCCGCTGTGCACGTTTACGGATGCGACCCTTGCCGGCAAGACCGCGATCCTGGTCACGCGCCTCGCCGGTCGCCGCACCGCCGGCACGCTGGCCATCGTCGGTGCCGGCGACGCTCAACCTGAGATCGCCGGCTCGCTCGGACTCGCCCACCTCGACGCGGAGATCGCAGGGGCTCGCAACGCGATGGCCGGTCCGGACCTGCCGGCGGTCAGCGAGGTCGACCTCGCCGGCGCACCCGCCGGCGACCGGATCCTGGTCCACGTGCAGCGGCTCGGTCCGCGTCTGGTAATCGTCGGCGCGGACGCCTTCGCGGCCGCCCTTTCCGAGGTGGCGCACGTCGTCGGATGGCGCGTCACCATCATCGATCCGCGGGCGATGTTCGCCACCCCGAGCGCTTCCCACATGCGGACACCATCGTCGGCTGGCCGGGTCGCTACCTCGCCGTGGCGGGAGCAGCGCTCGGTCCAGACGACGCCGTCTGCGTCCTCAGCCACGATGACAAGGTCGACGTGCCCGCCGTCATCGGGGCGCTGCAGACCGACGTCGGCTATCTCGGTGCCATGGGCTCGCGTGCCACCCACGAAGACCGCATGCGACGCCTGCGAGCTGCCGACGTCGACGAGTCCGCCCTTGCCCGCCTGCGCTCGCCCATCGGCCTCGACATCGGAGCGCGGGTTCCGCACGAGACCGCCATCTCCCTCATGGCCGAGATCGTCGCTGTCCGCTCAAGGCGGTCGGGGGCGGCCCTGCGCACGACGCGGGGTCCGATCAGGCCGACCAGCCGGCCCGACGGCCCCTGTCAGCTGCGTCCGATCAGCTGACCTGATGGATGCGGTGGCGATGGTGTTTGCAGCCGGTTGAGAGTGACCGTTCGCCAGCGGAACACACGTTCTCGACGCCGGTCGCGACTGGCCCCCAGGGCGCGATCCGGAGGCGACGCCGACACGCTGGACGGTCTCGTGCCGGACAGGCAGTTCTGACCAACTGGTCAGGTTTTCCTACCTTGTGGTACGCTTCGTTCGCGGGCTTTCCAGCGAGCGGAGTCACGACATGGCGTTTCGAGTCCAGACCGTGTTGTTGTCCCCCGAGACCGGTCAGTACGCGGGCGGCGCGCAGCCGTCCATCGGCGTCGCGCACATCGCCGATGCCGCCCGGATCGCCGAGCGGCTGGGCTTCGACGGCGTGACCGTGCCGGAGGCCGGCCACGACCCGTTCCTGCCGCTCGCCATCGCCACCGAGCACACCGGCCGCGTGTCATTGGGGACCAACGTGGCGATCGCCTTCCCACGCAGCCCGCTCGTGACTGCCCAGCTGGCGTGGGACCTCCAACAACTCTCGGGCGGCCGTTTCGAACTGGGCCTGGGCACACAGGTGCGCAGTCACGTGGAACGCCGGTATGCGTCCGAGTGGACGGCGCCAGCCGGCCCGCGCCTCCGCGAGTATGTCCAATGTGTCACATCGATGTTCGACACGTTCCAGACAGGTGCCAAGCCCGCCTTCGAATCGGACCACTACAGGTTCACCCTGATGAATCCGTTGTTCAACCCGGGACCGATCGCGCACCCGCACATCCCGATCCACCTGGCGGCCGTCAATCCGTACATGGCACGCCTCGCCGGCGAGCTCTGCGCCGGCGTGCGCGTCCACCCCATCGCAACATTTCGCTACGTCCGTGAGGTCGTTCTGCCCGCGGTCGCCGCTGGCGCCGGCGCCGGCGGCCGCTCGCTGCGCGACATCGAGATCATCGGCGCGCCGTTCTTGGCGGTCGGACGCGACGAAGCGGCGATCACTGCCGCGAGGGAGGCGCTCAAGCGCCACATTGCGTTCTATGCATCGACCCCCACCTATCACGCGGTGCTCGATTATCACGGATGGGCGGAGGTCGGCCGCGATCTCCACCTCTTGTCGAGAGAAGGACGCTGGAAGGAGATGCCCCGCCGGATCACCGACGACATGCTGGATGAATGGGCGATCGTCGCCAGCTGCGACGATCTGGCGGCGTCGATCGCCCAACGGTGCGCCGACGTCTATTCGACGGTTCTGCTCGATCTGCCGCCGGCACTGCGCTCGGACGAGGACTGGGTGGCGACAACCGTCAAGGCCCTGCAGACGGCCTGACATAGCGGACACAATGGAGATGAGGACCGACATGAGAGCCGACACACACTATCTTTTCGAGGTCGATGACGAGGTCGGCGTGATCACGTTGAATCGCCCCGATCGCTTGAACGCGGTCACCTGGGATCTGGCGCAAGATCTCGTCGAGCTCCTCCGCGATCTGCGCCGGCGTGACGAGATACGCGTGATCGTGCTTACCGGTGCCGGCCGCGGGTTCTGCTCGGGCGGCGACGCCGAATGGCTGGGGGGCGAGTCCGAGCGAGGGATACCGGGGCTGTCCGAGGTTCCGCTGGAGCGCTACCAGCGCAAGACGCCGGCCGGACCGCTGGCGGAACTTACACGCATGATCGTCGAAGTCGACAAACCGGTCATCGCAGCTATCGCCGGCCCCGTAATGGGCGCCGGCCTGTCCTTCGCGCTCGCCTGCGACCGCCGCATCGCCGACGACACGACACGGATGAGTGCCGCGATGGTGCGTCTGGGCTTCGCCCCCGACTGTGGCATCACGTACTTTCTGCCGCGCGTCACGAGTCTGTCCACAGCGTTGATGATGGTCGAGACCGGGCGGATCCTCGAAGCAGACGAGTGCCTCCGCCACGGCCTTGTCGACGAGCTGGTACCGAGCGGTGAGGCCCTGCCGGCGGCAATGGCGTACGCCAAACAGCTGGCGACAGGACCAAGCGTGGCGGTCGACCTCGCCCGCAGGTTCATTCACAAGTCGCTCACCTCGACGCTGGACGAGATGCTCGACTACGAGGCGGTCGCGGCAACTATGTCCGCGCATACCGCGGACGCCCGTGAGGGAACCCGTGCATTGCTCGAGAAGCGCAAGCCTGCATTTCGGGGACGATGAGCGACCGGGGACAGGAGGCTGTTGTGACGGACGACATCTTCGACTACGAAGCCGATGTGCTCGTCGTGGGAACCGGTGGCGCCGCTTTCGCCGCTGGCATCACCGCCGCTGCCGAGGGGGCGTCGGTGGTCATGTTCGAGCGCAATGACCAGGTGGGCGGTACCACGGCGGTGTCGGGCGGCACGGCCTGGATTCCCGACAACCCGTCGTTGCGCGCGCAGGGCGAGGAGGACCCCCGCGACGACGCGATCCGCTACATGTGTCGGATGTCGTATCCGCAGTGGTACTGCGCCGGCCACCCGACGCTCGGTCTACCGACCGACGCCTACGAGCTCATCGAGACGTTCTACGACAATGGCTCCAGGGCGATCGAGTACCTGACCGAGGTCGGCGCGCTCGACCTCATCGCCGACAACCCCGCGCCCGATCCCACGAAGCCCATCGTCTTGCCCTCCGGAAGCATCATCATGTCGTTTCCCGACTACGGGGCCGAGCTCGTTGAGAACAAGATGCCGAACGGTCGCCACGTCGGACCGAGCCCGGGGACGCCGTTGGTTATCGAGCAGCTCGAGCTCGCTGCACGCAAGCACGGTATCAACATCGTCCTGGATCACCAAGCCGTGAAGCTTCTCCATAACGACGAACGCGCGGTGGTGGGATTGGAGCTCCGGTACCGCCACCTGACTGTGTTGGCGCGGGCGCGGAAGGCCGTTATCTTCGCGTCGGGCGGCTTCGCTCACAGCGCGGCACTCGTCCGCCGGTACCTGCCGGGCCGGGTGTACGGCTCGTGTTCGACACCCGGCGCGCAAGGCGACTTCGTACGCATCGGCATCGAAGCCGGGGCCCAGCTTGGCAACATGGCCAACGCTTGGTGGAAGCAGGTACCGGTGGAGGCCGCGCTGCGATCGCCGTCACCGCCGGGCGTCTGGGTGCCCTGGGGCGACGCGATGATCCATGTCAACAAGTACGGCCGACGGGTCGTCAACGAGAAGATGTCGTATCACGACCGCAGCCAGATCCACGCCGCCTACGATCCGACCCGACGTGAGTACCCTAACTTGCTCATGTTCATGCTCTACGATGGCACAGTCGCAAGCTCGGAGAGCATGGAGGGCATGCGCCGGCCCGTGCCCATGCCGGACGAGGACGCCGACTACGTGGTCAAAGGCGACACCTGGGACGACCTCACCGCCAATATCGACGCTCGCCTCGCCGCGATGTCCGACCAGATTGCGGGCCTCAGGCTCGATCCGTCCTTCTCGGCGAATTTGGCGGCCACGATCGCTCGCTTCAACGGGTTCGCCGAGTCGGGGATCGACCTCGACTTCGGACGAGGCGACGCTCCGATCGCTCGAGCCTGGAACGGACCGAACCGTACGGGGTCACCGAACCCGACCATTGCCCCGTTCGCCGAGTCGGGACCCTTCTACTGCATCATCCTGTGTGCGGCCACGCTCGACACCAACGGCGGCCCCGTCATCAACACCAAGGCACAGGTTCTCGACGTCAACGGCATCCCGATCCCGGGGCTGTACGGCGCCGGCAACTGCATCGCCTCGCCGGCGGGCCAAGGCTACTGGGGACCCGGAGCGACCATCGGGCTCGGAATCACCTACGGTCACCTCGCGGGCCTCGGCGCGGCCGCCGAGCCCGTCAAGCCGTTTGACCTCTGACCGGCTGTCGGCGCCGCGGGTCGAACGAGAACGTCACTTCGTCGTCACCGCTTGAGGACGACGGCCGTGCCGTTGCCGCCGAGCCCGAGCGTCTGGGCGAGCCCGAGCCTGGCCTCCGGGACCTGGCGGGCGCCGGCCACACCGCGCAGCTGCCAGGTGAGCTCGCACACTTGGAACACGCCCATCGCCGTCGTCGCCTCCCCGAAGCACAAGAACCCGCCGCTCGGGTTGATCGGCATCTTGCCGGTCGGCAGGGTCTCCCCCTTCTCCAGCAGCCGCTCGGCCTCGCCCGGCTTGCACAGACCCCAGTCTTCAGGGAATGCCAGCTCGTAGTAGACCGTGTTGTCCTGGAGCTCGACGAGATCGAGGTCCTCCGGGCTGGCGCCGGCCTGTCCGAGGGCCTTGCCGACGGCCGACGCAGCCTCGCTGTGAATGGTGCCACCCGACGGCACCATGCCGGCCAACCCACGCGGCATGCCGTCGTCGAAACGCGCGGTGGCCACGGCGCTGCCGGCGATCCAGATCGGATTCGTCGTGAGCCGGCGCGCCTTGGCGGCCGAGCAGATGACCACGGCCGCGGCACCGTCGCTGACCGGACAGATCTCGAACAGCCGCAGCGGATCGCTCACCATGTTCGAGCCCAGCACGTCGCCGATCGTGAATTCCTTGCGGAAGCGCGCGTACGGATTGTGCATGCCGACCTTGTGGGCTTTCACCGCCACCATCGCCAGGTGCTGTTCCGTTGTGCCGAGCTCTTCCATCCGTCGCCGGCAGAGCAACGCCCAGAACGCCGGACCCGTCATGCCGACACAACGCTGCCGCAAGTACTCCGGGTCGGTCTCCTCCTCGACGCCCGACGTTTGGATGAAGCCCTTTGGCATCTTCTCGCCGCCGACCACGAGGACGACGTCGTGCAGGCCGCCGGCGACGAGCGAATAGCCCACGTTGAAGGCATTTCCGCCGGCGGCACAACCGGCGGACAGGTTGTACACCGGAATACCGGTGGAGCCCATGTCCTCGACGACGTCGTTGCCGTTCAGACCCCAGCCCTTCCCGCCGGAGAACCGGGAGCTGGCGGCAGCGACCGCTTCGACGTCGCGCCACGAGACGCCGGCATCCTCGAGCGCGGCGCCGACCGCGACACGACAGAGGTCGGTGACGGAGCGGTCCGCGAACTTCCCCCATGGATGCATCCCTACGCCCAAGACCGCGACATCCCTCATCTTCTGTCCTCTCCCGTCACCGCGTCCGGAACATCCACGTGATCAGCGCGCTGCCGTCGTCCTCGTGACACAGTGGTGCCAGCACGAGCTCGACCGGAGCGCCGACCCGAAGGGTGCTCGCGTCGTCAACCAACCTGCCAACGACGCGCAGCCCGTCAGCGAGGTCCACGACAGCCAACGCGTACGGGTGGTATGGCTCGTCATAACTCGCCGGCGCCGGCGGGGGATAGTTCTGGACCGAGTAACTCCACAACGTCCCGAACGGGCCGAAGACGGCGTCCTCGATCTGCGTCCCGCTGCAGTCGGGATGGCGACAGCGGTCGGACCTCGGGAAGTACGGTGTCCCGCATGCTGCGCAACGCGAGCCGAGCAAGCGTGCGCCTCCGTCGTCCTCGGTGAACAATCCTTCGACGACAGGAATCCGCTCACCCGGCATCACGAGACCCCAATCTCGTTTGCCGCTCTGATCAGTTCCCCCAACACTTCCACACAATCGCCCACGATGCCGTAGCGGGCATGTCGGAAGATCGCCGCATCCGCGTCCGTGTTGATGGCCACGATCGCCTTCGCTGCGGAGCAGCCGACCATGTGCTGGGTCGCCCCGGAGATGCCGGCAGCGAGATAGAGACGCGGCCGCGTGATCTTGCCGGTGAGCCCGACTTGGTGGGACGGGTCGATCCAGCCGTCGTCGACGAGCGGCCGGGACGCCCCCGCCAGCCCTCCGAGCGCCCCCGCCAGCTCCTCGACGAGCGCGAAGTTCTCGGCCACGCCCAGACCTCTGCCGCCGGACACGACGATCTCGGCATCCTCGAGGCGAGGTCCTCCGGCGTGCGCTGCCTGGACCACGCGGATCCGCTCCGAGACGTCGGCGAGGTCGACAGCGACGTCGGTTATCGCCGGTTGGGTCACCTCGGAGGATCCGACCGGCTGGGCGGGGAGGGCGTTGGCAAGCAGCGCGACGACGCAGAGCCGCCCACCGGCGACGTCGTAGACCACGCGCGTGTCGCCACCGTACGCGGCAGCGGTGACCTCGAATCCGCTGGCGCCAGCGACGCCGACATCCACCGCGTTCATCACAACGGAGCCGTCCATGCGTCCGGCAATGCGCGGTGCCGCCACCCGCGTCTCGAACGTCTGGCTGAACAACAACAACGCGACCGGTCGCGCGTTGCAGTATTGCGCCAGCGCCTCGACCACCGCGTCGGGCAGGCCGGCGTCGATCTTCTCGTGTTGGATCCGGTCGACGGAGGCGACGCCATGCCGTGCGGCGATGTCGGCAAGGCAATCCGGCGCCGGCCCCAGCACGAGCCAGCGCAGCTCGGCTCCTGTGCGGGCCGCGATGTTCCGTCCGAGCGTGAGCGCCGCCTCGCTCTCCTCGACGGGATCGTCACGCAGCCCGATCCGTGTGCAGACCACCACCGCTGCCGTTGTCACGTCTCCTGCCTCTGGCGTGGTTGGAGGACCCGTTCGGCCACCAACAGTCCGACCAGTCGGTCGGCCGCCTCGGCAGCGCTGCCCGTGATGAACTCGCACTCGCCCTTGATGGTCGGGACGAACTGGCGGACCGGCACGACGCGCGCTACGAGGTCCTCGCTGCGCAGACCGAGATCGTCCGCTCGGACGACCGCCGGCTTCACACGTCTGGCCGCCAGCCTCATCGGCATCGTTGGGTACCGCGGGACGCCGAGCTCGCTGCTGATCGTCACCACGGACGGACACGCCGCCTCCACGACCTCGTCGCCGTCCGGCGTCACCCGGGTGACCCGTACTGCCGGCACGCCCGGGGAACCGGCCGACTCGACGCTGCGCGCAATCGTCACCACCGGCATCCCGAGCATCTCGCCGAGCAAGGCAGGAACGACCCCCTGGTCGTCATCGGACGCTTGCCGCCCGCACAGCACCAGGTCAGCTCCCCCGAAAGTACGGACATACCCCGCCAACAGCGCGGCGACCACTTGGCAGTCGGCACCCGCAGCAGGCGGTTCGATGGCGACGACCTCGTCCGCACCGAGCGACGCCGCGTGGCGCAAGACGGCAGTCGCGTCAGTCACGGTGGTCGCGTCGGGAGCGACGGTCGCGACGCAGATCACGCAGTCCATGCCGGCGTCCCGCAATCGCAGCGCGGCTTCGAGGGCTTGCTCGTCGTACCCGTTCATCCCTCGCGGGATGGTGGTCTGGACGAGCGTCTTGCCGTCCGCGCCGATGACCAGTCCGCCGGCAACGGCGTACGCACCTACGGCATCTGGATCCAAGACCTCTTTGACGCAGACCACGATGCGCATGTCATCCCTTCTTCCCCCCCAGGAGGTCAGGAATTCCGACCGGTTGGTCTGATATCCTAATGACCATATCTGCAGAATGGCAAGTCGGTGGTCAACGATTGGGAGGTCGCATTGGCCTGGAGCATGTGGGAGCAAGTTGAGGGCAAGGGCTTCGACTTCGTCGAGATCCGATACGCCAAGAAATTCCACACCGAGCTCGGCGGTGGCGTCGCACGGGTGACTATCGACAAGCCGGATGAGTACAACACCATGACGCTCGCCACCGTGGACGAGATGTTCCGAGCGTTCTACGACGCCAACCACGACACGGCTGTCGGGGTGATCGTCGCCGCCGGCGCCGGCGCCAACTTCGGCGCCGGGGGCAGCGTCGAGTGGGAGAAGTGGGGACTGCGCGAGGCCTTCTACAACCGCTATCCCCACAACCGCCTCATCCGCCAGTCACGCAAGCCCGTGATCGCGGCCGTGCAGGGGTACTGCCTCGGTGGCCACAACCACATGGCGTATTGCTGCGACTTCACGATCGCCGCCGACGACGCCAAGTTCGGGCAGGCAGGGCCCAAGGTGTCGAGCCCTGCCGACGGCTTCTTCGTCCCCTACCTCACGAAAGTGGTCGGTGCCAAGCGCGCTCGCGAGATGTGGATGCTCTGCCGGCGCTACAGCGCACAGCAAGCGCTCGAGATGGGTCTTGTCAACGTGGTCGTGCCCCGCGACCAGCTCGACGACGAGGTGGACCGGTGGTGCGAGGAGCTCCTGTCCGTCAGCCCCGGCTGCCTCGAGGTTCTCAAGGCCGCCTTCGACCAAGAGATGGATGGATACGCCGAGATGGGGGCCATCTCGAGCCAACTCTATCCCGACTGGTTCGACATGCCCGAAGGCAAGGAGGGCGGCGCCGCGTTCACCGACAAGCGGCCGCCACGGTTCTGGCGGTTGCGCGAGCGCGAGCGAAAGATGCGCCGCGACTTGTTGCGTGCATACGAAGAGACGATGGCGAAGGACGTGGGAAGCAGTGGTTGACGGCCGGGAGGCGTAGCAGTCCTCTGACATGTTGATCGGCTGACGCGGCGTCTCCGGCTCGCTCGAGCATCAGGCCGGGCTCGCCGTCCCGCTGCCAATCGCTTTTCAAGTTCCCGCAACGCCGGTGGTGGGAACCCTGCTCCTGTCGGCTATCTGCCGCGCCCGAACTCGCTGGCCAGGTGCACGACACGTCGGAGATCCTCTTGGGTGTCGATGTCTGACCCTGATTTTGCAGCCAGGTAGCCAACTATCGGCCGAATGAACGCGACAAGTGCCCCGTCACCTGGGAGAATGTGTGTCTTCAACCACCCACATCAACCCAGAAGAGGAGCACCTGACAAGTGCAGGCTACATCGACTCGGTTCGACATCCCCAACAGAGCTGCGGCCGTGCCTGATACACTCAGCCGCGACCAGCCGGTGCCGCGCGATTCAAAGCGCCGGAGTCTCCACCAAACCCAAGGTGGCTCACCGTGCCAGGCGACTTCCGTCTACCTCTGCTTACCGCCCGCCGGACTGACAACGTTGTCCTGGGGATTCCGGCAGATGATCAGCCGCCCGGACAGGTCGCCCTGTCATTCCGCGCTCGCCCTCTGATTCTCGTGAGCGATTGCCGGCCTCCCTCCTTCGTCGAAGCCGTCGCGGCCGAGGTGGGCGCCGACGTCACTCCGATGGGTCCTGCTGGAGCGAAAGCCATGGCTGTCGTGCGCGGCGAAGCGGACGCCGACGTACAGTCTGGTGGTCAATGGGAGTGGGACCCGGCCGCACCGGTGGGGGTCGCGCCGGCCGCCGGCCTCCACCCGTCGAGGCTCGATGGGAGAGAGCTGAGGTATGACCAACCCCACCCGTACCTGCCCGATCTCGTCATATGCCAGCATGATCTGGCACAGCGGCTCATTGATGCCATCGCCCTCGTGATTCCGAAGGAGCCCCCGACTTGAGCGTCGACACCATCCAAACCCAACCTCTCGCTGACGCGATCATCGAGGCTGAGGGCCTCATCCGTGCCGCTCCTCATGTCAAGACTGAACAAGACCTGGTCGAAGGTCTCGAGTACTTGGCTGGGTTGATCCGGGCCTCGGTGCAGTCGGCGTGCGCCTACGACCGGGATTTCCCGTACCTGATCCACTCGGCGACAGCGCAGGCCAAAGTCGGCATGGACAACCCCGACACCGTCTACTTGAGCACCGTCATCCGTGACGACTGCGAGTACGTCCTCAACGGCCGGCGGGGGACGACCGCTGATCTGAACTTCCAGGTGCTCGGCGGTGAGTACAACGCCGACGGCACCCCTGCCAGCCTCGCCGCCTTTGACGACAGGTCACTCGATGTCGCGGCGGACGGCACCTTCGAAGTGCGCTTCGGGCCGGCGCGGCTAGACGCTGGCGCTGGAGCTGGCTACATCGCCCTCGAACCGGGCGCCACCATGTTGCTCATCCGCGAGTGTTACAGGGACTGGTCGAGTGAGCGGCAGGGGACGATTCGCATCCAGCGGGCCGACCGGATCGGTCTGGCCCCGCCGCCGCCGCCGCCCGACCTTCCAGCCAAGCGGTTCAACTCGGCGGGCAAGGCCTTGGTGCAGCAGGTGCGTGCGTTCCTCGCGTTCCCCGAGTGGTTCTACCTCAACCTGCCGGTGAACACCCTCACCGAGCCGCGGCTCACACCCGGAGGGCTGGCTACCCAGTACTCGTCGGTCGGGCACTTCGATCTGGCTGAGCACCAGGCGATGATCGTGACGGTCCCAGTCTCCGATGCCCCCTACCACGGCTTCCAGCTCGGCAGTATGTGGTACATCTCCCTCGACTTCATCAATCACCAGACGAGTCTGTCCTCTGCGCAGGCCCGGCACGATCCCGACGGCAAGATCAGATACGTGATCTCCGAACACAACCCCGGGCTCACCAACTGGCTCGAGCTCACCGGCCACGAAAGGGGTTACCTGCAGATGCGCTGGCAGCGGCTGTCCCGCGCCCTCGCCGCGCAAGACGGCCCCCAACTGGAGCTTGTCGACTTCGACGAGCTCCCTGATCGGCTTCCGTTCTATGAGGAGGAGCGGATCGATGACCGCGGTTGGCGGCAGCGGATCGCCGCTCGCCAGGCCGCCGTCGCGGAGCGGATGCTCGGATGACGAACCACAGCGGGGCGACGGGCGCGAGCGGCCGGCCGGGCCGGGACACTATCGGGACGATCGAAGACCTCCACGCGTCGGCCACCAAGCTCACGGGCTTGGACGACTTCGGACCGGACGACTACCGCGACGCTTTGGAAGTGCTGCTCGACTCGTATGAGACGGAGGCCGGCCTCACTCCATGGGGGAACAAGTCGGTCCGAGCCAGCCTGCGGGGCGCGTTGGCAGCTCGGTCGCTGGCCGAGGCGGCCTGGACACAGTATCCCGAGCACGCTGAGGTGACGATCGAGCAACCAGTGTTCGTCACCGGGATACCGCGAACTGGGACCACCGCCTTGCACCGGCTGCTCTGCGCCGATCCCTCCCACCAGGGCCTGGAAGTGTGGCTCACGGAGGCCCCCCAGCCCCGTCCGTCTGCGGAGTCTCTCGGCGACAATTCGGATTACCAGGCTCTCCGAGCCCGATTCGAGCGGTTCAACAGCACCCACCCGGACTTCGCCGGCGTGCACTACGTGACCGCCGACACCGTCGAGGAATGCTGGCGCCTCCTACACCAGTCCATGCGGTCCATCTCCTTCGAGAGCCTGGCGCACATACCGTCGTACTCCCGGTGGCTGGCCGGCCAGGACTGGACCGATACTTACCGGCGCTACAAGCGCAACCTGCAGCTCATCGGGCTCAACGACCAGGATCGGCGTTGGGTGCTCAAGAACCCCTGCCACCTGGTTGCCCTTGACGCGATCATGGCGGTGTTCCCTGATGCGCTGATCGTCGTCACCCACCGCGATCCACGGATAGCCGTCGCCTCCGCGTGCAGCTTGAGTGCGCAGGCGCGTGACGGTGAATCCACGGTGTACCGCGGCGCCGTGATCGGTCGCGACCAGCTCGACCTGCTCAGCCGGGAGGCCCAGATCTTCGCCGCGGCACGAGCCAAGTACGACCCTGCCCAGTTCATCGACGTGCAGTACCAGGATTTCGCATCCGACCCGCTGGGTACCGTGGAGGGCGTGTACCGGCACTTCGGCCTCCCGTTGTTGGCCGAGGCACGCGAGGCCATTGCGTCCGCTCATACTGACAGCCTTCACGGCGAACGCCGCCCATCCCACCACTACACGTTGGAGGAGTTCGGCCTCACCGCGGAAGAGGTCACCGAGCGCTTCGCCGGCTACGCCGCGGGCTGAACCGTGTCGGGGCCGAGAGTGCCATCCGATCAGCTCATGCGACTTGTCGGTACTCGTGTACGAGGCCGCCGAGCTTGTCGCGCCTCCGCAGTCGCGCTGGATCCGGATCGATGATGTGCAGTGGCTGGATTGCGGTGCGGATGATCCGGATGCCTTCTGTGGCGAACAACTCGTCGAAGCTGGATGTGGACTTGGTGTCCCGGTCCCGGATCAGGGACTTCGTCGGGCGACCTGCTCGGCCAGGACGAAGCTGAGATTGCGAGCCAGCTGGGGTACCCGAACGAAGGATGCCTAGCGCGAGTTTCGGGGCTATCCCCTGAGCACGTTCTTGGCAGTCGGAGAACTTTCTTCCAAACATTCGCGTGACCAGCGCGTTTGCATGTCGGTGATGCTCGCGT
>JGI24140J50213_10000111_pt1 | contig 35292 bp, 33 predicted proteins | sample BarGraIncu00222A_FD_50213 | JGI IMG/M metagenome (IMG submission 50213)
AGCGAGCGCCCCACGCCAAGCCCGCCGATCAGCATGCGACCTGGCGGGGGCATGCGGTCAGCCGCCGCGGTGACGTGCAGTCGCTCTGAACCGCTGTCGCGAGTATCCATGAGGAAGACGCCGTTGGCGATGATTTCGTATTGGCCGTCGCGTCGCTGCAGTACCAGCTCGCCGCAGCAGCCAACAACCCGCTCAAGGACAACCGCGGCCTGCGCCCCGAACGGCGCGCCCAGTACCCCCACCCAGCGACTACTGAGGTCGGTATCGGTCCCCCGCGGAACCTGGCTGGATGTCACGCCCTCACCCCCTGTCCTCGGACAACCTTGGCTGCTGATGTCGCCTCTGTGCAAGGCCCCCGGCGGTGACACCGTGCCATTCACGCCGCCCACCCGTCGTCGCCGTGCGACCCAGGCGAACTCCGTCCGTCAACCAGTTTGACGCGGTGCACTCGTGGCTCAAGCGCCGTTCAGCACGACCTGATCGCCAGTTCGTACGCGGCCAGGTGCGGTGACCTCCGCATCGACTCCAAAGCTGATCTCTCCTCTGCCCTGGCGATACCCCGCAAGCTCGCTGAGCACCTGGACATCATTTCGGCCAGTATCGGGATCCAGATCGATCACTGCGCACCTGGGCACAACCCCTCGAACGCACACGCTCGCCGCCCCAAGTCGCAGCTCGCGACCGACCCAGGAGTCCTCAACGTGGGATGAACAGTCGCCGACGTCGACAAGGAAGGTCGAGCGGAACCGAGCGCTGTCCACCTTGCGGCCTAAGCGCTCGCAGAGCAGACCCATCGACGCCGAGGTCACCAACGTCACCGAGGCGCCATACACGACCTCACCAGCGGTTGCACAGCGGGCAAGCACAACGTCATAACCTAGGAACTCCGAGTAGGCATCCGCCCAGGGACCCGTGCACACCTGGACCGCCGAGGTCCGTCCCCAGTAGTCGAGGCTGAGAATCTGGCCGCTCGGGGAGGGCAGGCCCTCGACCGTTTGACCAGGGAAATCCACCGAGAGGACACCTGCCTGCCACCGGGCACTAACCCGCAGCAGAGACGGGTTCTCCACGGTGCGTAACACCCGGCCGCGCGACAGGTCGACCAGGCAGAAAACGCGGTCACCCACAGGCCCGTACGCGCTCAGGTCGGCATGCTCATGGGTCAGGTGGCGACCGCCTTTGAGCGGGGTGAACCCAATTCGCTGAATCTGCACCCGATCCACCCTAACGGGGGCCAGCGAGACTGCCGAGGAGCGACCAGTAGCCGACGCGCCCGGTGAGGGGCGTGGCTCCGGCCCCTTCACCGTCTGGGCTGTCGACGGGCTGGCAGCAGTCGGACTCCCAGGTCATTCCGAAGAGAGGGCTCAGATACCTTCTCCGGGCCATATTTGCCTCCCGAGCCCGCTTCTGAATTCAGCCGATGACCCATTTTCATTGCGAGTAGAGTCCAGGCGTGTCCGCCGCCGGGAGCCAGCGATCGGTTGAGGCAGACACCACGGGGACGAGGAGTGCGCAAGCCTCTGCGACGCCCTGCGCCGTCAAATACTCGAGGAGTTCACAGTGGCAACACCGAGCAGCAAGCCAGCGTCCAAACGCACGACCGGCACGATGACCAAACCGGCCACCAAACCCCCGACCACCACAGCAACCCAGCCCGCCACCAAACCCCCGACCACCACAGCAACCCAGCCCGCCACCAAACCCCCGACCACCACAGCAACCCAGATCGCTTCACTTGCCCAGGTGTCCCGTGAGCAGTTGGGTTCCATCATTCTGCAGGGTCAGCAGCTGCGCGTTGACGCGACCCAGACCTGGGTGGACGCTTTCATGGGTGACGTGCAGGCGGCCACCAAGTTCACCTTCGACGTTGCCGCTGACCTGCTCAGCGCCCAGCGCGAGATCGCCGTCGAATTGACGAAGGTCCTCCTACCCGCGAAGTCAGCCTGACCCGAATCGAACCATCAGACCCCAAACGGCACCAATAGGCGCATCCCGATATTGCTGCCACCGGAGGTCCGAGAGGCTTATACAAATCGCCACCGGGGCGGCGTCCCCAGCGAGACTCACCACTGCCTGATGCTAGATACTCACCCTGTGTCGATTCAGGTTTTCCGCATCCACTGGCTTGATCACCTTGATGATCAGACTATCGACGAGGTCCACCGTGTGGTCAGCGCCGTCGTGGAGCTCGGGGGCGCCGTCGGCTGGCTTCAGCCACCGGCTCGCACCGTCGTCGGCCAATGGCTGAGTGAATGGCAATCCGCAAAAATCACTGGCCGCGGCGGTCTGGCGTTGTGCCGGGACAACGAAGGGATCCAGGCTTTGGGCTGCTGGCGGGCTGGGCCTGCGGGTGCGATGGCGCACGTCGTCGAGCTAACCAAGATCATGGTTCATCCGGATTGGCGAGGCCGTGGCCTCGGCCGGATGGTGGTCAACGCGCTGATCGACACCGCGGAAAGCCACGGGGCGGAACTGCTGACGCTTGGAGTGCGCGGCAACAATCACGGCGCACAAGCACTCTATGAAACGTGCGGCTTCAAGACTTGGGGAGTACTACCGAACGGGGTGGCGGTGGGCGATGACCGATTCGACGTGGTCAGGATGTGCCGACAGGTGCGGCTACCCCCCAGCGCTGTGATTCACGGTTCCACCGCCGGCGGCCTCGGCGGATCACCGATTCGCTCTGCGTAACCCACCCAAGAGATCTGAGCCCGGCGAGAGCCCTTTGACTCGACCAGCCAGCAGGGGATCCATTCGACCGGCACCTACAACCAGCTGCCGTCGTTCGGAGCCCAGAGTTGCCTAACGCAGCGATTCGTGAGCGGTCCCGATTTGTTGGGTCGAAGTGGGTCAGGTGGGGTGATCAGGTGCCAGCACTTGAGACGAACCCGCGTACGTCGAACCCTTACCCGGCAAGGTCAGCGAGCCCGGATAAGCGGTCACCGAAGGCAGGTGACCAGACGTAGTCCAGAGCGGATAATTGGATCCGAAACGTACGGGCCAAGGAACGCCGGACGGGGTTGCGCGATGACTGAAAATGACGAGAAGCATCGATATGGCCTGCTTCAATCTGCGATGGAGGAGTTCCTCCAACGGACCCACGCACTGGCCAGCCTGGCGAGTTCGGTTGGAGGCGGCGCGTTGGGCACCTTGCCTGAACCTGTTCCCGGGACCGTGAACCGGATGCTGAAGTCCCTTCAGCAGCTCAGCGAGGTGGCGCCGCCGTTAACCGCAGAGTTCGAGGTCGTGGTGGAGGAGCTCCACGCCCAGCGGTTAACCGTCCAGGCGCTACAGTCCGAGCTCTTGGCCTTCGATCACCAGCTGGAGGTGCTCGAGAAGTCGCTGGCCCCGCTGGAGAACTGGGCCCATCAGTGGGCTCGGTTGCGCCAGTCGCTGGCCGAGACTCTTCACTCGACCGCACCTGAACCCGACTCTGATACAGACTGATCAGTCCGCGATCCTGCGGTCAGCCTCACGCAAACGGAGAAGATCTTGGAACTAGGAATGGTGGGGCTGGGCCGAATGGGGGCGAACCTAGTCCGACGCGCCAGCCGCGCCGGTCATCGCTGTGTCGTCTTCGACGTCAACCCTGAAGCAGCCAAGGCCCTGGAAGCCGTAGGCGCCACCGGTGCGTCCTCGTTGGCGGACCTCGTGGCCTCAATGACACCGCCGCGAGCCGTGTGGGTGATGGTGCCTGCCGGGAATATCACCGCCAAGACCGTCAACGACCTGGCCGAGCATCTCGCGCCCGGGGACGTGATCATCGACGGAGGCAACTCCTACTACCGAGACGACATCGCCCGGGCCGAGGCTGTCGGCGCCAAGGGTATCCACTACGTCGACGTCGGCACCAGCGGCGGGATCTGGGGCCTCGAGCGTGGCTACTGCCTGATGATCGGCGGTGAGGATGAGGTAGTCGAGCGGCTGCACCCGGTGTTCGAGGCCATCGCCCCCGGAGTGAGCGCCGCTGAGCGCACCCCAGGCCGCAGCGGAGAGCCGAGCCAGGCCGAGCACGGCTACCTCCACTGCGGGCCGAACGGGGCGGGCCACTTTGTAAAGATGGTCCACAACGGCATCGAGTATGCGGCGATGGCCGCCTACGCAGAAGGCCTCAACATCTTGAAGAACGCCAACGCCGGAGCGGCGGTGGAGGAATCTGACGCCGAGACCGCCCCCATGGAAAACCCCCAGTTCTACCGCTACGACCTCGACCTGGCCTCAATCACCGAGGTGTGGCGACGCGGAAGTGTCATCTCCTCGTGGCTGTTGGACCTGACGGCCCAAGCATTCGTGGAAGCTCCCGATCTCTCCGGTTTCTCCGGTCGCGTTTCCGACTCCGGTGAGGGCCGTTGGACCTCGATCGCCGCGATCGAAGAGGGAGTGCCTGCGCCGGTGATCACGACCGCCTTATCCTCTCGTTTCGACTCGCGAGACCTCGACCGCTTCGCCAACCAGGTGCTGTCCGCCATGCGCAAGGGCTTTGGTGGCCATGACGAAAAGCGTGTCCGGTGAGCTCGCCTGAATCGCCCTACGTCGCCATACTCTTTGACATCGACGGAACCTTGATTAACTCCGGGGGAGCCGGGGCCGCCTCATGGCGGCTCGCCTTCGACGAGCTGTACGCCATCCCGGCCGACATCGGCCAGTTCACCGACAGTGGCATGACCGATCCTGACGTGGGACGCCAGACCTTCGTGGCTGTCCTGCACCGTCAGCCGAGCCGAGCCGAATTCGCCAGGCTGTTGGAACGACGCCTGTACTACCTCTACCAGACGGTGGCGGAGTCAGCGGGCTACCGGCTCCTCGACGGGGTCGAGGAGCTCCTGCCACGGCTCCTGAACGACGGCTATCTGCTCGGGATCGTGACCGGCAACCTGGAGGCGGCGGCCCACATCAAGCTGCACCGAGCCAAGCTCAACCGGTTCTTCTCGTTCGGGGGCTACGGCTCGGATGCCGCAGACCGGGGGGAGCTCACCCGGATAGCTCTTGCCCGTGCAGCCCTCGTCTATGGCGAAGAGCTGACGCCAGCCCAGTGCCTCGCCGTTGGTGACACCCCTCATGACGCGCAGGGAGCNCACGCGGCGGGCATCACGTGCGTCGGGGTGGCCAGCGGCAACTTTGACCCCAGCCAGCTCGCCGCCGGCGGGGCCGACCACGTCATCGCCTCGCTGAAGGAAAGGCTTCCTTTATCAGCGCCGCAGTAACCGGCGCCATATCCGGAAACTGACGGCCAACAGAGCATCGTCGCGGAAACCCCAGCGGGAGCGGAACCAGACGTACCTAGGCAGCGTCACACCAGCATGAATACGCTCCCGCACACGTCCGGCCCTTCTACCTGGTTGCTGCCCGTGGCCGCCTCCGCGGGGGTGGTTGCGGTTGTGGCCGCGGCAGTTTTCGGTGTCGCGCTGGCTCACAGCCGAAACGAGCCAGCTAACCCGCCTGTTCTGCACCTGACAGGAGTCGCCGGCTCCTCACTAGGTGTGTCGGCCACCGTTGCGGCTGGCGCCTCCGGCCCCGGCGGCCCACAGGGGCCCAGCGCTGGCGGTTCCGGTTGGCTGCTGGAGGGGAAACTGCCGATCGGGCCTTCCTCTGGCCAGGTCCACGCCTTGCCGGCCGGCACGGCTACGCGCGACTTCGTCAGGACTCTTGCCGGCTCCCTGGGCATGAGCGGGCAACCGCGGCACCTGAAAGACGGCTGGTACCTCATCGCCGGCACCACCGAGTTGTCGGTGTCCGAGCTGGCCGGGCGGCACTGGACCTACAGCAACCACGGCTGCATCACCGGCCCAGTGCTCGACCCGCAACTGGGCACTACCTGCGCCGTTGAACAGTCGGTGCCGCCCTTGGCGGCGAAGCCTGGCGCCGGCAGCACCGCCGGTGGCGGCCTGCACGCCCCCTCGACTGCTTCGCCGCCCGTCCCCTCCTCCGGGCTGGCCCCGGTGGCGCAGAACATCGCCCGCAGCGTCGCCCGACCGGTCCTGTTGGCGGCCGGAGTCAGCCCGGACACGGCGTCGGTGCAGACCCAGGGGGCTGTGCGCTCTGTCGTCCTCAGTTCCAAGGTGAACGGCCTGACAGTCCTCGGAGATCAGACCCAGGTGTCTATAGACGCACACGGACAGATCGTGGACGCCTCCGGCTGGCTGGCAGCCCCGACGATGGGGTCGACGTACCCGCTTATCAGCGCCCGACAGGGGTACGACCAGCTACTTGCACAGCCCCAGCCGATGATGTCATCGAGCATGATGTGTCGGGTCGTTCCCGGCAGCCAAGGGTGCGCCCCCATCCCCGATCGCGTGATCACCACTGCGAGACTCGGGCTGACGCTGACCTACAGCACCGACGGCAACGTCCTGCTCGTGCCCGCCTGGCTGTTCCAGGTGCGTAGCGACCCAACACCGGTCGAGGTTCTCGCGGTCGAGCGGGCGTATCTCGGTGAGCCGAAAACAGCAGGCGACACCCCCACGACCGGCAGCGTTCCCCCCAAGATCGGCTGGTCGAACGGGATGACCGGCACNGCGCAAAACACCGGTGCACCAACGGTGGTGGGGCAACGCGGAGTCCCGGCCGCACCGGCGACCAGCCCGTAGCGACGACCGGGACCCCTCATAGCGCTGGATCCTTGCGCATCCTCGAAGCCGGTCGCCTTGCGCACAGGAGGTCTCAGACTCCATCGTTAAGGGCAGTGAAGGAACAGGTGTGAGGTCCAGCCACGCGTCGCAGGGCAGCGCCGCGTTGCCCGCGCGCGACGGCTACCCGCAGCGCCGGGGCCTGCGGCCGGGCCCGGTGCTCGCCTTCCTGTTCATCGCCGCGCTGCTGGGCGCCGTGATGACGACTGGCCTTCCCGTGGTGGTCGGTATCGGAGACTCGGTGACGGCGGCGACAGGCTGCGGGTGCCCCGGCTTTGTTGAGCCCTACGCCGCTGATCTGCCGACCTCGGCCGGCGGCCCGGCCGCCGGAGTCAACCTCGGCGCCAATGGCCTCACGGCTGCAGGGCTGCGGACCTTGGTGACCACGCCCACCCCCACCGCCGATGGTGTTGCGGAGGCAGATTTCCTCCTGGTCACCATCGGTGCCAACGACCTGTTGCCCCTGCTGCCGCGGTGGCGGGCGTCGGGCTGCCCCGCGGCTTGTTACCTGCCATCGGTGGATGCTGTGGGCACCGACATCAGCGACATCCTGACCGCTGCCAAAGCTCTGCGCAGCAAACAGCCAAGCCAGATGCTGGTGACGACCTACTGGAACGTCTTTGCCGACGGCGACGTCGCACGAGCCACTGAGAGTGCCGCCTACCTCCAATGGAGCGATGAGCTCACGCGGGCGCTCAATGCCAGGATCTGTGCCGCCGCCCACGGGGCCGGTGCGATCTGCGTCGACCTGTACGCACCCTTCAAGGGCAACGGGAGTCAGAACCCGACCACGTTGCTAGCAGGGGATGGCGACCACCCCAACGCCGCTGGCTACCAGCTGATCACCTCGACCCTTCTGGCTGCAACGCCAGCAAGAACACGATCCCGCCTCGATGCCAGGCAACCGCACGGCTGGGCAGGTGGTCCCTGACCCGGATGGATTCGGTGGGTACGATCGGGCACTGTGACCAGTGTTGAAGGCCCGCCAGGCACTGCGGTCTTCACCGCGCCCCAGCAGGCTCTGGCGATCCACACCCAGGAGCTCACCAAGATCTATGCCAAGGCGGATTTTGCCGCGGTGGACGGACTCAACCTTGACGTGCAGGCCGGCGAGATCTTCGGCCTGTTGGGCCCGAACGGGGCAGGCAAGACGACCACGGCGGGGATGCTGACCACCCGGGTGGTACCGACGTCCGGGCGTGGATTTGTGAGCGGCGTCGATATCGCAGCACATCCGGCGCTGGTCAAGCAACTGAGCGGGATCGTGTCGCAACAGAACACGCTGGATCGTCAGCTGACGGTCTGGGAAAACCTCTACTTTCACGGTCGGTTGTTCGGGATCGGGTCGAAGCAGTCGAGGCTGATCACCGACGAGCTGCTGGGACAGTTCCAGCTGACCAAGTGGGCGCGGGCTTCGGTGTACGCGCTCTCGGGTGGGATGGCGCAACGACTCATGGTGGCGCGAGCTATCTTCCACCGCCCGGCCGTCCTGTTTCTCGACGAACCGACCGCCGGCCTGGATCCGCAGAGCCGCCTCGCATTGTGGGACATGCTGGGCGAGCTCAATGGCCAGGGCCAGACGATCCTGCTGACAACCCACTACATGGAAGAAGCCGACAAACTCTGCAACCGGGTAGCGATCATGGACCATGGTCGGATCCTGGCCCTGGGCACGCCCGCCGAGCTTAAGCAAAGCGTCGGTGCCGACACCGTTGTCACGCTGAAAACCAGCGGCGACCATGGGAAGTTGGGCGAGCTGCTCAGGAGCGAGGTCGACGGTGTCACGCGAACCCGCTCAGTGGATGGCGCAATCCAGCTTCACATGCAGGCCAGTGAGCGGCTCGTACCGCGGATCGTCCTGTGCGCCGAACGTGCAGGGTTCGACATCCTCGACCTGTCGATCGCGCAACCGAGTCTGGAAACAGTGTTCATCAATCTCACCGGGAAGGAGCTGCGGGACTGATGACGACGCTGAAGACTTCGCCCGTGCCCGCCGCACACATAGGGGGCGGCCCGTCGCGCTCGGTGGCCGCAGCAAGCGCGACGGCACTGGGCGCGCTGTTACTGCGCGACCTGGTCGTCTTGGGCAAACACAAGTGGGAATTCGCGCTGCGTACCCTCATCCAGCCGTTTCTGTTGTGCTTCGTCTTCCTCTATGTCTTCCCCGAGATAGGCCAGGGCATCGGCGGGAGGGGAACCGGTGCAGAATCAGCGTTCGCCACCATCCTGGTACCCGGCGTCGTCGGGATCTCAGTGATGTTCCAAGGCGTGCAGTCGATCGCACTGGCAATGGCGCAGGAGTTCGGTTTCACCCGTGAGATCGAGGACCGGGTGCAGGCTCCCTGCCCGATCTGGCTCGTCGCGATCGCCAAGGTGGTGTCGGGAGCGGCCCAGGGCGTGCTGTCGGCGATGATCGTGCTGCCGATGGCGTCCGTTGTTCACGCCCCCGGTGTGCATGCCGACCTCGCGTTGCACTGGTGGCTCATCATCACGTTCGTGCCACTGGCCTGCGTCGCGATGGCCAGCCTGGGTCTGGTCCTGGGTACCAGTTTCGAGCCCCGAAACATCGGGTTGATGTTCGGCTTCATCATCTTGCCGATCACTTTCCTCGGAGGCACCTACTACGGATGGACACGGCTGGCGCCGGTGACGATCGACGGGTGGCACTGGCTGCAGACCCTCGTGCTGATCAACCCGCTCATCTATATCAACGAAGGCATGCGCGCAGTATTCACGAACGCTCCGCACATGCACTTGTACGTGATCTATCCCGTCGTTCTTGGTTTCGCCGTCCTCTTCCTCACGATCGGGCTTCGCAACTTCCGACGTCGGGTGCTGTCGTAGCGCAGGACTGCCGCCTGAGAGGTAGCCACAGGTGTTTATGGGGCTGGGGCGACGTCCGAGCACCGCGAGCACAACAGATAGCTGAACCTGTTTGAACGTGACACCACCTGCCCGAGTTCTGGCCGATGGCAGAGCGGTGAGCGGCAGATCGTCGCGGGCAGAGCCATCGCCGGGCCACAAATGCGGCAAACTGACGCCATGAAGTTCCTTGAGGTGCCAGGTCTGGGTCACGTTAGCCGCGTGGGGCTGGGTACGTGGCAGTTCGGATCGCGGGAATGGGGGTACGGACAGGGCTACGCCTCTGGTACCGCACTGGAGATCGTTGCGCGGGCCCGCGAGCTGGGGGTGACGCTGTTCGACACCGCGGAGATCTACGCCTTTGGCCGGAGCGAACGCATCTTGGCCACTGCCTTAGGCTCCGAACGCGATCAGATGGTGGTGGCCAGCAAGATATTTCCCGTGGTCCCTTTTCCTGCGGTGGTCAGACACCGCGAGCGGGCCAGCGCTCGACGGCTGCAGATTCGCCGCATCCCGCTGTATCAGGTGCATCAGCCGAATCCGCTCGTGCCCGACTCGGTGATCATGGCGGGGATGCGCACCCTGTTGAAGGACGATCTGATCGGTGCCGTCGGGGTCTCGAACTACTCTCTGGCCCGATGGCGCCTGGCCGATGCCGCGCTGGGACAGCCAGTGATCAGCAACCAGGTCCAGTTCTCCCTCGCCCACGCCGACCCGCTGGAAGACCTCGTGCCCTTCGCGCAACGAGAGAACCGCATAGTCATTGCCTACAGCCCACTGGCACAGGGCCTGCTGGGCGGAAACTACAACCTGGACACCCGGCCCAGTGGGGTGCGGGCAGCCAACCCACTGTTCGGTACGGAGAACCTGCGCCGGTTGGCACCGCTGCTCGACACGGTGCGGGAGGTCGCAGATGCCCACCATGCCAGGCCGGCACAGGTCGCGCTCGCCTGGCTGCTGAGCCTGCCCCAGGTCGTGGTCATCCCCGGCGCTTCCAGTGTCGAGCAGCTCGAGTTCAACGTCGCGGCAGCCGACCTTGAGCTCGACGCAGGCTCCCGGGCCGAACTCACTGCAGCAGCCCGAGCTTTCATCCCGATCTCCGCGACCCGCACCTTCCTTGACAGGTTAAGGAACACGATCGGCCTCTAGCCATCGGCACCACTCAGACCCACCGGGTCGGTCAGGCCGTCACGAGGCGCCGCAAAGCAGGAGCTGACCCCACGAGCGCGACCGCAACCGTCCTGCCGGCTCCCCGCTTTGCCTATCGTGATCTGGTGACGGCCTGGACCGGCGTGGGGCGAGGCACCCCTGAGCTGTACCTGCAGATGGCCGCGACCGAGCTGCACGGGGTGTCGCCGTCGTACGAGGTGCTATGTCGGGCCGTTGCAGAAAGCGATGCGGTCTGTGCCTTGCTGAACGGGCTGGCACCAGCCAAACGACAGCCGACCATGCTGCTGGCAGCAGTTCGGTTCCTGGGTGGCCCGGTGGACGATCCGGCGACACTCCTGGACTTCGTCATCTGTTCGTGGGAGATGGTCGAGGACACCATGTTGACCCACCGGACCCAGACCAACGAGCCTGGCCGATGCGCAACCCTGCTGCCTCTGTTGGTCAGCCTGCCCCAGCCTCTCGCGCTGGTCGAGGTGGGGGCCAGCGCAGGGCTATGCCTGTATCCGGACCGATACAGCTATCGCTTACGACGGGCATGGGCGATCATCGGCTCGGCGAAACGGAGATCGTGCTGCCTTGCGCTGTNACCGGCCCCGCCCCTTCCCGAGCGGCTGCCCGAAGTGGTGTGGCGGGCCGGACTGGACCTGAACCCGCTGCAGGCCAACCGTGACCACGACCGCCGGTGGTTGGCCTCGCTGATCTGGCCCGAGCAGATCGACCGGGCCCACCGTCTGGAGCAGGCGCTGGACCTTGTCGCCGCCGACCCGCCTCGACTGGACACGGCAGACATGCTCGTCGACCTCCCTGGACTGTTCGCCGACGCACCGCCGTGCGCCACGCTGGTTGTCTTCCACTGCGCGGTGGCGGCGTACCTGGATCAAGATCAGCGCAAGCGATTCATGGATGTGATGCATGCCCTGAAGACAACCCTCGGCGTGCGTTGGGTGTCGAACGAAGCGCCCGGAGTCAACCGTGGCGCGGACATCAACCCGAGGCCCCAGGGCCGATTCATCATCGCCCTCGACCAGGTGCCGGTTGCCGTGGCGGGACCCCATGGTCACCACCTCGCCTGGCTTGCGTAGCTCACCGACATCACATGCCTGGCCAACCCGAGGCCCGCTTCCCTGATGGTCCACAGGTCGCCCATGAGCCATCTCGGTCATGTTCGGGCCCCAGGGGGCCATCGCAGCTGTCCTCTGCGGGAGGAGGCCGTGGCTCACCGGGCCCGGGCATCACGTGCTTAGTCCCCGCCAGCGGTCAGAGAAAGGCCGACGAAGGCCGAGTTCCTTCGGTGATAGGCCCCACGGGGGCCGCGGCCGAGGTCTACGGTCTGGAGCATGGCCAAACATGACGCCTGGATCGAGGCCATCGTGGGCGACATCACCACCGAGGTCGTCGACGCGATCGTGAATGCCGCCAAGGGCTCGCTGCTCGGCGGCGGCGGGGTTGACGGGGCGATCCACCGGGGCGCAGGACCCGGACTACTGCAGGAGTGCCGCGAGCTTCGTCGCACGAGGTACCCCCACGGTCTTCCCGTCGGGCAGGCGGTAGCGACCGGGGCGGGCAACCTACCAGCGAGATGGGTGATCCACACGGTCGGGCCGAATCGTCATGCAGGACAGACAGATCCAGCCCTGCTCGCCTCCTGCTTCGAGGCCTCGCTCACGGAGGCGAGTCGGATCGGGGCCCGGTCGGTCGCATTCCCCGCGATCAGCGCGGGTGTCTTTGGCTGGGATCCTGGCGACGTCGCCCGAATCGCCGTCGCCGCAGTCCGGGGTTCACCTCACCTAGGCGAGCTGGAACTCGTTCGCTTCGTCCTGTTCAGTTCGGGCACCTGCCAGGGGTTCATCGCGGCGCTCGGATGAGTTCGACGCACTCTGACTAGCGGCGGCCCCGCCAGACGACCAGGGCCGAGGACGGAATGACACTGGGGGCCGGCCGCTGGCCGGCCCGGACCGCCACGACCTCACCCGCACGGCCGGCAGCAAAGACCCTGGAGCCCGACCCCAACACTGACTTCAGCGCATCCACCTGGACACGCAGTTCGATCACGCGCGAGCGAAGCGCCTTGACCTGGTTCTCAAGATCCAAGATGCGTTGGATTCCAGCCAGGCTGACCCCTTCGTCCTGAGAGAGTCGCTGCACCTCGCGCAGCAGGGTGACGTCGCGCGCCGAGTATCGACGCCCCCCGCCACGAGTGCGCGACGGCGAGACCAGACCGAGCCGGTCATACTGCCGCAGGGTCTGAGCATGCATGCCCGCCAGTTGCGCCGCAACCGAGATGACGAACACCGGGGTCTCGTCATCGGGCGAGAACCCGCCGGTGCCCTGCGCCGCCTGCACGGCTTAGCCCTGCCGGGCCCTGGCGAACACATCCGCCCGTGGATCAGCGTCTGCCTCTTCGGCGCGGAGCACCTCCACAGCCTCGCGCGCCTTGTCGGACAGCCTGCGCGGGACCGCGACAACTACCTTGGCCAGCAGATCACCTGTGTGCGCCTTGGCCACGATGCCTCGACCCTTGACGCGCAACACCCGGCCGTTCGGAGTGCCGGCTGCGATCCGGACCTTGACCGGGTCGCCTGACAGCGTCGGCACGGAAACCGTTGCCCCCAAAACAGCCTCGGCAAAGGTGACGGGCAGTTCGACCGTAAGGTCGTCGCCACTTCGGCCGAAAACAGGATGCTTGTCCACCTGCACCGTAAGCATGAGGTCACCCGACGGGGCGCCTTGGTCACCGGGGTTGCCTTTGCCACGCAGCCGGATCTTCTGACCATCCTTGACGCCGACGGGGATGCGGGCGGTAATCCGAGAACCACTGGCGGTGCTCAGCGTCACCGTCGACCCCTGGACGGCGTCCCGGAAGCTCAGCGTCGTACGCGCCTCGATGTCCTCACCCCGGCGCGGTCCCGCCGTGGAACCAAAACCGCCGTAACTCTGCTGACCTCCTGGGCCGAACATGCCACCGAGCAGGTCTTCAAGGTTCGGCTGCCCGGCGCCACCACGGCCGGTGCTGAAGCGAACATTGTTGCCGCGGCCACCGCCACCGCCACCGCCGAACAGATTGCTGAAGACGTCCTCGAACCCGGCGCCCCCGCCTTCGGGGCCGCCGGAGGTGAACCGGGCTCCTCCATGGCTCATGGACCTGATGGCGTCATACTGCTTGCGATCCTCGGGGGCGGACAGGACGGCATACGCCTCGCCGATCTCCTTGAACCGCTTCTCCGACGCGCTGTCACCTGGGTTCTGGTCCGGGTGCAAGGTGCGCGCCAATTTGCGGTAGGCCTTCTTGATCGCGGCGGCGTCCGCATCGGCAGGAACGCCGAGGATTGCGTAGAAGTCCTTCTCGAACCAGTCCTGGCTCGCCATCGACGTCTCCTTTCGTCTCGTTCATCCAAACTCTGGGCCGGGTCCCGTCGTGCCAACCTAGGCCTGAGGTCTGCTACCAGCCAAACCTAGGGACCGTGCGTTCCCTGGTCCCTAGGTTTGGCTGGTCGAGTCGCCAGGGTCCTAGGTCTGCGGATCGGCCACGGCAACCCGGGCCACCCTAATGACCCGCGCACCCATGCGGTAACCGGGCTGGAGCACCTGCACCACTGTCGGGCCCTCGGTGCCCTCAGCCAGCTCGGCCTCGACATGCATCAGCGCCTCGTGGACGGTCGGGTCGAAAGGATCGCCGGGCTGGCCATAGCGCTCGACACCGATCTTGGTCAACGTACCGTCGAGCTTGTCGGCGATGGCCGCGAACGGCCCCCCCTCGAGGTCACCGTGCTGACGAGCCAGGTGGATGTCATCCAGCACCGGTAGCAGGACTTCCACCACATTGGCCACCGCAATATCACGGTGCATCTGGCGGTCACGGTCGACACGTTTCTTGTAGTTGACGTACTCGGCCTGCAACCTCTGCAGGTCGCGAGTCAGGTCGGCCGCCAGCGTGGTGTCCGGGTGGACGTCGTCTCCTACGACGGTCTGAGCGACGTCCTGGGCCTGCAGATCTTCAAAGACCTCGTCCGCCGCAGGCTCGGCGGCCACCTCATCCTGGCCGGCCGGCGATCCGGAACGGGTATCACGAACAGCGCCCGTAGCTGGGTCGAGACGTCGCTTATCAGTAACCCTGGGGCCCGTGGGTTCGGAGTCTTCCGAGCCCACGGGCTGTGGGTCAGCCTGGTTGGCGTCCGTCACTTCTTGTCCCCACTTGCCTTGGCGTCGCCCTCGGTCTCGTCAACGACCTCGGCATCTACGACGTCGTCCTCATCGGCCGACTTGGTCGGGCCGGCAGATGAAGGACCCTGGTTGGACTCTGACCCAGCGGCGCTCTCAGCTGCTGAGGCTGCCGCATACATCGCGGTGCCCAGCTTCTGCGACTCCTCGGAGAGCTTGGCTGCCTTGGCCGTGATGTCCGCCGACGAAGCACTGGAGCCCTCCTTGAGCGCATCCTTGAGGTCGCTCAAAGCTGTGTCGACCTCACCGCGGCCGTCGGCCGGGATCTTGTCAGCACTATCGGCGAGGAACTTCTCAGTGGAGTAGACGAGCTGCTCGGCGGTGTTGCGGGCCTCGGTCTCTTCCCGGCGGGTCTTGTCCTCCTCCGCGTGCTCCTCGGCCTCACGGACCATCCGCTCGATCTCGTCCTTCGGCAACGCGGAGCCGCCGGAGATCGTCATGGACTGCTCCTTGCCGGTCCCGCGGTCCTTGGCTGAGACATGGACGATGCCGTTCGCGTCAATGTCGAAGGTGACCTCGACCTGCGGCACACCACGGGGAGCCGGCGCGATGCCGGTGAGCTCGAAGGTGCCCAGACCCTTGTTGTGCTGGGCGATCTCGCGCTCACCCTGAAATACCTGGATGAGAACCGAGGGCTGGTTGTCATCGGCGGTGGTGAAGACCTCGGAACGCTTGGTCGGGATGGCCGTGTTGCGCTCGATGAGCTTAGTCATGAGCCCACCTTTGGTCTCAATACCCAGGGACAGCGGAGTCACGTCAATCAACAGGACGTCCTTGCGCTCACCCTTCAGGACGCCAGCCTGCAGGCTCGCGCCGATGGCAACGACCTCATCCGGGTTCACGCCCTTGTTGGGGACCTTTCCACCGGTGAGCTCAGTGACGACCTCGGCGACGCAGGGCATGCGAGTCGAACCGCCCACGAGGATCACGTGAGCGATCTCGCTGACGTTGATGCCGGCATCCTTGATGACCTGACGGAATGGGGCCTTGGTCCGCTCGAGCAAGTCGGCGGTAAGCTGCTCGAACTGCGCGCGGGTCATCGACTCGTCCAGGTGAATCGGCCCATTCTCGGACATCGAGAGGTACTGCAGGCTGATGTTGGTGCTCGTCGCTGTCGAGAGCTCCTTCTTGGCCTGCTCTGCGGCGTCACGCAGCCGCTGCATGGCGATCTTGTCGTTGGCCAGATCCATGCCGCTGGTGTTCTTCACAATCGTGATCAGGTGCTGGACGATCCGCTCATCCCAGTCGTCGCCGCCCAGCTTGTTGTCACCGTTGGTCGCGCGAACCTGGATGGTCGAGAAGCCGTCTTGAGGGTCCTTGCCCACTTCGAGCAACGAGACGTCAAACGTGCCGCCGCCGAGGTCGAAGACCAGGATGAGCTCGTCCTCCTTGCCCTTGTCCAGGCCGTAGGCCAGCGCCGCCGCAGTCGGCTCGTTGATGATGCGCAGGACGTTGAGGCCCGCGATCTCGCCTGCCTCCTTGGTGGCCTGGCGGTGGGCGTCGTCGAAGTAGGCCGGCACGGTGATCACGGCGTCCGTGACCGTCTCGCCCAGATACGACTCAGCATCACGCTTGAGCTTCTGCAGGATGCGCGCGCTGATCTCCTGGGCTGTGTAGTTCTTGTCGTCGATCTTGCGCGACCAGTTCGTACCGATCTCGCGCTTGACCGAGCGGATCGTGCGGTCGATGTTGGTGACGGCCTGTCGTTTGGCGATCTCGCCAACAAGAACCTCACCGTTCTTGGCGAACGCAACCACGGACGGGGTGGTGCGCCCGCCTTCGGCGTTCGCGATGATCGTGGGCTCGCCGCCCTCGAGGACGGCGACTGCCGAGTTAGTGGTGCCGAGGTCGATACCTACCGCACGAGCCATTTCTTATCTCCTGTTTGACGAGTAGTCCGGCGAGTGATGCTCGCCCCTGTACTGCTGGTGTGCTTGCTGCGCTGTTCTTGCGGCGCTGTTCTTGGGTCGATACCTGCTTAGGCCCAATGTGCTCGTCATCGACCTGAGTTGTCAAGCCAACGCTCTGCAAACTTGCGCATACTAGACTCAACTTGTNGTCGTCACAGATTGTTCCCGCACCGACGATCCCCGATCTCCTGGCCCTCACCCTTCGGCGAGGCCTTCACGGCGGGGCCGTCATCAGGCNGGCGCGAAACGCCGAGATAGCGACCCGGTCACGTCGCAGTGGGCTGGACACGATCCGGGCGCACGTAGGCTCCGAGGGCACCGAATCGGCGCCAACTCATCGGTGGCGGGGTCGTGCCTCAATCCTGTTGCCCGTGAGCGACCAGCAGCGGGCCAGCCGTCAGGCGCGAAACTGGTCAGTGCCGGCGCCTCGACGGTGCCGTCGAGCGCCCCAAAGCCGAACCCTGCTCGCCAACCATCAGGGCGCAGCCGGGTCGGTCAGCGCCAAAGCCAGCCGAGTGCGACATCTGCCACCTCTTCCCAGCCCTGCTCGCCACAGATGTAGTGCGAACGACCTTCGAACTCCCGGTAGTCGACCATCCCTGGGCCCGCCCGGTACTTGTTGGCGTTGCGCCGCACCATGGCCACGGGCGTGAGGTGATCGCGGGTGCCGGTCAGAAACAGCAGGGGTGCCTGCCGGGCCGTGAAGTCGACCCTGGCTGAGCGCCCGAGAGAGCTCCGCGGCACGTTGCGGCTCTCAGGAACCACGAACCTGTCGAAGGCGTCATCGCTGGCTGAACGGGTCATCGTGTTGGCGAACGCGTAGTGAAACCGCTCAGGGGTCATGAGGATCGGCTTGTTCCCTGCCAGGGGGTTGATGTGGGGGAAGTTCGCACGCACGAAGTGCGGGCTAAACGAAACCACCCCTGGTGGTGGCGCGGAGCTGATCGAGACGCCCGCACGGGCGTAACCGTCGCTAACCAGCCGCTGAACCAGCAGCCCACCGATCGAGTGACCGACCAGAATTGGCCGTTCGGCCAGGGCGTCAATAAGTGCTTTGAGGTGCTGGGTCACGGCGCCGAAGGTCAGGGTGCCCAGGTCCGGGCTGACCTGGGCACGTAACGTCGCCGGGTCACCGTGGTGGTATGGCCAACTGGGCGCGCTGCAAGAGAACCCCGCCGCAGCAAACCGTTCTACCCAAGGCGTCCAGCTCTGGCCGTTGAGGTACATGCCATGGATGAAGATGACGTGAGGGGCCATCCCACGACTCTATGCGCGCTGAGCCCGAGTGCGTCACAGCTCGGGATGAGCCTAGGCCGACCGCTGCCTTGTCGTGCAATGAGGCAGTCCCTGTGAGCCGGTTGAGGGCCGGCGCGGTGAGGTGGGCGGTCAAGAGATCTACACACCAGAGATCAACACGGGCATGCTCGCCACCACCAGCCCCAGCGCCAGCATGAGTGAATCGCTGACTCGCCAGGGGGCCGGCTCGGCCCAGGTCCGACGGGTGCCGGAGGTGACCGCTGCCGAGAAGCCCCGAGCTTCCATGGCCACCGCCATCCGCCCGGCCTGCCGCAGCGTCTCGATGAGGAGCCCGAAGGTCAGCGCCGCGACCGAGCGCCCACGACCCATCGGCGAACGGCCCGGACCCAGCCCTCGCACCCGACGAACGCGAACCAGCTGGTCCCACTGCTCCTCAAGGGCTTCGAACCGATAGAGCGCCGCACTCGCGGCCACCACGGGGCGAGCAGGCAGCCGCAGTCGCTGGCCGAGGTGGTCGCCCAGCGCCGAGGGGTCGATCCGCGATACCAGCAACACCCCGGGCACGATGAAGAAAGCAACCCGCAGTCCGGCCAGCGCGCCAGAGGATACCTCACGGCCAGGACTGAGCAGCCAGTTCGAGAAGCTGACCGAGGCCACCGCCAGCAAGCCCGGGAGCAGCCGGCGCCAGGGCAGCCGGACGGCACCCAGAACCGCGGGGGCCAGGGCGATCTCGATCCCAAAAGCCACCAGCGCCGTGTGCAGGTCGGAGATAAACGGCACCCCCAGCAACAGCACGATGGAGGCCAGGAGCAGAGAGAGAGGACCGCAATGGCCGGCGAGCCCGGCGAAGCGACCGACGCGAGGAGTCACCGCAGACCCCCGTCCCGGCACGGCCGCCGCAGTGGGCCCACCGGTGGCCGGTCCCGGGTGCGACTCGCCTGCAGGTTCGACTATCCGCCCCGCCTTCAGGGTGATCACCCGATCGGCTAGAGCGATCAACAACGGATCATGGGTGGCAAGGACAACCCCGAGGCCGGCGTCCCTGGCCGCCACCACCAGCCCCGCAACGGCCGACCACGTCAACCGGTCCTGACCGACGCTCGGCTCGTCAAGGACCAGGACCGAAGGGCCATGGGCGATGGCCCCAGCCAGCGCTAGCCGCCTCAGTTCTCCGCCGGACAGGCAGTGGGGATCGGCCCCGGACAGGGCCGACATGCCCAGCACCTCCAGCAGGGCGTCAACCCGAGCCTGCGCGGCCTCGTCATCCAGGCCCAGGCGCCGACTGGTCGACAGCGCGTCATCGCGGACCGTGCGGGCGACCACGGACAGCTCAGCCTGCTGCGGCACCCACCCGAACCGGGCAGCCAAGGCCAGCGAGGTCCAGCGATGGATGGCCTGCGGCGGTGGCGCGTCTGAGCCCGCCGACAACCCGTCCCGGGCGCGCACCAGCCCTTGGGTGGGTGCGTCGACCCCTGCCATCAGTGCCGCAAGGGTCGACTTGCCGGCACCGCTGGGGCCGACAACAGCGATGCACTGCCCAGCGCGCACGTGCGCGCTCACGTCCTGTAGAGCCTGCACCACCATCGCGGGCCGGCTCGTGGACATCACCGACACCCGGGCCTGGCGGGTGACGGAAACCGACTCGGCCGAGACAAGAACCGATTGCGGACCGCTGGAACCACCTCGTGCGGGTCGGGTGGGGGAGCACAGGGCACGGGGCACCTGGATCGGGCGGGGAGCCGCGACCCCGGGCACCCAGACACCTTGGGCGGCAAGGTGATCTGCCGAGCTCGCTAGGGTCGGCTCGACCGGCCCGTCTGCAGTGACCCGGCCGGCAGAGTCGAGCACCACCAGTCGATCGACCTCGCCCACCCAGTCAGACAGCTGGTGCTCAACCATCACCAAGGTGGCCCCCGAGGCATGCACTGCAGCAATGATCGCCTCGCGTACCAAGGTGGCGGAGGCCGGGTCAAGCATGGATGTCGGTTCGTCCAGCAGCACCAGCCTTGGCGTCAGAGCTAGGACGCCGGCCAGTGCCAGCCGTTGGGTCTCCCCACCAGACAGTGCGCNGGTGGGGTGGTCCTGGTCATACGGGAACCCCACCCAGGCCAACGCCGCCCGTACCCGGGACCAGATCNCGTCGCGGGGGACTGCGAAGCTCTCCGGGCCGAAGGCAACGTCGCGCCCTACCCGTCCGGCTACCAGGGCGTCATGAGGGTCCTGCATCATCAGAGCGACCGACGAGCCGGCGGCAGGTGAACCGTCGACCAGGACCGAGCCGGTCAGCTCGCCGGTCTCGGTGGTGGTCAGAACTCCAGCCAGCGCGCGTAGCAGCGTGGACTTGCCCGAGCCACTGGGCCCCGACAACAGCACACGCGAACCCGCCTCGATACGCAAGCTGATACCGGCCAGCACCGGCTCCCGGCGCCCGAGCGGACGCCAGCTGAGGTCACGCAGCTGGACGACAGCGCCATGGACAACCGGCAGCGCCTGCGTACCCACAGTTTCGGCCGCCTTTGTCTCATACGGGATGCGACTCACGGACTTCCTGACCCGGAGGGAAGGCGTTCAGAGCCCCTGTGCGGGCCAAGGCGCGCACCAGGAGCCAGCCGCCGACCCCCGCAATGACCGCNCCGGAGACCATGCCGGCGCCCAGGTAGATGGCCTTCCACGCGTGGGAGAACTCGGGGACATAGGCCTGCCATTCGTAGAAGACGATCTCCATGACCGCTGAGAGGACACCGCCGAGCACTGCCACCACGATGCCAAAGCGACGGTATCTGAAGAGGGCCAGTACGAGCTCGACACCCAGGCCCTGGAGCAGGCCTGACAGCAGAACGGCGGCCCCCCAGTTGTTGCCCAGCAAGAGCTCGACACTGGCCGCCACGAGCTCGGTGAACAAAGCAGCGCCAGGGCGGCGGATAACCAGAGCTCCAACCACTGCCGGCAGCAGCCAGAGACCGAGCATCAGCTCACGAACTGGGGGAAAGCCCGTGGTCACTGTCTGCAGGATCGGATAGATGAAGGTGTCGAAGCCCCAGAACACGACACCGAAAGCCACGGCGAGCATGGCGGCGGTGATCAGGTCGATGCCACGCCAGCGCATCAGAGGTGGGGCCGCCAGAACGGTCGCGGGTGTCGTCTGCGAGTTCTTGGCCTGTTGCGTGAAGGGCCTTGGGTTTCGTATATGAGTCATAGCTGGTGTCTTTCTCCCGTGGAATCCGCTGGACGCCTCGGGGAGGCAAGCACTCGTCACATCTTCCGGTGCGGTGGCACAGGCAGGTATGTCGAGCGCAAACCTGAGATTCTCAACTCCCTTCGCCGGTGCTAACCGGAGCAGGTTCGAGGGTCTGCGGCGAACCGCACTCTCAGCGCTAAAGGGCGCTCCCCTGTTGTTACGCAGATGACGTTACACCCCTACCGCAAACCTGTGGCGTACCAGTCAGTAGCTACACGCCTATGGGGCGCGGTGCAGAATCTCGCCGCGATCGAACATCTGCGCGGTGGCGCGGGCACTGGGGGTACCAACGTCCGGGTCGGCTTCGGCGGCCAGCAACGCCGCGACCACATCGCTGTCTCCTTTGACGATCGCCCCAGCCAGCGGGCTCTGGCCGCGGTCGTTGGTACGGTCAGGGTCGGCGCCCCTGTCCACCAAGACCCTGACGGTGTCGGCATGCCCGTGGTAGGCCGCCAGCATCAACAGCGTGTTACCTGTCGCATCGGTGAGGTTCGCTGGAACCCCGTGCTCGATATAGGACCTCAGCCGTTCGGTGTCCCCGGCCCGCGCGAAGTCAAAGCACGCATGAGCAATCGTCACCAGCTGCGAATCCGGTGGACTGTCGACGCTGTCGTCCCATGGTCGGTCATCGCTGATGAGTTCAGGCTCTTCGCTCATAGCCTCAGGCTATGACCAGTCGGCACCGGGACCCCGCAATTCGTCGAAGACAAGCCACGTGCGAGTCGTCTGGACACCGGGGATTGCCTGGATCCGGTCGAGGACCAGATCGCGCAGGGCTGCGTTGTCGGGCGCACGCACCAAGACCAGGACGTCGAAATCCGCCCCCAGCATCGAGACGTGTTCGACATAGGGCAGACGAACCAGACGGGCGGACACCTCACGCCAGGAGTTCTGCTCGATGGACAGTGAGACGTAGGCCGAGGTCCCCAACCCCGCACGCTCAGGGGCGATCAGGGCCGAGAACCCCGTGATCACCCCATCGGCGACCAGTCGGTCGACCCGCGCGTAGGCGTTGGCCCGAGAGATGTGCACCTGCTGCGCCAACGAACGGATCGAGGTTCGGGCGTCCCTGGTGAGTTCGCTCAAGATCAGCCTGTCGGGACCGTCAAGGGGCCTGACCGAGCGTCCCACACCGGACCGTTTCGATGTCGCGCTGGCGGACACCTGGTCTGTCATGAGCCCTCCCATTTGCCGATCGTCTCAAATCCTACCGGGGATTTGGGACAGAAGTCTCGATGGAGAGACGATTGAGTGCCATAACGCCTAGCGGGCAGGGCAGGCACCACGCGGGTTGCCCACACCAACGGAGGCCGATCTTGACGACGGATACAAGTACACCGGTCCCACAGGCCGTGGCCACCGGTCATCCTTTCGCACGAGGCCTGATGCCCGCGCCGATGCCGGTGCAGTTCCTGGACGATCTCGGCCATCGGGTTCGGATATTCAATGACGACTACCTCGAGCCGCCCAGTGAGCAGCTCATTGCGGCCTACACGGCGATGGTCATCGGCCGCCGGTTCGACGTCCAGGCCACGACTCTGGCCAAGCAGGGGCGCCTGGCCGTATACCCACCTTCGCGCGGGCAGGAAGCCTGCCAGGTCGCTTCGATGTTGGCGCTGTCGCCAGATGACTGGGCGTTCCCGACCTACCGCGACTCAATGGCCCTGGTGACGCGGGGAATAGATCCGGTCGAGGTGCTGACCGTGCCCCATGGTTCTGCTCACTGCGGCTTCGACCCCAGGGCAAACCGGACCGCGCCACAGTGCACACCCTTGGCGACCCAGCTGATCCATGCCGTTGGGTTCGCCTCCGGCGAACAGCGCAAAGGGCGACCGACAGTCGCGATGGCGTTCGTCGGGGACGGCGGCACCAGTGAGGGGGACTTCCATGAGGCGCTCAACTTCGCGGCCGTGTTCAAGGCCCCTGTGGTGTTCCTGGTCCAGAACAACAAGTACGCCATCAGCGTCCCGCTCTCAAAGCAGAGCGCGGCCCCGTCCCTGGGGTACAAAGGAATCGGCTACGGCATCGCCTCCGAACAGGTCGACGGCAACGACGTCATGGCAATGCTCGCCGTGCTGAAGAAGGCCGTCGCCCATGCGCGATCCGGCCACGGGCCGGTGCTCGTCGAGGCGCACACCTATCGCCTGGACGCTCATACCAACGCTGATGATGCCACCCGCTACCGGGACGCCGCCGAGGTCGACGAATGGGCCCACCGGGATCCGATCGCCCGGCTGGAAGCGTGGTTGCGCCACGAAGGACTCATCGACGACGCCCTGGTGGCTTCCGTTGCCCACACGGCCGAGGCGTTCGCCGCCGACATCCGTGACCGGATGAGCGTTGATCTCAGCATCGACCCGATGTCCCTGTTCGAGAACGTCTTTGCCACGCCCACACCGCAGCTTCTCGAACAGCGCGCGATGGTCAAGGCCGAGCTCGAAGCCGAGGAGGCCAGCCGATGACCGTCACCACCGCCCACCACAGCGAGAACGCGCCCTGCGACCCTCCAGCGCAGGTCACGATGTCAGGGGCACTCAACCGCGCCCTTCGCGACGCCATGACCGCCGACGCCGACGTCGTGGTGTTCGGCGAGGACGTCGGTACCCTCGGTGGTGTCTTCCGGGTCACCGACGGCATCGCCGCCGACTTCGGCCAGGACCGATGCTTCGACACCCCGCTGGCCGAGGCAGGCATCGTCGGCTTCGCCGTGGGGATGGCGATGGCTGGGTTCCGTCCTGTCATCGAGATGCAGTTTGACGCCTTCGCCTACCCGGCATTCGAACAGATCGCCTCCCACGTGGCCAAGATGCGCAACCGGACCGCCGGGCGGGTAAACCTTCCGATCGTGATCCGAATCCCGTTCGCCGGTGGGATCGGCGGGGTCGAGCATCACTGCGACTCCAGTGAGGCCTACTACGCCCACACCCCCGGCCTCAAGGTCGTCACCCCTGCCACGGTCGCAGATGCCTACAGCCTCCTTCGCGAGGCCATCAACGACCCTGACCCGGTCATCTTCATGGAGCCCAAACGGCTGTACTGGTCGAAGGGATCCATCGAGTCGGCCGCGGCCGCCACGACGTTCGACTCCTTCGGTCGCGCGGCCGTGCGACGGGAGGGCACCGACGTGACGCTCGTGGCCTATGGCCCGAGCGTGGACGTAGCGATCCAGGCGGCATCGGCTGCCACCGAGTCAGGCTGGTCGGTCGAGGTCGTCGACCTTCGCACCATCGTGCCCTTCGACGACGAGACAGTGGTGGCCTCGGTCCGCAAGACCGGCCGTTGCGTGGTTGTCCAGGAGGCCCAAGGCTTCGCAGGTGTCGGAGCTGAGATCGCAGCCCGGGTCCAGGAACGGGCGTTTCATTCGCTGCAGGCGCCGGTCCTGCGCGTCACGGGCCTGGACATCCCGTACCCACCACCCAAGCTCGAGTACGTTCACCTTCCCGGCGTCGAGCGTGTTCTTGACGCGATCGCCCGGCTGCAATGGGACGACAAGGTCGACACCACCTTCCTCACTAGCGGTAGTCAAGGTGGTGCGGCATGAGCGTCTCCGCCGTCTCCACCAGCGGCCGGACCTTCATGCTGCCGGATCTGGGTGAGGGTCTGACCGAAGCCGAGGTGATCCAGTGGCACGTCGCGCCGGGCGATGAGGTGCAGGTTGACCAGATCGTGGTGACCGTCGAGACCGCCAAGGCAACCGTTGATCTGCCCTGCCCGTTCGCCGGCTCGATCCTGACACTGCACAGCGATGCCGGCGCCGTTCTCGAAGTCGGTAAGCCGCTGCTCACCGTCGGGACGCAGCAGGAGTCCACCCCTGAGCAGAACTCGGGCTCTGGAAACGTCCTGGTCGGCTATGGCACGTCCGAGGCCACGCGCAGTGGCCGGCGGCGGGTCAGTCTGGGGACGCAGCCGGCCGCTTCCCGCCCCGCCGGAACGCCGCCCGCCGCGCCCATCACGCCGGCACCGGCGCCCGCGGTTACCCCCAAGGTCATCTCTCCGGTGGTGCGACGACTGGCCAGGGACAACCAGGTCAACCTCGCGGAACTGACTGCGACCGGTCCCGGGGACGTCATCTGCCGGGCCGACGTCGAGGCTGCGCTGCCTGTGGGCGTGGTCGAGAGCACCTCGTCCGAGGTGAGCCTGGCTCACCGCCTGGTCCGGGCGGACCGGAGCGGCGACATACGGATCCCGCTGCGTGGCGTGCGCAAGGCGATCGCCGTCAAGATGACCACCAGCAGGCGCGAGATCCCGGAGGCCACCACCTGGGTCGATGTGGATGCGACCGCTCTGATTCACGCCAAGAACCAGATCAAGGCAGTCAATGGCGCCGCCGGTATCGGAGTGCTGGCCCTGTTCGCACGGATCACAATCGCCGGGCTCATGAGGTTCCCTCAGCTCAACGCGTGGGTGGACCTCGCGGCGCAGGAGATCGTGCAGCTGGCCGACATCAACCTGGGCTTCGCCGCCACCTCGCCACGCGGGCTTGTCGTTCCCGTCGTGCACGGTGCTGGCCAGATGACGACCACCGAGCTGGCTGGCGCGCTTCGGGAGCTCACCGGCCTCGCCCGTGACGGCAGGCTCAGCCCTGCTCAGATGAGCGGCGGAACTTTCACCCTGAACAACTACGGCGTGTTCGGCACCGATGGCGCGACACCTATCATCAACTACCCCGAGGCAGCCATGTTGGGTGTCGGGCGGATCATCGATCGTCCATGGGCACATGAGGGTCAGGTCGCGTTGCGTAAAGTCGCCCAGCTGGGGCTGACCTTTGACCATCGGGTGTGCGACGGGGCAGTAGCCGGCGGGTTCTTGCGGTTCGTGGCGGACTGCGTCGAGAAGCCGGCCCTACTGCTGGCCGAGCTGTAAGACAGGCATCTGCCCTGGCCGAGGCTATGGCACACGAGGGGATCTCTGGCCCCGATCAGTGCATCTGTCCGGGATCGGGCTGAAGCTCAGAAAACAGGGCCTTCAGCGCCGAGGGGGCGCTGAAGGCCTGTGGTATCTCTCGACGGGGGCCAAAGTCACCGGCATCGTGATGGTTTAATCAACGCTACAAAGGGATACTCCCCCGGCGGATGGCGGCCCGCCGGTAGTGGCGCTGCTAACCGACAGGATGCACATGGACCAGCTCAGTCTTGGAGTGCTTGCCACCTCGAGCAAGGAGAACGAATTCAGGCGACCGATCCATCCGCAACATTTCGACCGGATCGATGCCGACCTGCGCGCACGAATCATCCTCGAACGAGGCTACGGCGAACGCTACGGCGTCTCCGACGAGCATCTGGCCACCAAAGTCGGGGGCATCAGGTCACGCGAGGAGGTCATCGCCAGCAGCGACGTGATACTGCTACCCAAGCCCACCCTGGATGATGTCGCGAGCCTGAGGGACGGACAAGTGCTCTGGGGCTGGCCGCACGCGGTCCAGGATCCCCAGCTCACCCAGATCTCGATCGACAAGCGGCTGACGCTCATAGCCTGGGAAGCGATGAATCACTGGACTCCCTCGGGCGGGTTTGTCGTCCACGTCTTCCACATGAACAACGAGCTCGCCGGCTACTGCTCGGTGATGCACGCCTTGACGTTGGTTGGCTCCACCGGCCACTACGGCCGACACCTGACCGCCGTGGTCATTGGCTTCGGGAACACGGCACGCGGCGCCATCACGGCCCTGAACGCGCTGGGTGTCCACGACGTCACGGTGCTGACCATGCGCGACCCCACGGCGGTTGCCTCACCGGTCCCTTCCGTCGTGCTCGACCACCTCGACCGCACCGACGCTGACCCGAGTCGCACGACTGTACGGACCGAGACTGGCCGGGTGTCCACGGCCTCGTTCCTGGCCCGGCATGACGTTGTAGTCAACTGCGTGCTGCAAGACACGGACGCGCCACTGATGTTCGTCTCAGACGCCGAGCTGACGGAGTTTCCCCCCGGCGCCCTGATCGTGGACGTTTCCTGCGACGCCGGCATGGGGTTCACGTTCGCGCGGCCCACGAGCTTTGAGGAGCCGATGTTCTCGGTGGGTGACGGCGTGGCCTACTACGGAGTGGATCACAGCCCTACCTACCTGTGGAACAGTGCGACCTGGGGGATCAGCGAGGCCCTGATCCCCTACCTGCGCACGGTGATGGACGGTCCACGCGGATGGGACCGAGACCGGACCATTCAGGGTGCCATCGAGATCCGCGACGGCGTCGTGCAGAACCCCAAGATCCTCTCGTTCCACGGCCGCGCAACCGAGTACCCGCATCCTTTGATCTGAGCACTCCAGCGTGACCTGCCCACCGAGATGGTGTTGCTCAACGCAGGTCGAACTCGTTGCCCTCGGGGTCGCCCATCGTGACGTGAAAATGGTCATGCTCGGTGACCCGGGCGATGACCGTGGCGCCCAGGGCCGACAGGCGGACGACCTCCGCCTCGATGCCCGCGGTACGCACGGACGCGGTGTCAGAGCCTGCCGCAACGTCGATATCCAGGTGGAGCCGATTCTTGACCGCCTTGGTCTCGGGAACCCTCTGGAAGTACAGGTTCGGCCCTGAGCCCTCGGGGTCGCATATCGAGGCACCGTCGTTCCACTGGGAGCCCGGCACGCCCATCGCCGTCAACCACGACTCCCAGTTCGCGTGACCCGGCGGTGGGGGCTCGGGGACGTAGCGCAGGGCTGAACCCCAGAACTTCGCCAGCGCCTGTGGATCTGCGCAGTCGACCGTCACCTGGACCCTGGTCGCGATAGCTGCACCGGCTCGGGAGGCGGATCGAGGTGAACCGGCCGGGCGGTGGTCCTCGATACGGACGACGACCGCCCGGCCGGATCCTTCGATCAGACGCACGTGTTCCCCTGTGGGGCAGACAGCATCCAACAGCCGCAGATCGGAGCGGCTTCCGTCAGCTCCGACCACGACGGCGGATCCGGTCAGGAGCACCAGGACCTGTCTGCCGTCGACGGCGATCGGCCGGGTCTGGGAAAGGTCCCGGATGGCAACGGTGCCCTTGAGCCGGTCGCTGCGTGTCATCACGTTCAGATCGCGGACCGGTCCGGCAAGCCGGCTGCACAGGGCGCGGCTGCCGCCGTCAAAGCTGAGCGGCTCGTACAGACCGAGGGCGTGCTCGACCCCGTCGATGACCAGATCCATCCCCTCCCCCTGGATCAGGGTGATCACCCGGGCAACGCCAGGGTAGCTCGAGAAGGGACCGGGCTGGTTGAGATCCGCGATGCTGATCCGCCAGTCGAAACCCTGGGGCCCAGACCCCGGCACCGACACGACCTCACGCGTGAGACCGCCGCCGTTGCGCCAGGGCACGGTGGTGAGCTCGTCGAAGCGCACGATCCCCAGACGGTCGGCAGTGCGGTCAGCTCCCATGACGGTCTCCCGGATCCAGGACGCGGGCGATGGGGACGCCGGCGCGATAGAAGAGGTGCAGGTATGAGGGCGCCTCCAGCACCGTGAGATCCGCGCGGTTGCCTGCACGAATGATGCCGATATCGTTGCGCCGCAATGACTTGGCCCCACCGGCGGTCGCAGCGAGCAGCGCCTGCGCGGGGGTCAGGTTCATCTCGCGCACCGCCAGGGCCAGCACGAACGGGATCGATGAGGAGAAGCAGGTGCCGGGGTTGCAGTCGCTGGCCAGGGCGATACTCACCCCCGCATCAAGCAGACGCCGGGCGTCCGGATAAGGGGATCGGGTCGAGAACTCCACCCCGGGCAGGAGGGTCGCGACCGTCGTCTCCGATGCCGCAGCGAGCTGCTCGACATCCGCGGGCGTCAGGTACGTGCAGTGGTCGACACTCGCCGCCCCCATCTCGACCGCGAGGCGCACACCCGGNCCATGGCCGAGCTGGTTGCCATGAACTCGCAGGCCAAGTCCGGCGTCCCGGCCTGCGGACAGCACGAGCCGCGCTTCGTCCTCGGTGAAGGCATGCGCACTGTTCGGCTCACAGAACACATCAATCCAGCGCGCATAGGGGGCACAGGCCGAGAGCATGGCACCGGTGACCAGCTCAACATATTCCGAACGGCGGTCGGCGAACTCTGCCGGGACCACATGTGCACCCAGAAACGTCGTCTCCGACGTAAAGTCGGCTGCGATCCGCAACGACCTGGCCTCGTCCTGGACGGTCAGTCCGTACCCGCTCTTGATCTCGATGGTGGTTGTTCCCTGGGTGCGCATCTCGGCCACGCGTGCCGCAACCATGGTGTACAGCTCGTCATCGCTGGCGGCACGAGTCGCACTGACCGAGGCGGCGATTCCGCCGCCGTCGTACCGGATGCCGGTCATCCTGGCCGCGAACTCCTGGCTGCGGTCGCCGGCGAAAACGACGTGGGAATGCGAGTCCACGAAGCCTGGGACCACCGCGCGCCCGCCGAGTTCCTGACGATGATCCGCCGCTGGCCCCTGAGCGGCTGGTCCCACCCAGGCGATGAACCCGTCCTGTACGACGATGGCAGCGTCCCGCAGCAGGCCCAGGTGCTCCGAGTGGTCGCCGCCGTCCAGCAGCGCGTCGCCGGTGACGAGCTCGGCGATACCGGTGAAGATCGTCGAGGTCATGAGCTCTCCCACAGAGGCTGGATTGCCTTCTGCAGCAGAGCCCCGACGTCGCCGAGCAGGTGCTGACCACTGGTCACGACCACGGCACCGTCCACGATCACCGTGTCGACGTCAGCGGCGCTGGCCGCGAGCAAGATCTGCTCCGGCGCACTCCCTGCGGTCCGGCGGCTGTCGAGTCGGACGGCCACTAGGTCGGCGCGCCCGCCGACGGCGAGGCGGCCGCCATCATCCCAGCCCAGGCTCTGGTGACAGGTGGCTGCCGCCAACAGCTCATCGGGTCGGAAACGGCCTCGCTCCAACGAGTCCAGGCGCTCATGCATCTCCAAGGTGCGTGCCTCCTCGATCAGGTCGGTGACAACCTGCTGGTCAGACCCCAGGGACAGCGGCGAGCCGGCGTCCGACAGTCTGCGGGCCGCTCCGATGCCGTCTGCGAGGTCCCGTTCGGTCGTGGGGCAAAAACAAGCCGTTGTGGCAGTGCCGCCCAGCACGGCGATGTCGTCATCGGTGAGGTGGGTCGCATGAATTGCTGAGGTTGTGGGGCCGAGGAGCCCCTCGGCGTCCAGCAGCGCGGTGGGGCTCAGACCGTAGAACCACTGACAGGCCTGGTTCTCGCCCTGTTGCTCGGACAGGTGGACGTGCAGGGGCCGGCCTGCCGCGGCCACCGCGACGGCGCCAAGCTGATCTCGAGGCACTGCGCGCACCGAATGGACGGCCACACCAACCCGCATACCCGCGGACTCTTTCAGACCCTGGACGCGCTGTGCCCAACGGTCGACGTCTCCGTCCCCAAAACGCAGCTGCATCGCCTCCAGCGGACTGTGCCCCGCGGCACTCAGTCCCCCAGCGACGTAGCAGGTGTCGAGCAGAGTCAACCGGATCCCCGCATCAGCCGCGCCCTGCCGTAAGGCCTCACCCATGGCGTTGGGGTCGTCGTAGGCCACCCCGCCTGGAGCGTGGTGGAGGTAGTGGAACTCCCCGATCGTGGTGATTCCAGCCAGCGCCATCTCGGCGTACGTTGCGGTGGCCAGCGCCAGGTAGGAGTCCGGGTCCAGCTGCGCCGCCACGGCATACATGCGCTCGCGCCAGGTCCAGAAGGTCCCACCGCCATCATGGGTTCGGCCACGCAGAGCACGGTGAAAAGCGTGGCTGTGCGCGTTCGCGAACCCAGGCAGGACCACACCTGGCAAGACCTGGGTATCACCGGGCAGGGTGCCAGTGGTGACCGCGGTGAACCGGCCGCCAGCGACTTCAAACGTCACGTCGCGGCCGAGCCCCGAGGGCAGCAGAGCATAGGCCGCCCACCACCTCCGCGGCTGGGGCCGACTGCCCAGGCGGCTGCTCATCGGATTTCTCCTAGGGTGGAAACCCAGTCGCTGCGGGCCGGGAGGAAACCCGTCCGTCTGTCGGTGGAAGGCGGTGCGTTGCTCCCTGTCGGGCGATAACCAGGCCCGGTCGTCCGTGCACGGTTGTCAGACCAGGTGTTGCGTGAGCCGCGGCAGGCCATGGCGTGGCAGCGCGTGCAGACGTAGGAGTTTTGGCCCTGTCTGTGAAGCGCGAACCTCACCATGTTGCCTCCGGGTAGCAGTGGGAATTCTGGTCATTCCTGGCCAGGAGGATGTCAACGGGCCAGTTCCTGAGTGACGGCGGCGAGGGCTACTACGCCACTATGACAGTCCGCGCGCTCTGCGAACTCAGCCGGCGAGTGCGAGATGCCGGTGGGGTTCCGGACGAACAACATGGCTGTGGTCAACCCGGCGGTGGCCAGAACTCCAGAATCGTGGCCTGCTCCGGTTGCCAGCATCGGCGCCTCCCCGAGCAAGGCCGATAGCCTGCGCGCCAAAGGCGCGTCAAAAGCCGTCTCGGGCGTCCATGACTCCTGGACGGGCAGAGCGCCGCACCGTGATCCGACCACCTCCACGACGGCCCTGACTGCGGCCTCGTGCGGGCCCCGGGCATCCAGCCAGGCTGTGACGTGCGACGGGATGGCGTTGACCCCATTGGGTTCGACCCGAACCTTGCCCACCGTGGCAACGCACCCCATCGCCGTGGCGCCATCCCTGGCCCCCAGCACCGTCGCCGCAAGGCCGATCATCGGGTCATGGCGGTCCTGCAGGGCCGTGGTGCCAGCATGGTTGGCCTGCCCATCCAGGTCGATACGCCAGCGCCCATGCGGCCAGATGGCGGATCCGACCGCGACGGGACGGCCCAGGTCGATCAGGCCGCGCCCCTGCTCGATGTGCAGTTCGACGAACGTGCCGACCCGACGCAGGGTCTCCTCGTCTGGGCCGACCTGCTGCGCCTGATGGCCGGCGGCAGTCATCGCCTCGGCCATCGTGACTCCGTCCACATCGCGCAGGCCCCGAGCTGTGTCAGCGTCGAGCTTGCCTGTGATTAAACGAGACCCGGCGCAGGCAATGCCAAAACGTGCGCCCTCCTCGTCGACGAAGTTAACCACGGCGATGGGATGTGATGGCACGAAACCCTTGGCCATCAGGGCGTCGATGACCGCCAGAGCCGAGACCACTCCCAGCGGACCGTCAAAAGCCCCGCCGTCTGGGACTGAGTCCAGGTGAGAGCCGATCACCACTCCGGCACGACCGTGCGCGACCCCAGCATCGGGATCTCCCCACCACGCCCACTGGTTGCCGGCGCGGTCCGTGACCAGGTCCAGCCCGCGTGCGGACGCCTCAGCGGCAAACCACTCGCGCAGCACCCCATCGTGGCGGGTCCACGCATAGCGTCGATAGCCGCCGGTGCGCCCGTTGAGGCCGATCGGGGCGATTGACGACCACATAGAATCGAAGGTCATGTGCACAACCTAGGCGACGCGCTCGTTGTTCAGGTCTCGCGCATGGGAACCCTCACCCCTCGCTCTGCCGCTATGCGATCGGCGATCGCGTAGCCCGCATCCACGTGGCGGATGACCCCCATCCCGGGATCGTTGGTCAGAACACGGGCGAGCTTTTCTGCGGCCAGCGCCGTGCCGTCGGCAAGTGAGACCTGACCGGCGTGGATCGAGCGGCCAATACCGACACCACCGCCATGGTGGATCGAGACCCACGTTGCACCGGAGGCCGTGTTGATCAGGGCGTTGAGCAGTGGCCAGTCGGCGATGGCGTCCGAGCCGTCGATCATGGACTCGGTCTCGCGATAGGGGGAGGCCACAGAGCCCGCGTCAAGGTGGTCCCTGCCGATGACAATGGGAGCCTCCAGCTCACCGGAGGCAACCATCTCGTTGAACTTCAGACCGGCAACGTCACGTTCGCCGTATCCCAGCCAGCAGATTCGGGCCGGAAGCCCCTGGAAGGCGACCTTGTCGCCGGCCGCCCGTATCCACTTCTGGAGACGGTCGTTGTCCGGGAACAGATCCATCATCGCTTTGTCCGTCTTGTAGATGTCCTGCGGGTTGCCCGAAAGCGCAGCCCAGCGGAAGGGACCCTTGCCCTCGCAGAACAGCGGCCGAATGTATGCCGGGACAAAGCCCGGGAACTCAAACGCCCGTTCGTAGCCGCCCAGCCGGGCCTCTTGGCGGATCGAGTTGCCATAGTCGAAGACCTCCGCGCCACCATCCTTGAACTCGACCATGGCCTGGACGTGCTTAGCCATCGACGCACGCGCCCGGTCGGTGAACTCCTCGGGCTTCTCCTCCGCGTAGTCGTGCCACTCGGCCAGCTCCACGCCTTCGGGCAGGTACGACAGGGGGTCGTGAGCACTGGTCTGGTCGGTGACGATGTCGATCTCTACCCCGCGGCGCAGCAGCTCGGGCACGACGGTGGCACAGTTGCCAACCAGTCCCACCGACAGTGCCCTGCGATCTGTCCTGGCGGCCAGGACCTGGGTGATCGCGTCGTCGATGTCGGTGGCGATGACGTCCAGATACCGGTGCTGCACGCGGCGCTGGAGCTTTGCCTCGTCGACATCCACGAGCAGGCAGACGCCCTCGTTCATGGTCACTGCCAGCGGCTGGGCACCACCCATGCCGCCAGCGCCTCCGGTGAGGGTCAGCGTGCCGGCCAGGGTGCCGTTGAAGCGTTTGTCAGCCACGGCGGCAAAGGTCTCATGAGTGCCCTGCAGGATGCCCTGGGTGCCGATGTAGATCCAGGAACCGGCCGTCATCTGGCCGTACATCGTCAGGCCGAGGTGCTCGAGCCTGCGAAACTCCGGCCAGGTCGCCCAGTCGCCGACAAGGTTGCTGTTGGCGATAATCACCCTTGGTGCCCACTCGTGGGTGCGCATCACGCCCACCGGCCGACCGGACTGGACCAGCATGGTCTCGTCCTTCTCCAGGGTGGTCAGAGTGCGGACCATCGCATCGAAGGATTTCCAGTCGCGGGCCGCCTTGCCTGTGCCCCCGTAGACGACCAGGTCGTCGGGACGTTCGGCGTTCTCGGGGTCCAGGTTGTTCATCAGCATTCGCAGCGGGGCCTCGGTGGTCCACGACTTGGCGGTCAGGGTCGTGCCGCGGGGAGCGCGGACGGGACGGGCGCCTTCCATGACGAATCTCCTTGGTAGACAGTGCACTGAACTATCGCAGCATTCGCGTTGGTCAGCTGAGTGGGCCGGTGACGGTCTCGACGGCACGAACGGCGCCTCCGGTGGCGACAAACTGCACCGTCGACTCGATCTGGGGAGCCATGAACCTGTCGGCACCCGGTCCGGCCGTCGTCTCTCGAAGGGCGTGGATCACGGCACCGGTGGCAGCCGATGGCTGCAGCGGAGACCGGAGCTGTATGCCGCGCGCAGCCGTCAGTAGCTCGACCGCCAGCACCCGGGTAAGGCCGTCGATAGACCGGCGCAGCTTGCGTGCACCCGACCAGCCCATGGAGACGTGATCTTCCTGCATCGCCGAGCTCGGGATCGAGTCGACGCTTGCCGGAGCTGCGAGCCGCTTCATCTCGGAGACGATTCCGGCGGCCGTGTACTGGGCGATCATGTGTCCGGAGTCCACGCCAGGGTCGTCGGCCAGAAACGCGTTGAGGCCATTGTTGCGAGCGACGTCCAGGAAGCGGTCGGTTCGACGTTCGGACATGCTCGCGACGTCAGCGGCCACGATGGCCAGGAAGTCGAGGACGTAGGCCACCGGTGCCCCGTGAAAGTTGCCGTTGGACTCCACCCGACCATCCAGGGTGATCACGGGGTTGTCCACGGCAGCCGCCAGCTCGCGGCCTGCGACCGCGGCAGCGTGCTCGACGGTGTCTCGTGCTGCGCCAGCCACCTGGGGGGCGCATCGCAAGGAGTAGGCGTCCTGCACCCGCGTGCACCCTTCGTTGTCGTGGCTGGCCCGGATGGGACTTCCGGCGAGGATCCTTAACAGGTTGCCCGCTGATGCGGCTTGCCCGGGGTGGGGACGCAGTGCCTGCAGATCGGCGGCAAAGACGTTGTCGGTGCCGAGCAGGCCTTCTACGCTCATCGCTGCGGTGAGGTCGGCTACCTTGAGCAGGTTCCTGAGGTCGGTGATGGCCAGAAC
>JGI24140J50213_10000112_pt1 | contig 35183 bp, 33 predicted proteins | sample BarGraIncu00222A_FD_50213 | JGI IMG/M metagenome (IMG submission 50213)
GCAACATAGATCACGGCGCCCAGGGCGAAGCTAGCCCAGGACAGCCCCGTTGCCAGCAGCGGCCCGAACCGGTTCGTTCGCCGCCCGCCGAACAGGAGGATGGCCGCGCCGGCCAGTGGCACGGCGACCAGCAACCAGGCCAGAGATGTCACTCCCGAGGCGGGGTGAACGGTCTCGGCGCTCGCCATTTGGCCAAGGTGAGCAGCGGTAAGTTGCACCAGATGCATGATTTGTGCCCCTTACAGCTTCAACAGGTTGGCGTCGTCGACTGAAGCCGATCGGCGGGCACGGAAGATGGCCATGATGATGGCCAGCCCCACGACGACCTCAGCGGCAGCCACCAGCATGACGAACAAGGCGATCACCTGACCGTCCAGAGAACCGTGCATGCGAGCGAAGGTGACGAAAGCCAGGTTGGTCGCGTTGAGCATCAGCTCGATGCCCATGAAGACCACGATGGCGTTGCGGCGAACCAGCACCGTAGCGGCGCCGATCGAGAACAGCACCGTCGACAGGTAGATGTAGTTGACCAAGCTCATCGGTTGCTTCCCTCTTCGATGTCGCGCGCGATGGCTCGCTCGACCCCCGCGTAGGTCTCGGGATCTGTGACCTGTTCGCGTGCGGTGAGCACCCGGGAGACGGACGCCTCACTGGGCGTTCCATCAGGCAGCAGGGCTGGGGTGTCCACCGCGTTACGGCGGGCGTAGACACCCGGAGCGGGCAGCCCAGCCAAGTTCTTGCCGAGCCGGAAACGTCGCTCGGACCACTGGCGCTGGGTCGGACGTGGCGTGAGGCGCTCCCGGTGGGCCAGAACCATGGCGCCAAGGGCCGCGGTGATGAGCAGCGCGCTGGTGACCTCAAAGATCCACACATACGTGCCGAAGATCAGGTTGGCCATCCCGGTGATGTTGCCGTCCGCATTGGCCGCCCGCAGGCCGACAGGGCTGGCGAAGGTCACCGACCCGATCGCCGCCACGAGCACGCCCCCCAGGCCAACAGCAAGCAGCAGGCCTGCGACCTTCTGACCCTTGATGGTCTCAACCAGAGAGTCCGAGGAGTCGACCCCGATCAGCATCAGCACGAAAAGGAACAGCATCATGACCGCGCCGGTGTAGACGAAGATCTGGACGATCCCGAGGAAGTCTGCGTTCTCGGCGATGTAGAAGATGCCNAGGTTGATCATGACCAGCGCCATGCCCAGGGCCACNTGCACGGCCTTGCGCACGAAGATCAGGCCCAGAGCNGCGATCACGCTGATCGGGGCCAGGACCCAGAAGAGGACTGCTTCACCACCGCTGGTCATCGGGCACTCACGTCCTTGGGTGTGACGGTCGTTGGTTGGGAAGCCTGCTGGGCTGGTGACGGAGCAGGTGAGGGTGGTGAGGTGACGTCGACGCCGGTCGAGGCGCGGGCGGCCTGGAGGTCGCCGGCACGCTCATCTGCCCACGCGCGCTGCTCGGGTGTGGCCTGGGTGACCTTGCCCAGGTAGTAGTCGCGCTCGGCCATGCCGCCCACCATCGGGTGCGGCGCCGCGACCATTGCCTCCTGCAGGGGCGCCAGCAGCTGGTGCTTCTCGAAGATCAGCTTGCCGCGGGCGTCGTCCGCCAGCTCGTAGACATTGGTCATCGTCAGCGCCCGGGTCGGACAGGCCTCGATGCACAGGCCGCAGAAGATGCACCGCAGGTAGTTGATCTGGTAGACGCGTCCGTACCGCTCACCGGGGGAGAACCGGCCGCCGCCGCCTTCGCTGTCATCATTTGCAGCGCCCTCGACGTAGATGGCGTCGGCCGGGCAGGCCCAGGCACACAGTTCGCAGCCGACGCACTTCTCCAGGCCGTCCGGATGCCGGTTGAGCTGATGGCGCCCGTGATAGCGCGGCTGGGTGGGACGCTTGACCTCTGGGTACTCCTCGGTCTCCACCTTGCGGAACATCGTCGCGAACGTGACACCGAAGCCGGCAACGGGGGCGAACAGCTGGGCGAGGAAGCTCGCCTTCTTGTCGTCAGCCACGGGTGTCCTCCTGAGGGGTCAGTTCGGGGTGGTCGGGGGAGCCGGCCACCGGTCGCGCACCCGCCAGAGAAGGCTCGCGCAGGCGCTGGCCCGGCAGCGCCGGGATCGGGTAGCCGCCGGCGAACGGGTCAATCTCCTGCGGGCGCTCGGCCCGGACGGTGGCGGCCTCGCGCCTGCCCTCCCAGACCCACGCCAGCGGCAGGGCCACGACGGCGAAGATGCCGACCACGATGATGGCCGCTGTCCTGGTGTTCTCTCCGAAGAAGGCGAGCTGGGCACCCTTGATGAACGCCACCGCGACCACCCACAGCAACGTCACCGGGATGAGGAATTTCCAGCCGAAACGCATGAACTGGTCGTAGCGGACTCGCGGCAGCGACCCGCGCAGCCAGACGAAGAAGAACATGAAGCTCCACAGCTTGATGACGAACCACAACAGCCCCCACCAGCCCTGGTTGAACATGCCGTCGTTGATCGCGGCGATACCCGGAGGTGCCTGCCAGCCACCCAGGAACATGGTGGTGGCCAGCGCAGAGACGGTGAACATGTTGACGTACTCACCCAGGAAGAACATCGCGAACTTCAGCGAGCTGTACTCGGTGTGAAAACCACCCGTTAGCTCCCCCTCGCCCTCGGCGAGGTCGAAGGGCAGCCGGTTGGTCTCGCCCACCATGGTCACGACATACACCAGGAAGGAGAAGGAGGCCGAGACAATGAACCACAGGCTCTTCTGGGACGCGACGATCTGCGACGTCGACATCGAGCCGCTGTACATGAAGACGGTCACCAGCGACAGACCCATGGCAATCTCGTAGGAGATGATCTGGGCCGTGGAGCGTAGCCCGCCGAGCAGCGGGTAGGTGGAACCCGACGACCAACCGGCCAGGATGATCCCGTAGACGCCGACACCGGCCACGGCAAGCACCAACAGGACCGCGACAGGGGTGTCGGTCAGCTGCAGCGGTGTCCGGTGCCCGAACATGGTGACCATCGAACCCATCGGGATGATCGAGAAGGACACGAACGCCATGGCGCCGGCGATGACCGGCGCGAGCAGGAATACGGCCTTGTCCGCGTTCTTGGGGATCAGGTCTTCCTTGAACGCCAACTTCATGCCGTCCGCGAGAGTCTGCAGCAGACCGAACGGACCGGTGCGGTTGGGTCCCGGGCGCTGCTGCATGCGGCCGATCACACGGCGCTCGAACCAGATGACGAGCAGGGTATTGACCATCAGGAAGACAAAGACGAGCAGCGCCTTGATCAGCGACAGCCACCACGGGGTGTCGCTGAAGTCCGCCACCGGGTTGTCGGTGCTGGCAGCAAGCGCCGGGGCCATCACGTGGACGCCACCCTGAACCCCTGTTGCCAACGACGCGATCAGGCTCATGCGGCACCGCCCTTGGTCAGGGATACCGCAGTGCCGGCATCGACGCCAAGGGTCGAACGCACCGTGGATCCTTGCGAGTTGGTCGGCAGCCAGACGACGTCCTGCGCCATGGTGCAGATGGTGACCGGGAGGGTGATCGCGCCGCGTGCGGAACTGACTCGCACCGAGTCGCCCTCGGCCAGACCACACGAGGCAGCGGTCTGGGTCGAGAGCCGGGCTCGGGCCTTGGGAGCGGTGCCGGCCAGGAACGGCTCACCGTCCTGCATCCGGCCGGAATCCAGCAGGTGGTGCCAGGTCGCCAGGATGGCCTGACCTGGGCGAAGGGGCGCCGCAGCCACCGCCGCGACCTTCGGGCCACCTGGGCGCTCACCAGTCCACGGACCCACGGCTCTCATGTCAGCGCGAGTCGCCGACAACGTACGGACTCCCAGGGACTCGCCCATCTCGGCCGCCAGCAGGTCCACGACCCGGTGGTCACTCATGGCGTTGGTTGTCAGCGCTGCCTGGAAAGTCCGGACCCGGCCCTCCCAGTTGACGAAGGCACCAGCCTTCTCCTGGTGGGCGGCCACGGGCAGGATCACGTCAGCAAAGTCGGTCACGGCGCTCTCCCTGACCTCCAGGGAGACCACGAAGGAGCGCTGCAACGCGTCGAGCAGGTCGCCAGAGCCGAGCAGGTCGCCCGGGTCGAGCCCACCGACGAGCAGACCGGCGAGCTCCCCGGAGCATCCCGCCGCGATGATGGCTGAGGTATCCCGGCCGACCTTCGCCGGCAGTCCGACGACATCCCAGGCCGCTGCCACCTCGCTGCGAGCCCGGGACTCAGTGACCGGACGACCACCGGGAAGCAGGTTGGGCAAGGCGCCACCTTCGAGTGCGCCCCGCTCTCCTGCGCGCCGGGGAACCCAGGCCAGGCGGGCACCGGTCAGGGACGCCAGCGCCGCCGCGCCGGACAACCCTCCCGGGACGCTCGCCAGCCTCTCGCCGACCAGAATCAGGGCTCCTTCGCCGGCAAGGCCAGCCCGCGCCGCCGCAATGGTGTCGCTGCCGGCCTCACCTGGAGCGCCACTATTGGCCAGCTGGGCAAGGACGTGTGCCTCGGTGCCAGGAGAGGCGATGATCAGCGCGCCGCTGAGCTTGTCCAGACCCGGGGACGACAGGGGTGCGATCGCAAAAACCGCTGTCCCGGCCGTCCGGGCCGCCTTACGCAGTCGCAGGAAGACGATCGGCGACTCGTCCTCGGGCTCAAAGCCGACCAGCAGCACGGTCTTCGCGCCCGCAATGTCGCCGTAGGTCACGGACCGCTCGTCACCAGCAGCGTCCGGACCGGTGGCCACGACGTTGCTGGCCAGGAAGTCCGCCTCCTCGACAGAATGCGGACGGGCGCGGAAGTCGATGTCGTTGGTCTGCAGGACGATCCGGGCGAACTTGCTGTAGGCGTAGGCATCCTCAGCACTGACCCGGCCCCCGACCAGGACCCCGACCCCCTTGGCATTTCGGGCCGCGAGCAGGCCCTGGGCCGCAGCGTCCAGCGCCTCGGGCCACGACGCGACCTGCAGGTTGCCCTCCGGGTCACGCACGAGCGGCTCGGTGATGCGGTCAGTGCCATTGGCATAGGTGAATGCCCAGCGGCCCTTGTCGCAGTTCCACTCCTCGTTGACGGCCGGGTCGTTGGCGGCCATCCGGCGAAGGACAGTGCCCCGACGGTGATCGGTGCGGGTCGCGCAGCCACTCGCGCAGTGCTCGCAGACGCTCGGGGTGGAGACCAGGTCGAACGGGCGTGAGCGGAACCGGTATGCCGCGCCGGTCAGTGCCCCGACCGGGCAGATCTGGACGGTGTTGCCCGAGAAGTAGGAGTTGAACGGCTTCTCCTGGAAGATGCCGATCTGTTGGCGGGCGCCTCGTTCGACCAGCGCGATCAGGGGGTCGCCGGCGATCTGGTCGGTGAACCGGGTACAGCGTGCGCATAGGACGCAGCGTTCACGATCCAGCAGGACCTGCGAGGAGAGGTTGACCGGCTTGGGGTAGGTGCGCTTGACGTCCTCGAAGCGGCTCGTGCTGCGCCCTCTGGCCATGGCCTGGTTCTGCAGGGGGCACTCGCCACCCTTGTCGCAGACCGGGCAGTCCAGCGGATGGTTGATCAGCAGGAGCTCCATCAGACCGCTTTGGGCCTTGTCAGCCATCGGCGACGTCTGCTGTGACTTGACTGCCATGCCCTCACTGACCGTCGTCGTGCAGGAGGCCATGGGCTTGGGCATGGGTCGCAGCGTGCCGTCAGGGCCCGGCGTGGCGACCTCGACCATGCACTGGCGGCAGGCACCCACCGGCTCCAGCAGCGGGTGGTCGCAGAACCGCGGGATCTGAATGCCAATCTGCTCGGCGGCACGGATCACCAGGGTGCCCTTGGGGACGGCAAGCGCAACCCCGTCGATAGTGAGGTTGACCAGGTTGAGCTTGGTGGCGGCGGTGGTGCTGGGTTCGGTGACGGTCATGCGGACACGGTCTCCTTCGCGAACAGCGTCGAGGCAGCCGGTGGGAACAGTTCCGCGGCAGGGGTGCTCATGCCTGCCTCGAACTCTTCGCGGAAGTACTGCACGGCAGAGGTGACGCAGCTGGTTGCTCCGTCACCGAGCGGGCAGAACGAGCGGAACAAGATGCTGCCGCAGATGTCCAGCAGCTTGTCGATGTCGTCCTGGGTGCCCTTGCCATGCTCGAGCCGCTCCATGATCTGTTTGAGCCAGAACGTGCCCTCACGACACGGCGTGCACTTTCCGCACGACTCGTGGGCGTAGAAGTCTGTCCAGCGCGAGACGGCCCGAACCACCGACACGGTCTCGTCGAATATCTGCAGGGCGCGGGTGCCGAGCATCGACCCGGCAGCAGCCACGGACTCGAAGTCCAGCGGCACGTCCAGGTGCTTGTCGGTGAACATCGGGGTGGAGGAGCCGCCAGGGGTCCAGAACTTCAGCTTCTTGCTCGGATCGCGCATCCCGCCGGCCATGTCCAGCAGCTCACGCAAGGTGATGCCCAGCGGCGCTTCGTACTGCCCTGGATGGGCCACGTGGCCGGACAGGCTGAAGACGCCGAAGCCCGTCGATTTATCGGTACCCATCTTCGCGAACCACTCTGGGCCATGGAGCAGGATCGAGGGGACGGACGCGATCGACTCAACGTTGTTGACGACGGTGGGGCGCGCGTACAGGCCGGCAACAGCCGGAAATGGCGGCTTGAGGCGTGGCTGGCCGCGGCGACCCTCCAGGGAGTCAAGCAGCGCGGTCTCCTCACCACAGATGTAGGCCCCGGCCCCGGCATGCACGGTGATATCCAGGTTGAAGCCGCTCCCGAGGATGTTCTTGCCCAGGTAGCCGGCGGCGTACGCCTCCTCGAGCGCACGCAACAGCCGGCGGTAGACATGGACAACCTCACCGCGCAGGTAGATGAAGGCGTGGTCGCAACCGATGGCGAACGAGGTGATGGCCGCGCCCTCGATCAGGATCTGGGGGGCCGCCATCATCAGGGGGATGTCCTTGCAGGTGCCCGGCTCAGACTCGTCGGCGTTGACCACCAGGTAGCGGGGGCCTCCATCGGGAGCGGGCAGAAAGCCCCACTTCATCCCGGTCGGGAAGCCAGCGCCGCCACGACCCCGCATGCCGGAGTCCTTGGTCATCTGCACGAGATCGGCCGGCGGCATCGTCAAGGCCTTTCTCAGTGCCTTGTACCCGTCGTTCTTCTCGTAGGTCGCCAACGTCCAGGACTGGGGGTCATCCCAGAACCTGGTGAGAATCGGGGTCAGCTGGGTGCTCACGTGGTCGCCTTCCCGTCCGGGGCGGTAGTTGGCCCGGTAGCTTGGGCGGCCCGGGCGAGCTTGAGGCCGGCCAGCGATGCCGGACCAGCGCCGACGCCTTCATCGGCCAGGCCGTCGTGGAACCCCGCCAGGACGCGGGAGACCTGCTTGAAGGTGCACACCTTGGACGCGCCGCGGGTGGGAGCCACCGGTGCACCGGAGCGCAGGTCATCGACCAGAGCCCTGGCAGAGGTGGGGGTCTGGTTGTCGAAGAACTCCCAGTTGGCCATGACTACCGGCGCGTAGTCACACGCCGCATTGCACTCGATCCGCTCAAGGGTGACCAACCCGTCAGCAGTGGTCTCGTCGTGACCAATGCCGAGGTACTCGCTGACCGAGGCCCATATCTCGTCGCCGCCCATGATCGCGCAGAGCGTGTTGGTGCACACCCCCAGCGTGAACGTGCCGTTGGGGTGACGCTTGAACTGCGTGTAGAACGTGGCAACGCCGCTGACCTCGGCACCGCTCAGACCCAGCAGGTCGGCACACAGGTCGATGCCCCGGGGGGAGACGTAGCCATCCACGGACTGCACCAGATGCAGCAGCGGGAGCAAGGCTGAACGCTCGCGCGGATAGCGGGCGATGATCAGCTCGGCATCGGCAAGCAGGCTGGCCCTCACGTCGTCCGGGTAGGCGCCGCTGTCCGGGACGGGCACCACGCCGTAGTTTGGTTCGCTGTCGAAATCGGTCATCGGTCCACGCCTCCCATCACAGGGTCGATCGAGGCGACTGCCACGATGACGTCGCCCACCTGGCCGCCTTCGCAGACCGCTGCCACGGCCTGGAGGTTGTTGAATGACGGCTCCCGGAAATGGGCCCGGTAGGGGCGAGTGCCACCGTCGGAGACCACGTGCACCCCCAGCTCGCCCTTGGGCGACTCGATGGCGACATGAGCCTGGCCGGGTGGAACGCGGAAACCCTCGGTCACCAGCTTGAAGTGGTGGATGAGGGACTCCATCGAGGTACCCATAATCTCGCGGATGTGGTCCAGGCTGTTGCCGATGCCATCGCCGCCGATGGCCAGCTGGGCCGGCCACGCGATCTTCTTGTCCTCGACCATGACCGGGCTCGTGCTCGACTGGGCACCCTGCAGCCTGGCCGCGGCCTGCTCGACGATCTTGAGCGACTCGTACATCTCGTCGATGCGTATCCGCAGCCGGCCATAAGCGTCACAGGTGTCGCGCACCGGCACCTCGAACTCGTAGTCCTGGTAACCGCAGTAGGGGTCGGACTTTCGCAGGTCGTGCGGCAGACCGGTCGCGCGCAGCATCGGCCCGGTGATCCCCAGGGCCATGCAGCCGGTCAGGTCCAGATACCCGACGTTGACCATGCGGCCCTTNACCAGCGGGTTCTCNTTGAGTAGCCGCTCGAGCTCGCCGATGCCCCGGCGGATCAGCGGGATGGCGTCACGGATCTTGTCGATGGCGCCCCTGGGCAGGTCCTGGGCAACACCGCCCGGACGGATGTAGGCATGGTTCATCCGCAGGCCAGTGATCATCTCGAAGATGGTCAGGATGCGCTCGCGCTCACGGAAGCCGATCGTCATGATGGTGGTCGCGCCCATCTCCATGCCACCGGTGGCCAGGCACACGAGGTGGGATCCGACGCGGTTGAGCTCCATCATCATCACCCGGATGGTGGTGGCGCGTTCGGGGATCTGGTCGGTGATACCCAGCAGCTTCTCGACTCCAAGGCAGTAGGCCGTCTCGTTGAACAGCGGGGCGAGGTAGTCCATCCGGGTGCAGAACGTCACGCCCTGGGTCCAGTTGCGGAACTCCATGTTCTTCTCGATGCCGGTGTGCAGGTATCCGATGCCGGCCCGGGCCTCGGTGACGTTCTCGCCGTCAAGCTCCAGGATGAGGCGCAGGACACCGTGGGTCGAGGGGTGCTGCGGGCCCATGTTGACCACGATCCGCTCCTCATGGAGGGAGAACGCCTCGTCGGCGATGCTGTCCCAGTCGCCGCCGACCGCGTTGTAGACGTGGGCGCCCTCCGCGTCCTTGGCGTCGGCCACCGAGGTGGCGTAGATGTCGCGATTCTGTTCAGTCATCACTTGCACGACCCCATCAGTTGTACGACCTGCGCTGGTCTGGCGGCGGGATGGTGGCGCCCTTGTACTCCACCGGAATGCCGCCGAGGGGATAGTCCTTGCGCTGCGGGTGACCCGGCCAGTCGTCTGGCATCAGGATCCGCGTCAGGGCCGGGTGTCCGTCGAACTCGATGCCGAACATGTCCCAGGTCTCGCGCTCATGCCAGTCGTTGGCCGGATAGACCTCGACGATGGAGGGGATGTGGCAGTCATCCTCAGGGCAGGTGACCTCAAGGCGAATCGTCCTGCCGTCGTTGGTCAGCGAACGAAGGTGATAGACGCCGTGAAGCTCACGACCGCTCTCATGTGGNTAGTGGACTCCTGAGACACCGCTGCACATCTCGAAGCGCAGCGAGGGGTCGTCACGCAGTGCGCGGGCAACAGCGACCAGATGCTCGCGGGCGACGAAGAACGTCACCTCACCTCGGTCGACCACGACCCGCTCGATGGCCTGAGCGTAGGACGCGCTGCCGCCGACCAGGGCACGCTCCAGGCGATCCGCGACCTCGTCGAAGTAGCTGCCGTAGGGGCGCACCGCCGCCGCCGGGAACAGGACGGGAGCNACCAGGCCTCCATACCCGCTGGTGTCNCCGCCGTCGGAGACGCCGAACATGCCCTGTCGTGAGCTGACGACCACGGGGTCGGGGTTCGTCCCGGGGGTGGCCGGGAGGTTCTCCCGCTCTCCTGCCTCNCTCATGCCAAGAGACCCTTCATGTCGTGCGTCGGCGTCGCGGCCAGGGCTGCGGCCTCGGCCGCATGGGCCGCGGCAACCCGGTTGACGCCCAGCGGGGTGTTCTGGATCTGCTCGTGCAGCGTGATGATCGCGTTGAGCAGCATCTCCGGCCGTGGCGGACAGCCCGGCAGGTAGACGTCAACCGGGATGATGTGGTCGACGCCCTGCACGATGGCGTAGTTGTTGAACATGCCGCCGGAGCTGGCGCACACGCCCATCGAGATGACCCACTTGGGTTCGGGCATCTGGTCGTAGACCTGCCGCACGACTGGAGCCATCTTCTGGCTGACGCGACCGGCCACGATCATCAGATCTGCCTGGCGTGGCGTGGCGCTGAAACGCTCCATGCCGAACCGGGCGATGTCGTAGTCGGGGGTCCCGACAGCCATCATCTCGATGGCGCAGCAGGCAAGCCCGAACGTTGCCGGCCAGACCGAGCTTTTGCGGAAGTAGCCGGCAAGCTGCTCGACGGTGGTCAGCAGAAAGCCGGCCGGAAGCTTCTCTTCGATACCCATGTCCTAGTCCCTCGTCAGTCCCACTCGAGCCCGCCACGGCGCCACACGTACGTGTAGGCCACGAACACCGTCAGGATGAACAGCACCATCTCGATCAGTGCGAACACCCCAAGGTTGCGGAAGCTCACCGCGAACGGGTACAGGAAGACGCTCTCAATGTCGAAGATGATGAAGAGCATCGCGGTCAGGTAGTACTTNACAGGTATCTTGCCGCCGCCNAGCGCCTGCGGTGTCGGCTCGATGCCGCACTCATAGGCGTCGACCTTGGCCCGGTTGNATCGCTTGGGACCCAGAATCGCGCCAGTGGCGACGGACAGAANGGCAAAGCCAGCGCCGATCGCGGCCAGGAACAACAGTGGGACGTAAGGGTTCGTCATCGGGGCGCGCTCCCCTTTCGGTTGCTGATGGGCTCAGTTAGCTCAGTGCGTTGAGAGACAGGGACGATGCCGCAGCCAACCCGAGCCCCGTCGGGCCCGCTCTCAAGCGTGACAATCCTAGAGACGGCACAAAAGCTCATGCGGCCGGGGCCATCTTCGACAGCGCGTTGATCAACCGGTCACCGGCGTCGCCGCCGTGCGGCTCGGCCAGGTTGGCCATGATCTTGAGCAGAAACTTCATCATCGTCGTGCGCGGCAGGCCGTACTTTACGGCCAGCCGCATGACCTCGGGGTTGCCGATCATCTTGGCGAAGCCGCGACCCAGCGTGTAGTAGCCGCCCAGCGCGTCCTTCATCACCGTGGGGTAGGACTGCAGGACCTTCTCGCGTCCGGAGTCAGTCTGGCGAGCGAACGCCTGGGCGATGACCTCGGCTGCCAGACGCCCGGACTCCATGGCGTAGGCGATGCCCTCACCGTTGAAGGGGTTGACCATGCCGCCGGCGTCGCCGACCAGGAGCAGGCCGCGGGCGTAGTGCGGCTGACGGTTGAAACCCATCGGCAGGGCAGCGCCGCGCACCGGCCCGCTCATCGTCTGGTCGTTAAAGGTCCACTCGGGGGGCAGCGTCTCGACCCAGCGGCTGAGGATGTCCTTGTAGTCGACCTTGCCAAAGGCTGCCGAGGTGTTGAGGATCCCCAGGCCCACGTTGGACGTACCGTCGCCGACGCCAAATATCCACCCGTAGCCGGGCAGGAGCACCCGCCGGCCCGCGGCATCCCGCGACCACAGTTCCAGCCAGGACTCGAGGTAGTCATCGTCGTGACGCGGACTCGTGTAATAGGTGCGCACGGCAACCCCCATCGGCCGGTCGTCGCGCTTTGGCCGGTTCATCGACATGCTCAGGCGGCTGGAGTTGCCGTCAGCTGCCACCACCAGCGGGGCGTGAAAGACGAGGTCCTCCCCGGTGGGCCGGCCATCGGGATCCATCGCCTTGGCCCGGACCCCGATGATGGCCCCGCTGCGCTCATCCAGGATCGGGTCGGTGACGTTGGTGGACTCGTGCAGGCGCGCACCGTGCCACAGTGCGTGCTTGGCCAGGATGTCGTCAAAGTCTTTCCGGGTCCGGACCAGGCCATAGGGCGGAAAGCTGGCCAGATCAGGCCATTTGAGCTCGAGCCGGTGGCCTCCGCCGACGATTCGCAGGCCATGGTTCTTGATCCAGCCGTCCGCCGCTGGTGTGGGGATACCGAGGGTGATCAGCTCGCGTACGGCCCTGGGGGTCAAGCCGTCTCCGCAGACCTTTTCGCGAGGGAAGGCTGCCTTCTCCAGCAGCAGGACGTCCAGGCCTGCCATCGCTAGGTAGGCCGCGGTGGCTGAACCGCTCGGCCCGGCACCGACGATGATGACATCGGCGCTCTCAGCCGGCCGTGCCGACGGGGACCCATATGGGCTTGGCTGGACCGATGCGAGCGCTCCGACGGCGCCAGTTGTGTCATCTGTGACGGTGCTGTTGGTGCTGTGACTCACAGGACGGGCCTCACCATGGGGTTTCTGCTCAAGATCAAGGACGGGACAGCGCTTGTGAAGATTTTCACGAACTCGGCGAAACTCTACGCCAGAATGACTTTTCCATCGTACTGAGGCGCCCCGACCCAGCCTCAGCCAGCACCCCCGGGCACCTGGCGTCAGGACCTGACTATGCCGGTGCCGGGCCCGTCTGAACCGTCGCCCCCCCTGCCGGCGCCTTGGTGGCCCGGTGCAGGGCGACGATACCTCCGGACAGGTTGCGCCACGCCACGTCCTGCCATCCCGCTCGGCTGATCAAAGACGCCATACCCGCCTGGTCCGGCCATGCCTGGATCGACTCGGCAAGATAGACGTAGGAATCGGGGTTGGAGCTGACCTTCCGTGCGATCGACGGCAGCCAGCGCATCAGGTACTTGGAGTAGACGGTCCGCAGGGCACCGTTGCTCGGGTGGCTGAACTCACAGATGACCAGCGAGCCCCCAGGCTTGGTAACACGCAGAAACTCCTGGAGCGCCTCACTGGTGCCCACCACGTTGCGCAGCCCGAAGGACATCGTGACCACGTCGAAGGACTCGTCGGCAAAGGGCAGCCTCAACGCATCGGCGGCCGTGAAGGCGAGGTCTGGCCGGCGCCGGTTACCGACCCGCAGCATTCCCAGGGAGAAGTCTGCGGGCACGACATTGGCCCCCGCGCTGGCAAAGGGCTCGCTACTGGTCCCGGTACCGGCCGCAATGTCGAGCACCGTGTCGCCGCTGCTGGCGCCTACTGTCTCACGCACCAACTGGCGCCAGCGGCGATCCTGGCCTAATGACAGGACGTCGTTGGTCAGGTCGTACTTCGCGGCGACGTCATCGAACATCGCCGCGACGTCGTTGGGCTGCTTGTCGAGGCTGGCGCGGGTCATGGTGCTATCTTCCCTGATCCGTCCTGGCAGCATGCCAGCAGCCGTACTTGTGCGTCTGCACGAGGTCGCCGTCGTAGGCTTGACGGTCGTGACCTCCTCACCGCAATCCGAGCCGACTCTGCCTCAGTCGCCGGCTGCCCATGTCCCCACGCTGGTGAGCCGCACGGTCGCGATCGACGACCCGGGCGGGTTACTGTCACTGCTGCCCAGGACCGTCGACCCGGGACAGGTCTTGTCATGGGTGCGGCATGGCGAGGGGCTGGTCGGCTGGGGCCGAGCCCTGGAGCTGCGGACCAGCGGCGCCGGCCGCTTCGATCAGGCACAGGCCTGGTGGCGCTCAGTAGTGGACCACGCCGTGGTCCGCGACGACATACACCTTCCTGGCAGCGGGCCGGTCGCGTTCGGCTCCTTCTCCTTCAGCGCGGACTCCCCCGCAGGCGCGATACTCGTGGTCCCCGAGGTCCTGGTGGGGCGGCGGGGTTCGCGGTGGTGGATGACGACGGTCGGAGTCGGCTCGCACCTGCCGGGCAACCTTGCCCCGTCAGCGCCTTGCCCCCCGGTCGCTCCCCTGGACGTCACTTTCGCCGATGGCGCCCTGTCTGGGGCCCAGTGGTCCACGGTCGTGGCCCGCGCCGTGGCGCGCATCAACGCCGGCGAGATGGACAAGGTCGTCCTGGCGCGGGACCTCGCAGTGAACGCCAGCTCCCCGATCGACCCCCGCTGGCTTCTGCAGCGTCTGGCGGAGCGCTACGACACGACCTGGGTCTTCGCGGTCGACGCACTTGTGGGTGCCACCCCCGAGCTGCTCGTGCGACTGGAGAAGGGTCTGGTCACCTCGCGGGTGCTGGCAGGAACGATCCGTCGCACCGGCGATGACGAGCACGACCTGGCCCTGGCCGCATCACTGGCTCGCTCGTCCAAGGACCTGGAGGAACACGAGTACGCCGTGCGCTCGGTCGCCGAGGCGCTGGCGCCGCACTGTTCGTCGATCAACGTTCCCGAGTCACCGTTCGTCCTGCACCTGTCCAACGTCATGCATCTGGCCACTGATGTGGCTGGCGTCCTGACCGACGGCGCGACGTCCCTGACCCTGGCCGCGTCGCTGCATCCGTCGGCAGCCGTCTGCGGGACGCCCACACCGGTCGCCGCCGGCGCGATCGGCGAGCTCGAGGCGATGGATCGCGGACGGTATGCCGGACCGGTTGGCTGGGTGGACACTGCCGGGGACGGCGAGTGGGCAATAGCGTTGCGTTGTGGGGCCTATGACGTTGCAGACCCGTCTCAGATACGACTGTTCGCGGGCTGCGGTATCGTCGCCGGGTCCGACCCCGACTCAGAGCTGGCGGAGTCCGACGCCAAGTTCGTGCCCATGAGGGATGCGCTCGCCGGATGACCATATCGATCGTCGCCCTGACCGCTGCCGACCAGCAGCGGATGTTTGCCGTCGACCAGGCCGCGTTCTTCTTCGACCCGAGCTGGCATCGGATCGAGGTTTCCACCGGCGGCCTGGACTGGGCGCGCACGTTCGGCGCCTGCGCCCAGGGCGGCGAGGAGCTGGCTGGCGTCTACACGTCCTTCGACATGACCCTGAGCGTCCCCGGGCCGCTAGACGCGCTGGCGCCAGTACCGATGGCGGGGCTTTCCTGGGTGTCGGTGCACCCTGACCAGCGTCGCCGTGGGGTCCTGCGCGAGATGATCTCCCACCATTTCGCCCAGCTGCACGAGCAGGGCTGCGCCCTGAGCGGGTTGCTCGCGGCCGAGGTCGGTATCTATGGCCGGTTCGGCTACGCGATCAGCTCCGTGGGGACCGAGCTCACCCTCCAACGCGCCACGGTCTTCACCGCACCGTCCCTAGATGATCGCGCCGCAGCGGTCACGACCCGGTTCACGGCTGCCGACTCCGACGACGCAGCACGGATGGTCCATGACCTGCATCTGCGGTGCGCCGCTGACACATTGGGCGCCGTCAGCCGTCCGGAGAAGATGGCCCGACAGCTGCTGGTCGACCTGCCCCTGACCCGTCAGGGCCGCGAGCCATGGCAGGTGCTCCTGGCCCTGGTAGAGGGTGAACCGGCGGGTTACGCGGTGTTCAGTCGCGAAGGCACGTGGGAGAAGTGGCTACCCAAGGGGACGGTCACCGTTCGGGAGATGGCCGCCGCTGACCCTGCGGTCCTGCTGGCCCTGGCTCGCCGGCTCGTGGACTTTGACCTGACCTCCTCGATCAGGATCAGCGGCCGGGCCAGCGACGATCCCCTGCTGTGGTGGGCCGGCGGCCCGCGAGCGATGGACGTCACCACAGTGGACTCGCTGTGGCTTCGCCTGGTCGACGTGGACACGGCCCTGACCGCACGCGGGTACTCCGGCCCCTGCGATGTCGTGATTGACGTTGCGGACCCGCTCTGTCCGTGGAACCAGCGCACCTGGCGGTTGACGGCTGACTCCCAAGGGGTGGCCACGTGTGTGCCCACCTCCGAGGACGCCGACCTGCGGCTTCCCGTTCAGTCTCTGGCAGCTGCCTACCTGGGGTCCAGAAGCATCGCCGCTCAGGCACATCAAGGGCTGGTCACCGAGCTCACCCCCGGGTCGATGCGAGCTCTCTCACGAGCCATGAGCCGTGACCGAGCGCCCGTCGGTGCCATCGGGTTCTAGGCCCAGCCAGGACGGTGGCCCTGCCGACGGTCCGCGGACTCACGGGGGGCTGTGGTGGCTTCGACCCACCTGACGCCTGCCTCGCTCCACCCAGAACGCCCGAAGTGCCCCCACACACGTCATGAGCAGGATCACCCACCCGTTCACCCCCCGGTGGTCCACGGCGAACTCCGCTGCCGCGATCAGAACCCCGACGCCGGCACCGACCAGTGACCAGACGATGGATCTCCTGACCCCGGTAAGGCCGTTGAACCATCCGGTGAACTCCCCGTACCTTCTCAACTCGCCACCTTCGCCTCAGAGAAACCCCTGGTACCGCTCTGCTCAGAGTACGTCCGCGGGCGTGGCGAGATTAACGGCCGCTGCAAGCCTGGATACCGCAGCGCCGGCAGGTGCCTCTGCGGCACCCCTCGCCTACGAAGCGGCCGCTGGCCCACACCTAGGGCTGCAGCGCCTGGGCGGCAGCCGCCCGAAGCTGCGCGTGCAGGTCCCGGTGTCCAGAGCGGTCAAGGCGCACCTCAACCACGCGCAGCCCGTCGGGGGTTTGCGCCAGGGCCTCGTGCAGGTCGGCCCGGGTGGCGGCCAGTGTGTGCCGCACCCCGTGGGCCCGGCAGATGTCGGCGACACAGGCGCCCGTCGGAGTGGCGAAGACGCGCTCAAAATCAGCTGCCCGCTCATGCTCACCGGGCTCCAGCAGGGTGAAGATGCCACCCCCGTCATCGTTGGCCACCACGATGGTCAGGTCGGGGCGTGGCTCGCGGGGACCGATGAGCAGACCGTTGGTGTCGTGCAGGAAAGTCAGGTCGCCCATCAGCGCGTAGACCCCATCGTGCGGCGCTGTGAGCGCGAGGCCGACAGCGGTCGACACGCAGCCGTCGATCCCTGCCAGTCCGCGGCTGGCCACAATGGTCAGCTGCACCCTTCTCAGCGACGCCGACATGGCCAGGTCGACATCACGCACGCAGTTAGAGGAACCCACGAACAGCGTCGCCTCCGCAGGCAGCTCAGCCAGCACCGCGGCCGCGATGGCAAGCCCGCTCGGCCACCCGGCGTCGATGATCGCCCTGGCGGCCCGGGATATCTGCTCACCGGCAGCGGCCCACTGCCGCGCCCAGTCCTCGTCGACCACCCGAGGGGTGGCAAGAGTCGCCCGCACAGCCTCGAACGGGTAGACAACCGAGGCTACGTGCGAAGGATCCGACCAGCCCGGACGGGCCGCCACGACGTCCACCCGGACCGCGGGGTTGGCCAGCAGATCGCCCACCGGGCGCGAGAGGGTGATCCGCCCGACGACCAGGACCCGCTCGGGGCGATGGCTGCTCAGCCACTGACCGGCGGTCAGCAGCAGGGGACCGTGCGGGACCAGGGCGCGACGGTCGTGGGCACCGAAAGGCTCTGCGACCAGCGGCCACCCCGAAGCCTGTGCGAGCGCTGCTACCTCCACCGACGTGGCCGGATCAGGCAGGTCGCCCAGCACGATCAACGTCCGGGGCACCGGAGACAGGGCCATGCCCTGAGCACTCGCTGACTGGACGCGAACCCATGGGCCCCCGTCGGCGCGCCCACGCAGGCTCTCCGGCCAGTCACCGTCGGAGCGCAGATCGGGGACCAGCGGCTCCCGCAAGGGGACATTGAGGTGTACCGGGCCGGGGTCGCTGCCACCTGCCCCCACCGCTGCCGCGTGCAGGCGGCACACCACGGACCGCCACTGCGCCTGTTGGCCATCGCGACGCGCCGGGGCACCCAGCTGGTGGAACATCCGGACCGCGGTGCCGAACAGGTGGCTCTGGTCGGTGGTCTGGTTGGCCCCGGTCCCCTGAAGCTCCGCCGGACGGTCAGCGCTGACGATGATCAACGGCACGCCGGCGTGGCTGGCCTCAAGGATCCCCGGGTGAAGGTTCGCGACTGCGGTTCCGGAGGTCGTGAACACGGCCGCCGGCCGGCGGGTGAGCTTGGCCATGCCCAGCGCCAGGAAGGCGGCCGAGCGTTCGTCCACCCGCACATGCAACCTAAGCCGGCCGACGCGGTCGGCTTCCTGCAGTGCGTAGGCAAAGGAAGCAGAGCGGGACCCGGGGCACAGGACGGCTTCCCGGACTCCGTTGCGGACCAGCTCGTCCACCACGGTGGTGGCCAGCGCGGTCGACGGATTCACTCTCGCGATCCTGCCACACCCAGGCGAACCGGCCGCGAGCCTGGGCGTCCTGCGGCCCCGGTTCGCGCACGTCGCTCACGCATGCTCACAGCTCGGGATCGCGCTGTGCCCCGAAGTGCCTGACGGCATCGGCACCGGCAGCCAGCGCGGTCCGTAACGCCTCCTGACGGCAGGCTCCCGCTGCCAGTGCGGCGCTCAGAGCGCCACAGAAGGCATCCCCGGCCCCTGTGGTGTCCAGGACGTCACCCGTCTGCACCACCGGGCCGCTTCGCTGCTCGCCATCCCACCGGGCGCCGGCGGCACCAAAGGTCACCACCAAGGACGCCGGCATCGCCTCCGAGTCGGCCAGCAACAGGGCCTCGTGCTCGTTGACCACCAGCGGGTCGGCGAGCGCGACGACGTCAGGTGGCAAGGCGCCATAGGGCGCGAGGTTCAAGACAAGCCGGGCGCCGCGGCCGCCCGCACGCCGTGCGGCGGCACTGACCACCTGCAGCGGGACCTCAAGCTGCAGGAGCACAACGTCGCCGGGACCCACCGACCCCAGCACCTGCAGGTCGTCAACGGTCAGCCCGGCATTGGCACCGGCGACCATGACGATCGCGTTCTCGCCCGCCTCGTCGACGGTGATCAGCGCATGGCCGGTGGTGGCCCGCGGCGCCACCCGGATCTGGGCAACGTCAATACCAAGACCCGACAGCCGGGCGACGTACGCAGACCCAGCCTCGTCGCGGCCGACGCAGCCCACCATGACCACAGCGGCACCGGCGGCCCGCGCTGCCACGGCCTGGTTCGCGCCCTTGCCCCCGGCCAACCGCGCCAGACCGGCGCCGATGACGGTCTCCCCCGGCTTCGGCGGCCGCTGGACACGGGTCACCAGATCGATGTTGAGCGAACCAACCACGACCACCCGGCCCATCAGGGCCTCGCCAGGTTCACGGTCTGGCGCCATAGCTGTGCGTAGCGTTCACCGTCCACCGCCAGGGCCACCTCCACCGACGTCGGTCCATTCCCCTGCGGGTCGGCATCGATGTCCCCTGACCAGCTGCGACGGTCCACGATGGTCCGCCCACGCGAGTACGTCCCGGCCAGCTCCACCCGAACGGGAAGCCGCGACGTGCTCAGACCCGCGCGGTCGATGACCGCACAGACGGCGCCCGCGTCACCGATGGTCGCGTCAGGCGCGGCGAAACGGCCGCACTGGAAGTCAATCAGAGAGCCCGCCAGCTCGGCTGGCCCGCGGCCACCGACCGCCATGAGCTCGGCGGCCTGCCCCCGGGTGACCCTCACGTCGTAGAACACGTCCAGGCCGTACATCACCACCGGAATGTTCAGCTCGCCAGCCGATTGCAGGACAATTGCTGCCGCCTCGGGGTCATGCCACACGTTGAACTCTGCGGAGGCGGTGGCATTGCCCACGTTCGCAGCCCCGCCCATGACCACGATCTCCCGCAGACCCGCAGCGGCCTGCGGATAGGTACGCAGCAGGAGGGCGATGTTGGTCAGCGGAGCCAGGGTCACCAGCGTGACCAGATCTTGCGGCCCCCGGGCGGCGGCCTGGCCCAGCAGGTCGGCCAGCAGCTCCACGGCGTGGTGCGAGTCAGGGCGGCGCGCTGAGGCTGGCCAGCCGAGGTCGGCCATGCCGTCGGCGCCGTGCACGTGCCGGGCATGGCCGACGGGCTCGAGCAGCGGTCTCGGCGCGCCGCGGGCGACCGGCACCTCCGGGCGGCCGGCGACGTCAAGCACCTTCAGGGTGTTGGCCACGACCTCGTCCACGCTGGCGTTGCCGCCCACACACGTGACGGCCCGAAGCTCCACCCCCGGGTGCAGAGCGGCCAGCAGCAACGCGCAGGCGTCGTCGACTCCGGTGTCGACATCGAGGATGAGCGCCGTGGGCCCGGTCACAGACCGACCAACGTCACCGGCATGGACGAGTCGGCCGGCAGGTCCAAGGCGGAGGCAGGGCGACCTCTGGCCACCATCGCCGCCCCCAGGGCTGCCACCATCGCGCCATTGTCGGTGCACAGCCCGGGTCGCGGAACGCGAAGCCGGATGCCTGCGGACTCGCACCGTTGGGCAGCCATCGCCCGCAGACGCGTGTTCGCGGCCACGCCTCCGCCGATCAGCAGGTCGTCCACGCCATGCTCCCGGCAAGCCAGGACAGCCTTGCGGGTAAGCACGTCGACCACCGCCTCCTGGAAGCTTGCAGCCACGTCGGCGACCGGAACCGGCTCACCTGCCAGCTCGCGGGCCTGCACCCAGCGGGCCACGGAGGTCTTCAGGCCGGAGAACGAGAAGTCGAAACGGTGACGTTCCATGTCACGCCCGGAGGTCAGGCCGCGCGGGAACAGGACGGAGGCCGAGTTGCCGTCTCTGGCGACCAGATCCACCTGTGGCCCGCCGGGAAACGGCAGTCCCAGGACTCTGGCCACCTTGTCGAAGGCCTCGCCTGCCGCATCGTCGATCGTGGCCCCCAAAGACCGCACGTCACCGGTGACATCGGCCACCAGCAGCAGGCTGGAGTGTCCGCCGGACACCAGCATCGCCATCGTCGGTTCCGCCAGCGGGCCGTGCTCGACGACGTCGACGGCGACGTGCGCTGCAAGGTGGTTGACGCCATAGAGCGGTTTGCTCAGGGCCACGGCGAGCGACTTGGCCGCGGCCACTCCCACCAGCAGCGCCCCGGCCAGGCCCGGGCCGGCGGTGACCGCTATCGCATCCAGATCCTCCAGGCGCACTCCCGCGTCGCGGCAGGCCTTATCGATCATGGGAACCATGGCCTCCAGGTGCGCCCTGCTGGCCACCTCCGGCACCACGCCACCGAATCGCGCATGCTCTTGGACACTGCTGGCAACGGCGTCAGCCAGCAGCGTGTGACCGCGGACGATTCCGACCCCTGTCTCGTCGCAGGAGGTCTCGATCCCCAACACCAGGGGCTCGTCGCTCACTGAGGGACCTCCTGACTGCGCTCCTCAGGCAGGTTCTGCGCCGCGGTGTCGGCGTCCTCGGCCGGGTCATCGGTCATGTCCCACAGATGCATCCTCATGATGAGCGCGTCCACGTCCCCCGGCTGGTAGTACTTGCGTCGCACCGACAGGGTCGAGAAACCCGTGGCGCGGTAGAGCCGCTGGGCCACCACATTGTCCGCGCGAACCTCAAGCATCAGATGCTGCGCGCCGCAACGTTGCGCCTCGGCGATGAGCCAGTGCAACAGGACGGCGCCCAGTCCGTGTCCCTGCGCTGGCGCCGTAACGGCCACGGTCATCACGTCAGCGACCTCGCCGCCACAGTCGACACCGGCGTAGCCGACCAAGGTACCGCTCTGCTCACAGACGACGTAGGAGCGCCGCGGGCGGCCAGCCAGCTCCGCCCACCAGCTTTGCTGCGACCAGGGGTCGTCAGCGAACAGCACGGGTTCGATCGCGCTCAGGGCCGGGATGTCCCGCCAGGTCATCTCCCGCAGGGTCGTCTCGGGCAGCGACGTCTCGCTGGTCATAGCCTCCGGCAGGGTCATGGCACCACCAGCCGGTGCGGCGCCATGGGCGTCGCATCAGGGCGCCGCAGGTACATCGGGGCAGCCGGCCGAAGCTGCTCGCCGGCTGCCATTGCCCGCGCCGTCAGACCAGCCAGCGCCCCGGCGCTGACATCCAGGGGCCCCACCCGCCGACCGAACCACTGCGGGTACAGCACGCCGCCGCGCCCGATCACCGGCAGATCGCCCACCTGCGACCAGATCGACTCCGCCTTGGCAACCATCGGCTCCCCGGAACGGACGATCCCGGCATCGGTGATGTCGTACCGCGCCCAGTAGACCTCCTTGCGCCGCGCATCGGTGGCCACCACCGCTGACCGGCCCAGGCCCGCCGGATCCTCTAGCCACCCCTGGTAGGCCAGCGCGTCCAGGCTGCACACCCCGAACACGGGAATGCCGGCGGCGAAGCCAAACGTGCGCGCGGTGACCAGACCGATCCGTAGACCCGTGAAGGGCCCGGGGCCGGTGCCGGCGACCACCGCGCTGACCTCGGCCGAGGTGCGCCCGGCCTCGGCCAGGACTGTGACGATCCCCGGCGCCAGACACTCCCCGTGCCGCCGGGCGTCCACGGTGGTCGACTCGGCCAGCACCCGCTCGCCGTCGTGCAGGGCGACGGTGATGGCCGAGGTAGCGGTGTCTATCGCAAGCAGCAGCACAGGTTCAGGGTAAGTGGACGAGCTCGTCCAGCTTTGCGTCGGCTCCTGGATCGGTCCACCGCGGGCCGTGACCGACCAGGTCCGCGGTCCGGGTGTCGTGCCCGCTCAGGGTCACCTCGAGGTAGTCCTCACTGAGCTGCTCGGCCACCCCGTGGCCCCACTCGACCACCGTGACGGCGCCCTGGAGGGAGGCGTCCAGATCCAGGTCATCCAGCTCGGCCAGGCCGGCCAACCGATAGGCATCGACATGGACGAGGTCTGGGCCGCCGAACGCCAGGGCGGGGTGGGTGCGGGCGATGACGTAGGTCGGCGAGGTGATCGGGCCGCGCACGCCCAGGCCTTGCGCGATGCCCTGGGTCAGGGTGGTCTTGCCTGCGCCTAGGCCCCCGGTCAGCACGATCAGGTCTCCTTCATGCAGCAGGGCCCCGAGCCTGGCGCCCCAGGCGTGGGTGTCGCCCACGGTGGGCAGCACGACCCGGCGCGGGCCGCCGATGGCCCCGGCGGTCTCAGTCATCCGGGACCCGTCAGGACACACTGCGACGGCGTCCTTGTAGCGCCTTCAACCGTCGCCGCTTGGCCAGGTCGGTGATCGTGCGCCGCACCCGCGGCTTGTTGCGCTGGTCAAAGTGGATGGCAGCGGCACGTTCGGCGCGCTCGATGAGGGCAAGCAACTGTTCGCTGACAACGTCGCCATGCTCCAGCATGATGATGTGGCCGGCGTCGTTGACCAGGACGTGCTCAGAACCCGGAATCAGCTTGACGATCTCCTCGCTGTGCTCCGGCGGTGTGAGCATGTCCTGGATTCCGTTGAGCACCAGAGTCTCGACGCCGATGAACTGCTCAAGCGCCTCCCGCTTGTCATGCCTGTCGAAGGTCTCCATGAAGTCCGAGATGACCTCGATTCGCGTCTTGAAGATCATGTCGGCGGTCAGGCGCACGATGCTCAGCGGCACGGGCGAGGCGAACGAGTAGAGGTCGACAAAGTACTCCTCGACCTCCCGGCCGGCCTTCAGCACGGAATCGACCAGGCCCTGGCGTCCGGCGAGCCGGCCGACGGCGAACGGCCCGAGCCGGTGCACCGCCTTGCCCAGCACCTTGCCCAGCCCCCACGAGACAGCCGAGATACCGCCCGGGCTGGTGGCCACGAAGGCCGCGCCGATGACACGGTCCTTGATAAGCTGGGGATGGTGAGCCGCCAGGGCCATCATGGTCATCCCGCCCATCGAGTGGCCGACCAGAATCAGCGGTCCCCGGGGCACGACCGCCTTGATCACCGAGTAGAGGTCGTGTCCGAGCTGGTCGATCTCGTAGGACTCCTTGGAGCCCGCTCCGGACTGGCCGTGCCCTCGAGCGTCCCAGAGCACCACCCGGTAGCCGGCCGCCTTCAGGGACCGCCGCTGGAACACCCAGCTGCGCAGGCTCAACGTGTAGCCGTGAGAGAAGACCACCGTCGCAGCTGCCTGCCCGTTGGACATCTGTGCGGGGATGCCCTCAGGTTCGTCGATCTCAACATGCAACGGCACGCCGTCGTCGGCGAGAACCACGACCTCCCGCGAGGCCACCTCTTCGTAGTCGTCCAGGTCGTCCAGGGCCTTAGCCGTCTGGAGCGCACGGGCCAGGCGATCGGCGACCACCCCCACCGCCGCCGTGGTGCCGGCCGCGGCAAGACCGATGCCTATCCCGGTAAACGTGCGTCGCCGGCCGCTCACCGCTGGCCTCCGACGTAGACGCGGGGGACCCGCGAACCGATGCGCGAGATGATCTCGTAGGAGATCGTCGCCGTCGCTTCGGCCCAGTCCTGGGCCGTGGGCTCACCGCAGTCGCCGGTACCGAACAAGGTCACTGCGTCCCCTGCCTGCGCCGTGCTTGCGGGACCAAGATCGACGACGAACTGGTCCATGCAGACCCGGCCCGCGACCGTATGGCGCCTGCCTGCCACGCTCACCGGGCCGACGTTCGTGGCATTTCGCGGGATGCCGTCGGCGTAGCCGATCGGCACAAGACCCACCGTGGTGTCCTGGGCGGTGACGTACTGATGTCCGTAGCTTAGGCCCTGACCGGCGGGTAGCCGTTTGGTGACGGCAAGCTCGGCGCGCAGCGTCATGGCCGGTATCAGCCCGAAGGACTGCGGGTCGCCCAGCAGCGGGACCGGCGACAGCCCGTAGACGGCCAGCCCGGGCCGGACCAGGTCGAAGGCGGCGGCGGGGTTGGTCAGCGTGGCAGCGGAGTTCGCGATGTGCCGGACCTCAAGGTTGCAGCCGGCGCGTTCGACGTCTGCCACGGCCTGGGCAAATCGTTCCTCCTGGCGCCGGACAGTGGGGTGCGTCGGCTCGTCTGCGTAGACGAAGTGGGACCAGACACCCACGATGGCAACAACTTCCTCGGACTCCAGGNCTCGGGCGGCCGACAGTAGGCTCGTCCAGTCATCACCGAAAGCACCGTTGCGCCCGAGCCCGGTGTCGACCTTGAGGTGGATGCGAGCCTGGCGTCCCAGGCCGCGGGCGGCATCGGCGATCTCTCCCAGAGACCACAGCGCCGACACGGACAGGTCGATATCAGCAGAGATGGCACCCGCGAAGTCGGAGCCTGGAACATGCAGCCAGGACAGCAGTGGCCCCTGGATTCCCCGGCACCGCAAGGCCATCGCCTCACTGAGCTGGGCCACTCCCAGCCAGGAGGCGCCACCCCGCAGAGCTGCCCGCGCGCTCGGCACCAGTCCGTGCCCATAGCCGTCGGCCTTGACCACCGCCATCACGGCGGCCGATCCGGCGTGTTTGCTCAGCACCTCGACATTGTGGGAGATCGCGTCCAGATCCACGGTGGCAAACGCAGTTTCGCGCCTGATGGGCGATACCACGCCGCCATCGGCCAACCCGTGAATCTGTTCGGTCATGGTGAAAGTCTCTCAGCCTCAAGCACTCCGGCGGACCATTAACGCGGCAACTACCCCTGGTATGGCCTGCGCCACACCCAGTGCACGCACGGGACCCCCGGGGTTGCTGGCGTCGGCGGCCAGCCCGTGGACCAGCGCGGCAAGGCTCCCGGCGTCGCGGGCGGACAGCCCCGAGGCAAGCAGCGTCCCCGCCAGACCGGCAAGCACGTCACCGGATCCGGCCGTTGCCAGCCATGGCGGTGCGTCGGCCTGAGAGCGCACCGGCAAGGACGACGAGCCGGGTGAGACCACCAGGGTGGTTGCCCCCTTCAGGAGCACGGTGGCGTTCGTCAGGTCGGCCAGCCGCCGGGCGTGAGCCAGGGGCGCGCTGGCCACCATGGCTCGGTCCACACTGACGTGACCGCCCTCCAGCCGGCTCAACAACGTGGCAAGCTCGCCGGCGTGCGGGGTGAGCAGGGTGGGCGTCCTGCGGCGGCCCACGATCAGGTCGAGGGCGCCCGCGTCCACGACGGCGGGCTGGCCCGAGTCCAGCGCTGAGAGCGCCGCAGCACTCTGGGCGCGGCCGCCGGCGGACGTGTCGCCCACGTCCAGTCCGGGCCCTACGAGCCATGCCTGGACCTGACCCTGCCCGAGCACGGCTTCGGGCACCTGGGAGCGAATGAGCAGTGTGGGCGTCGGTGGGCCGACATAGCGCACCATGCCGGCGCCCGAGCACACCGCCGAGGTCACCGCCAGCAGGGCGGCCCCGGTGTACTTCTGCCCGCCAGCAACGATACCGAGCACGCCGCGAGAGTACTTGTCGTCCGCCGGACCCGGCCGCGGCCAGAGCCGGCAGACATCATCGGCGCTCACCCGCTCGACGGCGGGGGTGGCGGTGACCGTCACCCCGATGTCCAAAACGGTCAGTCTTCCCACAGCCGGCTCAGTGGCGGGCAGCAGATGCACCGGCTTGGCGGCGATGAAGGTCACCGTCTCATCGGCGAACACGCAGGACCGCGCCGCCACTTCGCCGTCCGGGTCCGCCCCACTGGGCAGATCCACGGCCAGCACATATGCCCGGTCACTGACGTCGCGCAGCAGAGCCTCGATCTGGGGCGAGAGGCCAGGACGTCCGCCGAGCCCCACGATCCCGTCGATAACCAGATCGGCCTCACCTAAAGCTGAGGAGGCGGCCGAAGCCGCGTCGCGGCCACCGCCGAGGGCATCGAGCACCAGAACGCCGGCCTCAACGGCTGCGCGAAGCGCGCCCTGATGCACAGACTCGCCAACGCGGGCCGCCACGGCGCCCGCGCCATCGCGGGCGAGGGCAGCCAGGGCGTAAAGGGCGTCCCCGCCGTTGTTGCCCGCCCCGACCAGCGCGACCACGCGGCGCCCACCGGGGCCGCCGAGGCGTGCCGACGCGATCCCGGCCAGGCCGGACGCAGCTCGCGACATCAGCTCACCCTCGTGCAGACCGGCCATCGCCGCGGCCTCGGCCTGGCGAACTGACGATACGGCGTAGGCGGCAATCATGGTGGCCTCAGCTTTCCGCAATCACAACTGCCGAGGCGATCCCGGCATCGTGGGACAGCGAGACATGCAGCCCCATCACGCCCAGGGCATCGGCTCGAGCCCGGACCGTTCCCCACATCTTCAGGTGCGGGCGCCCGTCGTGGTCGCGCAGGACGCTGACGTCGGCCCAGCACAGGCCGGCCGGGGCACCCAAGGCCTTCGCAAGCGCCTCCTTGGCCGCGAACGTGGCTGCCAGCGAGTTGAGTCCCATCGAGCGCTCGGACGCGATGAACAACCGCTCGCCCAGCCGTGGCGTGCGGGCCAGTGTCTGGCCGAAACGCGCCACATCCACGACGTCGATGCCGACTCCGATAATCATGACGCCCGCGCCACTGACACTGCCGTTACCTTGTTCATTCCACGGTGACGGACTTGGCCAGGTTGCGCGGCTGGTCGACATCCAGACCCTTGGCTGTAGCCAGCTCGCAGGCAAACACCTGCAACGGGACGGTTGTGACCAGAGGGGCCAACAGTGTCGGGGTCACCGGAACACGGATGATCACGTCAGCGAAGGGGACAACGCCCTCGTCACCTTCCTCGGCGATCACGATCGTGCGCGCCCCCCGGGCGCGAATCTCCTGGATGCTGGAGACGACCTTGTCGTGAAGGCCGTGCTCGCTGCTCGGCGAGGGCACGATGATGAAGACGGGCTGCCCGGCCTCGATCAGCGCAATGGGTCCGTGCTTGAGCTCTCCCGCGGCAAAGCCCTCGGCATGGATGTAGGCCAGCTCCTTGAGCTTCAGTGCCCCCTCCAGGGCCACCGGGTAGCCGACGTGGCGACCGAGGAACAGCACCGACCGGGTGTCGGCCATGAATCGGGCGATCTCGCGGACGCGAACGAGGTCGTCAAGGACCGTCTGGATCTTGGCAGGCATCTCACACAGGTCCTTCATCACGGCCTGGGCCTCGTCGGCGTAGGTGCCGCCGCGCAGTTGGGCGAGATACAGACCCAGGATGTAGCAGGCGGTGATCTGAGCCAGGAAGGCCTTGGTCGAGGCGACCGCGATCTCCGGGCCGGCGTGGGTGTAGAGCACAGCGTCGCACTCACGCGGGATCGTCGAGCCGTGCGTGTTGCAGATGGCGATGACACGAGCGCCGAGCAGACGGGCGTGCTTGACGGCCATCAGGGTGTCCATGGTCTCACCGGACTGTGAGATCGCCACCACGAGCGTGCGCTCGTTGACAACCGGGTCCCGGTAGCGGAACTCGTGGGCCAGCTCAACCTCGCACGGGATGCGGGTCCAGTGCTCGATGGCGTACTTGGCAACCATGCCGGCGTAAGCAGCAGTGCCGCAGGCGATGATCACGATCTTGTCGATGGCGCGCAGCTCGGCCTCGTCCATGCGCAGCTCGTCCAGCACCAGGGCACCCGACTCATCCGTGCGCCCCAGGAGAGTGTCGGCCACCGCGTGCGGCTGGTCGTTGATCTCCTTGGCCATGAAGTTCGGGAAGCCGCCCTTCTGCGCGGCAGCCGCATCCCAGTCGACGTGGTAGGCCTTGCCGTGGCCCGGGGTCCCGTCAAAGTTGATGATGCTCGCACCGTCGGTCGTGATCGTGACAATCTGGTCCTGGGCAAGCTCGAGTGCCTCGCGTGTGTACCCGATGAAGGCGGCGACATCGGAGCCAAGGAAGTTCTCCCCGACGCCCAGACCCACGACCAAAGGGCTGTTGCGGCGGGCACCGACCACGACCCCAGGCTGGTCGGCGTGCACCGCCAGCAGGGTGAACGCCCCCGTCAGGTCGGCGACGACCTGACGCATGGCCTCGGTGAGGTCGCCGACTTTGTCATAGGAACGCGCCAGCATCTGGGCGACGACCTCAGTGTCGGTCTCGCTCAGGAACTGGACGCCGTCTTCGATCAAGCCAGCCCGCAGACTGTGGAAGTTCTCGATGATGCCGTTGTGGATCAGCGCAAGCTTGCCGTCCTGGCCACCGCTGTGAGGGTGCGCATTCTCGTCCGTCGGGCCGCCGTGGGTTGCCCAACGGGTGTGCCCGATGGCGGTATTCGACTCGGGAAGTGGCTCCTGGGCCAGAGCCCCGATGAGGTTGGCGAGCTTGCCGGCGCGCTTGGTGGTCAGCACACGGCCGCCGGCGATGATGGCCACACCGGCGGAGTCGTACCCTCGGTACTCCAGCCTGGCCAGGCCCTCCATGATGACCTCCTGAGCCCTGCCGTCGACCTTGGGTCCCACGTATCCCACGATTCCACACATGGGTGTCAGCCTATCGGGAGGCGCCCCATCCGGCGCCCGAGCGCGGGAACCGCGGCGGGCACGACACAATGGTGTGGTGCGAGCGCCCCATACCCATTCCCTGCTCTCGCCGTATGTCGAACTCGACCGTGCGGCGTGGGCCCGGCTACGCGACCACCACCCCCTGAGCCTGACCCAGGCTGACGTAACCCGGCTGCGTGGCCTGGGTGAGCGACTAGACCTCGCCGAGGTCGAACAGGTCTACCTGCCGCTGTCGCGCCTTCTCAACTTCTACGTGGTTGCCACCGAGGGACTGCACCGCATCACCGCGGACTTCCTGGGCGAGCAACCTGAGCGCACCCCGTTCGTCATCGGCGTCGCTGGCTCGGTGGCCGTCGGCAAGTCCACCACCGCCCGTATCCTGCGCGAGCTGCTGGCCAGGTGGCCGGGCACACCCCGGGTTGAGCTGATGACCACCGATGGTTTCCTCTATACCAACAGGGAGCTCCAGCGGCGGGGGCTTCTGCAGCGCAAGGGCTTTCCCGAGTCATATGACCGTCGACGTCTGCTCAGGTTCGTGGCCGAGGTCAAGGCCGGCAAGGAAGAGGTCAGCGCGCCCGTCTACTCCCACCTGACCTACGACATCGTCCCCGGCGAGCAGATCGTGGTGCGCCGCCCGGACGTGCTCATCGTCGAGGGCCTCAACGTCCTGCAGGCCCCGCGGGTGCTGGCAGACGGACGCACTGGCCTGGCGGTCAGCGACTTCTTCGACTTCTCCGTCTATGTCGACGCCCGCAAGGAGTTCATCAAGGCCTGGTACATCGCGCGGTTCCTGCGCCTGCGTGAGACCTCCTTCACGTACCCGAACTCCTACTTCCACCGCTATGCGGAGCTGTCCGATGATGAAGCCCGCGAGGTGGCCGTGGGCATCTGGGGCTCGATCAATGAGCGGAACCTGATCGACAACGTGCTGACCACCCGCGGCCGGGCCACCCTGGTGCTGTCCAAGGGGGAGGACCACAGCGTGCGCAGGATCCGTCTGCGCAAGCTGTAGGTCGTGCCACATCGGTCACCCTGGCTAGCCATGGCTGCGAGCCCTGGTTCTGAGCGATGATGGCGCCATGAGCGACGCGAACCGCCCCAGCCGGATCGAGCACGACTCGATGGGCGAGGTGGAGGTGCCCGCCGGCGCCCTGTGGGGCGCCCAGACAGCTCGGGCGGTGGCGAACTTCCCGATCTCGGCACTGACCATGCCCCGCCCGATCGTGCACGCCCTTGCCCAGATCAAGGCGGCGGCCGCGCGAGTCAATGCCGATCTGTCCCGTCTGGATCCCGACATGGCCCAGGCCATTGCGCTGGCCGCCGAGGCAGTAGCCAGCGGCCGCTACGACGACCAGTTCCCGGTCGACGTGTTCCAGACCGGCTCCGGGACNTCGACGAACATGAACATGAACGAGGTCGTGGCCCGGGTCGCGCACCTGGCAACCGGCCTGGAGATCCACCCGAACGACCACGTCAACGCCGGGCAGTCCAGCAACGACGCTTTCCCCGCCGCGATCCGGGTCGCCGCCGTGCTCAGCACCCGTGAGCTGCTCATACCNGCGCTGAACAACCTGTCGATAGCCCTGCACGGAAGAGAGAGCGCGTTCGCCGACGTCGTCAAGGCGGGCAGGACACATCTGATGGATGCCGTGCCCGTCACCTTGGGCCAGGAGTTCGGCGGCTATCGGCGTCAGGTGGAGCTCGCTGGGCAGCGGCTGCTCGCTGCCGCAGCCGAAGCCGCCGAACTGCCGCTGGGAGGGACCGCCGCCGGCACCGGCCTGAACGCGCCGCCGGGGTTTGCGCCCGCTGTTATCGCCCGCCTCAACAAGGCTACCGACGGCTCGTTCCGGGAGGCGGGCAACCATTTTGAGGCCCAGTCCGCCCAGGACGGCCTCGTGGCTCTCAGCGGAGCCGCCAAAGTCCTGGCAGTGAGCCTGACCAAGATCTGCAACGACCTGCGCTGGATGGGATCGGGTCCCCGGGCCGGGCTGGGTGAGATTCACCTGCCCGAGCTGCAGCCAGGGTCGAGCATCATGCCCGGCAAGGTCAACCCCGTGGTCCCCGAAGCAGTACTCATGGTGTGCGCCCAGGTCATCGGCAACGACGCGACCATCACCACGGCGGGTGCTGCAGGCAACTTCGAGCTCAATGTCATGCTGCCGGTGATCGGACGCAACCTGCTGGAGTCGCTGACGTTCCTGGCCACCGCCTGCCGGCTGCTGGCCGACCGGTGCGTTGACGGCATCACCGCCGACCGCAGGCGGTGCCTGGACCTGGCTCAGAGCTCCCCGGCGCTCGTGACCCCGCTCAACCGCTACCTGGGTTACGAGGCTGCTGCCGCAGTCGTGGCCCAGTCCCTGCGTGAGGGGCGGTCCATCCGCGACGTCGTCATCGGTCGTGGCCATATCGCGGCGGGCGACCTGAGCCTCACCCAGCTCGACGAGGCACTGGACGTGCTGGCGCTGACCCACCCCGACGTCGGCACCTGAGACGGCCTGCGATCATGCCTGCGGCACCGGCAGAACGCCTGGCGCACACGGGCCTTGCGGACGGCGACCTGAGCCGAGCTCAGTACCAGTTGGTTGCCTGGGACTGTGCCCACGCGCCACATGGTGAGCCATACCGGTCCCCGATGTACTGCAGGCCCCACTTGATCTGGGTCACCGGGTTGGTGGCCCAGTCGCTGCCGAAGGCTGACATCTTGGAGCCTGGAAGGGACTGGGGGATGCCGTAGGCGCCGGAGCCGGCGTTGTTGGCGGTGTAGCTCCAGCCACTCTCCTTGGTCCAGAGACTATCCAGACACGAGAACTGCCCGTCTCCCCAGCCGCGGTCAGCGGCCAGCAGGCGAGCAGCCGACTTGGGGTCCTGCTGGGCGCTGGAGATCACGGCCTGGCGCACGAGGTCGCGAGCGACCTGCTCTGCTTGCGCCCTACGAGCTGTTACCAGCTGGATGGCCGCCTGCGAACGCGCCACGGTCAAGGCCGCCGCAGCCGCGTCCTTGGCCTGCGTCAGCGCGGAGGCACGCTGAACACCGGAGCGACGCGCCGCCGCCAGCGCAGTGTTGGTGTCGTCCCGGTTGTGCGAGAGCTCGATGGACTGCGCCACTGCCATCGGACTGGCCGTGAACGACGGGCCGGAGGGAGCGCTGTAGGGCATGGCCTGGGAGGTACCCGCGGCGGAGACGCCGGCCACGGCCAGAATCGCGGCGGCGGAGACCAACGGCCGGCGAAGGGCCCGAGAAAACCCCCGGGCAGTAGTGTGAGCCCTGCCACCGGGTGAGGTGTGTGCCCGTCCACCCGTACCGGTCCGATCACCGCCTACGGCTGGGGTCCGGTCAACCGCCCCGGTATGTCGCCCCTTGTACGCCGTGGCCATGCAGCCTCCACATAGAAAAAGACCACCAGATCTGGTGGTCTGTGTTCGTCCCAGGATCAAGACGTTGCCCGCAACCGTGCCACAGCGCTGTCAAGAACTCCTAATCGGTGAAGGGCAGAAGGGCTCACTGGCACCATCAGCCACATGAGCCCCAGCAGCCACACCGAAGCCGGATCTGCGGCCTCAGATCCGGCGCTCCATCAGATCTCCAGGCCCTCCAGCAGGTCTGTGACCAGGGCCGCGATCGGACTGCGCTCGCTGCGCGTCAACGTGATGTGGGCAAACAACGGGTGCCCTTTGAGTGCTTCGATGACGGCCGCGACACCGTCATGGCGGCCCACCCGCAGGTTGTCACGCTGGGCGACGTCATGGGTCAGGACGACCTTGGAGTTCTGGCCGATCCGCGATAGCACCGTCAGCAGCACGTTGCGCTCAAGGGACTGTGCCTCATCCACGATCACGAAGGAGTCGTGCAAGGACCGCCCCCGAATATGGGTCAGGGGCATGACTTCCAGCATCCCTCGGTCCATGATCTCCTCGACCACCTCGGTGGACACCAGCGCGCCCAGAGTGTCGAAGACCGCCTGCCCCCAGGGGCCCATCTTCTCGGTCTCTGTCCCAGGCAGATATCCGAGCTCCTGGCCGCCGACCGCAAACAGCGGTCTGAAGACAACCACCTTGCGATGCTGACGCCGTTCCATGACCGCCTCAAGTCCCGCGCACAGGGCCAGGGCACTCTTGCCGGTACCGGCCCGCCCGCCCAAGCTGATGATGCCAACGTCGGGGTCCATCAGCAGGTCCAGGGCGATCCGCTGCTCAGCGCTGCGGCCGTGCAGACCGAAGGCATCACGGTCACCGCGCACCAGCCGGACGGTCTTGTCCGGCCCGACCCGGCCCAGGCCGCCGCCGCGCGCCGACATCAGCACCAGCCCGGTGTGGCATGGCAGCTCGAGGACCTGCTCGCTCTCGAGGTGGCCGCTCTCGTACAGCTCGTCCATCTCCTCGACCGACACGTTGAGCTCAGCCATCCCGGTCCAGCCGCTGTCGACGGCGAACTCAGCGCGGTACTCTTCGGCATCCAGCCCGCAGGCCGACGCCTTGACCCGCATCGGCAGGTCCTTGCTGACGACCGTCACGTTGCGGCCCGCCAGACTCAGGTTCTTGGCGACGGCCAGGATGCGCGTGTCGTTGTCTCCGAGCCGGAAGCCGGCCGGCAGCGAGTCGGGGTCAGTGTGGTTGAGCTCTACCCGCAGGGTCCCGCCGTCGTGGCCCACGGGAATAGGTGCGTCCAGGCGTCCCTTCTGAACCCGCATCTCGTCCAGGAGCTGCAGGGCCTGCCGGGCGAAGAAGCCCAGCTCCGGGTGATGACGTTTGGCCTCGAGCTCGGTCACCACGACAACCGGGATCACCACCTCGTGCTCGCTGAAGCGCAGCATCGCTCGCGGGTCGGACAGCAGCACGGAGGTGTCGAGCACATACGTCTTGGGGCCATCGCCGGCGTCCGGCGGTAATGGGGCGGGCGACTCGCCGCGGGGCGAAGCTGCCGGGACGCTGGCTGCTTTGGCGCGGCCAAGCGTGGCGGTGGAGCTGGTCGAAGAACGACGAACCGTGGCCATTGCGACTCCCTGCGCACAGCACGTTCGGCTGTGCGGCTACTCGCGGACGAGGTGCCAGGACCGAGCCCACCGCTGACGGTGGGACCGATACCGGCCCTCCGTCCGGAGCTGAGATCGCTCCATATGGCGGGCCTCCCGAACGCACGACCGGTGCCGTGCGTCACTGCTGAGGCTAAGCCTTCAACCGGGGCAGTGTCATCATCTTTGTCGCGAAACGCGCAATGTCCACCCGCCGGCACCCACTGTCCATCGGCGAGCCATCCGGTGTTGTCCTGATGTCACCGGCGCCGGGCGCAGGAGCTAGCAGCCGTAACGCCTTTCGCGCTCGGCGTAGGCACGCAGCGCCCGAAGGAAGTCGACATGTCTGAAGTCCGGCCAGTAGGCCTCGCAGAAGTAGAACTCGCTGTGGGCGCTCTGCCAGAGCAGGAAGCCGCCAAGGCGTTGCTCGCCGGAGGTGCGGATCACCAGATCGGGATCCGGCTGACCCCTGGTGTACAGATGGTCAGCAATGTGCTCGACGTCGAAGACCTCGGCGAGCTCCTCGATCGAGGTCCCCTTGGCCGCGTGCTCCAGCAACATCGCGCGGACGGCATCGGCGATCTCGCGGCGCCCGCCGTAACCGACCGCGACGTTGACGATCATGGCGTGAAGGTCCCGGGTGGCGTCGGCGGCGTCCTTCAGACACTGGGCCGTACCGGCAGGCAGGAGGTCAAGGGCCCCGACGGGGTTCAGCTGCCAGCGCCGTGAGGCTGCCAGATCGGCCACTACGTGCTCGATGATCGCCAGCAGCGGCGTCAGCTCCTTGGCCGGGCGGTTGAGGTTGTCGGTGGACAGCAACCAGAGCGTGACCACCTCGACGCCAGCCTCCTGGCACCATTCCAGAAGAGGGGAGATGTTGTCGGCACCCGCTTGATGGCCCTGCGCAGTGTTGGCGCCGTTGGCCTTGGCCCACCTTCGGTTGCCATCGAGCATGACACCCACGTGGCGTGGCAGCTTCTGATGCCGTAAGGATGCGGCGAGTCGACGCTCGTAGGCGCCCAACAGCAGGTCACGCAGCCCCACGGCGGATCTCCTTGATCTCTGGCCTAATCCTCAACGTTACTCCGGGTTTCTGTGACTCTGGGGCATTGACCAGAGACCGGCAAAA
>JGI24140J50213_10000113_pt1 | contig 35087 bp, 38 predicted proteins | sample BarGraIncu00222A_FD_50213 | JGI IMG/M metagenome (IMG submission 50213)
GCCGCCTTGCGAGGCGGGAGGTGTCATTGAGTAGCTGGTGCACTGCTGCGAGCCCGCTGCCTTCGCGATGGCCACCGGACTCGTAAATGGATTGGCCCCGGTAGCACCCACCTCGACGACAACGGTCACGTCGGCTTGGGGTGGCGNAGGGGCGGCCGACGAGCAGCCCGCGATCATCACTGTGATCGTGACTAGGAGCACCGGGCGCATGTCCATGTGACGCACTGTCCCACCCACCCGTTGCATGGTCTACCCGACAACTCACGGCACCGAAGTGCCGTTAGCCGGTGCCGCCGACGACTCGGCAGGATGGGTCCGTGAGCCCTGACAGCCGGTCGAGATTGGTGACCTTCCGCGTCACCTTTGAAGCAGCGACCGCGTCGAGCGTATCCGTGCCGAGGCGCATCGACGTGTGCCTCCGTTCGTCGCGTTCGTCGCGAACGAGGGCGACGGACTCGAAGTCGAAGTCCGCGTCGTGGCCTAGTTCGATGGGCGGCAGATCACGCGGATCACGACGACGGGAGAGCGCCGATGTTCCGTTCGTGCGCTGGTCCGAGCGCACGGAGTGATCATCTGTCGAACCGCCAGCGCCATCTCGGGGGTATGGACAGCACTAGGAGCGATGTCCGATAGTCCGGAACAGCAATTATCGGGCGCGCCGTACGCGCCGGCCGTACCTCACCTGCGCTGCAGGTCGCCACTGAGGAAGGACTCGCCCGCCATGGCAGAAAGCGAACTGTTCGAGAGGGGCATTCAGGCGCGCCGAGATGTGCTGGGTGCTGAGTACGTCGATGCGAACCTGGCTGACACCGACGAGTTCATGATGGCATTTCAGCGCGTTGTGACCGAGTGGGCGTGGGGATACACCTGGAGCAGGCCAGGGCTGGATCGCAAGACACGGAGCATGCTGAATCTTGCGATCCTGACGGCTCTGGGGCGGCCCGACGAGCTGGGCATCTACGTGAAGGGCGCGCTTGCTACCGGCGTATCGGTCGACGAGATCAAGGAGGTACTGATTCACGCCACTGTGTACTGCGGCACGCCAGCCGGGCGCCAGGCGTTCCGGGCAGCGCATGAGGCTCTCCTGGCAGAGGGCGCGTTGCCTCGCCCCGGCTGAGCGCCTGGACGGGCCACAGATGTCCTCCAAGACACCCGCCTCTGCAGCTGCTCCGCCAACGGTAACGGGCAGATCGGTAGACAGTTGCCGAGGCGCGTGACTGGCACCGCATCACAAATCCGGTTGTGGTGGGGCGGCATGTCCAGCACGCTGACGGGGACGGCCGTCGGCCGCCGGAGCGAGAGAGGAGCCCGACATGCGTGCAGCCTGCTTTGCCGTGCCGTGTGCCCTGTCCTCCTCTCTCTTCCCGGAGCCACCCAGCCATGTCGTACACACCCGCCGTCCCCCTGCCTGAACCCACCGCCGGCCAGCCCGCAGTTCCTCCTCCCGCGATCGACCTGTCGTTCGTCTTCGACTTCTCCGCCGCCGCCGACCCGGGTGAGGGTCAGCGCTGGTCCACCTGGCTCGACGTCGAGGCGCTCTGCCGCGGCCCGGAGCCCCGGCCGCACTGGGTCGTCACCAGCGCGGCGGCGGTGGACACCGAGCTCGGGATCCTCAAGACGGGCAAGGAAGCCGACGTCTTCCTGCTCGAACGCGCCGTGCCCGACGAACCCGCCCAGGGGGTCGTGCTCGCCGCGAAGCGCTACCGCGACGCCGAGCACCGCAGCTTCCACCGCAGCAGCATCTACACAGAGGGCCGCCGGACCCGCAACACCCGAGACGCTCGCGCCCTGTCGAAGAAGACGGCCCACGGCAGGGCCTTGGCGGCCGGTCAGTGGGCACGGGCCGAGTGGGAGGCGCTGGTCCGCCTGTGGTGCGCCGGGGTGCCGGTGCCGTACCCCGTCCAGCTCGACGGCACGGAGATCCTGATGGAGCTCGTCTCCATGGACGGGTGCGCGGCGCCGCGTCTCGCGCAGCTCCGGCCGAAGGGCGAGCTGCTCCGGTCGTATTTCGACCAGGTACGAGACGCCATGACGGTCCTCGCCGCGATGGGTCTGACGCACGGTGACCTTTCGCCGTACAACATCCTGGCTGCGGGCGACCGCCTCGTGATCATCGACCTGCCGCAGGCGGTCGACATCGTCGCGAACCCGACGGGCATGGACCTGCTGATGCGCGACTGCCACAACGTGTGCACCTGGTTCGTCGACCGTGGCCTCGACGTGGACGAGCAGGAGTTGTTCGCGGCGCTGCTCACGTCAGCCCTGCCCACGCTCTAGGTCCAGGCGCTCTCTGTGGACATCAAGGGNCGCCGCCNGAGTCATCCCCNATGTAGCCCGTGGCGGGATCGATCATGCTGAGAAAGACGCGGATCTGTTCCCGGTGCTCGTTCGCAGAACGATGCGGTCGACCGCTCGACCCGAACCCGTAGCCCTCGTTCGGCCCACTCAGCCAGTCGTATGCCGTGCCACCGTCCGTGGCCCGGCGGAGGGCGAACAGCTCACCATCGACCTCGATGGTGGACAACACCGATCCGGGCCGGCCCTCGGTACCTTGGTAGACAGCTGGGACGGCGAGGCGGTCGCCCTCGTCACGGATCGGCTGTCTCTCCATGGAGCCAGCATTGACGACTGGAGACTGAAACTCCAAGCCTTCCGAGAGCTGGCCGCGAGACTGCGACCCCTGACCAGATGAGACCGAGGATCTGCACGTAGGACGGCTCCGTGCTGCCACCGTTGAGCAGATGCGAGCAGAAGGGCTGCTAGCTGTGATCCTTCCGAAAGTCCGTGACCCTCGCTTGGTGACGATCCGTCGCGGGGGGACCCTCACGGACTCCGACCACCACCTGCTCGCGCTGTGGGCGGCGTCGTGCGCGGAGCACGTCCTCGACCGGTTCGAGTCGGTGCGGCCGGAGGACCTGCGACCGCGGCAGGCGATCGAGGCGGCCCGCGCCTGGACGCGCGGCGAGATCCCGATGATGCAGACGCGGTCGATGGGTGGGCATGCGATGGGCGCAGCCAGAGAGCTCAGCGGGGCCGCGCGCCATGCCGCGTACGCCGCGGGCCAGGCGGCCGTGGTCGGGCACGTCGCAGCGCACGAGCTGGGTGCGGCTGCGTACGCGATCAAGGCCGCACGTGCGGCCGCCCCGGAAGGGCAGGGCGAGAGCGTAGGGCGACACGAGTGCCGGTGGCAGCGCGATCAGCTCCCAGCCGCCATACGCGAGCTCGTGCTCGACGACCAGCGCTTGCGCAACGAGATCTGCTGGTCGGTGTTCGACCGCTGAGGGTGCACGCGAAGTGTGGTCTGCGCTGTCTTGTCGGGCNTGGATCGGGGATTCGGTGCGCTCCGATCGCGGCGCCGATGAATCGTGACGGGAGCGCGGCAAGGGTTCGCGCCGTTCGCGGGACTAGGACGAGCGGAACGCGGGGGCGTGCGCCAGATCATCAGCAAGCATCGCGTACATCTCCGCGTCCACGCGCGCGCCAGCGTTCGAGAGGAAGAACGAGCGAAGTGTGCCTTCATGGTGCATCCCTGCGGAACGGACGCTGCGCACCGATGCCTCGTTGTCGGCTTCGCATTCGGCTTGCACGCGAACTAGGCCGAGCGAGAAGGCATGGGCGGCGGCCAGCCGGAGCGAGCGGGCAGCGAACTGTCGGCCCCGGAACCCCGGTGCCACCCAGCAAGCGGCACCGGCGCGCCCGTGCCTCCAGTTGATGCCCTTGAGCGCGCGGCGGCCAGCAAGGACATCCGTCGCCGCATCGACCAGCGCCCACTCCCACGCTTCACCCGATGCCACGGTCGCGGCGTGGCCCGCGATCCACAGCGCGGCGGCTTCCTCCGAGGGTTCGGGGACTGTATTGCGGGCGCGGATCGCGGGGTCGGTCCAGATCTCTACGAGGGACGCCGCGTCAGTCGCGGCAAACGGTCGGATGCACACCACGCCGTCGGACAGCACAGGAAGGTCGAAGTCACGCGCCGTCATGGCCGCAGGATACGTAGCCCTGACGGACGCTGCACCGACGTGCCGAGCGGTGCGTGCCGCTAGTCAAGCGGCCAACAAGTCGCTGACCAGCAGAAACAGTGATTTTGATCAAGAGCTGGCGGAGGGAATCGAACCCTCAACCTCCCGATTACAAGTCGGGTGCGCTGCCAGTTGCGCCACGCCAGCGGGTACGCCTGCCCACGGTACGGGTCAGGCCATCGTGTCCAGGATGCCCTGGATGTCGGCGATCGTGGTCCGTGGGCTGACGATCGCGAACCGGGTCACCGTCTCACCGTCGTGCGTCGTCGGCGTCACGAAGGCGTAGTGCGCCTTCATCAGCAGGTCCGACCAGTCGTAGTACTGCTGGCTGGTCCAGCCGATCCGCCGGAACACGACGACCGAGAGGTCCGGCTCGCGCAGCAGCTCGACGTAGGGCCGGGTACGGATCTCGTGGGCGGCCGCCCTCGACACGGTGAGCGTGGACTCGACGGCATCGGTGTAGGCCTGCGTACCGTGCGTCGCGAGCGAGAACCAGAAGGGCAGCCCGCGCGCCCGCCGCGACAGGTGGTAGGCGTAGTCGGACGGGTTCCAGTCGTCGACCGCCGACGTGATGACATCGAGGTAGCCGGCCGACTGCGTGTGCGCCGCCTTGCCTTTCGCGGGGTCGCGGTAGATCAGCGCGCAGGCGTCGAACGGCGCGAACAGCCACTTGTGCGGGTCGACGATGAAGGAGTCGGCGCGCTCGATCCCGGTGAAGATGGCCCGTACGGACGGAGCCGCAAGGGCGGCCACGCCGTAGGCCCCGTCGACGTGGAACCACAGCCCGCGCGCGGCAGCGACGTCAGCCACGGAGGCGAGGTCGTCGACGATGCCGAAGTTCGTGGTCCCCGCGGTGGCCACCACGGCGAACACGTCGTCGGCGCCGTGCTCGGCCAGTGCCTGCTCGAGGGCGGCACCGGTCAGGCGACCGCGCTCGTCGACGGGTACGGGGAGGATGTCTATGTCCATGACCCGCGCAGCGTGCGCGATCGAGGAGTGGGCCTCAGCGCTGCAGGCGACGAACCAGCGGTCCGGCCGCCCGCCCGCACGCGCCAGCTGGGCGGTGTGCCGCGCCGCGACCAGCGCCGACAGGTTGCCGAGCGTCCCGCCCTGGACGAAGACGCCACCCGCCTCTGCGGGGAACCCGGCCAGGTCGGCGATCCAGCGCAGCGCCTGGTTCTCGGCGTAGACGGCCCCCGAACCCTCCAGCCATGACCCGCCGTAGATCGACGACGCACCGACCACGAGGTCGAACAGGCTGGCGGCCTCGGTCGGCGCCGCCGGGATGAACGACAGGTAGCGCGGGTGGTCGACGGAGATGCACGCCTTGGACAGCACCTCGTCAAACAGNGTGAGCGCGGCCTCACCTCCGAGCCCGCCCGTGGTGATGGTCTGCCCGGCGAGCTCGGTGAGCTCCGCGAGCGGCTTGGGTCCGTCGAGCGGTACAGGGTCGAGGCGCATCCGTCGGCGCGCGTAGTCGATCACGGCCTGCGCCAGGCGCTCGGTGTCCTCGTTGTACCTATGCACGCCCGAGATCGTACGGGAGCGCGACAGCCGCCCTTGCTAGCGTGGCCACCCGATCGCGTGCGACGAGGGAGAGGGGCACGGGTGGAGCGGGAAGCATCGACGCCGGCCCGTGCCGCCCTGCTCGTCACCGTGCTCGCCGGGCTCGTTGGCCTCGCCACGCTGGGCGCCTGCACGGGGCCGCCGCCGCGGCCGACGACCACGCCGACACCGTCCGGCCTGTCCGGGCACCTGGTGTGGTGGGACATCACGACCCAGACGGGTGCCGACTCCGCGATGCGCGACCTGATCGCCGGGTTCGAGGCCCGCAACCCCGAAGTCACCGTCGACTACGTGAGCCTGCCCGCCGACGAGGCGCGCGGGAAGATCGACACCGCGGCGCAGACAGCCAGCGGCGCCCCCGACGTGCTCACCCTGGACTCGATCTGGGTCGCGGACTTCGCGTCCCGTGGCTACCTCGCGCGCCTCGACGACACCCCCGCCGTGGACCCGACGGACGACCAGCTCGCGAGCCTCGTCCCGACGTCGAAGTACGACGGTCGTGTCGTCGCGCTCCCCCGCAGCGCCGANGGCACGGCNCTGCTCTACAACCGGGCGGTGCTCAAGCAGGCGGGCATCGCCCCTCCCCGTACCTGGGCGGAGATGACCGCGGCCAGGTTGCGGCTGACCGCACTCGGAGTCGACACGTTGTACCTCCCGGCTGACTCCAGCAGCCTGCTTCCGTGGATCTATGGCTACGGCGGAGACCTCGTGAACGCCGATGCGAAGACGATCGACATCGGTTCGGCGGCGGCCGCCGCCGGGCTGAGCGAGCGGGTGGCCCTGCAGGCGACCGGTGTCGCGGTCGGCGACTCCTCGGCCGGGTCCGTCGACGCGATGGCGGCAGCGTTCCGGCAGGGCCGGGTCGCCATGATCCTCGACGACGCCGCCGCGCTGCCCGGGCTCGTCGGTGGGCCGGCGACGCCCACCCTGCGGAGCATCGGAATCGCTCCGCTGCCGTCCGGCAGCGTCTCGGCGACGTCACCGCTCACCGGCACCGCCTACGCGGTCTACGAAGGGTCGAAGAACCTGCCGGCCGACTACGCCCTGGTCCACTACCTCGACACGGCGGCCGCACAGGCCTCGCTCGCCGCCCGGCTGGGGCTGCTGCCGACGAGGGCAGCGGCCTACGCCGATCCTTCGGTCAAGGACGACGCCGTCATCCAGGCGTTCGAGCCCATCGTGCGGGGCGGCACGTCCCTTCCGCAGATCCCGGAGAACGCCCAGCTGCTGCCGCCGCTCGACGACGCGCTGCGCCGAGGCGTCGCAGGGGACGGGTCGCCGGTACAGATCCTCGGCTCGGTCGCGGCGAGCTACAGCCGCACGCTCCCGGACTTCACGCTCGGCCCGCCGGCGACCTGACCGACGGCGTGACGTACACCACATTTGCCAGTACCGTTCGGCGCACAGAGTTCCACCTCCACAACGGATCGTCCGGCACGTTCCTGCCGGTGGAAGGTTTGGTGAACCATGGCTGGCGTCACTTTCGACGAGGCAAGCCGGATCTACCCGGGCTCCACGAAGCCCGCTGTCGACAAGCTCAACCTGGAGATCGGCGACGGCGAGTTCCTCGTCCTCGTCGGACCGTCGGGCTGCGGCAAGTCCACCTCCCTGCGGATGCTCGCCGGCCTCGAGGACATCGACGCCGGCTCGATCAGGATCGGTGAGCGCGACGTCACCCACCTGCCGCCCAAGGACCGCGACATCGCGATGGTGTTCCAGAACTACGCGCTCTACCCGCACATGACGGTCGGGGAGAACATGGGCTTCGCCCTGAAGATCGCCGGCGAGCCGAAGGCCGACATCGCCAAGCGCGTCGCCGAGGCTGCGAAGCTCCTCGACCTGCAGGACTACCTCGACCGCAAGCCGAAGGCACTGTCCGGTGGCCAGCGCCAGCGGGTCGCCATGGGTCGCGCGATCGTCCGCAAGCCGCAGGTATTCCTCATGGACGAGCCGCTCTCCAACCTCGACGCGAAGCTGCGGGTCCAGACCCGTACGCAGATNGCTGCCCTCCAGCGCCGGCTCGCGACCACGACCGTCTACGTGACNCACGACCAGGTCGAGGCCATGACCATGGGCGACCGGGTGGCCGTGCTCAAGGACGGGCTGCTGCAGCAGGTCGGCACCCCCCGCGAGCTGTACGACGCCCCGCAGAACGTGTTCGTGGCCGGCTTCATCGGCTCCCCGGCGATGAACGTGGTCGAGCTGCCGCTCACCGAGGCCGGTGCGCAGGCCGCCACGTACACGATCGCGCTCCCCCGGGACGTGATGACCAAGGCCGGAGCCGAGGACCTCAAGACGATCACCCTCGGGTTCCGCCCGGAGGACGTCGTCCTCGGCGAGGACGGCAACGGGATGCCGGTGCTCGTGCACCTCGTCGAGGAGCTCGGCGCCGACGCCTACATCTACGGCGAGCTGGTCCTCACCGGGAACGAGCGCAAGGAGATCATCGTCCGCACCGACGGCCGCCGCCCGCCGGCCAAGGGCGAGGTCGTCCACGCGACCGTCAAGGAAGGCCACTCGCACGCGTTCTCGCCGGCCACCGGCCTGCGCCTCAGCTAGTACCTGCGCGACGCGGGGACCGTCCAGGCGGTCCCCGCGTGACCGGTCCCCGCGTCGCACCGAAGGAACCCCATGGCCCTGCAGGTGACGGCTGCCCCCGACGAGCCCGACCTCCTGTTCCTCCCGTGGGACACCCCGCTCGAGGAGTGGCCGGCCGACCAGCTGGTCGCCCTCCCGCGGGGCATCTCGCGGCACGTCGTCCGCTTCGTCCGGATGAATGGCGTGGTCTACGCCGTCAAGGAGGTCGGCGAGCACCTCGCGGTGCGTGAGTACCGCCTGCTCCGCGACCTCGAGCGGCTGGCCGTGCCGTGCGTCGAAGCGGTCGCCGTGGTGAAGGGTCGCGAGACCCCGGAGGGCGAGGCGCTGGACCCGGCGCTGATCACGCGGCACCTGCAGTTCTCGCTCCCCTACCGGGCCCTGTTCTCGTCGACGCTGCGGCCCGACACGGCCGCCCGGCTGCTCGACGCTCTGTCGCTGCTGCTCGTACGCCTGCACCTGTCCGGCTTCTCGTGGAACGACTGCTCGCTGTCCAACACGCTCTTCCGGCGCGACGCGGGCTCGTTCGCGGCCTACCTCGTGGACGCCGAGACCGGTGAGCTGCACCCCACGCTGTCGCACGGCCAGCGCGAGCACGACCTCGAGGTCGCCCGCATCAACATCTACGGCGAGCTCTCCGACCTCGAGGCCGGCGGCATGCTGCACGAGAGCATCGACGCGCTGCACACCTCGGACACGGTCGTCCGCCGGTACGAGCAGCTGTGGGAAGAGCTCACCGAAGCGTTGCTGATCAAGGCTGGCGAGCGGTACCTCGTCGACGCGCACATCCGCCGGCTCAACGACCTCGGCTTCGACGTCGCCGAGCTCGAGGTGATCAGCGAGCCTGAGCAGACCCGCATCCGGGTGCAGCCGAAGGTCGTCGACGCCGGCCACCACAGCCGCCGGCTGATCAGGCTCACCGGCCTCGACGTCCAGGAGAACCAGGCCCGCAGGCTGCTCAACGACCTCGACTCGTTCCGCGCAGCGCTCGCGATCCCCGAGGCGGACGAGTCGGTGGCCGCACACCGATGGGTCAGCGAGGTCTTCGAGCCGGTCGTACGGTCGATACCCAAGGAGCAGCGCGGGAAGCTCGAGCCCGCCGAGGTCTTCCACGAGGTGCTCGAGCACCGGTGGTTCCTCTCCGAGCAGGCCGGCCACGACGTGGGCCTGCAGGCTGCGGCCGAGAACTACGTGCGCGAGGTGCTCGCCCGCAAGCCGGTCGAGCAGGCGGTGCTCGGGGAGCGCATCGGTACCCCGTCGGACAGCACGATGGAGTTCCGCCTGTCGTTCACCGACGAGGATCCGGACGACGACGACACCTCGCCCTAGCGCCGCCGCCACCGCTGGCCGAGACGGACGCCGATTGGCCGGCCCGCCGACCAATCGGCCCCGGTATCGGCCAGCCGCATCGACCCGGCTCGCGGTAGCTAGCCGGCGCGGTGCCGAGCGACCTCGTAGAGGACGATGCCGGCCGCGACGCCCGCGTTGAGCGACTCGTTGCCCGCGGCCATCGGGATCTTGACGAGCACGTCGCAGCTGCGCTCGACCAGCCGGGACAGGCCCTGGTCCTCGGACCCGACGACCAGGACAAGGGGATCGACGGCGACCTCGAGGTCGGCGGCGTCCACCAGACCGTCGGCGCTCAGCCCCACGACGACGAAGCCGGCTCTCCGGTAGGCCTCGAGCTGGCGGGTCAGGTTGGTGACCCTGGCCACGGGTACGCGTGCGGCGGCACCCGCTGAGGCCTTCCAGGCTCCTGCCGTCATCCCAGCCGAGCGCCGGTCGGGGACGACGACGCCGTGCGCCCCGAAGGCAGCGGCGGAGCGTACGACGGCCCCGAGGTTGCGAGGGTCCGTGACGCCGTCGAGGGCGACCACGAGTGGTACCTGCCCGGCGTCGGAGGCGCGACGGACAAGATCGTCGGCGTGCGCGTAGACGTACGGCGGGACCTGCAGTCCGAGGCCCTGGTGGACGGCGCCGGACGTGATGCGGTCGAGCTCGGCCCGCGGTGACTCAAGGAGCGCCAGGCCGCGGTCGGCCGCCAGCTTGATGGCCTCGCGTACGCGGTCGTCGGCGTCGATGCGCTCCGCGACGTACAGCGCCGTCGCAGGTACCCCGGCCCGCAGCGCCTCCACCACCGCGTTGCGGCCGACGACGGTCTCGGAACCCTCCTTGCCGGGCCCCTTGCGGGGCGCCGGGCGGGTGCTGCGGGCCCCTCCCGACCGCGGCCCGCCGGACCGGGGGGCACCGGACTTCGGACCACCGGACCGAGGTGCGCCGGTCCGAGGTGCAGCCCCGCGCGGGCTGCCGGCTCGCGAGCCAGCCGACCCGCGGGGCGCGCTCCGGGTCCCGGCCGCTCGACGCGGCGCCTCACCGCTGCTGCGCGGCGCGACCCCTCGGTCGGCCCCGCGATCACGGTCAGCGTCGCTCCGTCCGCCCTCCACCGCCGGCATGGTCGACAGGGGACGCGGGGTGGACGTGCGCTCAGCCGACCGGGGCGACGACGAGCGCTTGGCGGCCTTCGTGCGGTCGGTCGCGCGCGGCGTCGGGCCCTTGGGGCGCAGGCCCTTGCTCTTGGCGCCGCCGCTGCCGACCACGGCGCCCTTCTTGGAACCGGGGCTGCGCTTCGCACCCTTGCGCTGGCTGTTGCCGGGCATCAGGAATCGTCTCCGTCGTCATGGTTCGCGTGGTCGTGCGGGTGCTCGGGCGCTGGCGCCGCGACGGTCCAGCGCGGGCCGGCGGGCGTGTCCTCGACGAGGACGCCGGCCGCCTTGAGGCCGTCGCGAACGGCGTCAGCGGCCGCGAAGTCCTTGCGCTCTCGGGCCTCCCGTCGCTGCTCCAGTGCGACCCGTACGAGCGCGTCGACGACCTCGCGCAGCTCGCCGCCGCCAGCGCCAGCCGACTCCCACGGCTCGGCGAACGGGTCGAGCCCCAGCACGGACACCATCGCCAAGACCGAGCGCCCGGCCGCCAGCGCCTCCGCTCGCAGGCCAGCCGCGAGGGCGGCGTTGCCGGCCCGAACGGTGTCGTGGACCACGGCAAGCGCTTGCGGAACGGCCAGGTCGTCGTCCATCGCGGCCACGAACGCAGGCGGTACCGCCACCTCGCCCGCGGTCAGCTCGTCCCGACCCACGAGCTCGACGGCGCGCACGACGAAGCCCTCGATGCGCCGGTATCCGGCCGCCGCCTCGAGCAGCGCGTCCTCGGAGTACTCGATGTGGCTGCGGTAGTGCGCGGCGCCGAGGTAGTAGCGCAGCTCGACGGGGCGTACCCGCTGGACGACCTCGGACACCAGCAGGCTGTTGCCGAGCGACTTGCTCATCTTCTCGCCCGAGGTCGTGACCCAGGCATTGTGCAGCCAGTAGCGCGCGAAGCCGTCACCGGCCGCCGCCGACTGGGCGAGCTCGTTCTCGTGGTGCGGGAAGAGCAGGTCGATACCCCCGCCGTGGATGTCGAACGCCGGCCCCAGGTAGCGCGACGCCATGGCCGAGCACTCGAGGTGCCAGCCGGGCCGGCCCTGCCCCCACGGGGTGTCCCACGCCGGCTCGCCCGGCTTGGCGCCCTTCCACAGCGCGAAGTCCCGAGGGTCGCGCTTGCCGGGGCTCACCGAGTCGGCGGCGGCCAGCATGTCGTCGACCTTCTGCCCTGACAGGGACCCGTACGTGGGCCAGCCGCGGACGTCGAAGTAGACGTCACCGCCCGCGGCGTAGGCGTGGCCGCCGTCGATCAGTCGGTGCATCAGCGCGATCATCTCCGGTACGTGCCCGGTGGCCCTCGGCTCGTACGTCGGCCGCTGGCAGCCAAGCGTGTCGTACGCCCATGTGAAGGCCTGCTCGTTGCGCGCGGCCAGCTGCCAGAACGGGATGTCCTCGTGCCCGGCGTTGTGGATGATCTTGTCGTCGATGTCGGTGACGTTGCGGATGAACGTCACCGTGACCCCGGAGTACGCGAGCCAGCGGGTGAGGATGTCGAAGGCGACGCCAGAGCGCACGTGCCCGATGTGCGGCGGTGCCTGGACCGTCGCCCCGCACAGGTAGATCGACGCGTGCCCCTCGAGCAAGGGCTCGAAGTCGCGGACCGACCGCGTCGCGGTGTCGTAGAGGCGCAGGTTCACCCGCCAAGGGTACGGGGAACTGCCCGCCCCGACCGACGGCTGGTCAGCCGCCCCGACCGCTCCTCGTGCGGGCGTTGGAGATGAAGACGACCACGTTGGCGAGTCCGAGCAGCCGCAGCACCGTGAGGCCGGGCACCGAGTGCATCGAGGGCGGGGCCGGGGCGACGGCGAAGTAGAGGCAGCCGACCAGCCCCCCGAGGGTGACCAGCAGAACGGCGGCTAGGCGCGGGCTCTTGGCCGCCTGGCGCGCGACGCCGGCCGGCAGGGACCGCGCGCCGCGCCGGCCGATCAGCAGGACCGCGAGGACCGACCCGATTCCCACCATGGCTCGCACGACGCGAAACGCCGGCCCGCCCAGCGCGGTCTGCGACACCAGCCACAGGACCACGCCCAGCGTCAGCGCCGCGACCGTGAGCCTCGACAGCTTGACCAGGAAGGCCCGTGCACCCACCACCACGTTGCCCGACGCCAGATGGCTCGTCGGGTCCGCCCGTACGCTGCCGACGAAATGTCCGGTGGCCTCGACAGACCGACCCTGCTTGAGGGCGACGACACCCAGGTTGTTCCTGGCGGCCGCGAAACCGGGGTCGAGCTCCAGGGCCCGCCGGTAAGCGGCCTCAGCGTCCGCGTACCGTGCCAGCCGCTGACTCAGCACGCCGGCCTGGAAGTGGTGCTCGGCCTGGAAGGGCGCGAGCCGGAGAGCTTCGTCGATGGCCCCGCGCGCCTTCGCGGTCTGGTTGTTACCCGCGTACGCCTCGGCGAGACAGGCGTATCCGTACGACGACCTCGGGTGCATCCGCACGGCCTCGAGAGCAGCCTCGATCGACTCGCGCCGCCGACCCAGCCGCAGCAACGAGGCACTACGCACGCGGTGCGCCCACTCGGAATCCGGGTCGAGCGTGAGCGCGTACTCCGCCGCGCGGAGAGCTCGTTGCGGCTCGTTGAGGCGGATCTCGCAGGAGCCCACGAGGCACCAAGCCTGGGCGTTGCTCGTCGGGCGCGCGAGGAGCGGTGCCAAGGTCTCTCGGGCCGCGGCATAGCGACCCAGGTCCATCAGGTTGCCGGCCTTGGCCATGATCGCCGCCTCGTCGGACGGCCCAGCGGTCATAGGTTGCGCCAGCGAGAGCGTCTCAGGACCGTGGCGACGTTCAGCACCAGCAGCCAGAAGTACAGCTGCGACGCCCCGGCTGCAACAGTCACCGGGGCCAGACCGTAGAACAGCAGCACGAGGAGGTCGACCCCGAGCATCAGCGCTGACAGCCGGACCCTGGGCCGAGCCAGCAGCACGCGCACCGTGTCCCAGCCGAGCCGCCCCGCGGTCCGGCGTACGTAGGCGAGGACCGCACCGAGCAGNGCCAACGTCAGGGCTGGACGCAGCAGGGGGCTCGCCACGGCGCCGTCGGGAGCCGCCCGCTGTCCTGCTGCGAGCACGCTGAACACGAAGGCACCGAGGACCAGGCCGGAACAGATCCTCGCCAGCAGGCGCTTGACCGCCAGCTCGGTGTTGGCGGCAGCCACGTGCAGGCTCGGGTTGGCACGCACGCTGGAGGAGAACAGGTCCACCGCCTTCCCGGCGCGACGGTTCCGCAGTGCGATCACCCCCAGGTTGTTCCGTGCCGGAGCGTGCGAGGGGTCGATCTCGAGGGCCTTCAGGTACGAGCGCTCGGCGGCTGCCTCGTCCTTGGCAGCGGACTGCGCCCGGGCGAGCGTGAAGTGCGTGGCAGCGTCTGCCGGAGCCAGCCCGACCGCCGACCTGGCCACGCTGACGGCTTCGGCGGGCCGGTCACCGGCGCCGATCAGCGCGTCGGCGAGCGCGATGTGAGCGATCCAGCTGTGCGGAGCGAGGAGCAGCGCATCACGGGCAGCAGCGATGGCCTGCTCGTGCCGCCCGAGCCGCGAGAGCGCCACGCTCCGCAGCCGGTACCCCCATTCGAGGTCGGGTCTCGCCGCGACGGCCTGGTCGGCTGCCTGGAGGGCTCGGCCGGGATGCCCGAGCCCGAGGTCGCACTGGCTGAGCAGGCACCAGGTATGACCGTCCCCGTCGTCGGTCGCCAACGGGGCAAGGATCTCCCGCGCTTCCGCGTGCCGACCCAGCTCGAGGAGCGACTCGGCTCGGGCCAGCGAACCTCCAGACCCCCCGCTCACGACTCAGACCAGCTTGCGCTTCTTGAGGTACGACAACAGCTCGTCGTACTCGCCGGAGGAGTTGGCGAACATCGCCACGTTGCGCGCGGTGTCGAGCCACGGCCCTATCGACGGGCGGACTTCACCGAGCGCCACCTCGAAGTCGTCCATGCCGATCATGCGGGCAGTNCCGGTACGCACCGAGTCGAGCATCGCGCGCTCGGCCGCCGTCTCGCACAGGTGCGCGAGGTCGGCACCCGAGAACCCGNCCGTTCGCCGCGCGAGCCTCGCGAGGTCGATACCTGCGACCGGGCGGTCCTTGAGGTGGTACTGGAGGATCGCCGCCCGTGCTGGCTCGTCAGGCGGGAGCACGAGCAACGTACGGTCGAACCGGCCTGGCCGCCGAAGAGCGACGTCGACGTCCCAAGGGTGGTTCGTCGCGGCCAGCACGAAGACGCCGTCGTTGACAGACCCGACGCTGTCCAGCTCGGACAACAGCTGGTTGACCGTGCCGCGCATCGCGCTGTTGCGCAGCTGGCTTCGCTTCTGCCCGATCGCATCGACCTCGTCGAGGAAGATGACGCAAGGGGCGTTCCTGCGGGCGATCTCGAAGATCTGGTGCAGGTTGCGCTCGCTCTGGCCGATCCACATGTCGAGCACGTCAGCCAGCGAGACCGAAAGGAACTTCGCCTCGAGCTCGCCTGCCACGGCACGCGCGATGAAGGTCTTGCCGCAGCCGGGCGGCCCGTACAGCAGCAACCCCCCGCGCATGCTCTTCCCGTACAGCGCACGGAGCTCCGGATTGCGCATCGGGGTCAGGAACGCGGCCTCGAGGCGGGCCTTGACCTCGACCATCCCGCCGACGTCGGCGAGCCGGATCGACGAGTTCTCCACGTCGTAGACATCGTCGGCCGAGCTCGAGCCGTCCGAGGCGTCCGACCCATCCGTACCGTCCGTGCCGACGAACATCGGCGGGACCAGCCCCTCGACCTCTCCTTCTGCTGCGCGCCAGTCGAACTCGGGGACACCAGCGGCCGGCTCGGGAGGAGCGGGTGCGGCCACGGGCCTGAGGGCTCGAGCCATCAACGCGCGGGCCTCCACAGAGCCCGGATCAGCCGAAAGCACCGCCGCGAGCTGGGCGACGGCGTCGTCGCCACGGCCCGCATCGACGAGCAGGGACGCTAGGTGCAGGCGGAGCTGGACATCGTCGGGGGCATGCTCCACGGCCGCGAGCAGGCTGGCGATGAGCGCGTCAGACATGGCTCCCCCGCATCGTGATCGACATCAGGGTACGTCTCGCACGGGTGCAGCGTCTGCGGAGACCACCAGGGCGTGAGCGATCGCGGCGAGTCCCTCACCGCGTCCGGTCAGGCCGAGCCCGTCGGTGCTGGTCGCCGCCACGGAGACGGGTGCGCCGCACGCGGCTGACAGAGCCGCCTCGGCCTCCACGCGCCTGGGCCCGATCCTCGGATGGTTCCCGATGACCTGCACCGCGACGTTGCCGATCTCGAAGCCGGCGCCGCGGACGATGCGGGCCGCCTCGGCGAGCAGGCTGACCCCGGATCCCCCAGCCCACTCGGGCCGGTCGGTCCCGAACCACTGCCCGAGGTCGCCCAGCCCGGCCGCAGACAAGATCGCGTCGCAGCAGGCATGGGCGGCGACGTCACCGTCGGAGTGCCCGGCACAGCCGACCGGCTCGCCTGGCCACAGCAGCCCGACCAGCCACAGCGGCCGGCCAGCCTCGAACGGGTGGACATCGACACCGACGCCGACTCGCGGCAGCGGGCTCATCGCAGGTCACCACGCCGGGACAGGACGGCCTCGGCGAGCAGCAGGTCGATCGGACGGGTCACCTTGAAAGCCTCCTCGGATCCTGGCACCAGCGTGACCGTCCCGCCCATGCGTTCGACCAGTCCCGCGTCGTCGGTGGTCGGGCCCTCGCCGTCGACCGACGACATCGCCGCGCTCTCGTGGGCGGCCATGAGCAGGACCCGGCTGAACCCTTGGGGCGTCTGCACGCTCCACAGTCCGGCCCGGTCGACCGTGGCCGTGACGTGGCCGTCGCTGTCGGCCCGCTTGACGGTGTCGGCGACCGGTACGGCCGGTACGACGGCGCCCGCTCCGGCTCGTACCGCTGCCACGACCGACTCGATCAGCGCCACGGGTACGAGGGCGCGCGCCGCGTCGTGGACGAGTACGACGTCGACCTCGTCGGGCATGACCTGGAGCCCACGGAGCACCGACTCCTGCCGCGACCGCCCACCCGCCACCACGACGAGGCCGACCCGGGGCGGCAGGACGTCGGCGAGCATCGCGCGCACGGCACCGACCTGGTCGGGGGGCGCGGCGACGATCACGAGGTCGACGGACGGCGCCGCGACGAGGGAGCGGACGGCGCGGACGAGCAGCGGCTCGCCAGCGACGAGGCGGAGGGCTTTGGGGACGCCAGGGCCGAGCCGTTCACCCCGCCCGGCAGCGGCCACGACCACGCACGTCGTCACGCGTCACCCCTGCCCGCGGAACCGTTCAGACCCGGCTGCCCGCGATCGACTGGGGTCGAGCAAACACCATCCGGCCGTTGGCCGTGGTCAGGACGCTGGTGACGAGGACGTGCGCCTCGGAGCCGACGCCGTCGCGCGCCCGCTCCACGACGACCATCGTGCCGTCGTCCAGGTAGCCGATGGCCTGGCCGGACTCCTTGCCGGGCTTGGTCAGCAGGACCGTGACCTCGTCGCCCGCGACGACCGGTGGCCGCAGCGCGATGGCGAGCGAGTGCAGGTTCAGCACGCGTACGCCGGCCAGGGCCGCGCTCTTCGCGAGGTTGGTGTCCAGGGTCAGCAGGGCAGCCCCCCGGTCCAGGCTCATCCGNACCAGCTTCGCATCGACCTCGGGCACGCCCGGGGCCTCGTCGTCGATGACCACCAGCTCGATCCCGGGCTCGCGGCGCAGCGTCTCGAGGACCTCGAGCCCACGACGACCCCGACCGCGGCGCAGCTCGTCGCTGGCGTCGGCCAGCCCCTGCAGCTCGGCGAGGACGGGTGCGGAGACCAGCATCTGGCCGCCCAGGAAGCCGGCACGGACGACGTCGATGATCCGTCCGTCGATGGCGATCGAGGTGTCGACGATCCGCGGCAGCGTCGACGCCGAGATCGGCAGGGGGGCGAGGCCAGCGCTGGCGCCGAACAGCCCCAGCATGCCGTCCCGGCGCGAGACACCGACCCGGTAGCCGAGCAGGGCGAGCGTGACGAGGACGAAGGCGAACAGCGGTACCGCGAGCAACCGGTCACCGATCAAGAAGACCGGCCACGCGACGGCCGATGCGGCGACGACGCCGATGATCGACCCGAACACCCCCGCGACGATGTGCTCGGCCGAGATGTCGTGCAGGGACCGCTCGGTACGGGAGACCGTGCGCTCGGTGGCCCGGCCGAGGACGCCGCCGAGGACGAAGCCCAGGCTCGAGCCGAGCAGCAGGCCGACCCACAGCGGGTCGACGCCACCGAGGGCCGACCGGTGCCCGGACCCTTCCATGACGAGGGCGATCTCGTAGCCCAGGCCGGCGAAGAAGACGACCACGCACAGGCGCAGCAGCTCGACGACCGCGTTGGGCATGCGGGATACGCGAGGGCTCACAGCGAACACGCTCCCGGGTCGGTCCCGGCGTGCTCAAGCGCCAGGAACAGGCGGGACGAGGCCCGCTAGGACGCGAGCACCTCGTCGAGGATGGTCTCGGCCTTGTCCTCGTTGGTCTTCTCGGCAAGTGCGAGCTCCGACACAAGGATCTGGCGCGCCTTTGCCAGCATCCGCTTCTCGCCGGCGGACAGGCCGCGCTCGCGCTCGCGGCGCCACAGGTCGCGTACGACCTCGGCGACCTTGATGACATCGCCGGACGCCAGCTTCTCCAGATTGGCCTTGTAGCGCCGCGACCAGTTGGTCGGCTCCTCGGTGTGCGGCATGCGCAGGACCTGGAACACCCGCTCGAGCCCCTCGGCACCGACCACGTCGCGGACGCCGACGAACTCGGCGTTCTCGGCTGGTACGCGCACGGTCAGATCACCCTGGGCCACCTTCAGCACCAGATAAAGCTTGTCGACACCCTTGATGGTGCGGGTCTCGACGGCCTCGATCAGGGCCGCACCGTGATGGGGGTAGACGACGGTCTCGCCGACATTGAACGACATGTGTCAGATGCCCCTTTCTGGACTTCAAGGGTAACACGCCGAACGGGGCCGCTTCGCCGCGTTTGCGCAGGTCAGAGGCCTAGCGACGGCCAAATTGGGCCCTGGTCGGGGGTTGACAACTGCGGCAGCGCGTGCTGGCCCCGCGCGGTGCATACTGAGCCCTATGAGCGGCGCGCCCGGCCCGGACGGGCGGCACGACGACCTCGACGCGGACGAGCTCGAGGGTCTCGCGCTGCTGGTTCCCGACGATCCGCGCAGCCTCGACGGCGACCGCGACGCCTACCTGCAGGAGCTGCGCGGACGAGCCGGCGCGGGATCACGGCTCGCCCGCCTGCGCGACCGGGTCCGATCGGGTCGGTTCGGGGTCTCCGGGGTGACCATGATCCTCGTGCTCGCCTGCGTGGCCGTCGTCGGCAGCACGCTGACGTTCTTCTCGCCCCCACCGTCGAGCAGCGGCGCGCTCATCGCCCCGCTGGCCACGGCGCCCCCGAACGACGTCGGCAGCATCGGCGGGCTGCTCCCCGACGCCAACGTCCTGGTCGAGGGCCTGTCCGTACCGCTGCGCACCGCCCGGCCGGCCATGATCGCCATGGTCCCCACCTCCTGCAAGGCCTGCGGACCCACCCTGCACAGCCTGCTCATGCAGGCGCGCGAGTACGGCCTGCGGCTGGTCCTCGCCGGGCCTCAGTCGCAGGCAGACCAGCTGGAGGGACTCAACACCGTCGAGCTGGNCGGCTCAGGTCGGGTCGCGATCGACACCGGCAACGTCCTCAGCAGCACCTACGTACCGCAGGGGATCAGCGTCGTGCTCGTCCACGAGGACGGGATCGTCGCAGCCGTCCTGCGCGACGTGACGGCCACGCAGCGGCTCGAGCCCGCGCTGTCCCAGCTGTCCCGCCCGGGCGCCGTCGCCACCAGCCCGTGAGGGCGCGCACCCCCCTCGCCCTGGTCAAGGCCACGCACCCGGGGCCGTCGCTCGCCGTCACGTCCGTCGGCACCGCGCTGGGAGCCTCCGCCGGCGTACCCGCCGCCCGCTGCGTGCTGCTCGCCGCGGCGCTGCTGACCGGTCAGCTCTCGATCGGCTGGTGCAACGACGCGGTCGATCGCGAGCGAGACGTGGCCGCGCGGCGTACGGACAAGCCGGTGGCCCTGGGCACCGTCCCCCTGCAGGTCGTCCAGGTCGCCGCCGGCAGCGCGCTAGCCGCCTGCGTCGTGCTCTCCCTCGCGCTCGGTTGGCGCGCCGGCCTGACCCACCTGCTCGCCGTGGCCGGCGGCTGGTCGTACGACCTCGGGCTCAAGCGCCGTGCGGTGTCGTTCGTCCCGTTCGCCACCAGCTTCGGCCTGCTGCCGGCCGTGGCCACGCTGACCCTCCGACCGCCGGTGTGGCCGCCGTGGTGGGCCGTCACGGCCGGCGCCTTGCTCGGCGTCGTCGCGCACCTGGCGAACACCTTGCCCGACCTCGCTGACGACGTCGCCGCCGGCGTGCTCGGGCTGCCGCAGCGACTCGGCCCGCTGCGTACCCGCGCCCTCTCCGCGCTGCTGCTGGCCGCGGCGGCCCTCGTGCTCGCCTTCGCGCCCCCTGGACCCCCCGGTGCGGCCGGCTGGGCGCTGCTCGTGGTGACCGCCCTGGTGCTGGTCGCCGCGTTCGCCGTCCCGTGGCCACACGGGTCGCGGACCCCGTTCGTCCTCACCGTCCTCGCCGCGCTCGCCGTCGTCGCCCTGCTCCTCGCGCGGGGGTCCGCACTGGCCTGACCTGGGGTCGGTAGGGTGTTACCCGCCCTGCCCGAGCCGACCCAGATGGAGCACGCCGTGAGTCGCAGCACCCGTCGAGTCGCCTCGGTCTCCGTCGCGGCCCTCCTCGTCGCTGCCACGGCCAGCGGCTGCCAGGCCGGCTTCGACGCTTACACCAGCCAGACCTACGCGCCGAGCAACGGTTCCATCGCCAACGTGGGCGACCTGCGGGTACGCAACGTCGTGGTCGTGCAGAGCACCGACGGCGGTCAGTCCGAGCTGTACGCGACGTTCGTCAACAACGGCACCACCCCCGACGCCCTGGTCACAGCGAGCATCGCCGGCTTCGGCACCATCCCGCTCGGCTCGGGTCCCATCGCGATCCCGGCCCTCGGCGTCGTGGACCTCGGCCCCAGCGGCTACCGGATGTTCGTCGACGGGCTCAAGGCCCGGGTGGGCGACGTCGTGACGGTGACGTTCCAGTTCGGCAAGGCCGGCGACGCCCACCTCTCGGCGCTGGTCATGACCTCGACCAGCCTGGTCTCGGGCGGCTGACCCGCACGCACGGTCGGCTCACGGCTCGAACTTGTAGCCCAGTCCTCGTACCGTCACCAGGTAGCGGGGGTTCGCGGGATCGGGCTCGACCTTGGCGCGCAGCCGCTTCACGTGGACGTCGAGCGTCTTGGTGTCACCGACGTAGTCCGATCCCCACACACGGTCGATCAGCTGCATCCGGGTGAGCACCCGCCCGGCGTTGCGCAGCAGCAGCTCGAGCAGGTCGAACTCCTTCAGCGGCATCGGCGCGGCCCGGCCGTCGACGGTGACCACGTGCCGCTCGACGTCCATGCGCACCGGGCCGGCCTCGATCGTCCCCGGGATCAGCTCCTCCGCCTCGGACCCGCGACGCAGCACGGCCCGGATCCGGGCGACGAGCTCGCGCGACGAGAACGGCTTGGTGACGTAGTCGTCGGCGCCTAGCTCGAGCCCGACCACCTTGTCGACCTCGCCGTCCTTGGCGGTCAACATGATGACCGGCACGTTGGACCGCTGCCTCAGCTGCCGGCACACCTCCGTGCCCGACAGACCCGGCAGCATCAGGTCCAGCAGCACGAGGTCAGCGCCGGAGCGGTCGAACTCCTCGAGGGCGCCGGTCCCGGTGTCGGCGACAGCGACCTCGTAGCCCTCCTTGCGCAGCATGTACGACAACGCCTCGCTGAACGACTCCTCGTCCTCGACCACGAGCACGCGGGTCACGGGACCACCTTCCGGAGCGGTAGGTCGGGATGGGAAGGGACGGTGAACGGGTTGGCCGAGCCGAGGCTCGCCGGCAGGCGCAGCGTGAACGTCGAGCCGGAGCCCTCGGCGCTCCACACCACGACGTCGCCGCCGTGGTTGCCGCACACGTGCTTGACGATCGAGAGGCCAAGACCCGTACCGCCCGTGGCACGAGAGCGGGCCGGGTCGACACGGTAGAACCGCTCGAACACCCGGTTCTGGTCGGCCTCGCTGATCCCGATGCCCTGGTCGGCCACGCTGATCTCCACGCGGTCCTCGACGCGGTGCGCAGCTACCACGACACGGGTACGTTCCGGGCTGTAGCTCACCGCGTTGTCCAGCAGGTTGCGCAGTGCGGTCACGAGCTGCTCGCGTACGCCGAACACGACGAGCCCGTGCTCACCCGTCGCGCGCAGGTCGATCTGCTTGGCGGCCACCGCCGTACGAACGAAGTCGCAGCCGTCGGCGATGACGTCGTCGATCGACACCTCGGCCGAGTGCGTGCGGGCGTCGTCGTTCTGCAGCCGGGAGAGCTCGATCAGCTCGTTGACCATGGACGAGAGCCGGGCGGCCTCGTGCTGCATCCGCCCGGCGAACCGCAGCACCGCCTCGGGGTCGTCGGACGCACCCTCGACCGCCTCGGCCAGCAACGACAGCGCACCGACGGGGGTCTTGAGCTCGTGCGACACGTTGGCCACGAAGTCGCGGCGTACGTCGTCGACAAGGGCCGCGTCGGAACGGTCCTCGGCGAGCACCATGACCAGCTCCGACGTGAGGGGGGCCACGTGTACGTCCAGCAGCAGCCGAGCACCTCCGCGACGCGGACGGGGACGCTCGAGGACGAACGACTGGGAGTCATCGCCTGACCTGACCATGCGTACCGCCCGCACGATCTTGTCGTCGTTGAGCCGGCGTTCGCGTACGAGGCCCAAGGTGGCGGCATCGGTGTTGGACCAGACGACCGCCTCGGCGGAGTCGACGACGACCGTGCCGGACCGAAGGGCCGAGAGCACCGCCGTCGCGCCCGGTGGCAGGATCGGTTCGTCACGCTCCGGCTCGCCGAGCTGCTCGCGCTCGGTGAGGCGAAACGACAAGATCGCCCCGGCCCCGACGAGGACCCCGAAGGCCCCGCCGATCAGCGCAGCACTCGTCGCGTCCACACTCAGCATGGTAGGAGAGTCGGAGGGGGCGCACGGGCGCTGAACAGCGTTCGGCAACGGATGTGACGCTGGCCGTTGCCAATTGTTCACCCGCGAGCCTGGCTGCGTTCATCGTCGGCCGGAGATAGTGGGTTTCGGCGGCCCTAGGGTAGGCCGGCAAGCAGCCTTCGGCAGCTCTCGGAACTGGAGCCACGACATCATGCGCGACGCGTACCACGACTCGCTCGACGCCATCACCGACGAGCTCGTCTCCATGAGCCGCCTGGTGGCGACCATGATGCATCGAGCGTCGATCTCCCTCCTTGATTCCGACCGCGAGAAGGCCGAAGCGGTCATCGAGTCCGACATCGAGGTGGACTCCATCCAGCAGGAGATCGAGCTGGCGGCCACCGAGCTCATCGCCCTCCAGCAGCCGGTGGCCACGGACCTGCGCATGGTGCTCGCCGCCATGCGGATCAGCACCACGCTCGAGCGCATGGGCGACCTCGCGCAGCACGTGGCCAAGACGGCCCGCATGCGCTACCCCGACAGCGCCGTACCGAGCAACGTCTCGCAGCAGTTCCGGGAGATGTCCGAGGTCGCCGACCGCATGGGCGCCAAGATGGCCGAGGTGCTCGGGTCCAAGGACGTCGAGCTGGCCCGCGAGATCGAGGCCGACGACGACCGCATGGACGCGCTGCACCGGCAGGTGCTCGACATCCTGCTCGGCCAGGAGCCGGGTCCGGTCAACCAGGCCGTCGACGTCACGTTGCTCAACCGGTACTACGAGCGGTACGCCGACCACGTGGTCAGCGTGGCCCGCCGCGTCATCTACCTGGTCATCGGCGAGCGTTCCAGCACCTGACCTGACCTTTCCCGCCCCGCCTCGCCCCTTCTGGCCCAAACGGACGCCGGTTGGCCGGCAGGCGGGCCACCCCGCCCCGGATTCGGCCCACCTGTTTGGCCGACCCGTATGGCCAGCCAGGCAGGTTCGGGCGGCTTCACACGGGGCGCCGTTCTGGCCCAAACGGGCGCCGGTTGGCCGGCAGGCGGGCCAACCGGCTCCGGTTTCGGCCAACCTGTCGACCCAGCGGGGGCGCCGGGCAGATGCAGAGCCCGCTTCAGGGGCGGGTGCCGCTGGGTCCGTGCGGCCGGGGTCAGCGGCTGGGGTTCAGCGGCTGGGCGCGCTCAGCGGCCCTGGTTCTTCACGGCCTCGATCGCGGCGGCAGCGGCCTCGGCGTCGAGGTACTCGCCGCCGGGCGCCGTCGGCCGCAGCCCCGCGTCCAGGCGGTAGACCAGCGGGATCCCGGTCGGGATGTTCAGGGCGGCGATGGCGGCGTCGGAGATCCCGTCGAGGTGCTTCACGAGGGCGCGGAGCGAGTTTCCGTGAGCGGTGACGAGCACCGTCGCGCCGCTGCGCAGGTCGGGGACGATCCCGTCGTACCAGTACGGCAGCATCCGGGCGACGACGTCCTTGAGGCACTCGGTACGCGGCATCGTCTCGGGTGCGAGGCCCGCATAGCGCAGGTCGCCGGACTGGCTGAACTCGTCGTCGTCGGCGATCGGCGGAGGAGGCGTGTCGTACGAACGGCGCCAGAGCATGAACTGCTCCTCGCCGTACGCGTCGAGGGTCTGCTTCTTGTCCTTGCCCTGCAAGGCGCCGTAGTGCCGCTCGTTCAGCCGCCACGACCGTCGCACCGGCACCCAGTGCCGGTCGCACCCGTCGAGCGCGAGGTTGGCCGTGGTGATCGCCCGGCGCAGCACGGACGTGTGCACGAGGTCGGGCCGGACCCCTGCTTCGGCCAGCAGGCGCCCGCCGCGGCTCGCCTCCGCGGTACCCCTCTCGGACAGCGGGACGTCGACCCAACCGGTGAACAGGTTCTTGGCGTTCCACTCGCTCTCGCCGTGACGGAGCAGGACCAGCGTGTAGGGGGCGTCAGCCATGCGGCCAAGCCTATGGGGTCCCCGGATCGGCAAACCTCGCGAAGGCCTGGAGGTTCGCGAGGGACTCACCACGCTTGACCCGCCAGGCCCACTCGCGGCGGATCGACGACGCGAAACCCAGCTCCAGCAAGGAGTCGAAGCTCTCGTCGGCGTACGTGAGCACGCAGCCGAGCAACCGGTCGATCTCGTCGTCGGTGACGGCCGCGAGCGGGGTACGGCCGACGAGGTAGACGTCGCCGACCTGGTCGACGCAGAAGGCGACGCCGTACATCCGGGCGTTCTTCTCCAGCAGGTAGCGCGCGAACTCGGCCTGGTTCTCGTCCGGGCGGCGGACGACGAAGGCCTCCACGAGCAGGCTGTGGTCGCCGAGGACGAGCCAGGCCTGCGTCGCCAGCTTGTGGACACCGGGCAGGGTGACGAAGTAGGCACCCTCGCGGGGCCGCTCGTAGGCCAGCCCGCGCTCGTCCAGCGTTGCACCGACGAGGGCGTCGAGCCGGGCGCGCTCCGAGGGCGGCGCCGAGCCGCTCACCGGATCCCTACGCGGGACTCCTCCAGCGCCCGGCGGCGATGGGCGTCGAGCGCACCGGCGTAGACGTCGAGCATGGACGAGGCTGTGGCGGGCCAGCCGAATGCGCCCGCGTGCCGCACCGCCCCCGCACCGAGCAGCGCCAGCCGGTCCGGCGCCCGCAGCAGCCCGCCGAGCACGTGGGCCCACGACCGCGGTTCATGGTCGGCGACGAGGATCCCCGAGCGGCCGTCGGCGACAGCGGTACGCAGGCCACCGACCGCGGCCGCCACCACCGGCGTACCGCACGCCTGGGCCTCGACGGCGACCAGGCCGAAGGACTCGTTGTACGAGGGCACCGCCGCAACCGTCGCCGCGCGGTACCAGTCGGCGAGGGCGCTCTGNGCCACCGGCGGCTCGAACCNNACGACGTCGCGGATGCCGAGCGACCTCGCCAGGTCGTCCAGGTGCGTCGGGTGCGCGAGGCCGCTGCCGGACGGTCCTCCGACGACTGCGACGACCAGGCGGTCCCGGAGGGACGGGTCGTCGGCCAGCATCAGTGCGGCGGCCCGCAGCAGGACGTCGGGCGCCTTCAGCGGCTGGATGCGGCCCACGAACAGCAGCACCTGCGCGTCAGCAGGCAGGTCCAGCCGGCGGCGGGCAGCGAGCCGCGACGCGGGCGTGAACAGGTCGAGGTCGACCCCCGGGAAGACGCTCGCCACCTTGGCCGGGTCGGCGCCGTACAGGTCGACCAGCTGGGCCGCCTCGTCCGGGGTGTTGGCCACGAGCCGGTCGGCCAGCTCGACGACCTGCTCCTCGCCGATCACCCGGGCGGACGGCTCGGGACAGTCGCCCTGGGCGAGCGCGGCGTTCTTCACCTTGGCCATCGTGTGCATCGAGTGGACGAGCGGTACCTGCCAGCGCTCGGCGGCGAGCGATCCGACCTGCCCGGACAGCCAGTAGTGCGAGTGGACGAGGTCGAAGTAACCCGGTTCGTGCCGGGCCTCGACGCGGAGCACGCCCCGGGTCACCGCGCAGAGCTGGCCGGGCAGGTCCTCCTTGGCCAGTCCTTCGAACGGTCCCGCGACCACGTGCCGGACCGTCACCCCGGCGGTCAGCTCGACCTCGGCCGGAAGGTCGCTTCGGGTGGCGCGAGTGAAGATCTCCACCTCGGACCCGAGGTCGGCGAGGCGTCGGGCGAGCTCGACGACGTAGACGTTCATGCCACCGGCGTCACCGGTACCGGGCTGGTCCAGGGGCGAGGTGTGGACCGAGAGCATGGCCACGCGTCGTGGCACCTTCATCGGGTCACCTCCGCTCCATCGCGTCCACCTGCAACCCACCTGCTGCCGACCTGCTGCCTCACCCTGCATGCAACCCTCGCAGATCCTCCCGGATTCCTCGCCCCGAACGCATCTCGGCCAACCTTCTCAACCGGTCGGACAGGCAGGAAGGAGCAGGATCTGGGTATGGACCCGGTGTATGCCACCGAACGGCTGGATGTCCGGCTCTGGGCGCCGGAGGAGGCCGAGGTCGCGTTCGCGATCTACGGTCGCTGGGACGTCGCCCGCTGGCTGGGCGCGGCCCCGAGGCCAGCCGAGTCGGTGGAGGCGATGCGAGCGACGATCGACCGCTGGGCCCAGCGGTCACAGGACGCGTACGGGATCTGGGCCGTCGTCCCGCGGGACACGGGGGTGCCCGTCGGCACGGTGCTGCTGGTTCCGTTGCAGGACGGCGATGCCCGACCGGTCGCGGAGGTGGAGGTGGGCTGGGCGCTGCACCCGGGCCACTGGGGCCAGGGCTACGCCACCGAGGCGGCTCGGGGGGCTCTCGACCGCGCATGGGCGGCGGGGCTGAGCGAGGTCTACGCCGTGGTGCACCCGGGCAACGACGCATCGGTCGCCGTCACGGCACGGCTCGGCATGACCCCGCTCGGACGTACCAAGCGGTGGTACGGCGTGGAGCTGGACGCGTTCCGGATCGACCGGCCCGAGGGCTGAGACCCGAACCGCTGCTGGCTACGGGGCTACCAGGGCCCGTACGGGCCGTCGGACGACGACCGCCCACCGCCGCCCCGCCGGCCGCCGTACTGGATCACCTGAGGACGGATCCCGAAGATGTAGACCAGTGCGGCGACGATGCCGGCGAGACCGACGATGCTCAGCCAGCTGTACGTGAGGCCGCCCGCAGCGATGGCCAGGTGGCCGACGGCCGCGAGGCCGAGCACGGTCACCCAGAACGCCTTGGGCAGCTTGTCGACCGCCTTGAACCCGGCGCTGGGCCGGATCGCGGCGTCACCGAACGCGGCGAACTTGATCACGAGCGTCGCGACCGAGAGCGCATCGTTGATCAGCGTGACGACGTCCATGGTTCGAACAGTAGCCCGGAGGGCTACTTCGCGGTCGGAGCCGCCTTCTTGACGGTGCGCTTCGCGGCGGTCGTCTTGCGGGCGACCGTGCGCTTCACGGCCGGCTTGGTGGCCGACTTGCTGGCCGGCTTGGTCGCCGACGGCTTCCGCGCAGCGGGGCGGCCGGTGAGGTCGCGGACGATCTTCTCGCCGCGGGCGGTCAGGTCGATGACCTGCTTGGTCGCGGGCTTGACGAGCCCTGCGACCTGCTTCGTCGCCGGCTCGACGATCTCGGCGACCTGCTTGCGCGCGGTGCCGTAGGTGTCGACGACGGCGGCCTGGACCTTTTTGGTCTCGACCACGGGGAGCTGCTTGCGCACATCGACGACGACGCCGGCGGCCTTGGTGCGAACGGTCTCGACAGCCTCGACGGCTGTGCTGGTGATCTGGCTGAGGATGGACATGGTGGGTTCCTTCCGGTTCATCGGGTACGAGCTCGGGCAGTTCTGGTCTTCACGGCGGCACTCGGCTTCGCGGCCGTGCCCGCCTTCCTGGCGGTGGCCCTCTTGGCGGTGGCCCTCGTGGCGGCCCTCGTGGCGGTCGCCTTCTTGACGACCCGTCGGGCTGCGACCGCTGGGATCGCGTGGTTCTCGCGGCGGAACGACTCGTAGACGTCGAGCAGCGCACGCTTCTGCCGCTCGGTCAGGACGCCGTCGGCGAGGATCGCCGCTGCGACCGCAGGGTCGCCGTCACGCTCCTCGAGGATGCCGGCGCGGACGTAGAGCGTCTCGGCGCTGATCCGCAGCCCGTTGGCGATCTGCTGGAGGATCTCGGCGCTCGGCTTCCGGAGGCCCCGCTCGATCTGGCTGAGGTAGGGGTTCGAGACGCCGGCCACCTTGGCCAGCTGGCGGAGCGACACCTCGGCCTGCTCACGCTGCTCGCGGATGTACTCCCCGAGCGATCCGACGTTGAGTGTGGCCATGTCTTCGATTCTCGCCCAGAGTGCTTGCTAGAGCAAGCGCCCAGCAAGCGTGTCGCGAGGTGAGGTCGCTCACACGGACCCTTGACACCGGCAGTACGCAGGAGGAATCTTCCTAATCATGTTAGACACACCGACTCGCGATAGGCAGACCGAACGGCGTGAGTCGACGCGTGCAGAGATCCTCGAGGCAGCCTGGACGATCGCCCGCGAGCGAGGCCTGTCACAGCTGACCCTGCGCGACGTCGGAGAGCGCGTGGGGATGCGGGCGCCCTCGCTGTACTCGTACTTCGACTCCAAGAACGCCATCTACGACGCCATGTTCGGACAGGCGTGGGCCGACTACCTGGCCACAGTCGAGGCGCTCCTCCCCGGGCTGCCGCGGAGCCCTCGCGCCGCCCTGCAGAAGGTCGCGCGCACCTTCTTCGACTACGCGGTCGCCGACCTTGCAAGGCACCAGCTGATGAACCAGCGCACGATCCCAGGGTTCGCCCCCAGCGCCGAGTCCTACGCGCCGGCCGTCGAGGTGCTCAGCCGCACGCAGGCAGCGCTGGTCCGGCTCGGGGTCGCGAGCTCGACCGACTTCGACCTCTTCACCGCGCTGGTCGGTGGGCTCGTCGACGCCCAGCAGGCCAACGACCCCGGCGGGGCGAGATGGTCGCGGCTGCTCGACCCGGCCGTCGACATGTTCGCCGACCACGTCGGCCTACCCGGATCCAGAAGGAGACCGGCATGACGCGTACCAGCCAGACCACCGCTGCGAGCACGAGGCCACGCACGTCGACCCTCGACAGGGCCACGCTGATGCGCCTGGCGCCGACGGAGTACGAGCGCGTATCGGCCGCACTGGGGGCGCTCACCACGAAAGACTGGGCGAAGCCGACGGACTGCCCGGGCTGGGACGTCCGCACGCTCACCACGCACATGCTGGCCATGGCCGAGATGGCCGCCTCCATCCGCGAGGGCAGCCGTCAGCAGAAGGCCGCCAACAAGCGCGGCGGCATCTTCATCGACGCCCTCACCGCGCTGCAGGTCGAGGAGCGTGCCGGCATGACCGGCCAGGAGGCGACCGCGAGGTTCCGCGTCGTAGGCCCGAAGGCGGCGCGAGCACGGCGACGTACCCCCGGGTTCATCCGCCGCCGGAGCATGCCGATGGACCAGCCGGTCGGAGGCCATCTCGAACCGTGGTCCTTGGGCTTCCTCATCGACACGATCCTGACGCGCGACCCGTGGATGCACCGGATCGACCTGAGCCGNGCCACCGGACGCGACCTCGAGCTCACCGCCGAGCACGACGGCGTCATCGTCGCCGACGTGGTGACCGAGTGGTCCGCCCGGCACGGCCAGCCGTGCGAGCTCGTGCTCACCGGACCGGCCGGCGGCCGATGGAGCTGGGGCAAGGACGGTCCCGTCATCGAGCTCGACGCCGTCGAGTTCTGCCGGGTCCTCTCCGGACGCGCGCCCGCCACGGGGCTGCTCACGACCGAGGTCCCGTTCTGAGGCAGACGCTCAACCGGAGAGCTGGTCGAAGCAGTAGTAGATCGCGACGGCGAAGTGGACGACCAAGGTCAGCGGCGCGCTCACGAAGGCCAGCCCGACGAGGGCCGCGTAGATGCCGAGGCCGAGGCCGAAGCGGCGTACCGACGCCCTCGCAGCGGCGACGTCGACGTGGTCCTGGAGCAGCTGCTGGCTACGGGTGACGGACAACCACAGAAGGACGAAGCCTACGGACGCCGCGAACATCGTCGCGCTGTAGACGGCCGCGGCGATGTGCGAGTCGGCCCCGCCCGCGGTGAGGTACTCGGCCAGCAGCCGGGTGGCGAACGGGATCGTCGTGACGACCATGAGCAGGAACAAGTTCGCGAACAGCACCACCCGGTCGACGGCTCGGACGCGGCTGAAGACACCGTGGTGGTTGACCCACATGATGCCGATCACGAGGAAGCTCACGACGAANGCGGCGAAGTTGGGCCACAGCCGGCCGAGCGCGTAGGCCAGCGAGTGGCCGCCGAGTGCGTCGCGGGCAGGTACGGCCAGATCGAGGACGAGCAGCGTGATGGCCACGGCCATGACGCCGTCGCTGAACGCCTCGACGCGCCCCGACCCCTCGGTCAGCGGGACCGCCATCGGCTAGGCCAGCCGGACCGGACGTACGGCTCCCACGGGCTCGCCCCCGCCGAGCACGTCGAGCGTGAGCTGCTCGGTCACGACCGGTGCCTCGACACCCATAGCCTGCAAAGCCGCCGCCACGACGACGGGACGGGCCCGCTGCCCGCCGTCGTCGATCTTGATCGCCACCGCGCGGCCATCGGCGAGGGCCACGACCTGTACGGCTTCGGCGCCGTCCTTGGCCATCAGCCCGGGTACGCCGCGCATCAGTGCCGTGACGTCGCGGCGGGTACCGCCGACCCACTCCGGGTGCGCCCGCATCGCGTCGGCCACGCGGCGCGGCGGGGTGCCCTCGGCAGCGAGGACGCACGCTCGGCCGGCTCGTGCCAGGCCCAGGAGGGTGATCGCGAAGATCGGGGCACCGCAGCCGTCGATCCCGACCGCGGTCACCGGCTCGCCGGCCAGCTGCTCGAGGGTGGCCCGCAGCGCGATCTGGAGGGGATGAGCCGGGTCGCGGTAGCTCGCGGTGTCCCAGCCGTTGACCACGCAGGTCGCAAGCATCGCCGCGTGCTTGCCCGAGCAGTTCATGGCCACCCGCTCGGGGCCGTGTCCAGCACGGACCCAGTCACGTTGCGCGTCGGCGTCGTACGGGTAGTCGGGCGGCGTCTGCAGGTCGGTGACGTCGAGGCCCACGCCGGCGAGGATCCTGCGCACGCCGTCGAGGTGGAACGGCTCGCCCGAGTGCGAGGCCGACGCGAGCGCGAGGAGCTCGCCCTGCAGGGCGAGCCCGCAGTCGAGCATCCCGACCGCCTGCATCGGCTTGTTCGACGACCGCGGGAAGATCGCCGCCGACGGATCGCCGACCGACAGGGCGATGGAGCCGTCGGCGGCGAGGCCGACGACGGACCCGCGGTGGACCCCCTCGACGAAGCCTGACCGGACGATCTCCGCGACGACGGGCATCACCGGGGACGCCGGAGCCACGCCCCTAGTCCCCGTCGGCCTTCAGCAGCTCGTCGACGGACGCCCGGCCGTCGCGGTAGCGGCGAGCCACCTCGGCGGTCAGCGTGTCCATGGCGACCTGGACGCGGTGCCGCAGGTCGCTCACGGCCTGCTCGTGGATCGCGATCTCCTCGTACGCCTGGACGATCTCGCCGTCGGTGAGCGTGTCGATGTCGGACAGGTGCGGGTCGGCGATGAGCTGCTCGACACGACGGCGACTCTCCGCTACCCGGCTCGGCTCGACGTGCAGGAAGCGGCCGCTGCCGTGCGTGCTCCGCGTCCCGTCGCCGAGCACCTCGGACAGGTGGTCGACGACCTTGTCGCCGGCCGCCTTGGCGCGGCGCTCCCGCTCGGCCCGGATGATGTCGAGGCGCCCCTGCAGCAGGCGCCGGATGTACGACAGGTCGGCGTCCTCCTGCTCGGCGTCGTGCCGACGCTCGCGCAGCTCCTGCAGCGAGAGGCTCTCGAGGTCGTCGAGGAAACCCTCGCCGAGCACGCGGTCGACCCGACGGCGACCTCCAGCAATCGGCTCGCTCATGCCACCCCTTCCCCCCGGCGATCCCGAACGTTGAGCAGATGCCGGGCGTCGTCGCTCGACATCGGTGGACGACCGGACAGCTCGGCCAGCCGGGCTGCTCGTTCCACCAGCTGAGCATTGTCGCGGACCGGCTCGCCGGGCGCGAACGTCAGCGTGTCCTCCATGCCTACCCGGAGGTGCCCGCCGGTGGCCAGCGCGGTCAGCGCGACCGGGAGGCTGCTGCGGCCGATGCCTGTGGCCGACCAGGTGGCACCCGCCGGTAGCGCATGAGCGGCGGTCATGACCGCCTCGGCGGTGCCAGGCATCCCACCCGGCACCCCGGTCACGAGATCGCAGTGGACATGGCCACCGTACGGAGGGCCGTACTTGTCCAGCAGCCGGTTCATCGCGGTGACGTGGCCCAGGTCGAACAGCTCGAACTCCGGGACGATCTGCCGCTCCTGGGTGCGCTGGTAGAGCTCGATCATGAACGGCCACGGGTTGAGGAAGACGTCGCCGCCGAAGTTGACCGTGCCGCAGGTCAGCGAGCACGAGTCGGGCTCGGCGTCGAGCACCGCCAGCCGCTGCTCGAACGGGTCGTGGACCGAGCCGCCCGTGGACAGCTGGACCACCAGCGTGGTCGCCTCGCGCAAGGCGGACACGGTGTCCTTCAGCCGTACCGGGTCGAGCGAGGGCCGGGCCGCCTCGTCGCGGATGTGCACGTGGATCATCGCTGCGCCGGCGGTCTCGCAGGCGCGTGCCGCGGCCACCAGCTCCTCGAGCGTGACCGGGAGCGCAGATGCGTCCGACTTCGCGGTCTCGGCGCCCGTGGGGGCCACCGTGATCATGGCGTGAGAACCGGACATGGAGGGCATCGTGTCACGTTCGCCCGACTGGCGTAATCACAGCACCCGTCGTCGCACAGCGTGATAGTGACCCAGCGCAGCGCCGATGAGGCTCAACACCCCGCCCCGACCTGCCGATGGGGTGATATCCAAGGCGTCGGGGAGGGGAGGACAGGCATGCTCGACAGCGACCTCCTGACCAGTCCCCTCGAGCAGGTCCTCCTGGACCTCGGGGCACAGGGGTCCACCGGCTGTCTGTACGTGACGGACGTGAGCGGCGAGGACGCCGAGGTCTACCTGCGCGACGGCCTCGTCTACTCGGTGTACGTCCCCGGGCGGCGCCCCCTGCTCGGCTCCCGACTCATGTCGTCCGGCTCCCTCGCGCCCGAGACCCTCGCTGAGGCGTTGGAGATCCAGCGCACCGAGCTGCAGGGCTGGCGCCTCGGCGAGCTCCTCGTCTACCTGGGCTTCGTCGACCGCGAGGTCGTCGAGTCGTTCGTGTCCGAGCAGCTCGTCGACATGCTCATGGACCTGATGCGCTGGCCGGTCGCGCAGTGGAAGTTCCGCAAGAACAAGAAGGCTCGGCAGGACGTCGCACCCCCGCAGGAGGTCCACAGCCTGCTCGGCGAGCTGCGTCGTCGGCAGATCCACTGGGACCGGATGGCCGCGAGCATCGGCGGCGCCAACACCGTCCCCATGCTGTCGGCCAAGGGCGGTGGGGCGGACGACGTCGTGCTCGGCCCGGGCGAGTGGGCCATGCTCTGCAAGGTCGACGGGGAGCGTTCGCTCGCCGATCTGGCATCCGACTGCGGCTTCACGGTGTACGAGGCGGCACAGGTCATCCACTCGCTGGTCGACGCGGGGCTCGTCGAGGTGGACATGACCGGGAGCGGGGCTGTGTCCGGGCACTCGACCGGCTCCGCGCCCGCGGACCAGCCGATGGACACCGGCGACTGGTCGAACGACGAGGAGCCCAGCGACGCACAGGTCGCCGACTCGGTCGCTCGGGTCACCAAGGCGCTCGAGGGGCTGCTTGCTCCGGCGATCAACAAGCTCAAGGGCAAGAGCATTGCCGAGATCGCGGCCGACGAGGAGCGCCGGCTCGCCGCCCAGCCATCGCGCGAGCTCGAGGAGCACGACCGGCGCCGGCGCGAAGCCGAGCAGATCGCGGCCGAGGTCGAGCAGGCCCGGCAGCGAGAGCTCGAGCGGATCGCCGGCGAACGGCGGAAGAAGCGCGACACGCTGCGGGGCGCGGACGAGGTGGAAGCCTGGGCCGAGCACGGTCGCCGGCTGGCGGTCGAGCGCGACGCCGCGGAGGCAGAAGCCTGGCGATTCCATCGGCTCTGGCTCGCCGAGCAGCGCGCCGAGGCCGAAGACGAGGCCTGGGCGGACCACGCACAGTGGGTCGCCGAGCAGCGCGCCGTGGCGGAGATCGACGCCTGGGTCGAGCACGGCGAACGTCTGCAGGCCGAACGCGTCGCCGCCGAGCCGCTCGCCTGGTCCGACCACGAGGTCTGGCTGCGCGACCAGCGGGACGCGGCCGAGGACGAGGCCTGGGCCGACCATCGCGAGTGGCTGCTGGCCGAACGAGCTGCCGCTGAGCCACAGGCATGGGCGGACCACGAGGAGTACCTCGCCGAGGTCGCCCGCATCGAGGCCGAGCGTCTCGAAGCCGAGCGGATCGCAGCCGAGGAGGCCGCCCGCATCGAGGCCGACCGCCTGGCCGCGGAGGAAGCTGCCCGGATCGAGGCCGAGGAGCTGGCCCGCGCGGCAGCCGAGCGAGCGGCGCGGCTCGAAGCCGAACGCCTCGCCGCCGAAGAGGCCGCCCGCATCGAGGCCGACCGCATCGCCGCGGAGGAAGAGGCCGCCCGCATCGAGGCCGAGCGGATCGAAGCCGAGCGTCTCGAGGCCGAGCGCATCGCCGCCGAGGAACAGGCCGCCCGCATCGAGGCCGAGCGGATCGAAGCCGAGCGCATCGCCGCGGAGGAAGAGGCCGCGCGCATCGAGGCCGCGCGCATCGAGGCCGCGCGCATCGAGGCCGAGCGGCTCGAGGCCGAGCGTCTCGAAGCCGAGCGTCTCGAGGCCGAGCGTCTCG
>JGI24140J50213_10000114_pt1 | contig 34834 bp, 42 predicted proteins | sample BarGraIncu00222A_FD_50213 | JGI IMG/M metagenome (IMG submission 50213)
CTCCGGCAGGGACCACCAGCCCCACGCGATACTGCTTGTGGCCCTTGAGTGCGAACATTCCACGGCCACCGCTGTTGACAAAACTGGTGGCAGAAGCAGAGGGTCCGGGTCACTCATCAGTCCATACCGCCCCTGAACTGGGCTTGTCCTGGTAGTCCCAAGGGGTTCGAACCCCTGTCTCCACCCTGAGAGGGTGGTCGGATCGCCCCGGAGCCGACCAGCCCTGGTGCGGTCGGAAACCCCCCGTTTCGTCCGGTAGCGTAAGGCACCCATGTTCGACAGCCTGACCGACCGATTTGAGGGAATTCTCAGCCGCCTGCGGAGCCGCGGACGGCTGAGCCCTGATGATGTTGACGAGGTGTTGCGCGAGATCCGCACCGCCCTCCTCGAAGCCGACGTCGAACTGGGCGTGGTCCGAGGATTCACCCAGGCGGTACGAGCCAGGTGTGTGGGTCTCGAGCTGTCCCAGAGCTTGAGCCCCGGCCAACAGGTCATCAAGATCGTCAACGAAGAGCTGACCGCCATTTTGGGCGGTGAGACCCTGAAGATCTCCTACGCCAGCAAGCCTCCGACAGTTGTCCTCTTGGCTGGTCTCCAGGGCTCGGGAAAGACGACCACGGCGGCCAAGCTGGCCCGGTGGTTCAAACAGCAGGGTCGCAACCCCTTGCTGGTGGGAGCCGACCTGCAGCGTCCGGCCGCGGTGGAGCAACTCCGGGTGCTCGGCGGCCGAGCCGGGATCTCCGTGTTCAGCGAATCGACCGATCCGGTGGCGGTGGCCACCGCCGGTCTGAAGGAAGCTCATCGGCTGGGTCGGGATGTGCTCATCGTTGACACGGCCGGGCGCCTCTCCATCGACGAGGAGTTGATGGACGAGGTGCGCCATATCGCCGGCGCGGTCAAACCTGATTACACGTTCCTCGTCATCGACGCCATGACCGGCCAGGATGCGGTGTCGACAGCAGTTGCCTTTCACGAGGCCCTGACCCTCGATGGCGTCATTCTCACCAAGCTGGACGGTGACGCTCGAGGCGGAGCCGCCCTTTCGGTGAAAGAGGTGGTGGGCAGGCCTATCGCCTTCGCCTCCACCGGAGAGAAACTCGACGACTTCGACCAGTTCCACCCCGACCGGATGGCCGACCGCATCCTGGGGATGGGGGATGTCCTCTCCCTGATCGAGCAGGCGGAGCGCACCTTTGACGAGGGCGTCGCCTCCAAGGGCGCTGCCGCCATGATCGAGGGGCGGTTTTCCCTCGAGGACTTCCTCGAGCAGCTCCAGCAGGTCAAGAAGATGGGCTCGGTGTCGGGGATGTTGTCCATGCTCCCGGGGGTGCCCAAGGATCTGAAGCAGGCATCGTCGCTGGTCGACGACCGGCAGATCGGACAGGTCGAGGCCATCATTCGCTCGATGACGGAAGCGGAGAGAATCGATCCGTCGGTCATCGATGGCTCCCGTCGGGTCCGGATCGCCAACGGAAGTGGCACCGCCACCGCCGACGTGAATGCTCTCCTCAAGCAGTTCAAGGAGATGCAGAAGATGATGAAAGGTTTTGGCAAGGGCGGAATGGCCGGGGCCATGGGCGGCCTGGGTGGCCTCTTCGGACGCGGTCAGAAGATGTCTCCCAAGGCGATGGCGGATCTGGCCGGGCTGGCCGGCAATGTCGACGATCCAGCCGCTTTCGGGGGGCTGGCCGACCGTCCGGATGCCCTCGGCGCGGCCAATCCGTTTGCCGGTGCCGGGGCAGGCGGATCGTCCCAGGGGTCAGGTAAGCCCAAGGGTGCCAAAGGCGGGAAAAAGGGCAAAGGCGGAGGTCGGGTCACTCCCAAAGTCCGCTGAATGGGCCTCAGAAACCCGATTGCACACCGACCTCCCGGTTGGTGGGAGACTGTCGGGCGCTATCAACACAATGCAGAGGAGTTAATCGTGGCAGTCAAGCTCCGCCTCGTGCGGATCGGGAAGAAGAAGCAGCCGACGTACCGGCTGGTGGCGGCGGACAGCCGTTCGCCCCGCAACGGCCGGTTCATTGAGATCGTGGGCACGTACGCTCCCCGCGGCAAGTCGTTGGCAGAGCCCGACGCGGTGATCGAGATCGATAACACCAAAGCTGTGAAGTGGTTGTCGCAGGGGGCCAAGCCCACCGAGCGGGTGGAGAAGCTTCTGAAGCAATCCGGTGCCCTGGACGAATTCGCTACCGCCAAGGCCGCCAGGTGAACGACGACGTCGCGGTCGATTCCGCCGNAGACGTCAACACCATCGACGAGGTGGGTGGCCACGATGACGATGNCGGCAATCGGATCTCTGGCGGCACGCCATTGGCCGTCGTGACCTATTTGGTGCACTCGATCGCCGGTGAACCAGACGCGGTGGTGATCAACACCGAAGAGCGCACCGGTTCGGTCCGTTTCCGAATCCATGTGGCTCCCGACGACATGGGCCGTATCATCGGACGCCGGGGTCGGGTCGTACAGGCCATCCGCACGGTGGTCGCTGCGGCGGGTGCTCGTGATGGAGTGCAGACCAACGTCGACATCGCCGACGACTGAGTCGGTTTGGAGCCAGAGTTGAGCGGACCGGCCGAGCCCGGTCCGATGTTGCAGGTCGGGCGGATCGTGAAACCCCATGGGCTCAGGGGGGATGTGATCGTGTCGCTGTCGACCAACCGGGAAGAGCGGGTCGCCGCCGGGTCAACCCTCCGCTCCGATGATGGGCGGGAATACGTGGTGGTGCGCTCGTCGCCGCATCAAGGCCGATTCATCGTGACGTTCGAGGGCGTCAACGGCATCCAGGCGGCTGACGCCCTTCGGGACACGCTCCTGTTCGCGTCCCCCATCGAGGATCCCGACGAGCTGTGGGTCCACGAACTGGTGGGAGCCCAGGCGGTGGACACCGCCGGTTGTGAACTTGGGTTGGTGGAAGGAGTTCAGGCCAACCCGGCCAGTGATCTGTTGGTGCTGGCCGGTGGAGCTCTCATTCCCCTGCGGTTCGTGGTTGGCCTCGAGCCCGGGGTCCGAGTCACTGTCGACGTGCCCGACGGACTTCTCGANCTGGCCTGATCGGACGAGTCCCAATGCGCATCGACGTCTTCACCATTTTCCCCGAANTGATCGATCACTACGGTGACGCGTCGATTCTGGGTCGGGCCAGGAAAGGCGGTCGTCTCGACCTGCGGGCTCACGACATTCGCTCGGCTTCCACGGATCCCCACCACGGGGTGGACGACGCTCCCTTCGGGGGTGGGGCCGGGATGGTCCTGGCTCCGCAACCGGTATTCGGAGCGGTGGAAGCGGTGGAAGCGTCTGACGACGGCATGCCCCGTCCCCTCCTCCTCCTCACCCCCTCGGGAAGGAGGTTCGACCAGCAAGTGGCAGCGGAACTGGCGGACCTCCCATTGGGTTTCTCGTTGATTTGTGGACGCTACGAAGGGGTGGATCACCGGGTCGTCGATCATTTGGTGGATGGCGAGCTGTCGGTGGGCGACTTTGTGCTGGCCGGCGGAGAATTGGCGGCGCTGGTGGTGGTGGAGGCGGTCACCCGCCTGCTTCCCGGGGTGCTCGGTAACGATGAGTCCACCGGCGACGAAAGCTTCTCGAATGGGCTGCTCGAGTACCCGCAGTACACCCGTCCGGCGGAGTTCCGGGGATGGGAGGTGCCCCCCGTGCTCCGCTCCGGCGACCACGGCCGGGTCTCCAGGTGGCGCCACGGCCAATCACTGGTCCGTACCCTCCGGCAACGCCCTGACCTGATTGACGGCAGAGGGGGATTGACGCCAGATGAGGTATCTCTCCTGGTCGAGATGGACGAGGTGCGCCTCCTACGCGATCACGGCTACGATTGGTGAGCCTCGTTGGGGCCGGTATGCCCGGTCTTCATAGTGGAGGCCCGAGTCAGGTAGTTGACCGTTGGGGTCGCTGACGTCGGGTGCCTGGCGAGCGGAGAACTCGAACGATCCGTGGAAAGACGCGTCCCATGAACCCGACCGACATTATTGACCGCGACAGCCTCCGGGATGACATCCCCGAATTCCGTCCCGGAGACACCGTCAAAGTCCACGTGCGAGTGGTCGAGGGTACCCGTCAGCGCGTCCAGGTGTTTCAGGGGGCGGTCATCCGTCGCCAGGGAACCGGCGCCCGCGAAACCTTCACCGTCCGCAAAGTCAGCTTCGGGGTCGGCGTCGAGCGCACCTTTCCGGTCCACTCCCCGGTCATTGCCAAAACCGAAGTGGTATCGCTCGGAGACGTGCGGCGGGCCAAGCTGTACTACCTGCGGGATCTTCACGGGAAGGCCGCCAAAATCAAGGAGCGGCGGACCGCCCGTCCCTGATCGGGCCGGGCCACCGCCGAGCGTCGTGACCCCAACCGGGCACCACGCATCATGAGCGAAGAGGATCTCGAGCGGTACGAGTCGGAGATAGAGCTGGCGCTCGTCCAGGAATACCGGGCGGTGCTCCCCATGTTTGCCTACGTGGTGGAAACCGAGCGGCGGTTCTACCTGGCCAACAAGGTCGAGGTTGTCGTCCGCGACGGATCGTCACCGGCGTGCGTCGAAGTCACTTTGTCCGATGCCTGGGTATGGGACATGTACCGCCCTGCCCGATTTGTCCCGTCGGTCCGGATCCTGACCTTCCGGGATGTGAATATCGAACGCCTTCCCGAGAAGGAATTGTGAACCCGGGCGCCAATCGGCGACAGGTGCTCGGCGCCGAGGGAGAGGCCATGGCGGTGGCTTGGTACGAGGACCACGGCTACGAGATCCTCGAACGCAACTGGCGCCGTCGGGAGGGAGAAGTCGATCTCATGTGCGTCACGGGCGAACCGTGGCGTTCTGCGAGGTCAAGACCCGCACCGACGATCGTTTCGGCACCGGGGCTGAAGCGGTCCTCGTCCCCAAGCAACGGCGGATCCGGAGGTTGGCGTCGCGATGGCTCTCGGAGCTGACGCCCGCCACCGGGCGCGATCTCGTCGAATTGCGATTCGACGTGGTGTCCATCACCGCCGGCCAGGTCGAGGTTATCGAAGACGCCTTTTGAGCTCGGGCTGGCGTGGCCGACGGGCCATCTCGTAGGTTGCGCTGCATGGCAACTGAGTTCGAAACCATCATTGTGGAGAGGGACGAGGGTGTGGTCACGGTCACCATGAACCGGCCCTCTCGCAAGAACGCTGCCAACGGGACGATGTGGAGGGAACTCCTGGACATCTTCAATGACGTGGCCTCTGACCGGAACGACCGGGTGATGGTCCTCACCGGGGCCGGGGACGCCTTCTGCTCGGGAGCCGATCTGGGCGATGCGACGGACGTGGCCGGGTGCCCCGGGGATCCCTATCTGGTGCAGATGCGGGCCCTCAATGATGTGGCGCTCCGCCTCCACCGATTGCCCAAGCCGACCATTGCCAAGGTCGGCGGGGTGGCGGCCGGTGCCGGTATGAGCATGGCCCTGGGTTGCGACCTGGTGGTGGCGTCGGACTCCGCCCGATTCTCGCAGATCTTTTCCAAGCGAGGCCTGTCGGTCGACTTCGGTGCATCGTGGTTGCTCCCGCGGTTCATCGGGCTCCACCGGGCCAAGGAGTTGGCCTTCTTCGCCGACATCATCAACGCCGACCAGGCCGCGGAGTTCGGCCTGGTCAACCGGGTGGTCCCCGCCGCCGACCTCGACGGGTTCGTCGATGAGTGGGCCAAGCGCCTGGCTGCCGGGCCACCCCTGGCCCTGTCGATGACCAAGTCGTTGCTGAACAACTCATTCGCGGCTTCGATGGATGAGGCGCTCGAGGATGAGGCTCGTTCCCAATCCGTCAACTTCGCCTCGGCCGATACTGCCGAGGCGNTATCGGCGTTCATCCACAAGCGGGAACCTCACTTCGAAGGGCGGTAGCCGGCGCTTGACACACCGTCGGCGTANAGTGCCGGTGGTGCTTCGAGTGGTCGCTCGCACCTGAGTATGGCGACCCTCCATCGTTAGCTTCCGATCTCTTCTCGTCCCTTAGGGTCGAGAGGTGATCGGATTGTGCCGATCGGAGGCGACATGATCGCCACTATTCCTTCCGCCGTCCTCATTGGGGTCGACGGCAAACACGTTTCAGTCGAAGTTCACGTGTCCAACGGACTTCCCGGCTTCACGATGGTCGGTCTTCCCGATGCCGCGGTTCGTGAGTCGAGAGACCGGGTTCGGGCCGCTCTCCTCTCAAGTGGGCTCGCCTGGCCGCTCCGTCGGGTGACAGTCAATCTGGCTCCGTCGGGCATGCGCAAGGGAGGCGCGGGTCTCGACCTCCCGATTGCCGTCGGACTGCTGGTGGCATCCGGGGAGTTGGATCCCGGCACGGTCACAGGGATGGCATTCATCGGCGAGTTGGGTCTCGACGGCTCCCTCCGCGGGGTACCCGGCACGGTCGTGTTGGCCGAAGCCCTCGGGAGCCATGTGTTGGTGGTCCCCGAAGTCGGAGCCTGTGAAGCCGGTCTGTGGGGAGACCACCCGGTTCGATCGGCACCGACGCTCGCCATCCTGGTGGAACGTTTGTTGGGGCACCAGCCGTGGGACCAACCGGTTCCGCCCCACCCCGGCACCTGCCCGGCCCCCGGGGACCGGCCCCCGGGGGGATCCGCCTCCCGGCACGGTGACCTGTCTGATGTTCAGGGCCAGCGCTTGGCTCGTCGTGCCTTGGAGGTGGCGGCCACCGGCGGGCACCACCTGTTGTTGGTCGGGCCCCCGGGATCGGGGAAGACGATGCTGGCCAACCGGCTCCCGGATCTGTTGCCGGCGCTGGAGAGGTCGACGGCCCTGGAGGTGAGCCGGGTGCACTCGGTGGCAGGCTTGCCGCTTCCTCCCGGCGGCCTGATGGTTCGGCCGCCGTTCCGCTCCCCTCATCACGGTGCGTCGCCGGTGTCGATGATCGGGGGTGGGACGACGTGGATGCGGCCGGGTGAAATCAGCTTGGCCCATGGGGGGGTGTTGTTCCTCGACGAACTGGGCGAGTTCCCCACTGTGGTACTCGACGCCCTCCGCCAACCGCTGGAGGAAGGCCAGGTCCGGGTGAGCCGGGCCCGGGGGTCCACCGCCTTTCCGGCCCGGTTCATTCTGGTCGGAGCCATGAACCCGTGCCCATGTGGTGAAGGCGGTGCACCCGGTTGGTGTCGGTGTAGCGAAAGCGCCAGGGAGCGCTACGCCCGACGCCTGTCCGCACCGCTCCTCGACCGGTTCGATATTGCCGTTCGGGTCGACCGGCCTGACGTCGACGATCTCATGGACGGGACACCGGGCGAATCGACAACAGTGGTGGCCGAGCGGGTCGTGGCTACCCGACGAATGGCCGCCCGTCGTCACGTACTCACCAATTCAGAGCTGCCCGGAGCAACCCTCCGGAGTGATGCCCCGATGAGCGCCGCCGCCTCGAAACTGGTGGAGTTGCAGATGCGATCGGGGATGCTGAGTGCCCGTGGTCTGCACCGGGTCCATCGGATCGCACGCACCATCGCCGATCTCGAAGGGGCCGATGACATCGAGGCCTCCCATGTGTACGAGGCATTACTCCTGAGGTGTCGGCGGGATCTTCTGCTGGGAATGGAGCAACGATGACGCGGGTCGATGACTGCCTGGTCCATGCCGCGGCTTTGGCCGGACTCCCCGGCATCACCCCTGTACGCCTGGTCTCGGTCATGGCCGGGTTCGACCCGGTGGAAGCGTGGACGGCTCTGGTGCACGGGCGCCACCCGGCGGATCCGGATCGACGGTTTGGCGCCGCCGCCCGCGCCACTGATCCGGCGGAAGTAGGGGAACGATACCGACGGGCCGGTGTCCAGATACTGCTACCCGGCGCAGAACAGTATCCGTCCATGCTGGTGGACGACCCCGGTGCGCCCGCAGTGCTCTTCGCTCATGGGGATCCTTCGGTGTTGGAGGGCCGGCCCCGGGTGGCGATCGTGGGGACCCGGTCCGCCACTCCGTATGGGCGCCAGGTCGCCGCCGACCTCGGGCGTGATCTGGCCTTCTCCGGTGTGGTGGTGGTATCGGGATTGGCCCTGGGAATCGACGGTGCCGCCCACGCCGGGGCGCTCCAGGTCGCCGAAGGAGAGGGCGCCCCTCCGGTGGCGGTGGTGGGTACCGGGCTCGACGTCGTCTACCCGTCCTCCAACGCCCGGATCTGGGATGAGGTGGTGGCCCGTGGCGTGGTGCTGTCGGAATCACCCCTGGGCACCCAGCCACTCCCCAAGGTGTTTCCGGCCCGGAACCGCATCATCGCCGCCCTCAGCGATGTGGTTGTGGTGGTCGAGAGTCATCATGGAGGTGGTTCGCTCTATACGGTGGACGCCGCCGCCCGCCGGGGCATCCCCGTCGCCGCCGTCCCCGGGTCGGTGAGAAGCAGGGCTTCTGAGGGCACCAATGGGCTGCTGGTCGACGGCTGTATTCCGGTCCGCGACGCCACTGATGTGATGGTGGCCATTTCGCTGGCCCGCTCCGGGCGTGACGCACCGGCCCCGGCCCAACAAGCTGCCACCCTGGTAGCCGCGCGAGGAAAGAGGGCGATGCCACCGGTCGGTACAGTCGGTGCGTCACCCGGTGTGGCCAATGGAACGCCCACACCGGTTATCTCCGAGAAGGGTCGATCGGTGCTGGGTGCCGTCGACGACACGCCCACCTTGTTCGAGACGATCCTGTTGCGAACCGGCCTGGCCATCGCCGAAGCTGCGCAAGGGTGTGACGAGCTGGTGGCTTCCGGCCGACTGCTGGCTGGGGCGGGGTGGTGGTCGAAGCAGCAGCCGGGTCGCTCAGGCGCCGGGGAAGCCGCCGTGGCGCCAACCAATCGCGGTTGACGACACCGCCGACGCCGTCGGGGCAGAATTGAGAGGCGGGGCCGTGCACGAGGTCTGGTTGGTCTGGGCCCCGTACCAGGTACCGCCGGACCCGGCCCACACCAGCCAGCAGATCCCGCTCGATGCCCGAACCACCATGGTGATGCCTCCACCGCTGGCCGAGTTGGCCACGCTGATCACCGACGAACTGGTCGACGGCCCGTCCATGTAGGTGATGGATGGATTGGCCGCAGAGAGGATGGCGACGGTGACGGTGCTGTAGTCGTCGCCGCTGGCGGCCTCTGCGGTGGTGGCGGCGGTCACTGATATCGACAGGGCCTGTTGGGCTTGCACATTGTCCGCCAGGCCCACACCCGGTGCATTGGCGATGCCCGGTTTGGACTGCCCGTGCGAACCGAGTGTGCTGGTCAGAACCAGCGCCACCAGGATGGCGCTCACCAGCAGGCTCAGCATCGTCGCCACGATGGAGAAACCGGCGTCGGCGGTGGGTGGGTGTCTTGGTACGTCCACTGGTCTCCCCTCGACCCGTTGGTCCGCACCGTAACGGTGCGAACGCCGTAGGTGGAGTCCCTCGGATGACACGGTACCGCAGAGGACGAGAGACATCGGGGTGTGCCCGGATCGGCGCCGGGTACCCTTGGCCCGGTGATCGATTCGGTTGACGTGGTGCAAGTCCCCCGGCGGGGATTGCGGATGCCCAACCCGAGGGCCAACCCAGAGACCAACCCAGAGACCAACCCAGAGACTGGTGGTGAGTTCGAGCGTCTCGCTGCCGTCGCCCAACTGGCCGAAGAGAGCGGCTTCGATTCGCTGTGGGTCTCCGATGATGCGGGCCGAGTCAGAGATGAGCAGGGTCGATCGGACACGGTATTCGAGGCGTACTCGTTGCTCGGCGCGCTGGCGGCCCGCACCACTCGGGTCGGGCTCGGGGTGTTCCCGCTGGGTCCCACGGTTCGATCTCCTTCGATGGTGGCCAAGATCATCACCGGGGTCGATGTGATCTCCCACGGTCGCGGCATCCTGGCGCTGGGGGTCGGTAGGAACCGTGATCAGGACTCGATCGATCGACTCTCCGAAGAGCTGCAGATATGTCGACAACTTCTCACCGAGGAGGCACCTTCGTTCGACGGCCGGTTCTATCGTCTCAGCCAGGCCGTCAACCGACCTCGTCCGGTGCGAGCCGGAGGTATCCCGCTGGTGGTGGTGGCCGACGACCCCGTCGCGGCCGACCCGGTTGCCCGCTGGGCGGATGCCGTAGTGGTGGGGGGGAAGCCGGCGAACGTGGAAGCCATGGTCAGTGGGCTCGATCAGCGGTGCCGGGCGGTCGGGCGGGCCCGGGACGCGGTGGGCGTCATCTGGAGCGGCGAGATCGACGGGGGACCTGACCGGCTGGCCGATCAGGTGCAGGCGATTGCCGAGATCGGTGTCGCGGGGTGTGTGGTGTCCATTGCCGACAGCTATGACCGCGACACCATTCGTGCCACCGGGGAGGCCCTGTCAGGTATGACGTTCGAGTAGAGCCAAGCCGCTGCGACCTACTTGGTGTCGGCCGGCTGCATGACCACGTGGTCGGCCCGCACCCGATAGATGATCCTGACCTCGCCGGGTCGCCGCATCGGGTAGGTGTCGACATCCAGATATTTCTTGGCCAACGCATCGATGTGGGCGTCGGCCCCATCCTCGGTGGCCTCNACNGTGCCGCGGACGATCACGACGTTGTAGGGATCGTCGGGATCGACCACCGAGACGGCCACCGACGGGTTGCGATCGAGATTGGACTGCTTGGCCCGACCCTTGGCCGTATTGAACACCAGGTCGTCGCCGTCGATGTCGATCCAGACCGGGGTGAGCTGGGGCTTACCCTCCTGATCGACCGTCGCCACATTGGCGATCACCGGTCGGNTGATCAGGGTGCGGGCTGCCTGNGTCAACTGGGTGCTCATGCTGTCGTTTCTCCTTGGTACGGCGGTCGTGGGCACGAGCCTACCGACCCGTCCGGCCGGTCCGCACTGGTACGGTGCGCCATGCGCATAGGTGCTCACGTCAGAGCGGGAAAGGGCCTTGTCCCTGCCCTCGATCGCGGGGCCGAGATCGGTGCCGACGTGGTGCAGATCTTCACCCAGAGCCCCCGGATGTGGAAGCCTTCCCAATACGGCCCCGAAGTGCTGGCGGCCTACCGGGAAGCCCAACGGGATCACCCTGAGGTGTCATCGACCTTCTGCCATGCCACCTATCTGATCAATCTGGCCACTCCCGACCCCGAGCTGGCCGACAAATCNCGGGCGTGTCTGCAGGCCAACCTGGCCACCGCCGACGGGATGGGAGCTGAAGGCCTGGTGCTCCACATCGGCAGCCACCGGGGGAGTGGATTCGAGGCCGCCTTGCCCGGGGTGGTCGATGGGCTCCTCGAGGCTCTCGATTCCGTGGAGGTGGTCGGCGCACCCTGCCCGATTCTGCTCGAGAACGCCGCCGGNGCCGGTGACACGGTCGGGCGCTCCTTGGAGGAACTGGCTCAGGTCATCGACGCCGCCGGTGGCGACGAGCGTCTCGGGGTCTGCCTCGACACCCAGCACCTGTGGGCTTCCGGGGTTCCCTTCACCACCGTCCAGGAAGCCGACGCGCTGATGTCCCTGGTGGCAGCCACCGTGGGCCACGATCGCCTGCTGTGTCTGCACCTGAACGACTCCAAGGTGCCGTTCGGTGCCAACAAGGACCGACACGAGAACATCGGGGACGGTTCCATCGGGGCGGATGGCTTGGCCGCTCTGTTGGGTCATCCCGATCTCCAAGGGTTGCCGGCCATCCTCGAGGTGCCCGGAGACGGTGATGGACCTCGGGCAGAAGACGTGGTGGCGGCTCGTTCCGCCTGGCAACAGGGCCTCTCGCTCCGGGGCTGACNAGGCGCCCCGGAGGGGAAGCGGAATTTGGAATAGGAATCATTCTTGGATAACATCGTAGGCGATCANCTCCCGAAAGACCTCCGCCGATGAACCCGTTCCCAACTGTCGCAGGNCCCCNGATCACCCGCCTTCCTCGAGTGGGAACGGCAGCGGCCATCCTGGTGGCGGCCTGCGGTTTGCTGGGTTCATGCGCTACGCCGGCTACGGATTCCGGCAGAGGCAGCGCCTCCGGGCCAGCCAGAACCCACGTGATCGAGGTGGTGGCCGCTGAGGACGTCTGGGGCAGTATCGCCGCCCAGATCGGCGGAGAACATGTACACGTGGTAAGTATCATTACCAATCCAAATACCGATCCGCACGGGTATGAGCCGACGGCCGCCGATGCCCGGTCCGTGGCGGAGTCCCAGTTGGTGGTCGAAAATGGGATTGGGTACGACCCCTGGGCCCCCAAGCTCGTGAAGGCGGATGGCGGGACTGTCGCCGTCCTCGACGTCGGCAATCTGCTCGGCATCGCCGACGGGGGGAATCCTCACCGGTGGTACAACCCGACAGACGTACAGGTGGTAATCAATCAGCTCGCCACCGAGTACCAGAAGCTCGATCCCACCGATAGCGCCTATTTCGCCGGGCAGCGGACCGCCTTCGTGGCGACGGGGCTGGAGCAGTACCACGCGCTGATTGCCTCGATCGCATCGGCNTACCNGGGTACACCGGTGGGCGCGTCGGAGTCGATCTTCTCCATGTTGGCGCCNGCATTGGGTCTCGACCTGATCACGCCGAATGCATTCCTGAAAGACATCAGCCAAGGTACCGACGTGTCGGCCGCCGACAAGGAGACGGTCGATGCGCAGATCAAACAACACCTGATCAAGATCTACGTGTACAACAGTCAGAACGTCACGCCCGATATTCAGGTGCAGCTCCGCGAAGTGAAGGGGGCCCACATTCCCTACGCCACCATCACCGAAACCCTCCAGCCCGCCGGCGCCAGCTTCCAGGCCTGGCAGACCGAGCAGTTGCTCGGCATCCGGGCGGCATTGGCCCAGGCGATGGCATAGAGGACCGATGACCGAATCCGCCACCAACCAGACTCCCGATACCCCTGTGTCTCCCGAGCCGACCCGTACGCGAGGCAGTGCACCGGCAGTGCAGATGATGGATGCCGCCGTCCGGCTCGGCGGACGGATGATCTGGTCCGAGGCGACGCTCGAGGTGGCGCCAGGGGAGTTCGTGGCCATCCTCGGCCCCAATGGCGCGGGTAAATCGACCCTGGTCAAGGCGCTCCTCGGCGTCTTCCCCCTGGCGGCTGGACGGGCGGTGGTGCTCGGACGCCCACCGGGGGAGGCGGGTAGGGACATCGGGTACCTACCGCAACGCCGGAACTTCGACCCCGGGCTGAGAGTGAGGGGGATCGACATCGTCCGGCTGGGCAGTGACGGTGANCGTTGGGGTGTTCCGATTCCCGGAGGTCACCGCCTGTTCCGTAACCGGAGGGAGCAACGCCATCTGGTCGATGAGGTCATCGAACTGGTGGGTGCCACCGCCTATGCATCTCGTCCCATCGGAGAGGTGTCAGGAGGGGAGCAGCAGCGCCTTCTCATCGCCCAGGCCCTGGTGGGTCGACCCCAACTGCTGCTCCTCGACGAGCCGCTCGACAGTCTGGANCTTCCGAACCAGTCGTCGGTGGCTGCACTGATCTCCCGTCTTTGTCGAGAACGCGGGGTCACCGTGATGATCGTGGCCCACGATGCCAACCCGATCCTCTCGTATCTNGACCGGGTGGTCTACCTGGCCNGGGGACGGGCGGTTTCGGGAACGCCCGCCGAAGTGATCACCTCGGCCACCNTGACGTCCCTCTACGNGACACCGATCGAAGTGTTGTCCGCCTCCGACGGTCGCTTGGTGGTGGTGGGTGAGCCCGAAGCGCCTGCCCACCACACCGACCGCCACGCCGGCCACCCCGGCCACGCCGGGCACCCCGGCCACCCCGGCCACTCCGGCCACTCCGGCCACTCCGGCCACGATCCGGGGGCGGCCCGATGACCCAGACTGTCAGCCGGCTCACCTGGAACATCCCCGGTGACCTCCACCAGCTCTTCGGCTTCCATTTCATGGTCAACGCCTTCCGGGCCGGGACAGTGGTGGCGATCGTGGCAGGGGCGGTGGGATGGTTTATGGTGCTGCGCCGCAGCAGCTTCGTGGGCCATACCCTGGCGGTGGTTTCCTTTCCGGGGGCGGCCGGGGCCATCTGGTTGGGGATCAGTGTCACCGTGGGCTACTTCGCCGCCAGCATCGCCGCCGCCCTGGTGATCGCCATGGTGCCGCCATCGAGGACCGGAGGTGGCACCAGCGGGGAGGCGGCGGTGATCGGCACTGTCCAGGCCTTCGCCCTGGCTTGTGGCGTGCTCTTCGTGAGTTTGTACAGCGGCATTCTCGACAGCGTGACCGGTCTGCTCTTTGGTACCTTCCTCGGCATATCCGACGATCAGGTCGTCACCCTCCTGATTGTCGGTGCCGCGGTACTGGTGGCGCTGGTGGCCATGGCCCGCCCCCTGTTCTTTGCCAGTGTCGACCCCGACGTGGCCTCGGCTCGCCGGGTTCCGGTCCGTCTGCTCTCCACCCTCTATCTGGTACTGCTGGGGTGTACGGCCGCGGAGGTGAGCCAGATCACCGGAGCGCTCCTGGTGTTTGCCCTCCTGGTGATGCCGGCGGCGGCCGCTCAACAAGTGACGGTCCGTCCCGGGTGGAGTTTCCTCCTCACCATCACCCTGGCGCTGGCGGTGACCTGGCTGGCTCTGGGGGCGGCCTATTTCTCCATCTACCCGGTGGGTTTCTATGTCACGAGCTTCGGGTTCGCCGCCTACGCCCTGGCGGCAGCCGGCCGGGCCATCGGCGGGTGGACCGGGAGCCGGGCATCCGCCAACATGACGCCCCTGGGGGCGGTGGACGGATGACGGTCCTGGTCGCCAATCCGTTTATCGGTGGACTGCACATGCTCGACCATCCGTTCCTCCGCTACGCGTTTATCGCCGGCACCTGCATCGGGTTGGCCTCGGGTCTGATCGGCTACTTCGTGGTCTTGCGCAGTCAGGTGTTCACCGGGGACGCGCTGTCCCACGTCGCCTTCACCGGCTCCCTGGCCGCTCTGGCCTTTGGCCTCGATCTCCGGGTCGGGCTCTACGGGGCGTGCATCGGGTTCGCCCTCCTCATGGCATTCCTCGGGCGACGGGCCAACGCCGATGACACGGTGATCGGCAGCGTCTTCGCCTGGATCCTCGGCCTTGGTGCGCTGTTCCTCTCCATCTACACCACCTCCCGGAGTGGCAGCGGGGGATTCACCGGAAACGCCGGCGTCAACGTGTTGTTCGGCTCGATCTTCGGCCTGTCCTCCGGCCAGGCCGTCACCGACGCGGTGGTGGCCCTGGTGGTGGTTCTGGCGGTGATCATCATCGGCCGTCCCCTGTTGTTCGCCAGCCTTGACGAGGCGGTGGCCTCGGCCCGGGGCGTCCCTGTCCGCTGGCTCGGCTACGCCTTTTTGGTGCTGGTGGGCATCACGGCCGGCGAAGCCACCCAGGCGGTCGGCGCCCTGTTGTTGCTCGGGTTGCTGGCGGCACCGGCGGGAGCGGCGCTGCGGTTGACACCGCGGCCGTTTGCCGCTCTGTGGCTGTCGGCAGCCATCGCGGTGGTCTCGGTCTGGGTGGGTCTAACCCTGGCCTACGCCTTCCCGCGGATTCCGCCCAGCTTCGGGATCCTGTCGGTGGCCACCGCTTGTTACCTCCTCTCGTTTCTGGGCACCGCGGGAAGACACCGGGTGGTCGCTCGCGGCGGGGTCGGCCGCCGAGGCTCCGGCAACCGCGGCAATCTGGCCATCTCACACAGCGAGGCGTCGTAGTGTCAGAGCCAGTGATCATCAGCCCGTCTGTTCACGATCTGGTTGCCTTGCGGCTGGCGGGACTAGAACAGCGCTATACGCCGCTGCGCCAGGCTCTGGTGGGGACACTGGCCATAGCGGGACGACCGCTTTCAATTCCCGAAATCCTGACCCGTACCGACCAACTGCCGCAGAGCAGCGCCTATCGAAACGTCACCGCTCTCATCGACGCCGGGGTTCTCCGAAGGGTGACGGGGACCGATGACCATGCCCGTTTCGAACTGGCCGAGGAGTTGGCCGGGCACCATCACCACCTGGCCTGCGGGCGCTGCGGAAAGGTCGAGGACGTGGCTCCGTCTCCCCGACTCGAGCGGGCCATGGCCGAGGCCGCCCGGGTGGTGGCCGATGAGCACGGCTACGAGGTCACCGAGCACAACTTCGACCTGGTGGGGCTGTGCCCATCGTGCCGTGAACTGAACGGCTGACCACCTGCTTGCCCGTCGCCAACCACGGCAGGAGGTAGGGTCAACGCCCGGAATCGTTGGGGGAATTCTCGCAGGACTCGACACCGAGAGGAGCTGGCTATCACTACCAATCCAACCCGTACGGAGACCGACAGCATGGGTGCCATGGAGGTACCGGTTGACCGGTACTACGGGGCCCAGACAGCCCGGTCCCTCCACCACTTCCCGATCGGCATCGACGTGATGCCACCGTCGCTGATTCGCGCCTTTGGCATTCTGAAAGAGGCCTCGGCCCAGGTCAACGCGGATCTGGGCAAGCTGGCCCCTGAAAAGGCGGAGCTGATCATCGCCGCGGCCCGCGAGGTGTCCTCGGGTGCACTCAACGACCACTTCCCGTTGAAGATCTGGCAGACGGGGAGTGGCACCCAGACGAATATGAATGCCAACGAGGTGATCTCCAACCGGGCCATCGAAATGGCGGGAGGAGTGATGGGATCCAAGACACCCATCCACCCCAATGACGATGTGAATATGTCCCAGTCCTCCAACGACACGTTTCCCACCGGCATGCACATCGCCGCCGTCGAAGAGCTGACCCACCGGCTCATTCCCGCCGTGCGCCACTTACGCGACTCTCTGGCCGACAAGTCCCAGGCCTTCGCCGGTATCACCAAAATCGGTCGGACCCACTTGATGGACGCCGTCCCTCTGACCCTGGGTCAGGAGTTCTCGGGGTACGTGGCCCAGCTCGACGCCGACCTCAAGAGGGTCGAATTTTCGATAGTGGACCTCTACGAGTTGGCCGCCGGCGGTACCGCGGTGGGTACCGGTCTCAACACCCACCCCGAGTTCGGTGGCCGGGTGGCAGCCGCGGTGGCGGAGATCACCAGTCTCCCCTTCGTCACCGCCCCCAATAAGTTCGCCGCCCTGGCCGCCCACGACGCCTTGGTGGCGATCAGTGGCGCCCTGCGCACGTTGGCCGGGTCACTGACCAAAATTGCCGATGACCTCCGGTGGCTCGGGTCCGGCCCCCGGTGTGGGCTGGGTGAGCTGCAACTCCCCGAGAATGAGCCCGGCTCGTCGATCATGCCGGGAAAGGTGAATCCGACCCAGTGCGAGGCGATGATCATGGTGTGCATCCAGGTCATCGGCAACGACACCGCGGTGGCGGTGGCCGGTTCACGGGGGAATCTCGAACTCAATGTGTGCAAGCCGGTGATCATCTACAACGTGTTGCACTCGATCACCCTGCTGACCGGGGCATGTGGATCGTTCACCGAGTTCTGTGTCGACGGGCTCGAGCCCAATGAAGACCGGATCCGTCAGCACCTCGATAATTCGTTGATGTTGGTCACCGCCCTCAACCCGCTGATCGGCTATGACAATGCGGCCACGGTGGCCAAACACGCGCACAAGCAGGGAATCACGCTCAGGGAAGCCACCGTGGGCCTCGGGTTCCTGACCGGAGAACAGTTCGACCAAGCAGTACGACCGGAGTCGATGACCCACCCGTGACCGGATCGGCAGCCGCCGACCGTTACCGCCGCCTGGTGAAAGGGGGAAGACCGTGACATCGGGAACGACTGATCTGAAAGACGTCGACCTCACTGATCTCGATGCCTTCGCCGGCGGATTTCCCGACGACGTGTTCACCCGGTTGCGGGCCGAGGCACCGGTGTGGTGGCACCGCCCGACGGCCCACACTCCCGGCGGGGTCGGATTTTGGGTGCTCAGCTCCTACGAGATGATCATGGCGGCGGTATCCGATGCCGAGCTCTTCTCCTCCGAGCGGGCGCCCGGCGCCAGCGGGGGAGGCACCATCATCGAGGACCTCCCCTACGGGTTCGCCTCGGGGGTTCTGCTCAACATGATGGACGACCCGCGCCATCACCGGATCCGCCGGCTGGTCACCCCGTCATTCACCCCCCGGGCGCTGGCGCTGATGGAAGCAGAGATCCGCTCCCGGTCACGGGCCATCGTGGATGGGATCGCCCAGCGGGGATCGTGTGACTTCCTGACCGAAGTTGCGGTCGAACTACCGCTGCAGGCGGTGGCGGCACTGATGGGGGTTCCCGACTCCGACCGGGCCAACCTGATGGCCTGGTCGAATACCACTCTCGACTACGAGGGGAGGGAGCTGGGCGAGAGCAACGACGCAGTGAGCCGTGCCGCCGCATCGATGACGGAGTACGGGAACCGATTCATCGAGGAGAAGAAGGTATGCCCGGGCCAGGACATCATCAGCGCGGTGGTGGGCGCCACCATCGATGGTGATGACGGCCAGTTGGAACCGCTCACCGATCTCGAATTGGTGATGTTCTTCAATCTGTTGGTGGTGGCCGGGAGCGAAACGACCCGGAACTCGATAGCCCTGGGCATGGTGGCCCTCATCGACCACTCCGAGCAGCTCTGTGCCCTCCGCGACGATCGATCGTTGATGGCGGGAGCGGTGGAGGAGATCCTGCGGTGGACGAGCGCCACCCTGTACAACCGACGTACGGCCACCCGGGACACGGAGCTCGACGGGCACGTGATTCGCCAGGGCGACAAGGTGACGTTGTGGTGGCCGTCGGCCAATCGCGACGGGTCGGTCTTCGAGGACCCGTTCCGTTTTGATATCCGGCGGGACCCGAACCCGCATCTCACCTTCGGCTATCGCACCCACTTCTGCCTGGGGGCCAATCTGGCCCGGATGGAGATCCGGTGCATCCTCGATGAACTGCTCGATCGGCTGGAGGGTTTCACCCTGGCCGGCCCGGTGGAGCGGGCCCGTACCAACAAACACGCAGGCGTCTGGCATGTCCCGATGACCTTCTGCCCGCGCCAAACGACCCCCACCCCGGCAGGACGGTGCAGCTGACCTGGGTGCCCGCGGCGGTTGGACAAGTGTCCAAACGTATGTTTTCCTAGACCGCACCACCCGTCGTGTCGCAGTGGGGTGGGCAACCTTACGACTGCAGTTGGAGAGACCGAAGACCATGACCACTCACCCGAACGACCTGTACATCGGGCTGACCGACGGTGCGTTCTACGGCGGTGATCCGTTTCCGGCCTTTGCGTGGATGCGGGACAACGCCCCGGCGTACTTCGACGAGGAGGCGGGCGTGTGGGGCATCACCCGCTACGCCGACGTCAAAGAGATCTCCAAGGATCCCGACACGTACTCCAACGCCGGTGGTATTCGCCCCGACTCGGGAGCGTTGCCCATGATGATCGATACCGACGCCCCCGAACACGTGCGGCGCCGGCGGCTGGTGAGCGAAGGCTTTACCCCCAGGCGGATACGCGAGAGCGAGCCGGGTATCCGGGCGGTATGCGACGACATCATCGACCGGGTGTGCGAGACCGGATCTGCCGACTTTGTTCGCGATATTGCCGCCCCGCTGCCGATGGTGGTGATCGGGGACAGGCTGGGCGTGGCCCCCGAAGATCGCGATGACCTGCTGCGGTGGTCCGACGACATGTTGAAGGCCCTGGGCTCGCCCGACCCCGGACTCATGGACAACGCCGCGGCCGCCGCCATTGAATACGCCAGCTATGTGACAGCAGTGATGGAGCAGCGACGGAAGGACGGTAGTTCGGATGACCTGATCGGGACGCTGGTGCACGCTGAGATCGACGGCGATCGGCTCGACGACCAGTCACTGGTCTACGAGTCGCTGCTCATCCTCATCGGTGGCGACGAGACGACCCGCCACGTGATCAGCGGTGGCATGTACGAGCTGCTGCGCCATCCCGACCAGATGGAGGCGCTCCGGGCCGACCGGTCCCTGATGACCACGGCGGTGGAGGAGATGTTGCGGTGGGTGACCCCCATCAAAAACATGGCCAGGACGATGACCAAAGATGTGGAGTTACACGGCGAGACCCTGAGTGAAGGCCAAAAGCTCCTGCTCCTCTATCCGTCGGCCAACCGCGACGAGCGGGTATTCGACAATCCTGACCAGTTCGACATCACCCGGAGTCCCAACGACCATCTGGCATTCGGCTTCGGAGCCCACTTCTGCCTGGGGAACCGGCTGGCCCGGATGGAGCTTCATGTGATGTTCGACCGGCTCCTCGATCGGTTCCCCGATCTGGCCCTGGTCGCCGACGCCGAGCCGCCCCGTCGAGAGGCCAACTTCGTGTCCGGGTACGAGACCATGCCGGTGGCCTTTACACCCACGGCACCGGTCGGTGCCCGAGCCTAAGGTGGGGTGAGCGAACGGAGGCCCGGCCATGAGTGATCCCGTACTGGGCGAGACAGACCTTGGTGCGGCCATGAGCGGTCCCAGTGCCCCTGATTGGAAGCTGGTCGACGGAGCGCTGGTCAAGACGGTGACCTGTGCCGGTTTCGTCGGGTCACTGGCCTTCGTCAACGAAGTGGGAGCTCTGGCGCAAGCCGCGGACCATCATCCCGACATCGATATTCGTTACAACCAGGTGAAGCTGTCACTGGTGACCCACGACTCGGGTGGCATCACCCAAAAAGACATCGACCTGGCCACCCGCATCGACGGGGTCTCCGNCGGCGTGAAGTAGGACTCGAGGCTACCGGTNCCCCCGAGCGACCAGAGTGCCCCGAGCGACGAGACTCAGCCGACCGGCAGTTCCCACAAGGGGAACCAGCGATCGAGGTCTGCTTCGATGGCCAGATCGCCGGCCACCAGGCTCTTCAGTTTCAGCTCCTGTTCGGTGTTGCGATGTTCGGGGCCGTCGGGGACGAACGGATAGAACGTGCCCCGCTTGAACAGGTAGACCAGAAACCCCGTCGAGGTGAGCACCGTGGTGGGCCCGGGAGGCGAGTCGGCGGTCGAGGCGGCGGAGTCGGGGAGGGTGGCCACACCGAAGACCGAGCAGAGAAGTTGGGGTCCCCATCCGGCGTCGGAAAGTGACGAGTTGACCAGATGGACCTGGGTGACCAGCGATTCGATATCGGGGTTCTCCACTACCACCCAGTGGTAGCCGTAGCGGTCCTCGGCCGTCGCCAACTTGCCCTCACCGTCCATGGTGAGCAGCTTCATCACCTCAGCCTGCATGTCCTCGAAGCCTTGCCCGGTGGGGGGTTTGTAACAGACGCCGGCCCGCCCGGAGGTGGTCATCCCCGCCGCGCTCTGGAGGGTGATGGCGGCCGACGGCAGTCCGAACAGCGAGTCGAGGTTGGCCTGCACCGGTTTGGTCCGGCCCAGCAGGGTGTTGAGCAGTCCCATCAGACCGGACGGCCCAACTCGGCCTCGATCTTGGCCAGTTGGTCGAGGCGCTTCTCCAGCGTCGGGTGGGTGGAGAATATCGTGGAGAGGCTGACCCCCTTGGTGGCAATAGCGGGGGTGAAGTAGAAGGCGTTGAAGCTCTCCGCCGCCCGTAGGTCTCGGGTCGGGATGCGGGACATCTCGCCTGTCACCTTCACCAGGGCCGAGGCCAGGGCCGAGGGTTGCCCGGTCAAGAGCGCCCCCGAGCGATCGGCGGCCAACTCGCGGTAGCGGGAGAGCGCCCGGGTGAGCAGGAAGCTGATGGCGTAGACCACCACGGACACCACCAACACGGCCATCTCCACCAGGGCGGCGTTGTCGTTCGAGTTGTTGTTGTTGCTGTTGTTGCTGCCCCCGAAACCGCCCATCATCCCGGTCCAGAACATGATGCGGGTGATCAACCCGGCCACCACTCCGAGAAAACTGGCGATGGTCATCACTGCCACGTCGCGGTGGGCCACATGGGAGAGCTCGTGGGCCAGTACCGCCTCGAGTTCGGCCTCGTCGAGGCGGCGCATCAATCCGGTGGTGGCACACACCACTGCGCTATTCGGGCTCCGACCGGTGGCGAAGGCGTTGGGGACGTCGGAATCGGCGATGGCCACCCGCGGCTTCTTCATGTCGGCCAGCGCGCACAGTCGGTCGATGACCCCGTGGAGCTGGGGTGCCTGTTCGGCGGTGACCACCCGGCCACCCATTCCGAACAAGGCGATCTTGTCCGAGAACCAGTACTGGCAGAAGAGAATGATGCCGGCGATCACCAGCACCGCCACGTAGGAGATACCGAAGGCGATCAGGAGGCCGACCACCGCTCCGTAGAGGATGACCAGCATCAGGCCGGTGGTGAACATCCGGAGGTTGAGACCCCGGTCGGAGGGAATGTTGCTGGCGGTACTCATGAGTTGGCTGTCACCCTTCGTCGGAAGGAGCCGAGTCGGCCAGCAGCCGCTTGGTTTCCGCCAGGGTGGCATCGGCGAACGGGACCACCAACTCGGAGGGCGTGAAGGCGTCGTCTGCCAGCGTCTCGCCCACCCGTCGCACCTCGGCGGTCAAGGCCAACAGGGCCGAAGTGAAGGCAGCTTCGTCATCGGCCTCGACCGCGTGCACCAGGGTGGTGTCCAGACCGTCGAGAGCCGCCCGATGCTCCTCGGGAACGTCGTACTGGGCCTCTCCGAGAATCCGGACGATCATGAGGCCGGCTGTTCGGGAGACGCCGGGGCGGAGGCGGCCGCGGGGGCGGGAGTGGCAGCGGCAGCGGAGGGGAGCTCGCCAGCGGGGGCACTGGCGCCGATTTCTGCTTTCAGGGCGGCAAGTTCGGTGTCGACAGCATCGGTGGTGGACACCTTGTCCAACTGAGCCTGAATATCGTCGACCGGCTGACTCAGGTTGGTGAGGGCCCCCGATGCCAACAATTCGTCCATGGCCCCGGCCCGGGCCTGCATGCCGTCGATTTTGTCCTGGGCCCGTTGCATCGACATGCCGGCGTCGCTCATCGACTCGGAGATGCCCGAAACGGCTTCACCGATCTTCGTCTGGGCCTCGGCCGCGGTGTAGGTGGCCTTCATGGTCTCCTTCTTGGTGCGGAAGGAGTCGACCTGGGTCTGCAGTCTCTGGGCGGTGTCCACCAGTTTCACTTCTTGGCCGGCCACCTGCTCGTGTTGGGTCTGCAGGTCGGTGAGCTGCTCGGCGAGCGCGGCCCGGCGGGCCAGCGCCTCCCGGGCCAGGTCCTCATTTCCCTGGCCGAGCGCTGCCTTGGCCTGCTGTTGCAACTTGTCGGCCTGCTGCTGGAGCTGATTGGCCTGTAGCTCGATACGTTTCTTGGCCGTGGTGACATCGGCCACGCTGCGGCGGACCTTCTGGAGGCTCTCCAACTGCTTCTGGTAGGAGAGGTCGAGGGATTCCCTCGGGTCCTCTGCCTTGTCGAGCAGCTTGTTCGTCTTTGCCTGCACAATTCCAGACAGGCGCTTCATGACACCCATGGTGGTCGATCCTCCCTCGTTCTTCGTCAGGGGAGCTTAGGTGCTCACCGGCCGGTAGCGTGATCACCGTGTCCGAACCGCTTTGCCTGCTGGCAGTCCATGCCCACCCCGACGATGAGGCGTCCAAGGGTGCCGGGACGGTGGCCCGGTACCACCAGGACGGCGTCCACACGGTATTGGTGTGTTGCACAGGGGGGGAAGAGGGGGAAATCCTCAACCCGGCGCTCGACACCCCCGACGTCCGGTCCCGGCTGACCGAGGTTCGCCGGGAGGAGTTGGCCCTGGCTGCCACCATCATTGGCTATGACGACGTGGAGATGCTCGGCTATCGCGACTCGGGTATGGCCGACTCCGAGGCCAACGCCAACCCCGCATGTTTCGCCCGGGCGCCGCTCGACGAGGCGGTGGAACGACTGGTCGCCATCATCCGGCTCAGCCGGCCCCAGGTCATGGTCANCTACGGGGACGAACAGTCCGGCTACCCGCACCCCGACCATCTCCGGGTCCATGAGATCGGAATCGTCGCCTTCCGGGCGGCCGGAGATCCCCNCCAATTCCCTGACGCCGGCGAGCCATGGCAGCCGACGAAGCTCTACTACACGACGTTTTCGGTGGCTCGTTTCCGGGAGATCCACCTCAAGTTCGAGGAACTCGGGCTCGAATCCCCATTTGACGACAGTTGGAAGAAGCGGTGGGAAGGCATGACCGAAGCGCCTATCACCACATCGGTGGACGTCTCGGCCTTTGGCCACGTCCGACGTGAGGCGCTGTTGGCCCACGCCACCCAGGTGGATCCGACCTCACGGTTCTGGTTCGGGCTCCCTCCTGAGGTCATGGATGGGATCCATCCCCACGATGACTATCAGTTGGCCCTGCTGGCATCCGACTCCGGTGACGGCGTTGTGATCACCCCGGTGGATCCGCGCTCCATGGTGGCCCCCGACTCGATCGAGAGGGATCTGTTCGCCGGAATCTCCAGGTCTTGAGGAAGCCGGGGGTCCGGTGAAGCGGGCACGTCCCCGGTGAAGCGGGCATGTCCCCGGTAGCATCGGGGTTCTGTGAGCACGTGGCTGACTGACGAGTGGTTCGAAGAGACCCGGGCACTGGCGGCCACCCAACCCAAGCGCCCCGGCCTCTCGGCCCGCATGCAGTTCATTGTCACCGGGGGGGCCGACGGTGAGGTGCGCTACTACTGGGTACTCGAGGACGGACTCCTGTCCCAGAGTGGGGTAGGCGATGTCGACGACGCTGACGTCACCCTGACGACAGCACGGTCGGACGCCATGGCCATCGCCAAGGGCGACCTGGATCCCAACGTCGCCTTCATGCAGGGTCGGATGAAGGTCAGCGGTGCGATGGGCATCATGATGCGGCTGCTTCCGGCCACCAATACCCCCGAGTATCAGGAGCTACGCCGCCGGATCGCCGACATCACCGAGTTCTGAGCTCTCCCACCGTTCCCGAGTTGGCTCCGCCGAGCAATGGAATGTGGATGGAACCCGCGCTCTGGAGCACAATGAGGATGGCCACTGTCAACAGCACGAGGATGAGCAGCACGGTCAGTACCGGTCGGGCCTTCACCCAGGTGAGACCGGTGGCTCCGCCACCTGCACCTCGACCACCGTTGCCCCCCGATGGGTGAGCAAACACGGTAGTCGTCGACGATGACCCGGCCGGACCCTGGTGGTTGAAGGCAAACGCCGCCACCTTGGGACGTAGCTGGTCGNCGTCCCCACCCGGCAGCAAAAACCGATAGGTGGCGAACATGGTCCGGAGACTGATGAGGGCACCGGCCCCGGTGTGGGGGCGCGATCGATCGGTGGCATCGGGATCGATGACTTCGCCATCGTCCCCGACACCTTCACCTGTGCGATTGAGCTCCGGATCCACCCACCACTCAGGAGCGATGCCCCCGCTCCATGGTTCGATGACGTGGGCGNCGAGGGACGACCAGGGCAACAGTCGCGGCTGCTCTTCGGGACTGTGGATCACCCCGACGCCTTCATCGTCGAAGGTCAGCGTAATTCCATCAACCTGAAGAAGGGCACTGCCTTCGCCACTCAGCAGCACCAGGCCCTCGAGCTGAAACGGTGCAGCGGGGGGCGGCGTCACGAGTACTCCGCCGGAGGTCTCCGGTGGAGTCNTGCTCTTCGACTCGCCTTTTCCGACCACGNCAGCTCCCNTAGGTGACCTGCCACGATACTTTCACTTGGCGGCACAGTGACAGTTCAGGCTGAGTCGAGACGGGACAGGCTGGTTCGGCCACATGCCGGAAAGAGACCAGGTGGGTCAACCCCGCCGCATGGCGTCGCGCAGCGGGCGGAACCCGATGAGGGTGACTCCGGACTGGGCGATGATCTCTGCCATACCGCCATCGTCCACCAACAGGATGTGATCGGAGACCCGGTCCTCCCAGTCGGTGGTGACGGCTCGGAGCTCCGATGTATCGANGGCCGGCCGGAGGGTGACCTCGGTGACTCCGGGCTCCAGGTCGGGCAGCAGGTCGATGAGGGCCTGGCGGGGGTGCAGTACCGAGAGCGAGGCACACCGGTCGGCAAAAAGGACTCCCTCGTCTGCCGCCAGTTGCCGGAAGGGAAATCCGATGTTTGGCTCGGTGTCCGCCCCCAGTAGGCGCAGGGGCAGTGCGAAGTCAATGGCCATCTCAAGGTACACGTCGAAGAACTCGGGTCGGAGGATCAGAGCGTCGAGGTGAGTGTCGAGATGGCTGACGTCGAAGCCCCAGAGAACCGCCCGTTCCACCTGGGCCCGGCACTCGCGCCGGACTTCGTCCAAGTCGGCGTGGTCCCACATGTCGGTGATGGTCCGGGGAAACCCGCCGTCGCCATCGAGGAGGGATGGAGCCTGGGTGATGGGTCCCCACCGGAAGAGATCGTGCTCGGCATTGAGGGTGAGGCGGACTCCGACATCCTCGCCACGGTAGCTGGAGGCGGCTTCGCGGGCCCAGGGCGCTGGCACCATCAGCGAGGCAGAGGTGCCGATGCCCCGGTCCAGTGCATCCAACACGCCCACGTTGGATGCGTGACAGAAGCCCAACTCGGCGCAGTTGAGGAGAAGAAGTCTTGCTTCAGCTGGGTGATCGAGACGCTCAGCGACAGTTGGCATGGACTCGACCGTAGCGTGCCCTTTGGTCAGGCGGCGCGTCCGGTATTCCGGCGGCGTGGAGGCTCGACCGGGTGCTGAACTGCCACCGGCTGCTGATCGGTAGGGGCATGGGCGGCGAGCAGGGCCCTGGCGGCCGCTATCCCTCGGCGGCCGATGAGCCGGGTCTGCTCATCGAGCCGCCATTCGTGTGGATGACTGTCGGGTGTCGGCTGGCTGGAGGCAGGAGGCGGCACGATCGGCAGCGGCAGTTCGGGTTGGTGTGCCCGGCGTCGGTTTGGTTTGTCGGTTCCCATGGGTACAGCATGGCAAGAGGGTGTATTACTGGGTCATGAGTGCAACCTCGGCCGCCTCTCCCACCTCACCGCGCTATGGGATCACCATCCCCTTCGATGGGGTCACGCTGGTAGAACATCGCAGGTGGTTCCGGGAATTGGTCGAGCTCGGCTACACCGACGTGTGGTCGGCGGAGACCGATGGAACCGACGGTTTCACCCCGCTTGCACTGGCCGCGGCGTGGGAACCGGAACTCCGGCTCGGGGTGGCCATCATCCCGGCATATACCCGGGGACCGGCGTTGTTGGCCCAGACCGTGGCCGCCATGGCCGAGGCCGCACCCGGCAGGTTCGCCTTCGGTCTGGGGACATCGTCCGACGTTATTGTCGGGCGTTGGAACGCGGCTCAGTTCGTCGAGCCCTACAAGCGGGTGCGGGACACCATCAGGTTCCTCCGCTCGGCGTTGGCGGGGGAGAAGGTGGACCAGGAGTACGACACCTTCACCGTGCGCGGCTTCCGATTGGCCCGCCCGGTCGAACACCCACCCCCCATTTTTTTGGCCGCCCTGCGTTCAGGCATGTTGCACCTGGCCGGGCGCGAGGCGGATGGTGTCATCGTCAACTGGCTGTCCGCCGAGGATGTGGCCACGGTCAAACCCGAGGTCGGCGCAGACATACCCATGGCGGCCCGGATCTTCGTGTGTCCCTCCGAAGATGTCGATACCGTGCGCAAGCTGGGTCGCCGGATGATCGCGGCCTACCTCAATGTGGGGGTCTATGCGGAGTTCCACCGGTGGTTGGGGCGGGGTCCCGTGCTCGAGCCGATGTGGGGGGCGTGGCAGGCCGGCGACCGCAAGCGGGCGCTGGACGTCATCCCCGACGAAGTGGTCGACTCGTTGATCGTCCACGGCTCGTACGACGAGTGCCGTGCCCACATCGGCCGGTACGTGGCCAATGGGATCGACATCCCCATCATGGCGGTGATGCCGATCGGGATGGAACTGGACGAGGCCGTCCGCGGCTTGGCTCCCCCCTGGACCGCCGGGTGAGGGTTGATGGGCTGGCCGCCCCGGGTTCGGCTCTTAGCTAATCGTTGTACCGGGCCACGATTTCCGCATCTTGGTCACGAACCTGTTCGGCCAGTTCCTTGCGGAACCTGTCCTGCTCGGCCGCCAGCCGTTCGTCGGAGAGGGCCATGATCCTCACGGCCAGAAGCCCGGCATTGCGGGCCCCATTGACGGCGACGACGGCTACCGGAACACCCTTGGGCATTTGGACCATGGCCAGGAGCGAGTCGAGACCGCCCAGGTTGCCCAAGGCGATCGGCACCCCGATCACCGGCAGCGGGGTGGCGGCGGCCAGTACGCCGGCCAGATGGGCAGCGCCCCCGGCCGCAGCGATGATCACCTTGATCCCGTTGGCTGATGCGGTTCGGGCGAACTCGATGGTGTCGTCGGGGGTGCGATGCGCCGAGATGACCCGGACTTCGACCGCCACCCCGAAGAATCGCAGAATTTGGACGGCATCATCCATGATCGATGCGTCGGAGGCACTTCCCATGACGATGGCTACTGACATAGGAGCATTCTGCCCGAACCGGGAGTGACGGGCACGTTGACGACGACAATTGCCGCGGCACGCGGAGANACGGGGCCGGCCGGTACTGTGGTCAGACGTCGTGATCGCCGCGATCACGTAAGNGGTGGGCCGCGCCGTGAGCCGGTCCCAAAGGAGAGCCAGCGTGCGCATCGGTGTGATGTTCGATATCGACCAGTCCATCGACAACGTGGTCGCNCAGGTGTCCTCGCTGGCCGCGGCCGGCATCGAGACGGCCTGGACGTCGCAGATTTTCGGATATGACGCGCTCACGGTGCTGGCCCTCATCGGTCGTGAGGTCCCCGACATCGGCCTGGGCACGGCGGTGGTGCCCACCTATCCTCGCAATCCGGTGATGCTGGCGGCCCAGGCCCTCACCGTGCAAGCCGCCACCGGGGGCCGCCTGACACTGGGAATCGGCCTGTCTCACAAAATGGTCATCGAACACGTCTTCGGGCAGTCATTCGAGAAGCCGGGCCGCCACATGCGTGAGTATCTCTCCATCCTGATTCCCATCATCGAGGGTGAACAGGTGTCCTTCACCGGCGAGACGCTCCGGGCCTCCACCTTCGGTCCCCTGGGAATCACCGCCCCACCGGCCCCGGTGCTGGTGGCGGCCCTTGGGAGCGCCATGTTGGGCATCGCCGGTCGGATGGCATCGGGCACCATCACCTGGATGACCGGACCCACCACCATCGAAACCCACACCGTGCCCACCATCCGGGCCGCCGCCGCTGAAGCGGGTCGTCCCGAGCCTCGGGTGGCGGTTGGCCTGCCGATCTGTGTGACCACCGATGCGGCCGCGGCTCGGGCCAAAGCCGCAGAGGTATTCGCCCTCTACGGAACCCTTCCCTCCTACCGGGCGATGCTCGACCGGGAAGGTGCTGACGGACCCGCTGATGTGGCCATCATTGGCACCGAGTCAGAGGTGGCCTCACAGGTTCGTCGCCTGGCTGATATCGGGGCCACCGACTTCTGCGGCGCGCCCTTCGGTTCGACCGAAGAGATCAAGGCTTCGGTCGGCGTCCTCGCCGAACTGATCAAAGGCTGAGCGGCCGGGTCGACGTGTGCCCTATCGGGTGAGGCGGGTGCTTTTGAACTCGTTCAACTCGGGATGGGCGTCCACCAACTGGACGATCCGGTCGATGGTGGCCCGGGCGGTTTCGCCGTCTCCTTGGGGACGGGTCATCAACCGGGCGAAGACGGCTCGATCACCCACGATGAAGGTGGGTACGCCGAAGACGTCCAGATCCTCGACCATCCGCTCGTGCTCGGCACGCGCCACTTTGAGAGGCCAGCCGGCATCGACTTCAGCGAGGACGGCATCGGCGTCGACGCCGGCCCGGGCCAAGGCACTGCGAACGACCACCCGGTCGCGCAGATCCCCGCCGTCGTCGTGGCGGGCGGAAAACAGGGAGCGATGGACCTTGAGGAAATGCTCCGGGAACCGGTCTCGCACCACTACGCCGGCCTCCAACGACAACAGATCGGGGATGTGGGCCGGGTCCTCCCACGAGGGAGCACCGCCCTCCTCGACGTGGGTCTGATTCAGAAAATAGGGAACGAAGGTGACGTCCCAGTCGGCACCGCCGGCCAACCCGTCGAGAATGTGCTCGTGGGCATTGCGGGCGAAGGGGCATCGGTAGTCCCAGGTGACGGAGAACGGCGGAGTGGCGACCATGCCTGTGCAACCCCCGCTGGCCTCACTCCATTCCACCCTCCCGGTTGGACCCCACAGGTGGGTCGCCCCGGTCAGACCAGGCGTCTACCCACCAGGCCGAGGACGGTGCCTATGGCCATAGCCCCCAGGACGTCCGAGGCGTGGTGGGCGCGCAGGTGAATGCGGCTGATCCCGATGAGCCCGGCGCAGCTGAACAACAGGGCGTTCCCGCTCAGATCGTCGTGCTCGGACAGAACAGAGGCAGCGCAGAAAGCCGCCAGGGTGTGACCACTGGGGAAACTGCTGGTGGTCGGCTCACGGAGCGGAACGATGTTGTCGCCCAGGCGCAGATCGGTACGGTCGGGTCTTGGACGCCCGATGATCGCCTTGAGGGCGGCGATGACCACGCTCGACTCGGCGCCGGCCACGGCCAGGGCGCGGACCGCCCGGTTTCGGCGTGATCCGGGCCGGCGGGCCCGCCAGGCGGTGGAGGCGGCCCAGAGCAACCCTCGGTCGCCGAGACCCGACACAATCCTGGCCATGGCGTCGAGGACGGGTTGGCCACGCCACGGCTCGAACCAGGCGTCGACCCGGTCATCGATCGCCGCGACCATGTCTCCGAAACCGAGCGAGCTGAGATCCACCGGGCCGATGAGGTTGCCCCTCGTCTCACCCCGGCTCGCACCGTTGACCGGGGTCACGCCACACCCTCGGCGGCGAGGGCGGCAAACGACGGGGCGGCGTCATCNGGATTTCCGCCGAAGGCGGGACAGAAGGTCTGAAACCGGCAGTAATTGCACAACGGCGATGTCTTGGGCCGGAAGTCCTCTGCCTCGCACGCCCGCTCGATCGCCGACCATACGGCCAGAGTCTTCTGGCGCTGGCCCCGGAGCACCTGTTCGGAAGGCTCGGCGGTGATCACGGTGGGCTCCTTCAGGTGAAGGAGGCGAACCGCGACCGGACGCCGGCCGAGCACCTCCTGACAGAGAAGGGCGTAGATCTGTACACCCACCAGTTTCGACTGTTCGAAGGCGGGCGAGGGCGCTCGCCCCGTCTTGTAGTCGACTACCACCAGATCGCCGTCGGGGGTCAGATCGAGCCGGTCGATGATGCCCCTCAGGCGGAGATCGCCCAGCCGTGCCTCCAAGGTCACCTCGATGCCGACCGGGGTGACGTCGTTGGGGTCTTCGATGCGGAAGTAGTTCTTCACCAGCGTCTCGGCGTCGCCCCGGAAGCTATCGGCATCACCCGGAGACAGCGCCAGTTCGATCCACTCCGGGTCGACCTGGAGGTGGTCCCATGCTGACGCCAACTCGACCAATGCCGCGGCTTGGCTACGTTCTCCCCGTTGGTGACGCCAGAACAGACGCTCCAAGGCGGAGTGGACGAGTGTCCCTTTGACAGTCCACACCGTGGGGGGCTCGGGAAGTCGTTCAATGGCGGTGAAGCGGAATGCCAGGGCACATTGGCGGAATGATGTCACCTTGGAGGGGGACAACGACCGCGGGGGTTCGAATGGCATCGAAGACAGACTACGACGTGGGTGTCTCATCGAGAAGACGGAATGCCCCTGTGATCGAAGTCGCGACCTGGTCGGGACGTTGCAGTGGGCCGAAATGACCGATTCCCGGCAAAACCTCGACGGTGCTGGAGCGCAACTGCTCGGCATCTTCATTGAGGAAGGAGACGCCCAAGGCGTCTGTCTGTTCGCCACAGGCCAACCAGACAGGGCAGCCGATCTCGTTGAGGTGCGCGAACGCGTCGTGGGAGGTCCCGTGCGCATAGACCTCGGCTTCGTCTTCCCGGCGGCACAGCAGTCGTATGGTTTCGCCGTCGCCGCCCTCCTCATCGGGCACCAACTCGAAGCCGCAGTCGACGTAGGCCTGGAGCGCATCAGGATCGAGATCGCCGAATGGTGGCTTGGAAGAAAAATTGAGGAACGCGTCAATGGCGGAGGGGAACGAATCCCGACGCCGACGGGCACCGTCCGAGAGGTGGTTGACCGGGGTCCCCACCGGTGGCCCGGAGAAGACCACCGGTTCGAAGCAGTACATGGCGCGGAAGGCATCCGGCCGACTCTCTTCGGCGAGGAGCAAGGATGCTCCTCCACAGGAGTGTCCGAAGCCAAGGGGGCGGTCCAGCCCGAGGTGATCAATGGCTGTCAGCACGTCGACGGCAAACCCGGACCAGGCGAAGTCCCCATTGTCGGGAGACTCGGACCGACCGTGAGCCCGGAGATCGAGACCCCAGCAGTGATAGTCCCCGGCCAGATGGCGGGCCAGCGGTGCCAGGACACCGGCGCAAAAGCCGGTTGCGTGTACCAGCAACAGGTCAGGGCCGTCCCCGCCGAAATCGTAGGTGGCGATTCCGAGCCCATCAGGTGTGGTGCAGTTGCTACGAGCTGGCCCGTCCTGGTCAATCGTCGTGCCCACCCCGGTGACGTTATCCGAGGAGACGCTCTTCTGAATTCTGACACGGCCCATGCCAGTGGTCGCGGTCCGGTAGATTGACGCCCTCATGGAGCACTTTCTCGAAACCTGGGGCTATCTGGCCATCTTCGGATTGACCTTTCTGTCCACCATGGGTCTTCCGGTGGGATCAGAGGCGTCGATGATCTACGGCGGGGTGCTGGCCAGCGGTCAGGTGTTTTACGGTCCCCATCACCTGTCGTTGGCGTTGGTGATCGTGGTGGCGTTGCTCGGCGAGTTGGTGGGCTCGTTCGTCGGCTACGCCATCGGCTACTTCGGAGGTAGGCCGCTGGTGGATCGACTGGGCAAGTACGTGCTGCTCACCCACAAGGACCTCGACCGCGCCGAGGCGTGGTTGGATCGCCGGGGTGAGCCTTTTGTCTTCTTTGGTCGCTTGATTCCCCTGGTGCGATCCTTTGTGTCCCTGGCCGCCGGTTTGGGCGAGATGACGTTGGGGAAATTCACCGTGTTCACCGTGGCCGCCTGTGCCATCTGGTCGACGGCATTGTGCAGCCTGGGTTATAGCCTGGGAAGCAGCTATAAGCATGTGCTGAAGGACTTCAGCTATGCCGGGTATGTGGCCGGGGCCTTGGTAGTGGTGGCCGTGGTGATCCTGTTCGCCCACCGGATTCGCGTGGTCCGTACCGAGCGGGGGGCAGGGCCCGCCCACCGCCGCCGCTGATCCCTACCGGTGGACACCTTGTCACACCTTTCGGGTAGGTTCGGGCCATGGGTGAATTCCTGACTGATGTAGCCACGCTGCGACGCCAAGCCCGTGAGCACATGGACAGTGGGCCGATCACCTCGGCCTACGGGGCCGACCGGCCCAGGGTGATCTCCGTACTGAATGAGGCATTGGCCACCGAGTTGGTGTGCGTGTTGCGATACAAACGGCACTACTACATGGCCGAAGGGATCAACTCGGCCCCGGTGGCGGCGGAATTTCTGCAACACGCCACCGAAGAGCAGGGGCACGCCGACCTGATCGCGGCCCGCATTGTGCAGCTCCAGGGCGAGCCCGACTTCAACCCGGCGACCCTGGTGGATCGCAGTCACGCCGAATACAAAGAGGGCACCACCCTCGAGGACATGCTCCGTGAAGATCTGGTGGCCGAGCGAGTGGCCATCTCCTCCTACTCGGAGGTCATCGAATGGCTTGGCACCAACGATGTGACCACCCGCCGCATGCTCGAGGACATCTTGGCCGTGGAGGAAGAGCATGCCGACGACCTGTTGTCCTTCCTGCGCGAGATGGGCGCCATCCTCACCGACGCCGGGTAGCTGATCGCATGCCCCGTCCTCCCTCCGCCAAACGGGTCGCCGCCGAGGCCTCGGGCCATCTCCACCGATCCACCCAGTGGCAGGGGTTGCATCCCGGTGATCCGGTGATGATCGCCGGGGTGAAGATGCGGGGTGCCACCTGGCAGTTCCGGGCCCATATTCTCAACGAGCGCAACGGCACGGAGTCGGTCGAGGTGGTGGGTGGACGGCCTGGCGACCGGAAGCTCCGATCGTTCGAACCCAACCGGATCTTCGCCGTCTCGGGTCGCAGAAACCGGTCGGGAGGATCGGAGAAGGCCATCGCTGGGCAGCTCCCGCTGGCCGATGCACCCCAGCTTCCTTTCGGTTGAGGATGCGCTCACGGATGAAAAGCGCCATGGGCGCCCGGAGGTAGCGTCGGCCCCATGTCCTCAGTTGTGTTCTTCCACGCCCACCCCGATGACGAGTCCATTGCCACCGGCGGCACTATGGCGGGTGTGGCCGCCGAGGGCCATCGGGTGGTGCTGGTCACCGCCACGGGTGGCGAACTCGGTGAGATCCCAGCCGGCTTGCTCGAAGAGGGTGAATCGTTGGCCGACCGCCGAGCCGTCGAACTGGCCGAGGCCGGCCGACTACTCGGAGTATCCCGACAGACGTTCCTCGGCTACCTCGACTCCGGCATGGCCGACGAACCGACCAATCAGGACGTCGGCTGTTTCGCCGCCGCCGATGTCGAGGAGGCCGCCCGCCGCCTGGCGAAGATTCTCGAGGAGGAACAGGCCGAAGTCCTGGTGATCTATGACGAACATGGCGGCTACGGGCACCCCGACCACGTCCAGGTGCACACCGTCGGTATCCGGGCCGGTGAACTGGCCGACACGCCGCGGGTGTTCATGGCCACCCAGGACCGTGACTTCTTCCTGTCGTTGATGGACCAGGCAGGAGAAGCGGAGTGGTCGCCGCCGGAAGAAGCCACCCAAGGGTTGAAGACGATGGGCGAGCCGGCTTCCCGCATCACCACCGAGGTGGACGTGACCCGGTGGATCGAGGCAAAACGGGCCGCGATGCGGGCCCATGCCAGCCAGATCACGGAGGAGAGCTTCTTTTTGGCCATGCCGGATGACCTTTTCGAAGTGGTGTGGGGACACGAGTGGTATATCCGGATCCGGCCGGTGGCGCCCAACCCCTATACGGGGCGGCGCGAGACCAGTTTGTT
>JGI24140J50213_10000115_pt1 | contig 34784 bp, 26 predicted proteins | sample BarGraIncu00222A_FD_50213 | JGI IMG/M metagenome (IMG submission 50213)
CTGCTGATGTTTACTGGCAGAACTGGGCTAAACTAAAGATGTTTGGCAAAGATGATTCTTTGAAAAACACTATTCGCGCTTCTTTGGGATTTCAAATCACTCCAAATTCAAACGATTACAATAATTATTTCAAGAGGGTGAAGTATCGTTTTGGTATTGCATATAGCCAGTCCTATCTGCAATTGTACGGAAGACAACTAAGCGACTTTGGTATCAGCTTTGGAGCTGGATTCCCTGTCAGAAAATCACAGACAGACGTCTCCAAGGGCTTGGTCAATGTTGGTATTCAAATCGGACAAAGAGGAACAACAGAATTGGGACTCATTAAAGAAGACTATATCCGTTTCACATTGAGCATGAATATTTACGATTTCTGGTTCAGAAAACAAAAATATTACTAAACCCTTTTATATTAATCGCACAAACAATATGTCTGATTTGTTGAAACTATTCTGATTAGAATCGTTGGATAAACAGACGCAATACAAACTAAAGATTAATCCTTTAAAAGTGGATTGATCTTTATGTTGTTTAAACCACAAACTATTTGCAGATGAGTAGATGTGTTGTTTCATTTGTATTTGCTGCGTTGATTTCCCTGATGATCATTGGAACGAATAAGACGAATGGTCAGTCCATCGGATCCAGATATGGTAAAGACAGTGTAAAATGTGTTACCAATCTTGCCTTGTACAGGGAGTTTTACAAACAAAAGAACTACAAAGACGCTGTCATCCCCTGGAGATATGTTTTTAACAACTGTCCCAGGGCTACTGAAAATGTTTTTATCAATGGTGCAAACATGTACAACAGCTTTATTGCTGCTGAAAAGGATTTTGCCACAAGACAAAGACTGATTGACACATTGTTGCTGATTTATGATGTCCGTACAAAATATTTTGGCAACGAAGGAAAGCAGCTTGCCAATAAAGCAAACGATTTATTGACTGCCGATACTTCCAGATCGTTTGAAGCCTATGGGATGTTGAAACGCTCCATTGAAATGCTGAAAAACGCTACAGAAGAATCTACTTTGCGGAATTATTGCAGTTCTGCCATCCGTTGTTTTAAATCGGGTAATATCTCTTCGGATGCTATTATTGAGTTGTATCATCAGTCAGAAGTGATTATTGATGCACATGTCACGCTTTCGAAAGAGAATACTGAACAGAAGAAATGGAGTGATTTGAAAAGGGTGATCGAAGTAAATATCTTTCCATTGTTGCAATGTAAAGAGATTGCAGCTATTTTCACTCCAAAGTTAACAGCAAAACCCAATGATGTGACCTTATTGAAAAAGGTTTCAGAAATACTTATTAACAGAGGGTGTACAGAGGATTCATTGTATCTGAGTACATTGGAGAAAATGAATGTTTTAGCGCCTGATGCCAACACTGCATTTTTAATTGCACGTGAATATTTGAAACGTAAGGATATTACAAAGGCAATGGAGACGCTGAACAATGTTGCGGGAAAGTTGAAAGATGATGATTCAAAGGCAATGTGTGCATATTATCTTGGCGCTGTTTATGCTGATGAAAAAGATTTCACCAACGCACGTGCCAATGCTTTGAAGGCAATACAATTCAAAGCAACTTATGGTGAAGCATATGTGTTGATTGCGCAATGTTATGCGCAAAGTGCAAAGGATTGTGGAAAAGACAATATTGGAAGCCGTGCTGCCTTCTGGTGTGCAGTCGATAAATTAAATCAGGCTAAAAAGGTTGATCAAAAGCTTGAGGCATCGGTCAATACTTTGATAAACATGTATTCGCGTAATTTCCCAACTAAAGAAATGCTTTTAGCCAGGAAACTGAAAATTGGATCTAAATATTTGGTTGAATGTTGGATAAATGAAACCACAACGGTTCGTTCAAACACAGGGATTAAGTAATGAAGACGAAAAACACAAACATTTTCAGCTTAATGTTACAATGGTTTGCCATTGTGGCAATATTTGTTTCGTGTCGTGAAAACGATATCAAGCAGGTAAATAAAATCACCAAAGATGTGAATGCACCTGTTATGGCTGCACAGATCTTAAAGGTTGATTACACAGAAAACGGAAAGTTGGTTTACACCCTGACAAGCCCGGAAACAAAAAAATATGAAGTTCCTGAACCTAAAACAGAATTCCCCAAAGGATTCAATGTGGTCTTTTATGATTCACTTCAACATCAAAGAGGTACAGCGAGAGCGAACTATGGTCTCAGCCATGATCTTACACAGATTTTGGAGTTAAAAGGTAATGTTATCATCGTGAATTATAAGGATAAAACAAGAATTGAAACCGAACATATGTTCTGGGATCGGAGAAATAAATCGATCACCGGAGAGAAGGCAGTGAAAATTACTACTGCTGAAAAAGTATTTACAGCAATCGGTTTCAAGTCGAATGAAGACCTTACACAAAGAGAACTTTTGCACCCAACCGGTGAATGGTATGTAAAGGATTTCTAAAGTGCTAATTTTTTATTTTGGTACTAAAAGTTTTATTGTAAATTTGTCTACTTTTAAAATAATTGAGAAATGGCTATAATTGGCTCTATACAGAAACACTCCAAGATCGTTATTGTTATAATCGGTTTTGCTCTGCTTGCGTTTGTTGTTGGTAGTTTTACTGGAAAAAACAAATCTAACACAAGTTACGTTGGTGAAATTAACGGCGATAAAATTCGCGGTACAGATTTCAACAACAAAGTGGAAGAAGCATCCGAAATGCGTAAGCAGATGTCGGGTCGCACCAATGTACCGGCTGCTGAAAGTTTCAGCATCCGTGAATCTGTCTGGAATCAGATGGTATCAGAACTGATCATGCAAAAACAATACGACCAGCTTGGTATTGAAATCAGCAAGGACGAAATGGATGATATGATCACCGGGAAAAACCCACATCAGTATATCGTTCAGAACTTTACTGATCCTAAAACAGGTAAATTTGACCCTAAACAGGTTAAACAGTTTGTTGATAACCTGGACAAAGTAGATCCCGCAATGCGTTCACGTTTTTTGATGATCGAAAAACAGATCAAGGATTCACGTCTTGCAGAAAAATATCAAAACCTGATTGCCAATGCATTTTATGTGCCTAAGGCATTCGCCAAGAAAGAATATCTTGCCCGTAACGAACATGTTAGTCTGAGTACTATAGGTTTACGTTATGAGACCGTTCCCGATGCACAGGTAAAAATTACTGATGAAGATTATCAGAAGTATTATGACGAAAACAAGAATCGTTTTGAGCAGGAAGCATCACGCGACATGGATTATATTGTATATGATGTTAAACCATCTGTAGAAGATATGAAGGCGATCAATTCGGATGTACAAAAAACCTACGCTGAATTTCAGACTGAAAAAGACATTCCTAATTTCGTGAATACCAATTCTGATATCAGATACGACAGTACCTGGGTGAAAAAAGGAACTTTACCAGCTCGTTTGGATTCACTTGCATTTGCAGGAACTCCCGGAACATTCATTGCTCCCTTTATCGAAAACAATATGTACACGATGGCTAAGATCATGGGCGAACAATCACGTCCAGATTCACTCAAAGCAAGTCATGTCCTGATAACTTTCGAAGGATCACAGGCCGGTGGTAAGCGTACAAAAGAAGTCGCCAAGAAACTAGCTGATAGTTTGCTGGCAGTAGCTAAGAAAGACCCTAAAAAAATGCCTCTTCTTGCTATGAAATATTCTGATGACCCATCATCCAAACAAAATGTTGGTGACATGGGTTGGTTTGCAGATGGAACTATGGTTCCTTCATTCAACAATGCATGTGTGAATGGTAAAGTTGGCGATGTTGTCCTGGTTGAGTCACAATTCGGATATCATGTCATCAATATCACAGGTAAAACTACTCCCGTTAAAAAAGTTCGTCTTGCAATTGTAGCCCGTAAGGTTGAAGCAGGAAATGAAACTTTCGCTAAATCATACAGCGAAGCCAGCGCTTTTGCAGGTGAAAACACAACAACAGAAGCATTCGAAAAGGCAATTACAGCCAAGGGATTAAATAAACGTACAATGGAACGTATCCGTCCAAGTGATGGTCAGTTACCAGGTATAGATAATGCACGTGAAGTGATTCGTTGGGCGTTTCTCAAGAAAACTGAGCAGGGTAATGTTTCTCAGGTATTCGATTGCACCGGAAAATATGTTGTTGCTACATTGAAGATGATTCGTGAAAAGGGCATTGCTCCACTGGATCAGATCAAAAACGACATAAAGACCCTGGTAATGCGTGATAAGAAAGCCGAAGTAATAATGGCTAAGCTGGACAAGGTTGCTGCTACCAAAGACTTTGGTCAAATGGCAAAAACACTGGGTTCTAAGATTGATACCATTCAGAATATCACCTTTGCTTCTCCAAACCTTCCTTTCTATGGTCGCGAACCGGCTGTAGTAGGTACTGCATTTGGAATGAAAAAAGATCAGATCTCAAAACCTGTAAAGGGTGAAACAGCTTGTTTCCTTCTCAAGATTGACGAAGTAGCTCCTGCAGCTCCTGCTGTAAACTATGACAATGAGAAATCAGTAATGATGAATAATTTCCGTTCACGTGTTTATCGTGAAGTTTATCAGGCAATCATGGACAAAACCAAGATCGTTGATAACAGGACTACGTTCTATTAAACGACTTCTTAAGTATATATTTAAAAACCGTCCCTCAAGGACGGTTTTTTTTGTTTAAAATAGTTTGGCTTTTTGTTGAAAATGGACTTTGGGATGATTATCTTTGTGTGAGGAGTGCTCACGTGACGATTTAAGCCTTTCTGATACGCTTTTCTCTTTGTGATGGGCTTGGATTCTTCCGGCGAATCAAAACCTCTCAGGAGGCTTCTTTAATATGATTATAAGATCGGAATAATATTCTCCTGTCACCAATTGTTGAAGGAGCATTGACCAATACTTGAAGGATGGTTTATGGATACCCTAAGAGTATCCATAAAGTATCCTTCAAGTATCCATTAAGTATCCATTAAGTATCCTTCAACCCATAATTGTATGGTAATATTATCATCCTTTTAGAACAACGGTAAGCGAAAATTCAAACTTCTGTAATTTTTAAATCAGCTGTAGGCGGTTTGAGTCCTGTTTGATGAAAATAAACAGTAAAATTGTAAATGCCCATAATGAAGAGCCCCCGTAACTGAGGAATGGCAAGGGGATCCCGATAACTGGCGCCAGACCTATCGTCATGGCAATGTTGATGGCGAAATTCATAAAGAAGATAGCAGCAATTCCATATCCATAGATTCTCGCGAAAGGCGATCGCTGTCGTTCTGCCACTTTTATGATGCGCGTCAGCAATAAAATATAGAGGCCCATCAGTACCGAGGAGCCTATAAATCCCCATTCTTCACCAACTGTACAAAAGATAAAATCTGTATCCTGGGCCGGTACGAATTTGTATTTTGTCTGCGTCCCGTTTAAAAAACCTTTTCCAATAAATCCACCTGAGCCAATCGCTATCTTTGACTGATCTACATTGTATTCGGCTCCTTTGGGGTCAGATTCTTTGCCCAACAATACATTGATACGTGTTTTCTGATGCTGTTCGAGGAAATGCTCAAAAGAGTAATCGACTGTGAAGGCGAAAGCTGAGGTCATTAAAAAGAGTCCGATCAGAGAAAATACGTTCTTTCTGTTTTTTCGAATCAGAAGAAAAAGGGCAATGGCTATGAAAAACAGGATGATGATCATGGCGATTTTACCGAACAGCAGGGTTAAGATGAACAGTATCACCACCCCGATCCCGAGTAATAAATAATTTCCCGAAAGCCCTTCACGATAAAGTACTAACAAGAAACCGCCATAAACCAATGCCGAACCGGTTTCTTTCTGTAACCGGATAATCACTGCCGGAAGCAACATCAGTAATACCGGAATTACTTTATTGTGGAGTTCTTTGACATTGATGTTGAGGGTACTCAGATATTTTGCCAGCGCCAGCGCTGTCGTGATTTTCGTAAATTCAGCAGGTTGAATGCGGAATGAACCAATGGCCAACCATGATTTAGACCCCGAAACCTCGGTTCCGGCAAATATTGTAACCATTAATACGAATATCCCGATGATGTATATAGGGTATGCAAAGGTTGTAAAAAGCTTGGAATCGATCAACAACACCATCAGGGCAATAGCAAAAGCAGACAGGATCCAAAGCATCTGCTTGCCATAACGTTGCGAAGTATCCCATATTTGGGGATGTGTATCGTTCAGCCCGGAAGCATAGATGTTCAGCCAACCGATCATGACCAGCGCGAAAAACAACCCGACAAGCGTCCAGTCGATATTAGCGAATAACCTGGGCTGTGCTTTCATCTTCGTGTATCATGTTGAAATCAATCATTTGTTTTTCGACAGCAGGGCGTTTAATTGAACGATTCAGATATTTTTCAATCATCAGACTGGAAATTGGTCCTGCCCATGTAGCTCCAAAACCTGCGTTTTCAATGACTACACAAATGGCAATTTTTGGATTGTCTTTGGGTGCAAACCCAATAAAAATTGAATGGGGTTTTCCATGCGAGTTATCAGAAGTTCCTGTTTTTCCACAAATCTGAATGCCATCCATTGCTGCGCTTCTACCGGTACCGCGCTGAACAACCGCTTCCATCGCCCTGACCATCAAGTCAAAATGTTGGCGATCGATCTTGGTGGTATGTTTCTCCTTGAATTTTGTGATATAATTGGTAGGGTAATTGATTGCTTTGACAAGATGTGGAACAATATAGTATCCCCGGTTTGCAAGCAGTGCAGCATAATTGGCCATCTGTAAAGGGGTTGTGAGAACTTCGCCCTGACCGATTGATACAGAGCGGACTGTCATTGCATTCCATCTTTTATCGTAGAGTTTATCATAGTATCCGATGGAGGGAATATTTCCTTTCTTCTCGAAACTGATATCACTTCCCAATCTATGTCCAAAACCAAAAGACATTTCATCGTCGTACCAGATTTTGTATGCTTCTTTAAGACTTCCAAACTGGGGACTGTTCATAAAATGATTGAACACCTGCCAGTGAAATGGGTTGCATGAGAGGGCAATGGCTCCGATTACATCGTTGGGCGATGCATGGTTGTGTGAGCAATTGATGGGGAATGAGCTGGTGCCCTGGCAACTATACATCGTTGAAGGAGTGAGGGTTCCATATTGCAGCGCGATCAGGTCAAGTGACATTTTAAATGATGAACCCGGAGAATAAAGTCCTTGAATAGCACGGGGGATGAGAGGTTTGAGCGGATCGTTGTATAGAACGCTGTAATTCTTTGCCCGGTCTCTGCCAACAAGCAAATTGGGGTCATATGTTGGGCTGGAAACCATCGCGAGGATTTCTCCTGTGGAAGGTTCAATGGCCATGATACTACCCCGCTTGTTTTTCATCAATAGTTCGCCATAAGCCTGGAGGTCGATGTCGATTGAAGTGTACAAAGGTGAGCCGATGATAGCAGCGGTATCATATTTGGCGTTATGAAAACTACCAACTTCACGGTTTAAAACATCAACCATGCGGATTTTCATTCCCTTTTTACCACGAAGCTCCTTTTCATAATAGCGCTCCATACCGGAAATCCCGATATAATCGCCCTGTTTGTAGTAATCGCTTTTTTCGATGACTCCGGGGCTTGCTTCGCCCACATAACCCAATACATTAGCTGCTGCAGACTGAGGATATTTTCTCAGTGTACGAGTTTGAATAAAAAATCCGGTGTATTTATACAATTTCTCTTCCAGGTAGCCATAGGTTTCCTTGGAGATTTGTTTCTCGAAAATAGATGACTGGAAAGGAGAAAAAGTACGTGCTTTTAGTATACGGATGTTAAATCCTTCCATATCGATTCCAAGCAAGCTACAAAGCTCTGCAGTATCAATCTTTTTGACCTGATTAGGGACAACCATCAAGTCATAAGCAGCTTCGTTGATGACCATTAATTTTCCGAAACGATCATAGATTAATCCACGCGCCGGATATTGGGTAATATTTCTGTAAACATTATTATTTGCAGAAAGAACATAACTTCTATCTATAACCTGCAGGTAAAAGAGTCTTAAAATAAAGATAATGCCTACAGCGTAGAATGCGCCTACGATAATGAACTGTCTGTCAGAAAAAGCTCTTTTCATTCAATGCCTATGATCTGCTAACGGTACAACAATACCGATGGCGCAAAGGTAACTATTTTATATGAACATATAATTTGGAAAACAATAATGACAAACGAAATATCAGGGTTTGCGGGGTTTCTTGTTTATCACTATTTCGGGAGTTTCGACAACGTTGCTTTTGTTTAAAGCGCGGTCTTGAATGTAAATCTGATATTTTATCGTGTCGTAAGGCGATATAAAATTGTTGACAAACAAAGTGTCCGTAATCTGCCCGCTGATGGCTTTTATTTTACCTTCAGGCGTTATATATGGTATACGACCGTTGAACCAAAGAGTATCTGGTTTGCCGGTTAGTGAATTAGGCGTAGTAAGGATAATTTCTTTAAATACCCCTTTCTGCTTTTCAAAGTATTTGATGAAAAGATTGAATTGATAAACACCTGTGTTTTGAGCGGCAGTGAGACCAATATCTCCGTCTCCATCAGTAAAGGATAATCCAATGACTCCAATCTGATCAACTCCTAAGGAGTCGGGATATATTTTAATAAAATCGAAATCAACATGCGGTACAATGGGATAATTATCATACTTTCTACACCCGTAAGTAAGGATGAGCAGCATGAATAATGTGATAACCAATGTCGGAATTACCCTGAGCCTCATGGATTTATGTTTAATCGTATTAACTATAGATGCCTTTATCACGCAAAAGGTTGCTTCCAAAGTTACTATATAAACAAAACTAATAAAAAAAAAGACATCAAAAATCATTATTTCTGACTATCTTTTTAAAGAAGTTGCAAGAATTGTTGTTTTTTTAAGGTGTCTCACCTCGCCGGTAGCCGTATAAACGACTCCATAAATGATATAAATTCCAGCAGATGCTTTGATGTGATTATCCGAGAAACCATCCCAGGAAAATGTGTTTTCTGAAGCCAGCAATACATTATCGACGAGCTTTTTGATTTGTTTGCCATTGATGTCATAAATGATGATTGTCAATAGGCTCCCCGGTTTCTCAGGGCTATATTTTATCAACAGGTTATCATCCCTGCCATCATTATCGGGTGTAAACTGTTCCGGTTCAAGTGTAAATGAATTCGTTGAAGGATTTTGAGATAGATGTTGCGAATTTATTTTCCCCGGTGTTGAAAAACCAGCTGTCTCCGCTGCAGAGTGCCAGTTATCTTTTGAATCAGATGCTCCATCCGGATCAATGCGTTCTATAGAGACTCCGGAAGTCAGGCGAAGCATCGGAAAATGCATTGAAGGACTGAAAGATGCTTTGTCGATCACTGTTCCTGTTGAATCAGAAAGCGTTATGATTCCTCCTTCATTTGACAATGCCTGAAAACCGTTTGTTTCTATTATTAGAGCCATTGAAAGAAGTGGATATTGTTTGGAAAGCTGATTTTTGCTACCGGTTAAAACTCTGTATTCACCGGGCAGGATAAGTCGGCCTTCCCCGCTGATTCTGATGGCTGGTTTCTGTGCTGAAGAGGTCGTGTTTTCAACTTTTAAAAAGAGTTTGTTTAGATCATAGATCTCAGATGATCTGTTGTAAATCTCAATAAATTCTTCCTTATCGGGCCCGGGATCAAACATGATTTCATTGATAATAATACTCCTGTTTTTTAAAATCAGAGGTAGCCCGAATTGAATCTGGGTTGGAGTTTTTAAAAGATTGCCGACACAATCTGTCATGCTATGATTAACTGTTAAAGTATAAATGGTCTTTTTCAATAGAGGGTTTGTCAACTCCAGAATAGCTGAATGATAAAATGGGCCGGTGCAAAATATACTTTTGAGATTAACGGGTGGAGGTCCAATCGTAAATGATGAAATGGTTGACAATTGCAGTGTGTCAAGCGTTTCGGAGAAGTTTACACACAGATGCATACTATCGGATGGAAAAACTGAAAGCATTTGTGGCGAAGAGAGATCAGGTAATGATGTTTTAACAGAATTGATTGCTCCCGGGGTACCTCCTTTGGGATCGAGGGATGACTTGTAATTAGCAGCCTCTCCACAAGGGTTCATTGGGTCAATCATCTCCAGCGACCACCCGCCTGCTTTCTTTGAAATATCATCTTGCCAGTCAGATTTGAAATCCAGGGCATGGATAATCTGTCTGTTTTGATCTTTCAAGACAAGGAGGCAGCCATCATTTGGGAGCGTAAGCGTATTTAGCGCCAATACTTTTCCATATTTTTTCATCAAAGAAGCATCTGAAGTTGCAGTAATGATCAGATACTGGTGCGAGGCAATGACCGTATCGGGCATAAGTTGTTCTTTACTTCCGGTCTGAAGGGTCCACCGGTTTAAGTTCAAAGGAAAAGTTGTTCTGTTGTAAAGCTCGAGATATTCACATCCGGGTAGTCCTTTTGAAGGAACAGGGTTGGCCATGATCTCATTGATCAAAACATCAAAGGATTGCGTAGGATGATATTGCAGACTGATCTCTTTCTGAGGCATGCTGTTGCCGTCCAAATCTATAATCCCGTTGATATTTAAAGTGAAGAGTTGATTGATGGGTAGGGGAGTATTAAAATCGAGGTGGATAATGGTTCCGGTCTGTGGGTCAGCATATACCGAAACAGGATGAGTTCCATCGCTCAGACTGAAATTCGATAACTGTAAAGATGCCGTCTTATCAATCGGTTTATTGAAATTCAATTGGATCTGGTTATTTCCGGAAACAGATGACTGCAGCAGTAGTGGAGGTGAGGAGGTGTCAAAATATGGCTGAACCTGAATATCATCAAAATAGAATCCGGTACTGTTGGATGAGGTGTATCGGCAGAATAATGCAAAGAAACCTGTTGATAGCGTTGCCGGTTCAACCCCGGAGGCTTCATTTCCATATAAATTGCCTCCTGTAGGATCAACAGCTATTTTCCAGTTTCCATTGCTGAACCTGACTATCCTGATTCTTATCGAAAATGGGTTTGCAATCAATCCTGCTGTCCCTCTGCAGACTTCACGTATTGTGGTGCCCTCTTTATAGAAAAGCGTGATGGCATCTGAAGAACGAGATTCACCCAATTGAATATAAAATGCTTTGTATGAAAGGGTAGGGATGGGATTATCGGCAATGATGTAGATCCGGGCATTGTTGTTTTCGGAAGGAGAAAAAGACAAATGCACCCAGAATTTCCATTCCATCCCTCCCGAACAGGTTAAAGGAGTTGAAAGATATGAAGTGTCAGCCCCGGAGGTTTTCAAATGAAGTTGATGGAAGGCATTGATTTCAAAGTCGTTTAATGTGCCGGACCAGCATGGATTTGAGGTAAGATCGGGATCAGTGAAATCTTCATTTAGTTGTGCGACTGCATTGAAATGCAACATGCAGAAAGCCAAAATAAGCTTCAGCCGCAAAAAATAAACTAAAATTGTAAACCTGTGGGCATACATGACCATTGTGTTATTGGCCATGTTGTAAGTTGATATTCAGGCAATACAGCCATATTCATTATTATAAATGTAATCAATAAAATCGGTAATTGCAATGATTAATTTTGGAAACTTTATATGCGAAATTACGAGACTATTTAAAATTCGTTTTTTCTTTTGCCCGTAGGGCATAAATGTCAATAGAAATACATTCCTCTCCTCTCTTTTGCCCGTAGGGCATTAACATTATAGGTTGATCCCCTACGGGGAAAAGCGGGATGATATGATTGTTTCTATTGATATTTATCCCCTACGGGGAAATATATACAGTTTCTAAGTTAGAATTAAGAAAAACCAGTTGTTAAATATTTAACACTCGCGTTAAAAAATGTAAATATCAATCAGCTTGTTTTTAACCATCATGAAAATAAGTATTTTTGCAGCATAATTNTTAATTAATTCAAAACCATGAAAATTGCGGTAGTTGGTGCCACTGGTTTGGTGGGCAGCGAAATGATCAAAGTGCTCGAAGAGCAACGATACATCCCTGTTGAGGAGATCACAGATTTTTATCCTGTAGCCTCTGCAAAATCTATAGGAAAAGAGATTAAATTTAACGGAAAGACCTGCAAGGTTATCGGCATGGAGGAGGCTATTGCGCTTCGTCCTGATGTTGCTATTTTTTCTGCAGGTGCCAGTACATCCAAGGAATGGGCTCCAAAGTTTGCTGAAGCCGGCACTTTTGTAGTTGATAACTCTTCATGCTGGCGCATGGAAAAGAATGTCCCATTGGTAGTTCCTGAAATCAATGCAGGAATCCTGACCAAAAAGGATAAGATTATTGCCAATCCAAATTGCTCAACCATTCAGTTGGTAATGGCATTGGCGCCCCTTCACAAGGCTTATAAAATAAACCGACTGGTTATTTCGACCTATCAAAGTGTCACCGGAACAGGTGTAAAGGCTGTAAAACAATTGAATGATGAGCGTCAGGGGATTGATTCCGACAAGGCGTATCCTTACACAATTGATATGAACCTTTTCCCTCATGGTGGAAGCTTTCTTGAAAACGGTTATACTACCGAAGAAGAGAAACTGGTTGAAGAGACCAGAAAGATTTTGGGAGACCAGAGTATCCGTGTTACTGCAACCGTGGTTCGTGTGCCTGTTGTAGGTGGCCACTCAGAAGCTGTAAATATTGAATTCGAGAACGAATTTGATCTTGCCGATGTTCGCCGTTTACTTGAAGAGATGCCAGGAGTGACCGTTCAGGATGATCCTTCTAAAAACCTTTATCCAATGCCATTGTTTAGTCATGGTAAAGATGACGTGTTTGTGGGACGTATCCGTCGCGACGAGTCGAATCCAAAGACACTGAATCTTTGGGTGGTTTCAGATAACCTGCGCAAAGGGGCTGCGACCAATGCGGTTCAGATTGCAGCTTATCTGAAAGAAAATAATTTAGTGTAAATTTATATTGTGAAAGTTTACAGGAATATTGCAGATTTTCCCCGCCTGAAACATCTGGCAGCAACTGTTGGTACTTTTGATGGTGTCCATCTGGGTCATCGTGAAATCATAAAACACCTGATTAAAGTTGCCAAAGATTCTGGCGGGGAGAGTGTGCTGATCACTTTTGATCCACATCCCCGTCATGTGATAGATCCCATGGGAGATGAAGTTCGTTTGCTGACGCTGACGGAAGAAAAGATATACCTGTTGAATAAAACCGGCATCGATAACCTGTTGATCATTCCTTTTGATGCTGCCTTTGCTGCCCTAACTTTCGATCGTTTTATCACAGAAATACTTGTTGACTCCCTTGGAGTCGATCATTTTGTGGTTGGCTATGATCATGCCTTTGGCAAAGGAAGAGAGGGTAATTTTGAAAGATTGAAAGAGCTGGGTGACATTAATGGCTTTATTTGCGAACAAGTATATGAGCAAAAGGCAAATATGGAGGTAGTCAGCTCAACACGGATTCGTAACTTTTTGGCTGAAGGGGATGTCGAACATGCCAATCAGTTGTTGGGACACGAGTTTTTTATATTTGGTGAGGTTGTTACCGGAAACCGTCTTGGTAATACTATTGGCTTTCCTACCATAAACTTGGGTCGCTTTGCACGCCATAAACTGATTCCTGCAATGGGTGTTTATGCTTCAAAAATAGATATTGACGGGGTAGTTTACATGGGTATGACAAATATTGGTGTCAGGCCTACGTTGGATGCTTCCGATTTAACCATAGAAACCCATATCTTCGATTTCGATCGGGAAATCTATGGAAAAAAAGTTGTGGTTACATTTACCGGCAGGATACGTGATGAGCGCAAATTTGCAGGACTCCCCGAACTCACTGCACAACTTGCTTTAGACAAGAAAAGGGCACAGGAAATCTTTTCCAAATAATTATTTCTTTTTCACTACAATGCCGAAACTCCCGATGCCATCTGTTATGGGAAATGGAAGCCTGTTGATGATTGTAACCTTTGCCTGACCTGCTGATTTAAAACGGTAATGATTTCTGATGGCAAAATCCATTTTAAGGGTATCACCAATTTTTTCCCCTATAAATCTACTCTCTTTATTGCGGACAACGAGATCGTGTTCAGTCGTTCGTTTCTCACCAGAAGGGTCATCAAGGATAAATGTCACAGATACTCTGTCGAAAGGGAAATTATCAAAATGCTTTACAAATGCAGAGATATCATATCGTGCTGCCGTATCAGCAATATTGAAAACATAAGTCAGAACCTGACCCTGATGCCACTTCCTGTCTTTGAAGAAAGTCTGTTGATCTGTAATCTTTTTTGATCCACAGGAAATTAAAAACAAAGACACCAGGAGAAATAGACCAATTCTTTTCATTTATACTGTTTTATATAACTTTGTTCATAAACATGAGCATACAAAGATAGTTGGAACCGTTCTTTGTATTAAATTTGGAAACAATTAAATTCAGTTTTTACACATTGGTTAGACAACAAAAATTTTACGTAGTTTGGAAAGGGCATCATCCGGGAATATATTCCGACTGGAAAGAATGCGAGATCCAGATTCTTGGCTTTGAGGGGGCTCAATACAAAGCGTTTCCTGATCGGGAATCTGCTATTTCGGCTTACCGTTTAGGAGCAGCCGGCTTTTATAAAAGCACAGCCAAGGTTCATGCAAAGTCAACGTCTGTAAAGGATGGTCCTTTCATGAACAGCATTAGTGTAGATGCAGCATGTAGCGGTAACCCCGGGCCGATGGAGTACAGAGGAGTTATTACTGCCACAAAGCAGGAGATCTTCAGGATAGGTCCATTCCCAATGGGCACCAATAATATAGGTGAATTTCTTGCATTGGTTCATGGTATTGCTTTGTTAAAGAAACAGGGAAGCAACATCCCGATTTATTCAGATTCAGTCAACGCCTTAGGTTGGGTTAAAAAGAAAGCAGCCAAAACCAAATTGCCACGTTCAGAGAAGACAGAACAGCTTTTTCAATTGTTAGATAGGGCTGAAGAGTGGCTGCGAAATAATACTTACACCAATCCATTATTGAAATGGGAAACCGAAGTATGGGGTGAGATCCCGGCAGACTTTGGAAGAAAATAATTAAAATGTAAATATTAAAATCTGTTGTCTTTCTTCTTGACAATTAGGCAAATATAATCCTTTCACCCCTTCGGGGTTCTTCGGGGATAGATCTATTTGCTATAATAATTTCATCCCTTCGGGATTGAAGAGAATGCCGAAGGCATGAAATTATTATAGTAAAAACGAATCGGTTAACCAGAACCCCGAAGGGGTGAAAGGATTATATTAATCTCCTTAATAAAGTCCCTTTACTCTTGGCTTGCCGGCTATAAACTCTTTGAAATAGAAGGGCTCAAAATAGGCCAGGTTCTCGAACTGCTTGTTTTTAAAGCGTTCTTCAGCCAATAATGCCATGTATGTAGCCGAGAATAGATTATCTTCCAATATCGTAATCAAAGGATTGTCCTGAAACAGTTCTGTAAACTTATCAGCCCCATCTCCAAATAAAAGAATCTGACGGTCTGGATAATTATCAAAATAGTCAGCATTTATAATCTCTGCAGATGTATCGGTAAGTCTGTTTCCGGTACTATCGAAAAATGCCGTATAGACTTCCATCCTTCGTGCATCAATCATCGGAACCAATAATGCATTTTGATTGTATTTACAGATTGGATTAGTGAGTGACTGATACATTGCAGCCCCTTCCAGTGTTTCAATTGCCAGTAAAGGCTTATCGAGTGAAAAACAAAATCCTTTTGCAGTAGAGACACCGATTCTGAGCCCTGTATAAGAACCCGGGCCTTTGCTTACAGCTATTGCATCCAATTCTTCTAATCGATAACCTCCCTCTTTCATCACCTCTTCAACAAAGAGTGTAATCAATGCAGAATGTGAATTGTGTTCGATGCTTTCGTTTAAAGCAATAACTTTTCCATCGCTGCATAAAGCAACCGAGCAAACCTGTGTTGCAGTCTCTAAACAAAGTATCAGTGCCATTGAATCCTGTATTAAATGCAAAGCCTGCCAGAGAAAAATTACCATGGCAGGCTTTGCAAAATTAATTAAAAAAGAGGGGGCTTTATTCTTTCCCTTCGTATAGTTTAGCTTTTTCAACCTTGGTTACCTTGTCGCCATCTTTCAGTTTCTTGGTAACAACAGCATAAGGAGCAGAAATGACTTCATCATTTGCGTTCAGCCCACTCAGAATCTGAATGTTGGTATTATCCTGAACACCGGTTTTTACCATTACCTTTTTAGCAATTCCCTTCACATAAATGAACACAACTTCTTGTTGAGGATCTTCTGCCTTCTTAGCATTATTATTATTTTGGTCATCCTGGTTAGGCTTGGCATCTTTCTTAACAGCAGAAGCAAGCTTAATTTTGGTGCTGTCGATTCTGGTAGTTACAGCTTGAATAGGAATAGTAAGAACGTTCTCAACACGTTTGGTCATGATATCAACATTGGCAGACATTCCGGGACGGAATGGNCTAAATGTNGGTTGATTCTTTGGTTGNAGATCAGCATATGATTCTTTCAGTATGCGGACTTTAACATCAAAATTTGTAACCTGATCAGCTGTNAGACCAACNGTATTTGCTGATGTTGCAATCTCAGTAACAATTCCTTTAAACTTACGGTTTAAATAGGAATCTACTTCTATGAGTGCTGTATCACCTAATTTTACACGAACAATATCATTTTCATTGACACTCACATTGACACGCATCAGATCCATGTTTGCAATACGCAAGATTTCAGTACCTGCTGAGAACTGTGAAGCACCTGCAACTCTTTCTCCCTTTTCAACATCCAGTTTTGATACAACACCATCGCCGGGCGAAAAGATTGTCGTCTTGGTAAAGTTTTCATTGGCTTCCTTTACACTGGCTGCAGCGCTGTTGACACCAAATTCGGAAGCATTGATGTTTTCCTGGGCAGCTGCAACTTCTGCTTTGGCTTGTTCGAAAGTAGATATGGCCTGATCGAATTCAGAAGAAGAGATGGCCTTCTGGTCAAACAGTTTCTTTGAACGATCATAAGAATTTTTGGCATTGATAAATGATGCATTAACCTGTGCAAGACGTGCCTTAGAATTTGCAAGATTTGCTTTTTGTGAGTTCAATGCACCTATAACACGGTCAAGCGTAGAACGATAGATCTCAGGATTGATTTTTGCAAGAACTTGTCCTTTTTTAATCACATCGCCTTCTTTAACATTGAGCTCTATGATTTCACCCGATACGTCAGGACTTAATTTGACTTCTGTTTCTGGTTGGATTTTTCCGTTGGCTGAAACGGTTTCAACGATGGTACGCTTAGATACCAGATCTGTCGATACTTTCACGTCCTGCGAAGGGCCTATAGAACCATTGCGTTTGAGTACGACGAGAGTTATTAATAATACAAGGACTACTGTGCCAATAATCCAATAAAGTTTCTTATTCTTTTTCATTGTGTTTGCGGTTTGTCAGGGTTAAAACAAATGCTGACCCTGATTTAAATTACAAATCAAAGGTCAGAATTTATTTAATTAAATCAACATATCATGAAGAATTATTGCTTATTTAGCGATAAAGGCTTGCCCATATAGAAATCAAGAACAGTGCTTCGGAAGAAAAATTCATATTTTGCCTGTAAAAGTTCCGACTCTGCAGTGCTCAAATCTTTCTTTGCATTGTTGTAATCAACACCACTCAGTAAACCTACATTAAATCTTTGTTCTGAATAATGGAAGGATTCACGGGTTGCATTTACTTTCTTATCAGCTGAGAAGTATTTATTTAAAGAAGCTCTGGCATCAGAATATGCTTGTTCAATCGTTTGATTGAGTTGTAGTTTTGCCTGCTGCAAGTCCAACTTTGAACTTTCAATGCTAAGTCTTGCACGTTTCACATTGTTTTGACCCGACAATTTATTGAAAATAGGAATACTCATGTAGACTCCAAATGATTTCTGAACATTGCCGCTGATCTGATTATTCCATGTATATTTTTTATAGGTATAATCATAACTGGGACTCAAAACAGGTATGTTTGTTCCTTGCGTATAACCTATGGTAACAGTTGTAGGAGTAATCTGATCAATTGTTTGAGTCATAGTAGAAAAACCAGTATTCAATTGTGCGCTGGCCGAAATGGAAGGCATCAGGTAAGCATAACTGCGTTTTAGATTCAGTTCTGCAGATTGTACACGCAGATCAGCACTCTTTATGACCGGTTGTTTGGTCAGAGCAATTTCATAGATGCTTGAAGGAGTTGCCTGCAGTGCAGATTGATTCAATACCGGAAGATTGGGTGCATCGATTTTAAATCGCTCTGTTTCAGGAAGATTGAGTAACTGGTAAAGAGTTAAATAACCCAGATCAAGGTTGCTCTGTGCAGTAACAACCAATAATTCTTCAGCAGCAACCTGTGCTAAAATATTTAATAGATCACCTTCAGCTTTTGTTCCTGCCTCCACCATCAGACGCATTCTGTTTCCCTGTTGCTTTGTGATATCAACCTGATTTTCGGCATTGACAAGTTGTTCTTTGTAGAAAAGAATTGAAAGATATTGTGTTGCAATATTCAATGAAATGTCATCCATCAACTTATCCTGATCATATTTTGATGCCTGTAGGTTGATAGCACTCTGTTTAATGGCATTCATCAGTTGAAATCCATTAAAAATGGTAATACTTCCCGACATAGACCCAGATACCTGTGCCCCATCATAAAACTGATTGGTAAACTGGTTAACGGTCTTGAAGTTTTTTGAATAACCGGTACTTCCATTCACACCGGGCAACAGATTCAATTTGGATTGTTGCAGATCTACTTCAGAGGATTTAACTGTAAGCATCTGTTTCTTTACCTGAATGTTATTGCTTAATGCATAGTCAATACATTTTTCAAGACTCCATATTTTTTCCTGAGCCTGACTGAATCCTGTGATTAACAGTGCGACTAGCAGCAATGCTGTTTTTCTCATTTGGAAATTATTTTAAAAGATAGTTATGATATTGAGTGGTTATGATGCTGGTTCATTTTAGTTCATAATCAATGATTATTACATTTTAAATCATGATTCAAAAATAGATAAAATCTAACATAATATTACAACTGAATATGCTGATTTGTAATTTTTGACGTCTGAAGCTGCAAAAGGTTACACTCAAATGAAAAAACCAAAATTAAAGATAGATAATTTGATGGAGTCTGAGTATGTTTGTAGATGATATATTGGGTGTGTTTTACGCACCAAAAATAAATATTTGAGACTATGAAATGGACCGTTAAACTAGTATTCGGATTTCTTCTTTTCCTTCCTTTTCTGGTTATGTCTCAGGCAGTAGAACAAAAAATCAACCCAAGACCTAAAATTGGATTGGTGCTGAGTGGTGGAGGAGCAAAAGGATTCGCACATATCGGGGCATTAAAAGTTCTGGAAGAAGCCGGCATCCAACCCGATTATATTGGCGGAACCAGTATGGGCAGTGTAATCGGAGGATTATATGCAATCGGATATAATTCACAGATGTTACATGAATTGATTGCTAAACTCAATTGGGATGAATTATTGACCGATAAAATTTCAAGAAGAAACTTTTCGATCGAAGAGAAATCAGAAGACGGAAGATATATATTGTCATTTCCTGTACGCCGTACCAGAATAGAACTGCCAATGGGATTGCGTTCGGGGCAAAATGTAACCAACATGCTTTCCAGATTAACCAGTACGGCTTATCAATATAAAAACTTCAGTGATTTCCCCATTCCATTCTTTTGTGTGGCGGCTGACATTGAAATTGGTCAACAGGTTATACTCAATAAAGGATACCTGCCCGATGCAATGCGGGCAAGCATGTCGATCCCAACACTTTTTACACCAATGGAATTAGAAGGCAGGCTATTGGTTGATGGAGGATTGCTTAATAATTATCCTGCCGATATCATGAAGCAACAGGGCGCTGATATCATTATCGGCGTTGATGTTCAGCGAACACTATATTCCAAAAAGGAACTGACTTCAATTCGCAAGATTGTAGATCAGATGGGGAATCTTTTAAGAAACAGAACGAACATAGAAAACAGAAAATTAACAGATTACCTGATAATGCCTGACCTATCGCATTATTCCATCACCGATTTTAGTAAGGCAGATTCAATGATAGAGATTGGGGAAAAGGCAACCAGGGAAATGCTACCCCGGCTTAAAAAACTCGCAGACTCTTTGAATAAGTTGGGACCTGCTCGTCCAAGGATTCCTACTGCCATAATACCCGATCGCATTCCAATCCGGGAAATCAGATTTGAAGGGTTAATAAAAGTTCCATGGAGAGTTGTTCAGAACAGGTTGGGGATCTACGTTGGTGATACGATCTCACAGGATAAACTAACGATGGCTATCGACAAAGCCTATGCCAGCCAGTATTTTGATATGGTTACCTATAAACTCGAACCGAAAGATGATGGCATTTGCCTTATCGTGAGGTTGGTTGAAAAAGATTATGGCTTATTGCGCATGGGCGTTCATTATGACAATGACTTCAGTGCATCTCTGATATTTAATGCCGACTTTCGGAACTTGTTGATCAATGGTACGAAACTCTCGGTGGATATTGGATTAGGGAGTAACCCGAGGTTTTCATTGTTTTATTATTTAAACAGAGGTCGCTGGCCCAATGTCGGAATCTCCTTAAAGACTAATGCTTTAGATGTTTACAGTTTTGATAATCAGGGTGACCGGACTGCAAGTTTCAGATATTCAGAAGTTTTGGCTGACCTTTATACCGAAACCATTCTCGGTAATTCTGTTTCTTTGGGTTTTGGACCCGAATTTGAATCATCAGAACTAAGTCCTGATATAACATCGTTGCGGACAGGTACTATCGAAGAATCTTTTCTGAACTTATCTGCTTTTATAAAAGTTGACACTTATGACAAGGCTTTTTACCCTTCCAAAGGGGGCTCATTATTTGCAGAGGCCAAGATTGTCAAAGGGGTAAAAGAGAATACAGTATTTAATCCCTCATTGGTATTGGCGTTCAGATATCGGAATGCTTTTAAAATCTCCCAAAAGGTTTCAATCATTCCTTCGTTAAATGTCGGAATGGCGGTTTCTGATACATTGCCTTATCAGTACAGGAGCTTTATTGGAGGAGCAAATTATGGACAGTTTCATAATCTGTTTCCTTTTGTCGGGATGAACTTCATGCAGCGTTCAGATTATTCAGCCTTGGTTGCCGGGTGTGATCTGCAGTATGAATTCCATCATAACCATTACCTGATACTGAAATACAACATTGGAAAGACTGAACGCCATCCGGAGAAATTATTGTTGCTGGCAAATTCAATTCAGGGTATCGGATTGACATATGGCTACAATAGCCCCATTGGCCCTGTCGAATTTACAGTGATGGCCTCTAATTATACCAATAAGACGTTAACCTTTATAAACCTTGGATACTGGTTTTAATGATTTTAACAGGATGTTTGAAATTGTCCGTAGGACATAAATTTCAATAGAAAAAACCGTTTATACAACTTTTCCCCGTAGGGGATCAACAATTTAATGTTAATCCCCTACGGGGAAAATATCTTTTATTTAATCTATTCTATTGACATTCATCTCCTACGGAGAAAAAACAATGAATATTTAAATATTAGCAACCAGTTTAAAACCGATTCCATGAACATTGATCAATTCAACAGTTGGGTCATCCTTCAGATATTTACGGAGTTTTGCAATGTAGACATCCATGCTTCTGGCATTGAAGTATGAATCATCACTCCAGATATGTTTCAATGCAACACTGCGGTCGAGAACATCGTTCAGGTTTTCACACAACATTTTTAAAAGATCGGCCTCTTTTGCAGTGAGTTTGTGCTCTTCTTTTTCAAACATGAGGATATGCCTGTTGTAATTAAATGTATAATTGCCAATCTTAAACATATTAGCAACAGCAGGCGGCAGGTCGTTTTGCTGAGCTCTTCTGATAATAGCAGTGATACGTACCAGCAATTCCTCCATGCTGAAAGGCTTGGTCAGATAGTCATCTCCACCAATTTCAAATCCTTTTAATTTATCTTCCTGTAGTGATTTTGCTGTCAGAAAAAGTATTGGGATCGTTTTGTCGAGTGCTCTAATTTCACGTGCCAGCGTAAATCCATCTTTGACAGGCATCATTACATCAAGGATACAGAAATCAAAGATCTCTTTCTGATAAGCATCTATTGCCTCTTGTCCATTGATAAATAATTGTGTGTCAAATCCTTTAGCCTCAAGATAAGCCCTGAGAATATTGCCAAGGTTGCGATCATCTTCGGCAAGTAGTATTTTAAGTTTTTCCTTGTCTTCCATATACCTTTGTGATTAATTGATCAAAGTTAATATAAAAATCATGTTTTTTTAATATCCGAACGGAAGGAATATTTTAAATTTAGTTCCCTTGCCCAAATCACTCTCCACGTTTATCTTTCCACCATGTTTTTCCACCATGAATTTAACGTAGCTGAGTCCCAATCCGAATCCTTTCACATCATGAATATCTCCGGTTGGCACCCTGTAGAGTTTTTCAAAAATTTTCTTCTGATGTGCCTTACTGATTCCAATGCCATTGTCAGCAATCGTAATCACAATTCCACCTTTTATGTTTTCAGTCGTCACAACAATCTGCGGTTTTCTTGGCGTATATTTATTTGCGTTATCAAGAATATTATAAATAATATTTGTCAGGTGAACTTTGTCACCCAGCAAAACACTTTCTACAGCCTTAAGATTCGAGGTCAGAGAACCATCACGGATCTCAACCTGAATGCCGATATTTCTGATAACATCAGTAATTACCTTGTGAATATCGATCCTGTCTTTGCGTGGTTTCAATTCACCTTTTTCAATGATAGCAGATTGGAGAATCTTCTCGGCCATCTGTCCAAGGCGTTTATTCTCTTCACTGACAATATTGATGTACGAACTCGAAAGCTCTTCAGATTTTTGAAACTCTTTATCCGACAACGCTTCACAGGCCAAAGATATTGTGGAGATGGGCGTTTTGAATTCATGCGTCATGTTGTTGATAAAGTCATTTTTCATCTCCGAAAGTTTCTTTTGCCTCAGAATAGTTGCAATCGTATAACTAAATGAAAAGAACAAAAGCGCGATGAGAATGATTGAAGCACTCAACATCCATGATAATTTCAACAAAACATATTTGGTTTGGTTTGGGAAAAATATCATGAGGTAATTGGTGCTTGATGAAGAGGTATTTGGATATAAATTATAGCGGTACCCTTTTGTCCTCAGATCGTTGCTGTAGAGGCCGGTCCGTTCAATGATCATTTGTTTTCGCTCAGTGTTCCAGATACCAAATTCAAAAGGAGTATTGATACTTCGGTTTCTGAATTCATTTGAAAGTATCGAATCAAGCAGTTTGATATTGAGCCTGTTTTCTATCTGATTTGGATATCTTGATTTAAACAGATCAATAAACACCTCGCTCAGGAGCGTAGATTGCTTTATAAGGGCTTCCACATTCTTGCGATTCATGGCGGGTTTAACCGGTCTGATGTTTTTTTGGGAAGCTGCCTTATTGGGTTCACTTGTTTTACTATCGTATTCTCTGTTTATCAGATCATTTGTGCTATCCGGATTGTTGACAGACTGTTTGTTATGATCTGAATTTGGATCATAAAGTATCGTTTTATCATTCCCCTGATTGGCTGAGTCAACACCTATTACGGGGTGCTGCTGAGAGTAAAAAGATTTATTCAACGAATCGATAGATGAATAAATCGAAGCACCTTTTTGAAATTTAACCAGTTGGTTGGTGAGTTCCAGCTTTTCAAGCTTGTAGACGGCTGTTGAAACGGCATCATTTACGCTTCTCTCGAAAAGCGTTTCACGCACCGAAATGGCATTTCTGATCCAGAAAAACTGGATTCCGACAAGGGTAATCAGTGTCAGAAGTACTAAAGTGATGATAAAATTTAAAAACTTTCTGTTCATTATAACAAATGTAGTAGGCCATCCGGCTTGTTTACATGGTTTAACAAATTTTAACTTAAATGCTTTAAGCTAATTTTTCATATGTTCCTTAATCACATTAAATTTGTTAACGCCATTGAAATTGTGTGGTTTGTAAATATCCNATTTTTTCCTGTCATTATTTATTCCGACTATANGACAAACTTATATTTACTGTTTTTGTTGTTTGTTAGTATCAAAGTGCGGCTTTATCGCACTTTTTTTAATTATGAACGGATAAGAGACTAATTTTGTAACCAATATTCTAAACTTTATTATACATGATTGATTTAAAAGTCGATTTCAGCAATATCCTTGGATTTGTTGATCAGAAAGAAGTTGATGCTTTACAGGCAGAATTGAACCGTAGTCACCAGAAAGTCGTTAATAAAACCGGAGAAGGTAACGATTTTCTCGGATGGGTAGATTTACCCGAAACCCTCGATGAGAAGTTGTTACAGCAAATCGAAAAAGATGCAAAACGAATCTCATCTATTGCCGACATCTTTGTCGTCATTGGTATCGGTGGTTCCTACCTCGGCGCCCGTGCCGTTAATGAAGCATTAAGTCATCAGTTTGCTCACTTGCTTAAAGACAACAAACAGCAACATCCCCATATTGTTTTTGCAGGAAACAACCTGAGCGAGGATTATCTTTCAGAACTGATCGACGTTTTAGATCAAAAAGATTATGCCATTGCAGTCGTTTCAAAATCAGGGACAACTACCGAACCGGCCATTGCCTTCCGCATCCTCCGTGCACACATTGAAAAGAAATATGGCCAGGAAAATGCCCGCACAAGAATTATTGCCATCACAGATAAAGAAAGAGGCGTTTTGAAGAAACTCTCTTTGGACGAAGGATATACATCATACGTGGTGCCTGATGATATCGGAGGCCGTTATTCTGTTCTGACCCCTGTAGGTTTGTTGCCTATCGCCGTAGCCGGTTTCGATATCCGCAAAATGATTGAAGGCGCAAAGGCAATGCGCAAAGCCTGTCTTGCCGATGCTGCTATTTCTGCCAACCCGGCTGCTGCTTATGCCGCTGCCCGCACATCGCTTTATCGCAAAGGCAAAACAACTGAGATCATGGTTGGCTATCAACCATCACTGGTCTTCTTCGTGGAATGGTGGAAACAATTATATGGAGAGAGCGAAGGAAAACAAAACCGCGGAATCTTTCCTGCCGGAGTAACCTTTACAGCCGATCTCCATTCAATGGGACAATATATTCAGGAAGGTTTGCGCATCATCTTCGAAACCGTAATCTCTGTTGAAACTCCTAAACGGACGCTTTTGGTTCCTGTGGATCCCGAAGATCTGGATGGCCTTAATTTTACAGCCGGTAAACGTCTTTCAGAAGTAAACCGCCAGGCAGAACTCGGAACGCTCCTTGCGCATGTCGATGGTGGCGTACCCAATATTATTATCAATGTTCCGGCGATCAATGAAAACATCATTGGACAACTGGTCTATTTCTTCGAATTTGCCTGTGCCCTCAGTGGTTATATGCTCGATGTCAACCCATTTGATCAACCCGGAGTAGAAGCTTACAAAAAGAACATGTTTGCACTTTTAGGTAAACCTGGTTACGAAAAACAAGCTGCCGAACTCCGTGCACGTTTAAAATAAACCAGTAATTAAAAATCTATTATCCTGTAGAGACGCAATGTTTTGCGTCTCTACGTGTTTAGGATAAATCCATTCCGGCAATATATTGTGTAGGGACAGGTCGTGACCTATCCTTTTTTCTTTAAATGGACAGGTCACGACCTGTCCCTACATCTGAACCCCAGTCCCCAATAAAATCTATTTTTAAATTTTATGTTAGAATTGAACATTTATTCGTATCTTTAGATTTATATATGAAAATAAAAGGAGGCTTCAATGAATGACCTGTTTTTAAATTATATGTCAAAGCGTTTAATTGCCGAATACGAAAAAGATCGTGTTCATGAACATAAAACGGAACCCGGTCCGGTAATTACCATTTCACGTGATACAGGGTGTGCCGCCTCTGTGATTTCCAAAAAGATTTATGACAAGATTCAAGCCACTTATTATAAGGATAAATTCAATCCGGGGCCGTGGCAGATTTTAGATAAAGAGGTTCTCCATATCGCTGCCCGTACGTTGGAAGTCAACCCGCTCGAATTGAATTATGTCTTTAAAGGCATCGAAAAGTCAGCAATCCACGAAGTACTCGTTTCATTGTCATCGAAATACTACCACAGCGATCTTAAAGTAAGGCACACAGTCATCAATGTTATACGCGGGATTGCAGAACGGGGCCATATTATCTTCATTGGTCGTGGAGCAGTTGGTGTGACACGGAATATTGAAAACAGCCTTCATGTTAGATTAGTAGCTCCACTGGAATGGCGCATCAATCAATTTGCTGCCCGTTACAACATGACACACGACAAAGCAGCTGCCTTCATCAAAGAATCCGATCCCCGACGTACTAAGCTGATCGAGTGTTTTGGAGGGAGGAATGAAAACACCCAGTATGATGTCATTTACAACACCGCAACCCTTTCCCAGGACGAAATAGCAGATCAGATCTTCGCACTGGCCAAATACAAGGGCTTCTTTAAGTGATCGTTATAACTACATAGCGACATTTAAGGTATAATTGGATGCTTACACCGCTTAATCTTAAATTCTAATTATATCTAATTAATCGTCTTAATTCTAATTTTTTCTTCGAATTATTAACGCTAGTGTATCGTTTAATCCAATTGGCATGTTTATCATATTTGTATGAATACTCAACCACCTTATTCCCGGTAAATTTATTATTACTCAAAGCAAGTCTAGTATTACTTTTCAACGCAACAACTAGAGTTACATCGCTTTTTGAAATATCACCATTATCATAATACCAATAACAAGTCTTGTTACTGCTTCCATCTTTTTCATTCATATTTATTTCATCCGCTAATCCTAAATCATTATATTTTAATGTGAAATATTCAATTATAGTCTGACCGTTTTCAGCCGATGGAGGATATACTTTAATGTATTTTAGCGGCAGATTTGAATTATTATAAACGATGCTATCCCTCAACCACATAATTTTATTATCGTGGAATTTCAAGATCTCAGTTTTAATGTTTCCATGATCGTCAAAAGTATATTCAGTTTTAAATATTTCTGAAGAATCTTTTTGATTTACAATGCTAATGAATTTCTCTGAAATCTTATTTCCTTTTGAATCATATTCATAATGATATTCAGCTCTAAGTTTTCCTCTCTCATAATTCTGCTGATTCTTAATCTTACCAGAATCAAAAAAAGTGTATAAATAATGCCAATTTGAATTATAATGAAGAAACCCTTTTTTAAATTTCAATTCTACTTTTATAGGATTCCCTTTTAGTTTATTCATCTCATCAGCATAATCTTGAGAAAATGCCAAGGGAGTTATCAAAGAGGCTACAATGAAAAAAATAAATCGTCGCATATTTTTTTTAATCAGAATAAATATTTTAAAGGTAAGCCACTATTTCTTAGTTTTGATCCCATTATTCTTGAAGTCAAAACTATTTTGAGTTTACCCATTTTGTAAAATCCTTATCAAGTTCATCATCATCAGTAAACAAACTTTTTTCGATCTCTTTTTTGGAAGCAATAATTTCTTCCAGTTGACAATTAGTCAATTTAAGAACCCTTGATTCAGCTTTCGAATCCAGTATTGTTTTGATTGCCTGAAGAAAAGAAATGTCATTGATTTCAGATATTCTCTGAATCAATAATGTTTTCAATTCGATTGCAGTCATGATTTAAGTCTTTATCTACCAAAGATAGTTCATTTTAAAATGAAAAGATCGCTGACTCCATTTGTTTTAAAGAAAACTCTTTACATTTATCAGATCAAATTTCACATTTACAAATGATTTTTATGATGTTAAAAAGAATCATCTTTATAATATTTCTTGGCATAAGTCAACTAGCGTATTGTCAGTCATATCTAACTTCAAAAACAGGCACATGGGGTGATCAGGGAAATGGAACTTACATTAACCCTGTGTTGAATGCAGATTATTCTGACCCGGATGTGATCAGGGTCGGGAGCGATTTCTACATGGTATGTTCTGAATTTCACTTCATGGGCATGCCGGTTTTGCATTCAAAGGATCTGATAAACTGGACCATTATTGGTCGCGTTTATTCTTCGTTCAAGTTTGATCCGAAATACGATACCAACGAAAAATATGGCCAGGGAACCTGGGCTCCGGCGATCAGGTTTCACAACAACAAGTTTTGGATTTATGTTTGCACTCCCCAGGAAGGTTTATTTATGACCACTTCAGAAAAACCCGAAGGTCCTTGGGAGCCACTTACACAAGTTGTTAAAACTCCGGGTTGGGAAGATCCCTGCCCTTTTTGGGATGAAGACGGGAAAGCCTACCTCGGCCACAGCAGGACAGGCGCCGGACCAATCATCATTCATAAAATGAGTGCCGATGGAAAATCCCTGTTGGATGATGGCGTCACCGTTTATACAGGGCCTACTGCCGAGGGAACAAAAATCTTCAAAATGAACGGATTTTATTATATCAGCATCCCCGAAGGCGGTGTTTCAACAGGTTGGCAAACCATTTTACGATCGAAAAATCTCTACGGTCCATATGAAAAGAAGGTGGTTTTGGAAAAAGGTACCACAGCAATAAATGGTCCGCATCAGGGCGCTCTGGTCGATCTAGCCAACGGAGAATGGTGGTTCATGCATTTTCAACAAACGCCAATTCTCGGACGGGTTTGTCATTTACAACCCGTCATATGGAAAGACAACTGGCCGCTAATCGGTGTAGATATTGATCAAAACGGAATTGGCGAACCCGTTTATGTCTGGAAAAAACCAAATGTTGGCGCAGTATACCCTATTTCTGCTCCCCAGAGTTCCGATGAATTTAACACGCAAACGCTTGGATTGCAATGGGCCTGGAACCACAACCCCATCGATGATGCATGGTCTTTAAGTCAGCAACCCGGATTTCTTACCCTTCGGGCATTGCCTGCAGCCAACTTTATGCTGGCAAAAAACACCCTGACCCAAAAAACAATGGGCAACCAGGGCGAAGCAATAACCTTGCTGGATGGATCAAAAATGGAAAACGGACAAAAAGCCGGTCTTTGTATCATTAGCAAAACCTATGGAATTTTGGGAATCAGTAAAAGCGATGACAAATTATTCATATATACCAATATCAATGGGGTTGAAACAAAACAACCCATCAATTCTTCGAAAGTCTTCCTGAAAATTAAATTGTCGGACTCACCCGAACAAAACAGATTTTATTACAGCATTGGCAAACAATCGTTTCAGCCTCTGGGCGAATCATTTTTAATCAAACCCGGTTACTGGAAAGGACCCAAAATCGGACTCTTTAGTTTTAATGATGCCGGCGGTAGTGGCGTTGCAGCATTTGACTACTTCCATTATGACTATGACGGACCGAAATAATCCGGCCCTGAAAATAAAAAGTGTCAGCCTTCCTAATCTCAAAATTTCGAAATTTTTATCTCTTCCTGATTTTAATAATCCGGGACCATTTTTTGACCATTCAAGGAACACTTAGGGATCACTGGTAAACCACTGGTAAACCATTGGTAAATGACCCCTAACTGTCTCGCACGTGTCTCGCTGGTATTTCGCAGGTGTCTCGCACGTGTCTCGCACATATTAGAGCGAGACACGTGCGAGACATGTGCGAGACATGTGCGAGACACGTGCGAGACGCCTACACTTCATTTACTCCTTAACTACCCCTGGTTTACAAGTGATCCCTAAGTGTTCCCAGAATGAACTTTTGATGGTCGATTTTTGATCCGGGTTGTTTATTGAAAAAAAATTGGGGTCAGAAAAAATTTATTTTAAAAAATTTAGAGGTTGTATTAAATTGTCTGTAGGACATGAATATCAATAGATTAATCGCAATTTATTATGATTTCCCCGTAGGGAATTAACCCATAATGTCAATGCCCTACGGGCAAAAAGGGTGAAAGGAATTTATTTCTATTGATATAAATGCCCTACGGGCAAAAGAAAAAACGAATTTTAAAAGATCCCTTAAATTCTGATGGGTAGAAGTATTAAATCTTCCGAATTAAAGGTTTACAATTATTGGATAGATGGATTTCTTCTGAGCAGGTTATCGGCGGACTGGAGGATTTTCATCCTAAGGTCGGGGGGATAGTTGGGATGGTTTTTCAAAAAAGTCCTTACGGTTTTTGCAGCGGCGGGGGAGGAATGGTTGGAAAGCAAAGCATTTAACCAGTCAACGGGAAAGAAAATATCACCCGTGGAACGGATCTCTTCCAGGAGATTCAGTCCGGGCAGGATATATTTTTCAGAAACCGACTCCCTGAGTGGATGGTTGAGATAACTCAATGCTTCGGAGGCCCACGGCTCATGCTCTCTCATTTTAGGATCTGAAAGCTGCTTGAAAAACTGATCGCGTACCTTTTTATTACTTGACAACGAGGGTATTAAATATACAAAACGTTCCCTTGAATCTTTGTCTTTGACGCGAGCAACCTGATTTGCAAGCACATTTCCGGCATCCGGATGATTGAGTAGCGCCAACTCGCAGGCAATCATTCTGTAATCGGTTTCAGGAAGTTTCATTCCGGGGATGGGCTTTTTCCCCATCCAGATGGCATAAAGCGTATCCATTTCTTTCGCGTTTTCCATGGTCGTATAGACGAATGCCTTTAAAAAAGTTGCTTTCAGACTCTTCTTTTCGGATGTGTTTAATTTTGTCTGCAAAAGATTAGACAAAAACTCTGAAACAGTGCTCTTTTGTGATTGATCCAGAAATTTCCAAAAGGTCATCTGGATATCGGCGACAATGAAATTGATTAACTGTTCTTCATTTTCTTCTTTTAGCGAAGAACAAAGCGTATTGAAATAATCGATTGGCGTTATTTTATTGTCGATCATCATCTCATGCAATGAAAGCCACGCAGCACCCCGTATAAGTGGATCAGCAATAGTTTGAATGTTTTTAAGCAGGTAGGATGCGCTTTTAGGGTCAAGTTCAAAATAGCCATAACCCCGTTCTGTGCTGTTGGGTAAGATGTACAAAGGCTCGAAAGGCACAGGTGGAACAACAGAAACTGGTTTATCCATAAAGATCTCACTTGAAGTCTGACCCGATTTTCCAAATGTCGAAATCGTCAGGTATTGCGGCCAGATCCGGTTCTTTCCCGATGGATCTTTTTGTTGAACAGCAATGCTTAAACCGTGATCTGCCGTTTGGGTGGTTGAAACCACATAATGTGGCATCCCCGGCTCTTTAACCCAGACGTCGCTCCATGCTTTTAAATCCTTCGTTGAAAAGTTTCCAAGAATAGAAATCAGATCATCCCATGTCGCATTTCCAAAACGGTAAGTCTGTAAATATTTCTGTAAACCCGCCCGCAATTGATCTTCCCCCATGAGTTGTTCGAGCTGATCCATTACGATCGGCGCTTTGTGATATATGATATTTCCATAGAGCGAACCGGCCTCGTCGAGATTATTCAATGTTTGTTGGATCGGGTTGGCGCCTTGTGTACGATCAATTGCATAAGCACGCGGTTGATGTGCCAACAGAAAACTCAGTTGATGGTTCAGCTCCGGATACATGGGATTGACGATTTTGTCGGCAATAAAGTTTGCAAAGACCTCTTTTAGCCAGACATCATCAAACCATTTCATGGTGACCAAATCGCCAAACCAGAGATGGGCCGTTTCGTGGGCAATCAGGTTGGCGCGGTTTAGTTCGTCCTCCTGCGTTGCCGATTCGCTAAGAATCAGTCGTTGCGCGTTGTATAAAATAGCGCCGGGATGTTCCATGCCTCCATACTGAAAAGAGGGGATGGCGATAAAATCGTATTTTCCAAAGGGCTGTTTGATGCCGGTATATTTTTCCATCCAATCTACAGACATAAAGACCTGTTTGAAGATCGAATCGACATTCCGTTTCATTTTCAGGGAATCAGCTTCGCGATAAAAAAACCTATAGCTGATATCATTGTGCTTCTTTTCCAGGGTTTTGAACTTGCCTGCGACAAATGAAAATAGGTAAGTGCTAATGGGTTGGGTGGTTTCGAAATTAACGAGCTGTCTGTGATCTCTGATTTGAAATTTGGTTTGTTTGCCATTGGCGGTGGCAACCCAGCCTTCGGGGATGTCAAGATCTAAGGTAAAGCGGGCCTTCAGATCTGGCTGATCAAAACAGGGAAACGCGGTTGAGGCTCTTGCCGGGACAAAAAGGGTATACAAAAATTCTTGATTTCGATTGAGGGACTGTTCGCCAACTTTAAAATCTAAAATGAAGAGATTGTGTCCTTTTTTCAGAAATGAGGACGGGATTATCAGGTGTCCGTTTTTGTGTTCCCATTTCACCGGATTACCGTTTTCAAATGTTACTTCACGGACAGAACCGGCCGGGACATTAAAATCAAGGATGAGAGGGTTGGCGTTGGTTTTAAGCTCCAAATTCAACCACATATGACCATAAATGCTTTCAGTTAATTTTTCCGGAATATGGATTGAAAGCTGATAATTGATATCGGATATAGTTGTGGCTCTTTCCAAAGCCAGTTGTTTTGAAATCCCTTTTGCGGGAATCTGTTGTTGTGCCTGGAGAGGATAAAAAGGAAATAATATCATCAAAAAACAAAAAGAAAGTTTCAGAAAGTGTTTCGTTAAGTTCATGATGCGTAGTGTTTTTATATGAGGCTGTTTAAATTTCGTTTTTTCTTTTGCCCGTAGGGCATACATATCAATAGAAATAATTTCATTCCCCCTTTTTTGCCCGTAGGGCATTAACATTTAAAGTTGATCCCCTTCGGGGAAAATATTTATATAACCTTTTGTGCTATTGATATTTATGCCCTACGGGCAATTTTGAACTGTTTATAGCGTTTTCAAAACCTGATGGATAATTATAGCAAAATGAGCGTATTCGAGTTGATGGATTTTGGCAGCCAATGAATCGGGGGTGTCGTTGGTTTGTACTTCGCAGTGAGCCTGGAAGATGACCTGTCCCTGATCGTAATGTTCGTTGACATAGTGGATCGAAATGCCGCTCTCTTTTTCTCCGGCTTCGATGACAGCAGCATGGACTTTGTCGCCGTACATTCCTTTGCCGCCATATTTTGGAAGGAGCGCAGGATGTATATTAATGATCCGGTCGGGGAAAGCCTTGATGAGTGAAGGGGGGAGGAGCCATAAAAATCCGGCAAGCACAACCAGGTCGATTTGCTCATCAATCAATAATCGGGTAATAACCTCTGTTTGGTAAAAATCTTCACGGTTAAAGACACGAACCGGAATATTTAATGCCTTAGCCCGTTCGATTACAAATGCATCTTTACGGTTTGTCAAAATCAGCACAACGGACGCCTCGCTGCTTTCGGAAAAATATTCCGCAATTGCCTGTGCGTTTGAACCATTGCCCGAAGCAAAAATTGCCAGTCGTTTCATCATTTGAGCTATAATTTCTTTTTGCAAAATAACGCAATAAACCGATCTGAGAAGGCATCGACAGTTTTTTTAATTTAAACCATTAACTGTCACAAGAAAATAAAAAAAGGAGAAAAAAGGCATAAATACATATCATCAGGAAATACCACCGTTATTGGGTTTAGGGTATAAAAGGCGGGAAAACAAAGCTATACAATAACGAACATTATTTTTTTTTCTGTAAATTTTGGTTTTAACTGATAAAATTCCTTTCTTTGCACCCAAGAATTAAAAAAGGAGAAAAATGTCTGACATTGCAACAAGAGTAAAGAACATCATCGTTGACAAACTTGGCGTTGATGAAAACGAAGTTACACCCGAAGCTAGTTTTACTAACGATTTGGGAGCTGATTCGCTTGATACAGTTGAACTCATCATGGAATTCGAAAAAGAATTCAACATTGCCATTCCGGATGATCAAGCTGAGAAAATCGGCACTGTAGGTGATGCCGTCACTTACATTGAGAACAATAGCAAGTAAGAAATTAAATTGCGATTAAATGAAGGTAAGACGAGTAGTTGTTACCGGTTTAGGCGCGCTGACTCCATTGGGAAATAATGTTCCGGACTATTGGAACGGTTTGATCAATGGGGTCAGCGGAGCTAACACCATTACTAAATTCGATGCATCAAAATTCAAGACACAGTTTGCCTGTGAGCTTAAAGGCTTTGATCCATTAAAATATTTTGACCGTAAGGAAGCAAGGAAATATGATCCATATGCACAATATGGTCTCGCTGCTGCCGATGAGGCGATTACCGATTCGGGTATAAACCTGGAAACAGTCAACAAGGATAGGGTTGGAGTTATTTTCAGCTCGGGTATAGGCGGGATACTTACATTTTTCGAGGAAGTCTCAACGTTTGTCAAGGGTGATGGTTCACCAAGATTCAGTCCGTTTTTTATTCCTAAGATGATCTCTGATATTGCAGCTGGTCATATTTCGATAAAGTACGGATTCAGAGGACCAAACTTTTGTACAGTTTCGGCATGTGCTTCTTCGTCTAATGCTATGGTAGATGCGCTGAATTATATCCGTTGGAATAAAGCCGATATGTTCGTGGTTGGAGGTTCCGAAGCAGCAATTAATGAGCCGGGTGTCGGTGGATTTAATGCACTTCATGCACTTTCACAACGCAATGACGATCCGACAACAGGTTCGCGTCCTTTCGATAAAGACCGTGATGGTTTTGTAATTGGTGAAGGCTCAGGTGTTCTTATT
>JGI24140J50213_10000116_pt1 | contig 34589 bp, 39 predicted proteins | sample BarGraIncu00222A_FD_50213 | JGI IMG/M metagenome (IMG submission 50213)
GTCAAGACTTTACGCGTTTCTCACGTCTAGCGTCGGGCGATTGTCACTGAGTTCGGGCCAATGGGGTTGGTCGCTGCGTGCCAAGACCAGCCATCTTCGCCTCGCACCCGGGTCCATTGGCGGTCGCCCACGGTGACGGCAGTGATGCCATTGGCTTCGGCGTGGGTCACCGCCCAGGAGCCGGCGGCCCAAGCATGCTGGGAGTCGCTGGCGCTCACCTGGACACTGCGGCCCTGCACGGAGGCGGGCACGCCCAGCTCGGCGGTGAGGTTTGCGGCGATGGTGGCCGCCGGGGTGCTGGTCGTTGCGGCGTCCAGCCGGCAGCCAATGCCTCCCGGAGAGTGGCCGGCCAGAGTCGAGGCGAGGATGCGCCCCTCCTGCTCGTGGTCGGCGTAGGCCTGCGGGAACGCGCTGTGCTGGACCCGCTGGGCCACCTGGGTGATAGCCATGGACTGGTAGCCGCTGATCTTGGTCAGGGCGTCGTAGAACGCGTTGGTGGCATGGACCGGGTCAAGGATCTGCGCGGCGGTGCCCCAGCCCTGGCTGGGGCGCTGCTGGAATAACCCGAGCGAGTCGAGGTCGCCGAACCTGAGGTTGCGCAGCTTGGACTCGACGATGGCCGTCGCGTTGGCGATCGTGGCCGCGCGTGCCGGCAGGCCTCGCTTGAGGGCCAAGGCGGTGATCGTGGCCGCGTTGGCGCTCTGTTCGGGGGTGAAGGTGACGCTACGACCTAGCGCGGTGGCACGACATGACGGCTCGCCAAAGTTCGCCTTGAACGAGGTATAGGCGTAGAAGCCGGCGGCGCCGACCATCACGATGATGACCGGCAGGACGATCCGGCCAACCCACCGCTTTCGACGCCGGACGTTGCGGCCCGACCCGCCTCGGACCCGACGCTCAGTGGTTGGCATGCAGGTCTGAATTCAGGGAGATGCCCGCACCGCTTCGTGAACGGGCCTCGACGGTGCCGGTGACGGAGTTGCGGATGAAGAGCATCCCCGAGCGGCCGGAGAGCTCTCTGGCCTTGATGACCCGCCCGTCCTGTAGCGTCACCTTGGTGCCGGCTGTGACATAGAGCCCGGCCTCCACGATGCAGTCGTCACCGAGCGATATCCCGATCCCCGACTCGGCGCCGAGCAGGCATCGTTGGCCGATGCTGATGCGCTCTGTGCCACCTCCGGAGAGCGTTCCCATGATCGAGGCGCCGCCGCCGATGTCGGAGCCGTCGCCCACCACGACGCCCGCGACGATGCGGCCCTCGACCATGGAGGTCCCGAGCGTGCCGGCGTTGAAGTTGACGAAGCCCTCATGCATCACNGTTGTGCCCTCGNCCAGGTAGGCGCCGAGTCGTACCCGGTCGGCGTCGGCGATGCGGACCCCGCTGGGTACCACGTAGTCGGTCATCCGAGGAAACTTGTCGACGCTGAAGACCTGGACGGGTCCGGAGTCTCGCAGGCGTAGGCGGGTGTGCTCGAAGTCCTCGACGGGACAGGGGCCCACATTGGTCCAGACGACGTTGTTCAGCACGCCGAATATGCCGTCAAGGTTGACGGTGTTGGGCCGCACCAGACGGTGCGAGAGCAGGTGCAGACGAAGGTAGGCGTCTGAGGGGCCGGCGGGCGCCACATCAAGGTCGATGGCGACGTAGACCACCTGGGCACGGACACCCCGGCGAGGGTCCTCCTTGGCGGCCGCTGCAAGCTCCGCCGCAGGACCGTACGGGTCCTCGGTGTCAGCAGGTCCTAGTGCCGGTGAGGGGTACCACGTATCGAGGACTTTCCCGTCTGTGGTCACCGTTGCCAGACCGTATCCCCAGGCGCTGCGCTCGCTCGTCATGGGCTCAAGGGTAGGCGAGGCGTCCACGGTCGGTGACGTCCGCCGGATACCCTGTTTGACATGGCCTCCAACAAGTCATCGCCTCCCGGCCTGGATCTGGGAACCGATGTCGTCACCTTGACCGCAGCTTTGTGCGACATCGAGTCGGTCAGCGGCAGCGAAGGCCGGATCGCCGATGCCATCGAGACCGCCCTGTGCCGGTTGCCCCACCTACGGGTGAGCCGTGACGGGCATGCCGTCATCGCCCGCACCAACCTCGCTCGCAGTGAGCGGGTGGTGCTGGCCGGTCATATCGACACGGTCCCACTCGCTGATCCGCCGAACCTTCCCGCGCACCTGGACGGCAGGAACCTGGTGGGTCGCGGCACGTGTGACATGAAGGGCGGGGTCGCCGTTCAGCTGCGCCTGGCAGCCTTGCTGTCCGAGCCGAACCGCGACCTCACNTACGTGTTCTACGACTGTGAAGAGGTCGCCAGTGAGCGCAACGGGCTGGCCCGGGTGGGGCGCAACCACCCGCAGCTGTTGGCGGGCGACTTCGCCGTGCTGCTCGAGCCGACCGACGGCGTCATCGAGGGCGGCTGCAAAGGCACCCTGCGGGTGGAGGTCACAGCCAAGGGCAGGGCTGCGCACTCGGCGCGGCCATGGAACGGACACAACGCGATCCACGAGGCGATGACCATCTTGGGGCGTCTGGTGGCATATGACCCCGAGACCATCGACGTCGACGGTCTCGACTACCGCGAGGCCCTGAGTGCTGTCGGCATCCGGGGCGGGACTGCTGGCAACGTCATCCCCGACCAGTGCGTGGTCACCGTCAACTACCGGTTCGCCCCGAACAAGTCGGGCGAACAGGCCCTGGACCATGTGCGTGAGCTCTTCGAGGGGTATGGCGTCACCGTCACCGACACCGCTGAAGGCGCCCGGCCCGGGCTGGACCTGCCGGCGGCTAAGGCTTTTGTCCAGGCACTGGCCGTGCCCGTGTGTGCTAAAGAGGGCTGGACCGATGTGGCGCGGTTCTCGCAGCTGTCGATCCCGGCGGTCAACTACGGTCCCGGCGACCCGAACTGGGCCCACCACGATCGGGAGCACTGCCCCGTCGACCAGCTTCGCGGCGCAGAGGCGGCATTGTTGCGCTGGCTCGCTCCGGCGTCGGCATAGGTAGGTTGGGCCTGTGACCGAGAAGAACTATGACTACCTCACCGGCCCCGTGACGCTGCGTCGCAGCCAGGTGCCACCGACAACGACCGATCAGCGGCTGCTGGATAATGCGGGGCCGGCTGACTGGTTGCACGCGGACCCGTGGCGGGTGCTGCGGATCCAAAGTGAGTTCGTGGAAGGATTCGGCGCACTCGCCGAGGTCGGGCCAGCCGTCAGCGTCTTCGGCTCGGCCCGCACCAAGCCACTTGACCCGAACTACGCCCTCGGGGTGGCCGTCGGGCGGGCATTAGTGCAGGCAGGGTATGCCGTGATCACCGGCGGCGGCCCGGGAGCCATGGAGGCGGCCAACAAGGGTGCCCTCGAGGCCGGCGGCACCTCGATCGGGCTCGGCATCGAGCTGCCGTTCGAACAGGGCCTGAACCGCTACGTCGACCTCGGGGTCAACTTTCGGTACTTCTTCGCACGCAAGACCATGTTCGTGAAGTACGCGCAGGGTTTCATCGTCCTGCCCGGAGGATTCGGAACCCTGGACGAGCTCTTCGAGGCCGTGACCCTGGTGCAGACCCGAAAGGTCACCTCCTTCCCGCTGGTCCTCATGGGGACGGCCTACTGGGGTGGTCTGCTGACGTGGCTGCGGGAGAGCGCCGCGGCCGGCGGAACCATCACCCTGGCCGACATCGGCCTCCTGCACGTGACCGACGATGTTGACGAAGCCGTGAGCATCATCGTCGGCGGGGACAACGACATGGCTGCCAAGCGTCCCGAATAAGTGCGCTGACCGACGCGTCGGACGGCTGTGACAGAAGACCAGCATGGGCCAGGTGAGCGGCTCGCCGGTCAACGTGTGCACAAACGCAGCGATCAAACCCTGCGCGGATGCGGTCACTGCAGCACCGAAGGCGTCAGCGGAGATCAGCAGTCGCGCCGGTCGGCGGTGGAACGGCATGCCAGTCGACGCTGAATGCNGGGAGCCGAAACTCCTCGTTTCTTGAACCGAGCGGCAGGCGACCGCCCAGGGCTTGCGAAAAAGCCCACGGCGAGAAGACCGCTCGCCGAGCTGGACGCGTGCAGTCCTAGTGAACGTGCGAATTGCGACCCTAACGCCGTGGCCTGCCCATTCCTGCCAGAGATCCTCGATCTCTGGCAGGTCGGCCGGGACAGGTTCAGCTGCTGTCCACCAATCGAGAGCCGACACGCGCTGATCCCGGCGACCCGCTGGTGTGAGTGGGTGGGACCGCAGGCAGTGGGTGCCGGGAGCGCGGCCCCCACTGCCTTGGTCGATCAGGCGTGCAGCATCCGTGACCGCCGCGATATCCGTGCGTGCCTGAGTGAGCCGATCAGGCTCACGACGGTAACGGTCAGCAGACCCACTGGCTGCTCCCAGGACGTCGTTCCAGACCGGCGTGCCGGGGGCGGGGTGTGCTGGCGGGGGTGAGCTGACGTCTCCGCCGCCAGCGGGTCGGGCCGCAGTTGGGCGAAGGCGGCGGTTACTGAGACGACCCACCAGGTGGCGAGGCCGATGAGAGTGGTGATAGGGGGTTGGCAAGACGCGGCTGGTGCGTGAAGTGACTGATCAGTACCGGACCGGTGGCCGTGTGGTGTTGTGGGGCACCTGTGTGCCCTCCGGTGCGTTTCTTAGTGTGCGCGGGCCGGCCGACCTGGCCGAACGGGCTCGCGACCGCCGTGACCCGGAGGCGGAGAAGCAGGCGACCCACGTCCTGGACGAACTGTTGGCCATTGTCGAGGCGACCCCACTCGCCCGTCCCGGGCTGTCGGTCGAGGACGACCCGCTCTGGACTGCCTACCGGGCCGTGGTTGCTGCCGAAACCGGCCGCTGCCGCGATTCCGCCGGACAAGCCCTGGCCTGGGAGAGCGCTGTATCCAGCTGTTCCGCGATCGGATACCGGTGGTATGAGGCGATGGCGCGTTGGCGCTGGGCGCAGGCGCTGCTGGGCGAAGGCGCCACCAAGAGCGAGGTGGCCAGGCAGCTGCGGCAGGCCCACTCGGCCGCGCTCGATATGGGTGCCGAACCCCTCGCCAAAGAGACCGAGTCCCTGGCGNGTGCTGCCCGGATCAACCTCGCCGACCCAAGNGGGCAACCGTGGCCGCCCGAAGGGCAGTCAGCCCTGGCAATGTTGACTCCCCGGGAGAGGCAGGTGCTTGGTCATCTGGTCGCCGGGCGGACTAATGCGGCGATCGCGCGCGACCTGTTCATCAGCGACAAGACCGTGAGCGTCCACGTGACGAACGTGCTCCGTAAGACCGGTACCGCAAGCCGGATCGAGGCCGCCAACCTGGCGCTCAGACTCGGCCAGACGTGAGCACGGGTACCGGCAGTAGCGTCAGGCTGGACGTTTCATCGCCCAGCCGGAGGTCGTGATGGCAAGCATCGAGCCTGAGCCGATCGGCTACTGGGACGAGGACAATTTGGGTCGTGCCTTCGGCCAGGCACCCGGCCACCCTGGTGCCCGTTGTCCAGGGGGCACGACGTGATGTCGCGAACGACCTGGTCCCGGTCCTGGGTCTGCTCGACGCCTCGTCAGCCAGATGGCGCAGTTGCTCGAGGTCGTCAAGGGTCGTCAACGCGATGCGCGGGGACGGCCTCGTTTGGGTATCGGTGCGGCATGGGTCGGCATTCGTCCCGCGTCGGCCAGCGCCCGTCGTAGCAGCATCTCCACCTGGGCGTTGACGCTGCGGAACTCGTCGTTGGCCCAACCGATGAGCGCGTCGTGGACGGCCGGATCGAGGCGAAGAAGGACCTGTCGGCGCTCGCTCATGTGTACAGCGAACCGGCGTTCACGACCGGCGACGGCGGCTGATCGCCGCACAAGACGACCATCAGGTTGCTGACCATGGCGGCCTTTCGCTCCTCGTCCAGGGTGACGACGCCGTTCTCCGTCAGCCGGTTGAGCGCCATCTCGACCATCCCGACCGCGCCCTCGACGATCCGCGAACGGGCTGCGACGACGGCGCTGGCCTGCTGGCGACGCAGCATCGCTTGGGCGATCTCGGGGGCATAGGCGAGATGGGAGATCCGGACCTCCACAATCTCGACCCCGGCGATGGAGACCCGCGTGGCAACCTCCAGGGCCAGCTGGGCAGCGACGACGTCGGTGGAACCGCGCAGCGACGTGCCCGCTTCGGTGGTGTCGTCGTAGGGGTGGGTGGTAGCGACGTGGCGCAGCGCCGACTCGGCCTGCACGGTGACGAAGTCGAGGTAGTTCTGAACCGCGTAGGTCGACTTCGCCGTGTCGGCGATCTGCCAGACGACAATNGCGGCGATCTCCACAGGGCTGCCGTCGGCGTCGTTGACCTTCAGGTGGCCGGTCTCGAAGTTGCGAACCCGGACGCTGACCCCGCGGCGCCGGGTCAGCGGCAGAACCCACCAGAACCCGGGGCGCTGGACGGTACCGATGTAGCTGCCGAAGAACTGGAGCACCGAGGTCTGCCCGGGTGTCACGATGACCATTGAGGTGATGACCAGGACGAAGATCAGGGCGGGCACCCACAGCCACCCGGTGTGGTGTTGGTTCCCGACCACGATCCACCACGCAGCCCCGGCGAGCACCAGCACCCCGAGCCAGCCGGTGACCGCCAGGGCGGGGCGCTGCGTGATGTCAACCCGGGCTCCCTGGGGCCCGACCGGTTCGGCGTCGATCGGTGACGTGACGGTGCTCATGGTGCGCTCCCTCGCCTAAAAAGTGATGATTAATAGATATCACTTTTTGACCAGCTGCGCTAGGTCTCGTTCTTGGACGAAGGGCCAGGTTGCGGACGGATGCGGCAATGACGGCCACTCAAGCGGCGGCGAGGCTCCCGAATGGGTCGTNCGCGCCACCGAGCACGTCATCTGGTCCCACAGGCTGGCGGCCCATCTTCGAGCCTTGGCCATCAGCCGGGCTCNTCCTGTGCTGTGCGCTGGGGACGTCGTCCGCCCGCCGCCCATGGGGCTCTGNGNCTTCTGGTGGCGAAGGCAGCCGACGGGATCCAGAGGCGGCCTTCCGTCGCCCGACCGTTGGAAGGTTGCCACCGCAGGAATCGGTTTCAGGACGATGCCCAAGACTGCGAAGGCACAATGAGCAGGTGTCACCGTTCCCGATGGGCTTCCNGCAGATCCAGAGGCCCCCGCCGGCGTCTGGTGCGCCGATGACATCGTCCGGCTCTCTGCCAGGGTGAGGAGATGACCATGGCCGGTCCGACTGCACGAGTGAGCACTGAGGATCTGATGTCCCTTGCGTCAGAGCGCGGGTCCACGCCGATGCAGGTCGGGGCCGTCGTGATGCTGGATGCGCGCGAGAGTCTTGTTCCCGGGCTCGTGATGGACGCGATTGCCGATCGGATCACTGCCGTCCCACGCCTGCGTCAACGTCTCGTGCAGGTTCCTTGGGGGTGCGGGCGTCCGATCTGGGTCGATGATCGCCACTTCAGTGTCATCAACCACTTCTCGACAGTCCGGTGTCCGGCCCCTGGCGGCGAGAGTGCCGTCCTGGGGGTTGCTGCCGAGATGCTCGTCACGCCGCTGCCGCGCGATCGTCCTCTATGGACAGCCAGACTAGTGACGGACACCGGTCAGCGCGGCGCGGCGCTGATCATCATCTTCCACCATGTCCTCGCCGACGGAATTGGCGGCTTGGCCATCTTGGCCAGCCTGATCGACGACGCAGCCAAACCCCCTGACTCCCGGTTTCCCGTTCCGATGCCCTCGCTGGCACAGCTTGCAGTCGAGGCGACGATGGGTCGCCTCCGGTCAGCCACAGAGTTACCATCGGCTCTGCATCGCCTCCGCGGCGCTTCCTCCCAGCTGCGAGTAGTGTTCAGCGCGCCCTTGGCCCGCTCTTCTCTGAACAAACCCACGGGACCGCGCAGATGCTTTGACACGGTGCGGGTCGACCTGAGTCAGATCCGCAGCGCAGCTCACGCTCATCGGGCGACGGTGAACGACGTCGTCCTGTCGGGCATTGCGGGAGCTCTCCATCGCCTCCTCGCACTACGCGGCGAGAGGGTCGACCATTTCGTCATCTCGGTTCCGTTCTCCGCTCGTCGCCACGCCAGCGCAGGCGACTTGGGAAACCACAGTGGAGTCATCCCCGTGCGCGTCGCCGGTGTTGGCGATCCCGCGCAGCGCCTTGAATTGCTCGCCGCGGTTACACGTGAGGCTCGACGGGCTCAGCGCGGTGCCTCGACGGCACTGCTGGGCCCTTTCTTTCGCCTGTTGGCCGCGGCCGGACTCTACCGACGGTTCATCGACCGTCAACGGTTGATCCACACCTTCGTTTCCAACCTCCGCGGGCCGGAGAGCCGCCTCTCATTGCTCGGCTGCCCGATCACAAGCCTCATCCCTCTGAGCGCGGCAACGGGGAACGTGACGGTCTCCTTCACCCTCCTGTCCTATGCCGGCAGCCTCACCATCACACTCAACGCGGATCCCGACACGTGCCCCGACCTATCCGATCTGCGGGACGCGCTGGAAGAGGAACTCGCCGTCCTGTCAGCGGCCACCTCTTCATGACCTCGTGGAGCAGGCCAGGGTAAGAACACCCACGCGCCGAACTATGCCNTGTCCGTGGAGGGCGTCCCCCACCGGCGGCCGCACGGGCGNAGTTGTTGCTCGCGTTGACCCCACCTCTGATCGCCGACTCACGGCAGCCTGAATGGCGCGTCCGCGGCCAAGCCTTGAGCCCGGTGATCGGCCCACCCAACACTGTCGCGGTCCATGACCTTGGGGCAGAGCCTCGCGTTTGAGCATGGGCCGTCGCCTGCCGTCAGCGGAACCCGTTCTATGCCAGGGCGCGCCGTGCCAGGGCCGGTATCCCGCTACGCAGAGCGGCGACCATGTCCAGTACCTGTCGGGTCTGGGCCACGTCGTGCGCACGCACCATCCGGACACCTTCCCAGACCCCCACCGCCGTGGTGGCTATGGTGCCAGTGAGGCGCTCGGACTTGGGGCCGTTCAGCCCGAGGGTCTCGGCGATGAACTTCTTGTTCGACACCGCCAGCAGCACCGGCCACCCGGTCTCGACCAGGGCACTGACATGACCGGTGACCTGCAGTGAGTGGTAGGTGTTCTTGCCGAAGTCCTGGGCCGCGTCGATCAGCAGGCCGTCGCGCCGCACGCCGGCTGCCATCGCGGCCTGCGCCTGAGCGCTGAGGCTTGCGACCGTCGCAGCGACCACGTCGTCGTAACGAACCCGGTGCGGGTCCAGGCGCGGTGTATGCCCACCTGTGTGCGCGCACACGTAGCCGGCACCGTGCGCTCCCGCGACGGCCGTGAGCTCAGGGTCGTGACCTGCCCAGGCGTCGTTGATCAGGTCCGCGCCCGCCTCACAGGCGGCATCGGCAACCTCGGCTCGCCAGGTGTCGACACTGATGACCAGATCCGGATAGGTCGCGCGGATCGCCGCGATGAACGAGACCACCCTTGCCCGCTCCTCGACGGCGGTGACCTCGGGACCGGGTCCCGCCCTCACCCCCCCGATATCGATCGCGTCGGCGCCGCCGGCCACGGCCCCCGCGACCGCGCCAAGGGCGGCTTCGTCGTCGAGATAGCGGCCGGCGTCGTAGAAGGAGTCAGGGGTGCGGTTGATGATCGCTAGCAGGGCAGTCTGTCCGGGTGAGAATGTCCGGCCGCGCAAACGGAGGTCGCGACCGTGGGGACCATGGCAAGGCATGACACCATCGTCTCGTGAACCTGTTCCTGGTGCTCATCGTCATCGTGCTCATTGGCCTGACCGTGGCTGCCGTCCTGGGCAAGATCAGTGGTTCCATGGCCGCCCCCACCTCCAGCCAGTCCTTCAGCGGCGTCCCGGCCGAGCCGTGGTCCGCCGCCGACATGGCACAGCTACATTTCGACCAGGCGCTGCGCGGCTACCGCATGAATGAGGTCGATGAGGTGATTGACGCCTTGACGGGACGCTTGCGCGAGCTGGAGTCGCAGGTCGCCTCGTTGTCTGTCACGGGTGAGGGGACGGCGGCCAAAGGTGACGTGACGCCCGTGGCGGGGGACTCGGGCGAGGTCAACAGCGAACCACAGGAGTAACAACCGGGCATGGGAACCTTTGCCATCGAGCGCGTCGTTGCGGCTGCGCCCACCGCGGTGTGGGACGTCGTGACCGACTGGGCGGGCTACGACCGCTGGATGCCGCTGACCACGATGCGCACCGACCAGGGGACGACCCGCGTTGGGTGGTCCTTCGCCGGCTTGACCGGCCTTGGTCCGTTTCGCTTCGCAGACGTGATGCGCATCACGGCCTGGGCACCTCCGGACCAGACAGGGCCAGGGGCGTTTCGGCTGGTCAAGGTGGGGCATGTGCTGGCGGGATGGGCCGAGGTCAGCGTGCTGCCGCTGGCGGGCGGCAAGGCGACGCAGCTGGTGTGGCGCGAGAACATCGTCATCAGGCCGGTTCGTCTGGGCATGCTGCTCGCCCCGCTGCTGGACCGCTTCACCAAGGCGTTGTTCACCAGGGTGGTCACCGCGATGGCCGCCGAGGCGGCTCGCCGCCCGGGCCCTGACGGGCTAGGCCGATAGTGGGCTCCGCAGGCATCGTGGTCGACGACAGTGGCGTGGCGCGCTGTGGGTGGGCCGCTGCAACCCCGGACTACATGGCCTACCACGACCACGAGTGGGGTAGCCCCGTTCACGGCGAGAACAAGCTGTACGAGCGTCTGACGTTGGAGGCCTTCCAGTCCGGGCTCTCCTGGCTGACGATCCTGCGCAAGCGTGAGGGTTTCAGAGCTGCTTTCGCCGGGTTCGATGCCGACAAGGTCGCGGCCTTCGGTGAGGATGACGTCGAAGTGCTGATGGCACAGACATCCATCGTGCGCAACGGGGCAAAGATCAGGGCCGCAGTCACCAACGCCCAGGCAGTAGTCCGGCTGCGCGAGGCCGGTGGGCTCGACGAGCTCGTCTGGTCCTTCGCCCCGGCCACCCACCGTCAACCGCGCACGCCAGCTGAGGTTCCTTCGAGCACTGCAGAGTCCATTGAGCTGGCAAAAGCGTTGAAACGTCACGGTTTTGTCTTTGTCGGTCCCACGACGGCGTATGCCGGGATGCAGGCGTGCGGGCTCGTCAACGACCACCTGACCGGTTGCCAGCGGGGCGGGTCGTGAGGCGCACCTTTGTGTACCGGGTGCTGGGGGTGTGGGCGCTGGCTCGCGCCTTCTCGGTGGTGCTGCTGACCATCGTCTCGCACCACCAGGCGCCCGTGAGCTGGACGGGCCCCCATCCGGACTACTTCTCCATGACGGTGCTCTGGGANGGGTACTGGTATCGCCTGATTGCCGAGCAGGGCTATCCGCACGCCCTGCCGATCGATGCCTTCACGGGCACGGTCCAGCAGAACGCCTGGGCTTTCTATCCGGCGTTCCCGGAGATGTCCCGACTGCTCATGTGGGTGACCGGGCTGGGGTTCCCCGTCGTGGGCTCGACGCTGGCGCTGCTGCTGGGCTTCGCCGCCGCCGTGTCGATGGGGCTGTTGCTTCGTGACCGGGTGGGACCAAAGGTGGCTCTGGCCGCCGTGGCGGTCTACGCGGCCAGCCCCGTGTCGCCGTCCTTCCAGATTGCCTACACCGAGAGCCTGGCGATCCTGCTCCTGTGTGGCTTCTTGTCGGCCGTGAGCAGGGAACGCTGGCTCATCATGGCGGGGCTTTCGTTGCTTATCGGTCTCNCCAGGGCGATGGCGTTGCCGCTGGCCGTGGTGGCGCTGNTGGCGGTGTTCCTGCGGTGGCGACGTCGCGGCCGCGATCCGATCAGCGCCGGGGAGAGTTGGTCGGCCCTGGCGGCGCTGGGCTCCTGCGCTGCCGCCGGGCTGCTCTGGCCGCTGATCGTGAGTATCCGGGTGGGTTCTCCGCTGGCGTACACCGACACGATGGGCGCCTGGTCCTACGGTGGGTCGGTCGAGCTGCTGCGGCCCTGGCTTGCCTATGTTGGGCAGCCTTGGAACGCGGTGCGGTTCGCTGCGGTCTTGTCGACCATCATCGCGATGACGATAGGGCCTTGGGCCGCGCGCCTGGGCACGTCGCTGCGGGCCTGGACCCTTGCCTACACCGGCTACCTGATACTGCTCGACGGCCCCTCGACCAGTCTCTTGCGCCATCTGCTGCCTCTGTTTCCGCTCACGGTGGTCCTTGTCGGTGGCGGTTGGCTGGACCGCAGGCCCCGCTGGATGGGGTGGCGGACCGGGTTCCTGGTCGTCCTGGGCCTGGCAGGGCAGGTGTGGTGGGTCTGGGCGTTGCTGCGTTTCGTTCCGCCGACGGACTTCCCGCCGTGAGGTCGCCGGGCGAGGGGCTCGATGCCGAGCTGGGCGAGCCTGCCGTGCTGGCCTCGACCGAGACCATGATCCCCGGCACCCCGGCATCCGGCGACGGCCCCGGGGCCGTGCCACCACCAGGGCAGACCTGGGAGCGCGCGCTGCCCTGGGCGATGGCGCTGGTCTTCGCCGGTCTCTACGCGACACTGTCCGTGGCCCGGTTCGAGCGACTGGCCGACCGGTCCTTCGACCTGGGGATCTTTGAACAGGCCATCCGTGCCTACGCCCACCTGCAGGCACCGATCGTCGACATCGAGGGGGCCGGCCACAACTTCCTGGGTGACCACTGGAACCCCGCCATAGCGGTCTTCGCGCCGTTCTACCGGCTCTTCCCGAACCCCGTGACGCTGCTGGTGGGACAGGCCGTATCCATCGCGCTGGGCATCGTACCGATCACCCGCGCAGGGATGAGGCATCTAGGCCGATGGTCGGGGGTCGCGGTCGGGCTGGCGTTCGGAATGTCCTACGGTATCCAGTCCGCAGTGGACTTCGACGTCCACGAGGTCGCCTTGGCGGTGCCGTTGCTGGCGTTCGGGCTGGAGGCGCTCCTGGCGGGTCGCTGGACCCGGGCGGCGGCCTGGGTGGCCCCTCTGGTCCTGGTCAAGGAGGACCTTGGACTGACTGTCGCCCTCTTCGGTCTGGTGCTCGTGCTGGCCGGCGCACGGCGACGGGGTATCGGCCTTGCCGTCTTCGGGCTCGCCTCGTGCGCGCTGACGATGATGGTCCTGATCCCGCACTTCAACGCCAGCGGCGCCTCCGGCTGGTCCAGGCTGGGCGTGACGCCGGCAGCCGGCAGCCGGATGCACCACCTCGTTGCCCTCGTTCTCGAGCTGGTAACGCCAGGGCCCAAAGCCACCACGGTGCTGTTGCTGTTGGTGGTGACCGTGTTCTTGTCCCTGCGATCGCCGTTGATGATCCTGGTCCTGCCCACACTGGCCTGGCGTTTGATCTCGGCCAACCAGAACTTTGGCGGCCAGTTGTTCCACTACGACCTGGTCTTGATGCCGATCATCTTCGCTGCTCTCATCGACGGAGCGCTGCGGGCCAGGCGGGGTCGCAGCGCTCCGTGGCGCCAGTACGCTCGCGCGGCCCCGGCCCTGGCACTGCTGGTCGGGATGTTCTTCTGTACGCGCTTTGCGTTCAAGGACCTGGTCGTGGCAGCGACCTACCAGCCCAGCCCCCGTGCCCAGGCCGCGGACGCGGTGTTGTCCCAGATTCCCGATAATGCCACCGTCGAGAGTGACATCGGCTTGCTGGCCAAACTCACCAACCGGACGCGAGTGTTCTATATCGGCAATGCCGCACCGGTGGTGCCACAGTTCATGGTGATCGACGACAGGGCGGGATGGAACCCGCCGCTTGCCAATCCCGTGAGGTACGCCGAGTCCTTGCACCCGGGTGCTACCTACGCCATCGTCACCGCGGGGGACGGCTACCGGCTGCTGCGTCGCATCGGCTGAACCGGGATTCAGTGACCCTGGAAGGCTGGTCTCTGCTTGGCGAGGAACGCCGCCACGGCTGCTGCGTGGTCCGCGCTGCCGCCGGTGCGTGCCATCTGTTGGGCCTCATGGGCTAGCGACTCACTCAGCGGGTGGCCTGCCGAGAAGGCCACGGAGCGTCGGATCGCGCCGTAGGCCAGGGTCGGTCCGGCAGCCAGGGTCGCGGCGAGCTCGCCGACGACGTCCGGCAGCTCCGCCTGGCTTACCACGCGGTTGACCATGCCGAGCTCGAGCGCCTCGGCAGCCGGGACGGTGCGAGGCATCATCAGCAGCTCCTTGGCCTTGGCGGTGCCGATCAGCCGTGGAAGGGTCCAGCTCGCCCCGGAGTCACAGGACAAGGCGATGCCAGCGAATGCCAGGTTGAATCCGCCGGTGTCCACCATGATCCGCAGGTCGGCCGCGAAGGCGAACGCGGCGCCGGCGCCGGCAGCGACCCCGTTTATCGCCGCGATGACGGGCTTGTCCATGGTTGCGAGCAGCTCAACGATGGGGTTGTAGTGATCCGGGACCGTTGACCACAGTGACTCGTCCCGCGTAGAGAGCAGCGTGATGTGCTCGCGCAGGTCCTGGCCCACGCAGAACGCTCGTCCGGTGCCGGTCAGGACCACCGCGCGAACGGCAGGGTCCTGCGCCACCTGCACCAGCGTTTCGAGCAGGAGCTTCTTGGTGGCAATGTTAAGCGCATTCATTGCCTCCGGACGGTTCATGGTCACCGTGGCCACGCCGTCGGTGAGGTCTAGCAGCACGTCTGCCATCTGCGGTCAGCTCCTTGTGTTGACGCCTACTCACAGGCATTTGTCGATGAACGCTCATGCGAACGGCATTATGCCGCGGCATTGTGCCAATCCAGATTTCGCAACTGCGGGACGTTGGCACGATAATGGTGGTCGGAGTGTGTGCAACGGAGGTCCTGGCCTGCGCGCGCCCCTACGAGAAGGACTCCAGACAAGTAACGAAAGAGGGATTACCCATGGCGGCGATGAAGCCGAGGACCGGGGACGGGCCGCTCGAGGTCACCAAGGAAGGCCGTGGCATCGTGCTGCGCATGCCCATCGAGGGCGGGGGCCGCCTTGTCGTTGAGATGACGCCGGCCGAAGCCTCCGCTCTGGGAAAGGCCATCCAGGGTTGCCCCGGCGTGAGCTGATACACCACTGAAGGCAAGAGTCCCATCGCCTTGAGCCTCGACCGATGCCGGTCGGGGCTCCTCGCCGTCCAGAGGCAGCAGAACCCTCGTCCACTGCCGGTGAGGTGGTCACACCCGCAGCCACCCTCAGAAGCAGTTGGTGGCCTCAGCCGCGTGCTCACCCGGCTCCTGGGCCGGGTTGTCCAGCTGGTTCCCTGATCTGGTAGCCGCGGGTCACCCGTCCAGGCACACGGTGCCTGAGCCAGAATCAGGGTGCACGACCGGCTAGATCTTGACGGCGGCAAAGACGCCGTCGCCCACCGGCAGCAGCGCGGGCAGCAGCGACTCGTTCTCTCGCAGCTCCTTGCCCAGATTCCTTAACGTGGTCGTGATCTCGTCGCGGACAGCGGGATCGGCAACCTTGTCGTGCCACAGCATGTTGTCCAGGGCCAAGACGCCGCCCGAGCGCAGCAGACGCAGGGCCTGCTCGACGTACTGCGGGTACTCGCTCTTGTCGGCGTCGATCACGACCATGTCGTAGGCAGCGTCGGTCAGGCGGGGCAGCACGTCCAGGGCCCGGCCGGTGATGACCCGGGTGCGCTGGGGGGCGATGCCGGCAGCCGCGTACGCCTTCCTGGCCGCTCTCTGGTGCTCCGCCTCGACGTCGATCGTCGTCAGGATCCCGTCGGCCGGCATGCCCGACATCAGCCAGAGGCCGGAGACTCCGGCACCGGTGCCGACCTCGACGACGGATTTGGCGTTGACCGCTGCTGCCAGAAGGCGCAGAGCCGATCCCGCGCCCGGCATGATCGGGATACAGCCCAGTTCCTCACTGCGCACCCGGGCCTTTTCGATGACCTCGGTCTCCGCGATGAACTCCTCGGAGTAGGCCCAGCTGGCCGGTTTCTGTGCGCTCATGGGCTTCACCCTACTGCGCGTCGCGCCGGGTTTGGATGAGGCTGGGCGGGTGAGGCGTCTCGTGCCGATAACCCGTGGCTACACCCAGCAAGTTCTCAGGTTGGTCCGGAAGCATTATGGGTAACCGAACCCGCCAGCCGAAGGAAAGATGACGTGAGCGCAACCAGTGACCGCGCTGTCGCGCAGCCTGCGCCGAAGCCGTCGAGCGACCCGGGTCAGTCATGGGTTCCACCCACCTGGGAGGAGATCGTCACCGAGCACTCGGCCAGGGTCTACCGGTTGGCCTATCGGCTCACCGGTAACATNCATGACGCCGAGGACCTGACCCACGACGTCTTCATCCGCGTCTTCCGCTCTCTGGACTCCTATCAGCCCGGCACGTTCGAGGGCTGGCTGCACCGCATCACGACCAACGCCTTCCTGGACAAGATGCGTCGCAAACAGCGCATCCGATTCGACGCACTCTCTGACGAGGCCGCCGCTCGGCTGCCCACCCAGGAGGTCGGTCCTGAGCAGTACTACACCGACACCCACTTTGACGACGACGTCCAGCGTGCCCTGGACGCCTTGTCTGCGGACTTTCGCGCCGCGGTGGTCCTGTGCGATATCGAGGGCCTGTCCTACGAGGAGATCGCCACCACGCTCGGCATCAAGCTTGGCACCGTGCGTTCGCGCATACACCGAGGCCGGTCCCAGCTGCGGGAGGCTCTCGCGCACCGGGCGCCCCACCCGGTCAAGACGGTTTCGCCGCCTCGGCCTCGAAGAGGCTTCGCGCTGGGACACGTGGTCGCCGGGACCAGATGAGCCGCAGCGGCCACGACATGACGTGGACGATCTGCGCCAGCGTCACCTTGGCTGCTTGTGTGGGCAACGGTCCCGGTGACCTGTGACTGACCAACGGCACCCTGATGGCCGCCCGGACGGGCATGGTCCAGGCCAGCACGCGCCCGAGAGCCCCGCGCAGGCCGCCGCCCGGGTGAACCTCGAGCGCACCGCCCCGATCGGCGACTAGCCGCCTCCTATCGGTAGCCCCTTCCTGTACCCGGGTCCGCCGCCGGCGCAGGACCCGCCGGCGACGACCCCCCTGCCTGAAGCTTCCCGGCCGGACACCGGCGTGCGAAGTCTGAGCACCGGGGCGATCTCGGCCATCGCGGCCGCAGCGGTTGCGCTGGCCATGGTCGCTGCCCTTCTTGGCGGCCTTGCTGGTGGGTTCCTGGTCAGTCGCACCTACGGCGCCAGCGGGTCGTTGCGCGATGCGCCCGCCGGCTCGGCCGTTCGTCCGAAGGGGTCCATCGCGGACATCGACTCCAGGGCCCTTCCCTGCGTGGTGACGATCAGGGTCGTGGGCCGAACAGGCTCGGGCACGGGCTCTGGCTTCGTGATGCGCCAGGACGGCTACATCCTGACCAACAACCATGTCGTCGCCGACGGCGCCAAGGGTCAGGNCACCGTGATCTTCTCGGATGGCCAGAGCTCTGCCGCCACGGTCATCGGCCTGGACCAGTTCTACGACCTGGCTGTGATCCGGGTTGACCGGCGCAACCTGCCGGTGCTGGTGCTGGGTGCCTCTAAGGATGTGCGAGTGGGCGACCCGGTCATCGCGGTCGGTGCTCCGCTTGGCCTGGACAGCACGGTCACCAGCGGCATTGTCAGCGCCCTGAACCGCCCGGTGACCGCAGGTGGGTCAGGTGCGTCGAGCGCGTCGTTCTTCAACGCGATCCAGACCGATGCGGCTATCAACCCCGGCAACTCTGGCGGACCGCTGCTCGACATGGCATCGGGTCATCGGCGTGAACTCGGCGATCGCCCGCGTTGCTGGCTCAGCGGGTACCGATGGGCAGTCGGGCAGCATCGGTGTGGGTTTCGCCATTCCCAGCGACCAGATCCGAAAGACCGCCGTGCAGCTGATCGCCAGTGGCAGGGCCACGCATCCGGTGATCGGTGTCCTGATTGACACCACCTACACCGGGCAGGGAGTCAGGATCGCGAGAGCGGCCCAGAACGGTAGTGCGCCGACCACCAAGGGCGGCCCGGCCGACAAGGCAGGGCTGCGAGCGGGTGAGGTGATCGTCACCTTCGACGGACGGGCCGTCACCGGGCCCGACGAGTTCGTGATTGTCGTCCGGGCCAAGTCGGTGGGCGATACCGTAGAGGTAACCCTGCGGGCCGGCAGCACGGCGCGAACTGTCAGGATGACCCTGCAAGCGGCGAACTGAACGTCACCGTCACCCAAGTGCCAGAAGGGCCACGAGGTTCACACGTGTTCGACATCAACGGCTCGGAGTTCATCGTTCTCATGGTCGTGGCGGTGTTCGTGATCGGGCCTGAGCGGATGCCGGAGTACGCCGCAAAGCTCGCCAACCTGGTCAGACAGCTGAGGGGAATGGCTGACACTGCCAAGGAGCAGCTGCGCGAGCAGATGGGCCCGGAGTTCGACGACGTCGACTGGAAGCAGTACGACCTCCGTCAGTACGACCCTCGCCGCATCGTTCGGGAGGCCCTGCAGGACGACGAGTCCGACAAGGACCCGGGGTCGCCTCCTGACGGCGCCGGCGGGTTCAAGGCGCCCTCGTCGTTCAAGCGGCACGACCCGGACAAGCCCACCCCCTTTGACCACGACGCCACCTAGAGGCTGCCACGGGCGCTCCAGGGAGTCTGTGCCGCCCGGCCAGCTGCAAGCGTGGGCGGGCTGCGACATCGGTTCCCCAGACCCCAGGGTTGCCACCCAGAAACCGGGTCAGTGCGGCCTTCTCAGGACCGACCAGGTTCCCGTGGGGACTGGTGTGGCCCAGAGGCTCCCACGGCGCCACGGCCGCAGCGTGCTTTCATCGCCGACGCTGCCGTCCGGACTTCTGGTCACGCCGGCGCGAGGTCCGCTCTAGCGGCCTGCGGGAGTCAGTCCGAGGGGGCGGCCCGCGAGGCCGCGGGTCCGGGTGCTGAGGCCGCGCGCGATCCCGCGCAGAACCACTGCAGAAGGGCTGTTGGGCTCGCTGAGCACGACCGGCATGCCGATGTCGGCGCCCTCGCGCAGCAGCGTGTCCAGCGGGATCTGACCCAGCAGCGGGACAGGTGCCCCGATGAGGCGGGTCAAGGAGTCAGCGACGACCTGGCCGCCACCAGCCCCGAAGACCTCCTGGCGGGTGCCGTCCGGCAGCTCCAGCCACGACATGTTCTCGATGACCCCCGCGATCCGCTGATGGGTCTGCAGGGCGATGGAACCGGCGCGCTCTGCCACCTCGGCAGCGGCCTTCTGGGGCGTGGTCACGATAAGGATCTCGGCGTTCGGGATGAGCTGCGCGACGGAGATCGCGATGTCGCCGGTCCCTGGTGGCAGGTCGAGCAGCAGTACGTCCAGGTCGCCCCAGAAAACGTCACCCAGGAACTGCTGGAGCGCCCGGTGCAACATGGGCCCGCGCCAGACAACAGGCTGGTTGCCCGGCACAAACATCCCGATCGAGATGACCTTCACCTCGTGCGCCAGCGGCGGCAGGATCATGTCGTCGACCTGGGTCGGACGGCGTTCGGTGCCCAGCATGCGCGGGATGGAGAAACCGTAGACATCGGCGTCGACCACGCCAACGCGCAGGCCTTCCTGGGCCAGGGCAACGGCCAGGTTGACGGTTACCGAAGACTTCCCGACCCCGCCCTTGCCTGAGGCCACGCAGTAGACCCTGGTCAGCGAGCCCGGCTGGGCGAAGGGGATCTCACGATCGGCGTTGCCGCCGCGCAGGTTGTCCCGCAGTGTCGTGCGCTGTTCGTCACTCATGACCCCGAGGGTGACGTTCACCGAGGTGACTCCTTGCACGCCCAGCAGCGCGGCTGTGGTGTCCCTGGTGAGGGTCTCCTTCAGCGGGCAGCCCGAGACGGTCAGCAAGATGGTGACCGACGCGAGACCCGACTCGTCGACATCGACGGACTCGACCATGCCGAGCTCGGTGACGGGTTTGCGGATCTCGGGGTCGATGACCTTGGAAAGGGCGGCGAACAGGGCGTCATGTGACGGAACGGGCATGGCTCAATGCTAAGTCGGTTTTAGACCCTTCCATGCACCGGGAGATGCGTCACCGGGTCCGGGCGGTGGTCCCTCCGTCGGGATCCGCATGCGGCGCTGCTCCAGCTCGTCCAGCTGGGAGCGCAGCTCGGAGCGCAGGAAGTCGCGGGTAGCCATGTCGCGCAAGGCAATTCGCAGTGAGGCTACCTCCCGGGTGAGGAACTCTGTGTCCGCCAGGTTGCGGTCGTTGCTGGCCCGGTCCTGCTCGAGGGCGACCCGGTCTCGGTCGGTCTGACGGTTCTGGGCCAGCAGGATCAATGGCGCGGCGTACGAGGCCTGCAGGCTGAGCAGGAGCGTGAGGAAGATGAACGGGTAAATGTCCCACTTGTAGCCGAAGATCCCGATGACGTTGACCGTGATCCACACGGTCACGAAAACCGTCATGTAGACAAGGAACCTGGCCGTTCCCATGTAGCGGGCGAACTTCTCGGCGAAGCGTCCGAACGTGTCAGGGTCCAGCTGCGGCGTGGTGAACAGGGTGCTTCTGGCCTCGCGCGGCTGGTCTAGTCGGGGCGTCCGGCTGGGGTGTTCACGTGCCATGAGCTGCCTTGTGCTCGTCGTCGTGACGTTCTTCACGCCAGTCTTCAGGCAGGAGGTGGTCGAGCACGTCGTCAACGGTGACCGCGCCCAGAAGGCGGCCCACCTCGTCGACTACGGGTACACCGACGAGGTTGTAGGTAGCCAGCATGCGGGTGACGCGCCCGATCGAGGAGTCGGGGGTCATCGGCTCCAGATCCTTGTCCACGATGCTGCCCAACGAGGCGTGCGGCGGGTCGCGCAGGAGTCGCTGGATATGTACCACCCCGAGGAACCTACCCGTGGGCGTCTCCAGGGGCGGGCGGCAGACGAACACCGTGGCGGCCAGAGCGGGGGAGAGCTCGGCCCGACGGACCACGGCCAGGGCCTCGGCGATCGTGGCCTCGGGGCCGAGAATGACCGGCTCCGTGGTCATCAGGCCGCCGGCGGTGTCCTCGTCGTAGGTCAGCAGTCGGCGCAGGTCGGCAGCCTCGTCGGGCTCCATGAGCCGCAGCAGCTCCTCGGCGTTCTCAGGCGACAGCTCCAGCAGCAGGTCGGCCGCGTCGTCTGGTTGCATCGTCTCCAGGATGTCGGCCGCTCGTTCCCCGCCCAGACCGCGCAGGATCTCGACCTGGTCGTCTTCGGGCAGCTCCTCCAGGACGTCGGCAAGCCTGTCGTCGTCCAGCGCGTTCGCCATCGACGCCCGGCGCGCGGGGGTCAGGTCGTGGATCATCTCGGCGAGGTCGGCGGGTTTGAGGTCTCCGTAGCTCTCGAGCAGCTTCTCGGCGCTCTGATCCTGCGTCTCCTGCTGGAGTCCGGTCACCTCGTGAACGTCGGTCAGCACCGTCTCGCCTCGACGTCGACCAAGTCTGGACAGGCTGCGGGCGCCGCCGGACCCCTTGCGGGCGAAGACCTTGACGATGACCCAGTCCCGGTTGGGCTCCTGCTCGATCGCGATGTCCTCAACGGTTGCCTCGAAGGACTCTTCCTCGGTGCTGATGCGGATCCTGCGCTCGAAGAGCTCGGCCAGCACCAGGGTCTCGCCGGCCCGCTGCTCGAATCGGCGCATGTTGACCAGACCGGTCGTGATGACCTGTGCGGCATCCACGTTGGTGACCCGCGTCATCGGCACGAAGACTCGCCGCCGGCCGGGCACCTCGACCACCAGGCCGATCACGGAAGGAGCCCGACGGCTCGAGAAGAAGTGGACGACGACGTCGCGAACCCGGCCCACCTGATCACCGAGCGGGTCGAACACGCTCAGCGCTGCCAGGCGGGCTACGAAGACTCGCGTCGTGGGGCTCACGGCGCTAAGGGTATCTGGATCAGCGGCGAGTGCCGCGACGCCACTTCGGTCGGCCGTTCAGGTGCCATGGATGCCAGGTGAGGGTGGTGGCCGGTGTGGCGGCAGGCTGCGCCGCGCCGGACTGCTGGGAGTAGTCGCCGGGCCCCTGCACGGCGTCCCCGTGGGGGGTCAGCGCATAGATGGTGGCGTCGGTGCCCCAGCGGGCGATGGAGTCGCCGGCAGGGGCGTTGAGGCGTGATCCTTTCAGGGCGGTGGTGACGTCATCCCAGCGGCTGTCCTGGGCCGTGACGACAGTCGCCTGGGCGGGCACCGTCACCAGCCGTCCGCCCGTGCTCTTGCTGCGGAAGGTCACCGCGACGTCTGCGGGAAGCACCGGAAGGCTCTGCTCGCCAGGACCGGTGAGCACGTATGCCGTTCCGTCTAACCACACATGCCACGCAGGCCAGGCCCGGTCGCCGGGGATATCGATCCACAGCAGTCCGGACTTCTTGCCTGCCTCGGAGAGAAGAGCGTTCAGGTCGGTCACCCCATGAGCCTAGTGCGCCCGCTTTGGAGGGGGGTGGGCAAGGTCACCCGCCGGGGCATGTGGCCAGCAGAGGTGCCGCTGGGTAGCCTCCCACCATGACTTCTGTTTCCTCATCGCCCGCACGCCCGTTACGTTCCCGCCGCTCGAACCTTGCGGTTCCCGGCTCCAGCACGAAGATGATCGACAAGGCAAGGGGTCTTGGTGCCGACCAGGTCTTCCTGGACATCGAGGACGCGGTGGCGCCTCTGGCGAAGCCGGAGGCCCGCAAGAACATCGTCGCGGCCTTGAACGAGGGCGGCTGGGGCGACACGATCCGTAGCGTCCGCGTCAACGACTGGACGACTCAGTGGACGTACCTCGACGTCGTGGAGGTCGTTGAGGGTGCCGGCGCCAACCTGGACGCGATCATGCTGCCCAAGGTCCAGACCCCCGAGCAGGTCGTTGCCCTGGACCTGCTGCTGACCCAGATTGAGAAGTCCACCGGCCTGGAGATCGGCCGGATAGGGATCGAGGCACAGATCGAGAACGCGCTCGGGCTGACCAACGTCAACGCCATCGCCGCCGCGAGTCAGCGCGTGGAGACGATCATCTTCGGCCCGGCTGACTTCATGGCCTCCATCAACATGAAGAGCCTCGTGGTTGGGGAGCAGCCCCAGGGTTACGACGTGGGTGATGCCTACCACCACATCCTCATGTCGATCCTGATGGCGGCCCGCGCCTACGACAAGCAGGCCATTGACGGACCGTACCTGCAGATCAAGGACATCGAGGGCTTCCGACGGGTGGCTGGCCGGTCTGCCGCCCTTGGCTTCGATGGCAAGTGGGTCCTGCATCCGGGGCAGCTGGAGCCGGCTAACGAGGTGTACAGCCCTCGACAAGGTGACTATGACCACGCGGAGAACATCCTGGACGCCTATGACTTCTTCACTTCTGAGGCTGGCGGCAAGCTGGGCGCCGTCATGCTCGGCGACGAGATGATCGACGAGGCCTCGCGAAAGATGGCTTTGGTCATCTCCGCCAAGGGGCGCGCCGCCGCTATGACGCGTCAGGACACGTGGCACAGACCCTGAGCAGTGATCGGGCGTGAGCAGTGATCGGGCCAGGCGCCGGATCGCTGCAGGAACGGCGAACCTGAGTCGAATGCGCACCGTGGCTGCCGCGCGCTGAGAGCTAGAGAAGGCGCGCGCGCAGCCAACTCATCTGGCGGCCGGCGTGAGCCGTCCAGTACTGCTCGGTGTGCGCTCCCGTGTCGAAGGTGGCGGTTGCAGCGGGTAGTTGGCGTGCCAGCGCCCGGTTGGCCGCGATGAACGGGTCATCGCGTCCGCAGTCCAGACGGACCGCCATGGCGGCAAGCACGTTTCGCCGTGCGAAGACGTCGTTGCGGGCGAAGTCCGCGTTGTCGTCAAAGGCACCGGCGGCCCGGTCGCCGGGGGACTGCCACAGTGCCGCGCTGGCGGCGGCCACGCCGGCCACGCGGCTGGCCCCCAGCCTGCTAGCCAGCAGCAACGCGCCGTACCCGCCCATGGACCACCCGATCAGGGTGATGCGCCCGGTAGCCAGCCCCTTGGTGGCCAGCAAGGGCAGGAGGTCGGCGATGACCATCGTGCCGGTGTCGATACCGGACTTGCGCGCGTGCCAGTAGAAGTCGCCGCCGTCGACGGTCGCCACGGCAAGGCCGGTCGCCGAAACGTGGCGTTCGACGTGGGCGGAGTCGAAGGCCCAGTCTGCGTCCCCGCCGCGGCCGTGAAAGGCAACCGCCAGCGGTTGCGGCGCCGTGGCGGAGCCGTGACGGGCCGGCCGGGCCAGCCGCCATCGCACCGGGTGGCCGGGCCAGAATCTGGAGGAGAAGGTGCCTTCGGCCAGGTCCACTCCGGCCGGCGCTGTCGCCGGGCTGCAGGCTGCCAGCCAGGGCAGCCAGACGGCCCCGGCCAAGACCGCTCGGCGGTTGACACTGATATTCATCCGAGCGACCAGCCCCTCTGCGTCCTGGTGACTGGGCCGCGGCCACCGCGACACCACCTCACCTGCGCTCACGCGGGTGTACCCGGGGTTCGCAACAGGTGCCGGTGGCGTGCACTGAAGGTAGCAGGGGGAAGTTCTCGTCCGGGTGGCCCGCCCGCGCGACGCGGCCCGGCGATGAGCCGCCTCAGAACCCATGCGGTCGAGGATCAGGAAGCGTCCGAGCTGAGGCTGCCGGCTGAGACCGGATGTCGCTCAGGGGGCGGCTCGGGCATACTCGCTGTTAGCTCTCGGATCCCACATGTGAGGACGGCATACCGCGATGACACGACTGCAGCACACCGAAGGCCTGAGCGACGAGCAGCGCGAGCTGTTGAAGCTGGTGCGCCAGTTCGTCGACGAGCAGATCATCCCGGTGGCCATGGACCTGGAGCACAAGGACGAGTACCCGACCCAGATCGTCGAGGCCATGAAGGAGATGGGGATCTTCGGGCTGATGATTCCCGAGGAGTACGGCGGCCTGGGTGAGTCGCTGCTGACCTACGCGCTGTGCGTGGAGGAGATCGCGCGCGGCTGGATGAGCGTCAGCGGCATCATCAACACGCACTTCATCGTGGCCTACCTGCTGCTGCAGCACGGCACGGAGGCGCAGAAGCAGAAGTACCTGCCCAAGATGGCGACCGGTCAGATCCGTGGCGCCTTCTCGATGTCCGAGCCAAACTGCGGTTCTGACGTGGCGGCCATCAAGACCAAGGCCGTGCCCAGCGGTGAGGGCCAGTGGACGATTAACGGTCAGAAGATGTGGCTGACCAACGGCGCAAGCTCGAATCTCGTTGCGGTGCTGGTGAAGACGGACACCGGCGAAGAGTCCGTCTACAAGAACATGACGGCCTTCCTGGTCGACAAGGAGCCTGGCTTCGGCGAGACGGCTCCCGGCCTGAGCGTGCCCGGAAAGATCGACAAGATGGGTTACAAGGGTGTCGACACGACCGAGCTCATTCTTGACGGGTACACCACCACGACCGATCAAATTCTGGGTGGCGAGCCTGGCAAGGGCTTCTACCAGATGATGGATGGCGTCGAGGTGGGCCGGGTCAACGTCGCTGCACGCGCCTGCGGGGTCGCGCTGCGAGCCTTCGAGCTCGGGATCTCCTACGCCCAGCAGCGTGAGACCTTCGGTAAGAAGATCGCCGAACACCAGGCGGTGATGTTCCGTCTGGCGGAGATGGCCACCAAGATCGAGGCCGGTCACCAGATGATGGTCCGCGCGGCGCGTCTGAAGGACTCCGGTGAGCGCAACGACCTCGAAGCCGGCATGGCGAAGTATCTGGCCTCCGAGTACTGCTCCCAGGTGGTCGAGGACTCCTTCCGTATCCACGGTGGCTACGGCTACTCCAAGGAGTACGAGATCGAGCGGCTCTACCGCGAGGCGCCGATGTTGCTCATCGGTGAGGGCACGGCAGACATCCAGCGGATGATCATTGGTCGGCGGCTGCTGAAGGACTATGCCCAGCGCGGCTGAGTTGCGCTGTGCGCGTATCTCTCACGGACCCAAATGCGACAGAATGTCCCTATGAGCTCGCAGCCAAACATGCCGGGGCGATCGCGGATTCCGATCGGTGGCCTCGTTCTGCAGTACCCGATGTCGCTGGGGACCTATGACAAGTATGAGGATGCCCAGAGGGCAGTGGACTACCTGTCCGACAATCAGTTCGCCGTAGAGAACTGCATGATCGTCGGGACCGACCTGCGGCAGGTAGAGCGCGTCACCGGGCGGTTGACGCGGGGGCGAGTTATTTGGGCTGGCGCGCTGTCGGGAATGTGGATGGGACTGTTCGTCGGGCTCATCTTCGCCTTGTTCTCCCCGACCACCAGCACGTGGGCCGTGATGGCCACCGTGGCCTTCGGAGCCGCCTTCGGCATCGTCTGGGGGCTCCTGGGGTACGCCGCGACAAAGGGCCGGCGGGACTTCACCTCGGTGAGTCAGGTGGTGGCCACACGCTATGAGGTGCTCGTCGAGCATAAATTGGCCGAACAGGGTCGTGCCTTGCTGGCTAAGATGCCCGGAGGTCAACCTCTGACCGCTTGACACAGATTCCCGGCGGTACCCTTTGACCGCCTGAGCCAGATGCCAAAACGGCTGAGTGCGTTCGGGTCAGGGATCTCAGACCTGGGTGGCCATCTGGTCGAACACGCGGCTCATGTTGCTCCGGGCCGATCAGACGCTGGCGGCGGTCCGGTTGAACATGGTGCTCAGGTTGGTCCCGAGGAGCTTGACGGCGACGATGATGACCACGGCGATGAGAGCGACCATCAGCCCGTACTCGACGGCGGAGGCACCGCGCTCCCGGTTCTGAAACCTCACCTCGAACTTCGTCAGCGCTGACACCATCTGGGGACACCTCGGACTTGGTATGGGCGGGCATGGACTGCTGGCTGTGCCCTCGGTCAAGTGTCCATCTGGCAGGTGGGCACGACAACGGCCATTCGCCTCCTTTTCGGCGGCAAACGGACGAGAAAGGACGGGCCGAACGGCGCCTGTCGTGGTGGCTGACCTCTTGTCGGAGCGCCTTCTGCCGCCTCCGGCCACTCCCGGGGTTTGCCCTGACCAAGGGGTCGTGGATTGCACCTGGCGAGCCAGGTGGTGCCTACGCGCAATGAGTGCTCGTCGAGCGCAAGCTGGCCGAGCAGATCGGTGCACCGCTGGCCAAGGGGTCAGGCAGCCGGACCCTGACTGCCTAGGCCCCGCGCGGTGTCGGTAGGGCAGATCAGACGCTGGTCGCAGTCTTGTTGAACAACGTACTCAGGTTGGTCCCGAGGAGCTTGACGGCGACGATGATGACCACGGCGATGAGAGCGACCATGAGTCCGTACTCGACGGCGGTGGCGCCGCGTTCCGGGCTCTGAAACCTCATCTGGAACTTCGTCAGCCCTGACAACATGCGCGCCACCTCAGAAATACGAGAATTGTGGATGCGTCGGTGCTTGACGTTTCCCTTTGATCAGGCTATCTGATGATTCGGTGTGATATCGGGTATCGGCCATCTTCCCCGCAGGATGCAAACGGGCCAGCCGAGACCCGGATCCCAAGACGTGCATTTCGCGGCTGGCACGTACGGCCACCGGGATTCCTGCTGGGGGCTCAGCGCCCCTGGATGCGGGCGATCCAGGCCTCCACGTCGGTCGAGGTGCGGGCCATGGCGCCCGAGAGGTTGTCACAGCCGTCTTGGGTGACCAGGACGTCGTCCTCGATGCGCACGCCGATGCCGCGCAGCTCAGCGGGGACCAGGAGGTCATCGGCCTTGAAGTACAGCCCGGGCTCGACGGTGAGGATCATCCCGGGCATCAGCTCGGCGTCCATGTACTCCTCGCGCAGCGCCAGCGCGCAGTCGTGCACGTCCAGGCCCAGGTGGTGGCTGGTGCCGTGGACCATCCAGCGCCGATGAAAATGCCCGTGCTCCTTATCCAGAGTGGCCTCGACGTCGATGCCGCCGGGTAGCAGGCCCCAGTGGTACAGGTGCTCGGCAATCACCCGGATCGCGGCATCGTGGACATCAGAGAACTTGGCCCCCGGTCTGACCGCGGCGATGCCGGCCTCCTGAGCGGCGTAGACCGCGTCGTAGACCTTTCGTTGGGCGTCGCTGAAACGGCCGTTGGCCGGCAGCGTGCGCGTGACGTCGGCGGTGAACAGGGAGTCCACCTCGACGCCCGCGTCCAGCAGAAGCAGGTCGCCGTCGATGATGTCACCGGTGTTCTTGATCCAGTGCAGGGTGTTGGCGTGGTCCCCGGCGGCGCAGATCGAGTCATACCCGATGCCGTTGCCCTGGTGACGGGCGTGCAGACCGAAGACACCCTCGACCCATCGTTCGCCGCGGCCACGCTCGATCGCGGACGGCAGGTTCGCGATAACGGCGTCAAAGCCGTTGGCGGTTGCCGCGACGGCGTCGCGCATCTGTGCGACCTCCCAGTCGTCCTTGACGAGTCGCAGCGTGGACAGGAAGTGTGCAAGTTCGTCGTCGCCGTCTCGGGCAGTGCGCGACTCGCCGCCGGACTGCGTATCGGTCTCGGTGACGGCTTCGCGGATGGCGTCGACCGCAGCGGTCAGGTCCCGGTCGCCGTCGCGCACGATGCGGATCATGGTTGAGCCGACGTCCTTGCCCAGGTTCTCAGTGAGCTCATCGATGTGGCGCGCTGACAGCGCCAGCTCAGCCTCGATGTCGGCCAGGCCAGGTCGGGCACCAACCCAGAACTCGCCATAGCGGGAGTCACCGAAGAACTCCTCGGTGTCTCGGCCAGCCAGGGGGCGGAAGTAGAGGATCGACTCGTGTGATCCGTCCTGTCGCGGTTCCAGCACCAGTACCGCATCGGGCTCCCGATCGCTGCCCAAGCCGGTCAGGTGGGCGAAAGCGCTGTGTGGGCGGAACATGTAGTCGCAGTCGTTGCTGCGCACCTTCAGACCACCAGCCGGAATCACGAGCCGCTCACCCGGGAAGGCGACCGAGAGGGCCCCACGGCGGTGCTCGGCATACGCCGCGACCGGTGCCTGGGCTGGTCGCTCGCTGGACCGGGGAGCCCAGTCGGCGGCGACGAACCGCCGGAACTCCTCGTTGGTGGGGCGGCCGCGGTGTTCTGCTTTGTGTTGTTCTTCGCTCACTCTCACATCGTGCCACGGCCCATTGGGCGCAGCGCCACCGCTCTGCGACAGTTGTCCCTGTGTCCGTGATCACCCCGACCCCGCGTCCGTCCCGATCCTCGCGTGTGGCGGGCAGGACGCTGCGTGAGCGAGCCGGGCAGGCAGTGCGCGACATCGACCCCCCCACTGACGTGCTGTCCCTGTGGCTGGGCGCAGACGGAGTTGACCAACGCACTGCCAGGGCCGTCATCGACCTCGCCATGCGCATGGGTGAGACCTTGCTGTCCACCGGCGCTTCGGCCTCCGACGTGGTGGCGACGGTTCTGCGCCTCACGGACGCCTACGGACTTCGCTCGGTTCATGTGGATGTGACCTTCACCTCCATCTCGGTCTCCTACCACCGAGGCCCGGACGCCGATCCGATGACCGTGATGCGTGGTATCAAGGTGCGTTCCACCGATCTGACCCGTCTTGAGCGCCTCCAGAGGCTGGTACGAGACATCGCTGACGAGAAGGTGGAGATCGACGAGGCTCGGATCCGCTTTCGCTCCGTGATCAGGGCCCCTCATCCCTATCGACGTTGGGTGGTGACCGCTTCTCTGGCCACCGTGGCTGCCGCCGTGGCAGCGTTGTTGGGTGGCACGTGGATCATCCTGGTGCTGAGCTTCGTGACCACCGCAGCGGTTGACCGGGCACAACGCTGGCTGGCTCATCGGGGGGTTGCCGCGTTCTTCACCCAGGTTGTCGGCGGCGCGATCCCGACCCTGGTGGCGGTGGGGCTGCTTACCGCGATTTCTGCTGGCGTGCCCGGATTGGCGGGGGTTTCGCCCTCTCTTGTGGTTGCCTCCGGCATCGTGGTGCTGCTTGCGGGGCTGTCCGTGGTCGGTGCCGCCCAGGACGCGATTGACGGCTACTACGTCACCGCTGGCGCAAGGGGCTTCGAGGTCCTGGTGCTCACCCTTGGCATCGTGGTAGGCATCGGTGCCATCCTGGCGATCGCTCAACGATCGGGGGTCTCCCAGCAGTTCACCGCGACGGCGCGGCTGTCCACCAACACCGTGGTGCAGGTGCTCGCCGCGATGGTGGTCTCGGGGGCCTTCGCCATCTCGGCCTACGCGGGTCCGCGCGCCGGCTTCTACTCGACGCTCACCGGGGGGCTGGGCTGGATCGCCTACCTGGGTGGGATCCGCGTCAGTATGGGGCCCGCGTTCGCCAGCGCGTTCGCTGCGCTCGTGGTCGGCTGCCTGGCTCAGCTGGTGGCCAGTCGCCTGCAGGTGCCGGCCCTTGCTCTGACCACCGCGGGCATCGTGCCGTTGCTGCCCGGGCTGGTGGTCTACCAGGGGCTTTTCGAGATCGTCCGGAGCACCCCGGGTGCGGGGTTGTCGACCGGCCTGACGACCCTGCTCGGCGCTGCCGGCATCGGGATGGGGCTGGCCGCTGGGGTCAGCATGGGCACGTTCCTGGCCCGACCGTTGCGTAGTGGACTCGATCGGGGCCAGCGACGGGCTCTGCGACGTTCGGTGGGTGACGCTCGCGAGTGAGCAGTGGGCCCGCCTGGCAGCAACGTGAGCAAGGGCACTCGGCGCGCCCCTCGCCGCGCGCGGCTTCGTCAGGCACGATGGCGGTTATGCAATTTGGGCGCAGTTACGAAGAGTTCGAAGTCGGTGCGGTCTACAAGCACTGGCCCGGCAAGACGGTCACCGAGTATGACGACCACCTGTTCTGTCTGTTGACGATGAACCACCATCCGCTGCACCTGGACTCGCACTATGCAAAGGAGAGCACCCAGTTCGGGCAGAACGTCGTGGTCGGTAACTACATCTACTCGCTGCTGCTCGGCATGAGCGTGGCCGATGTCTCCGGCAAGGCCATCGCCAATCTCGAGGTGGAGTCTTTGCGTCACGTGGCGCCGACCTTTCACGGGGACACCATCTATGGCCAGACCCTGGTTCTGGACAAGTGGGAGTCCAGCTCCAAGAACGACCGTGGTGTGGTCTACGTCGAGACCAAGGGGTACAAGCAGGACGGCACCCTGGTCTGCATCTTCAGGCGCAAGGTCATGGTCCCGAAGAACAGTTACCTGCAGGAGCGTGGGGGCGATCAGCCCGGTCGTCCAACCCTGGTGGAACCAGCAGACAAGACCTGAGACCTGTTGGGGTGGCCTAACCTTGGGCCATGCGTATTGACCTGCACACTCACTCCAACGCCAGTGACGGCACGCAGTCACCGGCGTTGGTCGTGGGCTGCGCCGTCCAGGCCGGTCTGGACGCGCTCGCGCTAACCGATCACGACACGACCGCAGGTTGGGATGAGGCCACTACTGCCGCGGCCCGCGCTGGGATAGACCTGGTTCGCGGGATTGAGGTGTCGTGCGAGCATGAGGGCATCAGCATCCACCTCCTGGGTTATCTTCACGATCCGCAGGCACCTGGTCTGCTCGCCGAGCTGGACCATTCCAGAGCGAGCCGCCAGACCCGGGCCCAACGCATCGTGGAGCTCTTGTCGCGGGACGTGCCGTTGCGCTGGGAGGACGTCCTGGGCCAGATCGAGCCGGGCGCCACCATCGGGCGCCCACATATCGCAGACGCGATGGTGGCCAAGGGGATCGTGCCTTCGCGCTCGGTGGCGTTTACCCAGTATCTGGATACCGGATCGCCCTACGTTGTCTCGCACTATGCGCCCCCCCCGGTGCGAGCCGTGCGCCTGCTGACCGAGGCCGGCGGGGTGGCGGTGATGGCTCACCCGTTCGCCAGCGTTCGTGGGCGGGTTGTGGATGACACGGTCATCGAGGCGATGGCTGCTGCCGGGATGACCGGCCTGGAGGTCAACCACCGGGACCACAGCCCCGACCAAGTGCGTCACGGCCTGGCTCTGGCCGACAGCCTGGGCCTGTTCGTGACCGGCTCCTCGGACTACCACGGTGACGGCAAGCCCAACCTGCTTGGCGAGAACACCACCGATCCGGAGGTTCTGGATCGCATCGAGGACCTGGCCACCGGCGTAAAGGTGCTCCGCGGGTGAGCTCCTACTTTGATCTGCAGCTCTTCCTGTCCGTGTTTGTGACGTTGCTGGTGATCATGAACCCGCCAGGGGCGGTGCCGATCTTCCTGGGGCTGACGGCGTCCCTGACCCATGCACAGCGGTTGGTCGCCGCCCGGCGTGCCTCTCTGGTGGCTCTGGGGGTGATCGCGGCATTCGCCGTCTTCGGCCAGCAGATCCTGACCTATCTGCACATCAGCCTGGCCGCGCTACAGGGCGCCGGGGGCCTGCTCTTGCTGCTGGTGGCGCTGCAGCTGCTCGTCGGCCAGGAGTCTGGGGTCAACTCTGACGCCGGGGTCAATGTGGCGCTGGTGCCGCTGGGGACACCGATCCTGGCAGGCCCGGGAGCGATCGTGGCAACGATGCTGGCTGTGCGGGCCGCAAACGGCGTGGGGGGCTTCTTGGCCGTTGCGGTGGGCCTCGTGGCGGCCCTGCTCATTGTGTGGCTGTTCCTGCGGTTTGCCGGGCAGGTGCACAAGCTGCTTCGGGACAGCGGCACGATGCTGGTCACCCGGATCGCCGGCCTGCTGCTGTCGGCGATCGCCGTACAGATGATCGCCAACAGCGTGCGCGCTTTTGTGGCCACCGGCAGCTAATCTGCGAGCGTGAGCGATCGCCCGGTGCAGCAGAGCTTCAGCGGCATGCCGCAACGTCTCTACTGCGCCAGCCCCAGCAGGTTGCTGGCCTGGCTCGACTGCCCACGCCGCTACCGCATGCAGTACCTCGACCGGCCCAGGCCGCCCAGCCGGCGACCACGGGCGCACCTTTCCGTGGGAGTGGCCACGCATAACGCTCTGCGGGACTTTTGGGATCTGCCGCCGGCTGAGCGCACACCGGCTGGCGTGGCGCTGCTGGTGGCCCGGTCGTGGATCGAGGTTGGCTTCCGTGATGGCGAGCAGTCCGCACAGTGGCTTGCTCTGACCACGAATCGGGTGACGGCGTACCTGCGGGGCATCGACCGGCAAAGACAGCCCCTGGGCGTGGAACGCACCGTTTCGCTGCGCACCGCCACGATGGCCGTGACCGGGCGTCTGGACCGGCTCGACGACCGGGACGGTGAGCTGGTGGTGGTCGACTACAAGACCGGGCGGGCGCGGCTGAGTGACGACGACGCACGGACCTCGTTGCCCCTGGCGCTGTACGCGGTCGCGGTCTCTGCCATCTTTGGTCGCCGCTGCGAACGGGTCGAGCTTCATGAGCTGTCGACCAGCAGGGTGCTCTCTCATGTGCACACGTCCCAGGCGTTGGCGCGGAAAGTCGCCGAAGCTGAGTCGATCGCCCTGGATCTGCGCAGGGCGGACGCGGATTACGCGCAGCGGGGGGTTGAATCGTCGCGCTTCGAGCCAGCCGTCTCGGGCGGCTGCAGGTGGTGCGACTTTCGGGCCCACTGCCCCGCCGGTCAGCTGGCTGGTCCCGAGAAGTCCGACTGGGCAGGGCTGGAGACCGAAGGCCCCCCGGGCGTGCAGCCGAGCCGCTGACCGAACAATGTGTGGCCCCGGGGCCACCTCAGGTGGGCTTTGTGGTGCCCGCCCCCACGTGCAGGACTCACCGATCAAGGACCTTTCCGGGCCACAGAGTGCGCACTCCAGGTATCGGGGTGGGTACGTACCTGCACGCCAGCGACAGCGCGACCGGCCGTCTTGGTGTCTGTTCACCCACTTTTGGGTGCCGGCAGGGGGCTCAAGGGGCTACAACGGGCTCCAAGCAGTGGCCGGTGACAGACTGTGCCCGACCCTACGGCCGTCGGAGAGGCTTGAAGAGTGACTCAGAGAGCGCAGGACCGTGAAGAGGACACAAGCCTCAAGCAGGACGGGCCACCGGTGACACGGCTGGGCACGATCGTGGCCGTGGCCAACCAGAAGGGCGGGGTGGCCAAGACGACGTCGGTCGCCTCCCTCGGGGCGGCGTTCGTCGAGCTCGGCAAGAAGGTACTCCTGGTCGACCTCGATGCGCAGGCCTGCCTGACTTTCAGCCTCGGAGTTGATCCCGAGGAGGTTCAGGTGAGCATCAACGAGGTCCTGGTCGGGCGGGGCGTGTCGGCTCGGGATGCCATTGTGGAGTGCGCCGACGGGGTGGACCTCATCCCGAGCGTCATTGAGCTAGCGGGCGCCGAGGCGCAGCTGCTGCCGCGGCCCGGTCGGGAGTTCGTGCTGCGCTCGGTGCTGGAGCCCCTACGCCATGACTATGACGTGATCCTGGTGGACTGCTCGCCCTCGCTGGGCGTGTTGACTCTCAACGCCCTGACCGCCGCCCACGGGGTGATCATCCCGATGGTCTGCGAGATGCTCAGCCACCGCGGGGTGGGACAGCTCCTGGACACCGTCGCGGACGTGAAGGCCATCCTCAACCCGGGCCTTGAGGTGTTCGGGATACTGCCCACCCTGTATGACGGTCGCAGCAAGCACGCGCGTGCGGTGCTGGCCGATGTGGGGGGACGCTACGGCCTGCCGGTGCTGAGCCCGCCGATCCCCAAGACCGTGCGTTTCGCCGAAGCGCCCGCGTTGGGTCGCTCCATCCTGGCGACGTCCCGCTCGTCAAAGGGCGCGACGGCCTACCGGGAGGTCGCCGCAAGCCTCCTGCCGCGTTTCTGAGCGCTCAGGCGCTGGTCGCACCGGCTCCAGACGAACCACCGCGGGTACGGCGACGGTTGCGGCTACGGCGCGGCTTGGCCTCGTCGGTGCTCTTGGCGTGCTCCATGCTCTTGGAGCGATCCGCCTTGG
>JGI24140J50213_10000118_pt1 | contig 34108 bp, 20 predicted proteins | sample BarGraIncu00222A_FD_50213 | JGI IMG/M metagenome (IMG submission 50213)
GGTGTCTTCCTCGAAGTCGAACTCGTCGACCGGACTCGTCTTCGCTCCGTACGGCGCCCGGGCGAGGAAGCGGGGCATGCACAACGCGAGGTAGCGGGCGTCGTCGGACTCACGCAGCGAGCGCCACGCCGCGTATTCCGGCGTGGTGAAGATCTTGGTCAGGTCGCGCGGGTTGGCGAGTTCCTGCCACGATTCCATCTGCATCACGCTGGGGCTGGCGCCGGTGATGAACGGCGCGTGCGCCGAAGCGGCCAACTTCGACATCTCGCCCAGCAGTTCGACGTCGGGCGGCGTGTGGTCGAAGTGGTAGTCGCCGACCAGGCAGCCGTACGGCTCTCCGCCGAACTGGCCGTATTCTTCCTCGTAGAGCTTCTTGAAGAGCGGTGACTGATCCCAGGCCGTGCCCTTGAACCGCTTGAGCGTCTTGCCCAGGTCGGCCTTGGAAACGTTCATGACACGGATCTTCAGCTGCTCGTCGGTCTCGGTGTTGTTGACGAGGTAGTGCAGGCCGCGCCAGGCCGACTCGAGCTTCTGGAAGTCCTCGTGGTGGATGATCTTGTTGACCTGCTCGGTCAGCTTCTTGTCGAGCGCGGCGATCATTGCCTCGATCGTGCGCACCGCGTCGGTGCTGCGCAGCGCGGTGTTCGCGAGCGCCTGCTGCGCAAGCGTCTGCACCGCCTGCTCGACGGCGCTCTTCGCCTCGTCGGTCTTCGGCTTGAATTCCTTCTTCAGCAACGCCGCAAAATCGTTGCCTTCGATCGTCACGCCGGCCAGCGCCGAGCCTTGTCTTTCGAGTTCAGCCATCTGAGTAGCTCCGGTTCAAGAGGTGTCTGGTGCGCCGCCGCGTCACTCTTGCGGCTTGGCTTCCGCGGTAATTGTTGCGAGAAGCGCCGGATCGGCGAGGACCTTGGCGATCAGCTCCTCGGCGCCCGTCTTGCCGTCCATATAGGTAATGAGATTGGAGAGCTGCGTGCGTGCCTCGAGCAGCTTGTTGAGCCCTTCGACCTTGCGCGCGATGGCGGCGGGCGAAAAGTCGTCCATGCTCTCGAAGGTGATGTCGACGGGCAGGCTGCCTTCGCCGGTGAGCGTGTTCTCGACCTGGAAGGCGACGCGTGGCTTCATCGATTTCATGCGCGCGTCGAAGTTGTCGACGTCAACCTCGAGGAACTTGCGGTCGGCGACCGGCGGCAACGCCTCCTCGGGCTTGCCCGAGAGGTCGGCCATGACGCCCATGACGAAGGGCAACTGGACCTTCTTCTGCGCGCCGTAGAGCTCGACGTCGTACTCGATCTGGACGCGGGGAGCGCGGTTGCGCGCGATGAATTTCTGACTGCTGCCCATGGCTGACTCCTCGTGAGATTCCTTGCCTGCATCCGCCGACCGAGGTCGGGGGGGAAAACCTTCATCTTGCCATCATTCCTGCGCCTGGAGGGCGGAAAGTTCCTCAGCGGAAATCCCCATGACACGGGCGACTTCGTTCAGCGATTCCGGGGCGAGCTCACGCACCAGCTCGACGAAATTCTTGTCCATGAGCTTGCGCGCCCGGCGGAGCAAGAGTTGCGCCGGATTCGTCGGCTCGGTGCGCTCCAGGTATTCGCAAACGATGTCGATCGCCCGCAACGCATCGTTGCGCGATTCGATTCCGCCGCTCAGCCCGCCGCGCGAGCCGCCGCGCCGGGACCCGGCTTCGCCAGCCGCACCGCCGCCATCGCCTTCGGCCCCGACCTCCGACGCGGCCTCGCGCGCCCCGGGCATCAGGTCGCGGATACCCGTGAGGACGGTGACAAGAGGCTGCAACTCGGGGGCCGCAGCGTAGCCAACGCGGTCGCGCATCAGCTGCTGCAGCTCGGCGACCTTGGCCAGCGCCACCTGGGGGAACTCGCGCAGCGCGGGGTTGGACTCGGCGGCGTCGCGCAGCATCTGCTCGACCGTCGACCGGCTGACCGCCGTGTCGCCCGAGCGCGGCTCGAGAACACCCAGGGCGACCTCGACGTCGCGACCGCGCAGCTCGCCGATCGAGCGGTCGTTGAGGACAAGCGCCTCGCGGAGGTCGCCGAGCATCCCCGCCAGGCTGCACATGTCGTTCAGAGCGTTGACCCGCGCATACGCGTCGCCGTCGTCGGGAACGGGATGCAGCTCGTCCCAGAAACGGGCGAGCAGCCCCTCGATGAGGCGCAGGCCTTCGGGAAGCGTCGCGGCGCCATCGAGACGCAGTCGGGCCCGGGTCCAGTAGATGGCGACGCGCAAATCGCGGCTGCGCTCGAACAGGTTTTGCGAATGGCCTAGAACGGCGCGCCAGTCGGGCGCAACGCCCTCGGCCTCGAACTGGCTGGGCGGGCGGCCGATCGCCGCCTTTTCCATTTCGCGAAACTCGTCGTCGTACTCGAGATTTTCGCCGCAGGCGCTGTCGGCAAGCGGCTGCAACCAAGCATCGACGATGGTCGGCCGCGCAGGCGAACCCGCACCGCTTACTCCACCGCCCGTGCCGTCATCCATCGTTGTTCTCTTCGCCGGATCAAGCGCTCAGGCCACCCCGGTTCCGCTGTGGCCCGAGGTTGTATAGCGCGGCTCAGGGTGCGTCAAGCCGAGCCGCCTAGTCTTAATGGGGATGTGCAAGAAAGTCACGGCAGGGTAGGCTTCGCGGGAGCGCCGGCAAGAAGACCGGGCCACGTGTCGAGGTGCCCCTTGATTTCTTCCTTCCGGCTGCGCGCCGGGCTCGTCGCGCTTGCGTCAGCCTGCTTTGCCATTCACTCGTACGGACAGGCCCCGCCACCGCCTTCGGTGCCACCCGGCGCAGTGCCGCAACCCGAGGAGCTCCAGCAACGCGCGCTTCCCGCCAAGCCGAACGAGCCAGTCGTTCCGGCTGCTCCCGTGGTTCGAGAGCTCGGCAAGCCGAGCGACGAGATCACGCTCGACGTCACCGCGTACAGCGTCGACGACAGCGCACCGGCTCCGCTGCGTGCCGCGTTGCCCGAGCTGACCCGAGCCTTCACCGGCAAGGACCGGAGCTACGAGGATCTCGTCAATGCCGCGTCGGCGGTGACGCGCTACCTGCAGCGCGAGCTCGGCTACTACCTCGGCTATGCCTACCTGCCCGAGCAGGCGCCGACCGGCGGCGTGATCCGGATCGCCGTGCTCGAAGGCCGGCTCGACGAGATCATCCTCAACTGGCCCGACAAGATGCCGGTCGACCGCTCGGTCGTCGAGGCGTACCTCGCGCGACTCAAGCCCGGCGAGATCCTGCGCGTACGAGACGTCGAGCGCATCGTCTTTTTGGTCAACGACCTGCACGGCCTGACCGCTCGATTCGAGGTCAAGGCCGGGCGCACGCCAGGCACGGCATCGCTTGTCGTCACGGTGCTGCCGGAGCAGCGCACCGCCGGACGGGTCGAGGTCGACTCGCTCGGCTCGCGCTATTCCGGCGTCTGGCGCGGCAGCGCTCTGGCCACGGTCGCGAGCCCATTCGGTCGCGGCGACGGGCTCGTCGTCAACGCGCTTTCGTCATTCACCGGCGGTCTCGAATTCGTCCTCGCCGGCTATACGCTGCCGGTCGGCTCCGACGGACTCAAGGCCGGCGTCTCGGCCTCGTACGTCCACTACAAGCTCGACCCCGACCTGCTCGCCGGCACCCAGCTGAGCGGCGACGCCACGGCGATCACGCTGTACGGCCTCTATCCGGTGGTCCGCTCGCGCAACCTGAACCTGTTTTCGCTCGTCTCGATCGATGACAAGCACTTCAACGACAAGCTCTTCGGCGCGACACAGAAGAAGACGACCGACGACCTCACGCTCTCGCTGGCAGGCGACGCACGCGACGATCTGCTCACCGGCGGCGTCAACACCTACGAGCTGGTCGGGCTGCACGGCCGCCTGAAACTGCCACTCGGCAGCAGCAACGACAACCCGCCGAATTTCTCGCTCGCCCGCCTCAACGTGTCGCGGCTGCAGAACGTGATCAGCAGCCGCCTGCTCGTCCTCGTCAGCGTCAAGGGGCAGTACGCGCTCAACAACCTCGACAGCACCGAGCAATACCAGCTCGGCGGACCCGACCGCGTCCGTGCGTTCGGCCCCGGTGAAGGTACGGGCGACTCCGGCTTCGTCGGATCGCTCGAGCTGCGCTACCTGCCCCCCGAAGCCTGGTTCGGCCGGATCTCGCGGGAACTGGTCTTCTCGGCCTTCTACGACGTCGGCACTATCCGTTTCCGCCACGATCCGGCGGGCGCAATTACCGCCAACCCTGACTTCGTCAACCGTTCGACGCTGTCGGGCGCCGGCATCGGCGCCGTCTGGGATCGGCCACGCGACTTCGCCGTGCGCCTCTCGCTGGCGTTTCCGATCAGCGGCACCGCTGTCAACGACACGCGCAAGTCGCCCCGTATCTATCTGATCGCCAACAAGTCTTTCTGAGGCCCGGCGGACGGTCGAGACCGGCGGCCGCGCCCGAACCGCATCAAGACAAGCCCATCGAGTGAGCGCTGCATGAAGACCCGCACCAGCAAGACCGCCCGTCCCGTCGCCGTGCATCGCCGCCGATTCGCGTTGCATCCACTCAGCTTCGCGATCTGCCTGGCGATGTCGGGCGCGGCGCTGGCGCTGCCGCAAGGCGGCCGGGTCGTCAACGGCGACGCGACGATCAGCAAGCCGAGCCCGAACACCGAGGTCGTCAAGCAGACGACCGACAAGGCGATCATCGACTGGAAGAGCTTTTCGATCGCGGCCGGCGAAAGGGTGCGTTTCGACCAGCCGTCGAGCAGCGCTGTCACCCTCAATCGCGTCACCGGCTACGACCCCTCGTACATCCTGGGCCAGATGTCGTCGAACGGGAAGATCTTCCTCGTCAACCCGTACGGGGTCGTCTTCGGCGCCGGCGCACGCATCGACGTCGGTGGGCTCGTCGTCTCGACGCTGTCGATCGCCAACGGCGATTTCCTCGCCAGCCGCTACAACCTCACCTCGGTCGATCCGGCGGCGCCGGTGCAGCGCGGCGCGATCCGCAACGAAGGCACGATCTCGGCACCCGGCGGGACCGTCGTTCTCGCTGGCCCGAGCGTGACCAACACCGGCACGATCATCGCCAACGGCGGGCACGTCGGCCTGGTCGCGGCGAACTCGGTCTCGATCGACGTCGAAGGCGACGGCCTCATCTTCTTCCAGGCGAACGCCACCGAGGCGAAGAACCGGCTCGAGCAGCTCGGGCGGATCCAGGCCGACGGCGGGACGATCGAGATGCGCGCCGCGGCGCGCGGCGCCTTCGCCGACACCGTGCTCAACATGGCCGGCGTCGTCCAGGCGCGCACGATCGGCACGCGCGAAGGCAGGATCGTCATCGACGGCGGCGGCGAAGGCGTCGTTCACATCGCCGGGACGATCGACGCGTCCGGGCGAAGCGCCGGGGAGCGCGGCGGATCGGCGACGGTTCAAGGCAACGAAATCGTCCTCGACAATGGCACGCGGATCGATGCCTCCGGCGACGTCGGCGGGGGCGCGATCCGGGTAGGTGGCGGATTCCACGGAGCCGACGCGAGCGTTCGCAACGCGGCGAACACTTCGGTTGCGTCCGACGTGCAGCTGACCGCCGATGCCGTGACGCGCGGCGACGGCGGCACGGTCGCGGTATGGGCCGACGGCCACACGACGTACGGCGGATACATCAGCGCCCGCGGCGGCTCCGACGCGGGCAACGGTGGTTTCGTCGAGGTCTCCGGCAAGGACACGGTCGCGTACCAGGGGCTCGTCGATACGCGGGCACCCAAGGGCCAGGCCGGGACCCTGCTCCTCGATCCGACCGACTTCACGATCCAGGTCGCCGGCGGCGACTCGGGAACCCTGAACAACGGGGCGGGCACGTTCACCGACGTGGTCACCACGCCGTCCAACATCACACCGATCACGCTGCAGACGCAGCTGAACCTGAGCAATGTCATCGTCGACACGACGTCTCTGCTCGCGGGCACCGGCACGATCACGGTCGTCGATCCGGTCGCCTGGGCCAACGCCAACAGCCTGACCCTCAAGGCAGACTCGACGATCACGGTCAACGCCGCGGCATCATTCACCAACACCGGGACAGGCGGCCTCAACTTCTTCACCAACGCCGGCGCCGTCCTCAACGGCGCCGTGGCGCTCTCGGGCGGCTCGTTCGCGGTCGCCGACAAGGCCGGCGCGGGCCGCGCCGCGTCGTTCACGGCGGGCGCCGGGGGAACCATTTCGACCGCTGGCAGCGCCGGGCGCCCCGGTGGCTCCGTCAATATCCAGACGACCGGCGCGATCTCGACGCGAGCGATCACGACCTCAGGCGGCACGTCCGCGGGCGCCGGCAACGCGGCAGGAAACGTCACGCTGAACTCGAACGGCGGCCTGATCACAACCAACGGCGCCATCACGGCTGCGGGCGGCGCCGCCGGGGGCGTGAACCAGAACGGCGGCGCCGGCGGCACCGTCGCGATCACGTCGAACGGCTTGCTGACGGTCAACGCCGGAGTCGCCACGACCGGCGGCGCGCCGACGGGAGCAGGAACGAAGGGCAGCGGCGGATCGATCGCGGTTCAGGGCAACGGCGTCACGGTCGCCGCCGCGCAGACCCTGGACGCCGACGACAACACGATCGCCGTCAATGGCGGCGGCGGCGCGATCCAGCTCAACGACAGCACCTTGACGACGACGCGCGCGTTGGCCCCTGCCGTGACGATCCAGAATGCGACGACGGTCGCCGTCGGCAACGTCAATGCGACCGCGGGAACGGTGCAAATCGGCCTCGCCGGAGACGTCACCGGCGCAGTCACGCAGACCGCGGCAACCACAATCGCCGCCGACACGCTGGCTGCGAGCACCTCGACCGCCGCAGGCTCGATCAACCTCGGCGGCGGAGGCGCTACGCTCACGATCACCAACCTCGGTAACGTGACGCGCGGCGGTGCGCTGACGATCAACGATTCGGGCGGCGGGCTGACGCTCAGCGGCGACATCACGGGCGGCACGACTGCCAACGCCGTGAGCATCACGACCGCGGGCGGCGCGCTGGCGCTCGGCGCGCACAACATCACGACGACGACCGGCGCCGGGAACTTGACGCTCGCCGGCGACGGCGTCAGCCAGACGACGGGTGCCCTGCTCGTCGGCGGCATGACGGCCGTCAACGGTGGCACGGGCTCGATCGACCTGCAATCCAACACCAACCACTTCACGGGCAACGTCGACCTCACTGCGACAGGAAGCGCCGCCATTCGCGATGCGGCGGCATTGCATCTGAACTCGTTCAGCGGCAACGGCATCACCGCCATCGCCGGCACCACGCTGAGCGTTCCGGCCGGAGCGATCACGACGACCGGTGGCACGATCGACCTCGAGGCGCTCGGCGGAACGCTCGCGACGACGGGGACGCTCACGAGCAATGGCGGCGCGATCACGCTCGTCGGTGCGACCGGACTCACGGTCGCGAACGACATCCTGTCGGGTGGCGGCCCGGTCAATCTGACGGGCGGCGGCGCCGGCGGCCTCGTCGTCAACGCGACCCGCAACGTCAATGCCGGCGCCGGCACGATTGCGCTCGATGGTGGCGGCGCGGTCATCCAGCTCAACGACTCGACCCTGACCACCACGAACGCCACCGTCGGCGCGGTCACCATCCACAACGGTGGCACGGTTACGCTCGGCAACGTCAATGCGGCCTCGGGAACGATGCAGATCGGCCTCGCCGGAGACGTCACCGGCGCAGTCACCCAGACGGCGGGAACGACGCTGGCTGCCAATACCCTTGTTGCGAGCACGAGCACCGCGTCGGGCAGCATCGATCTCGGTTCCGCCGGCACTCTGACGATCACGAACCTGGGCGCGGTTCAGCGGGGCGGTGCCCTCACCCTCGTCGATTCCGGCGGTGGCCTCGTCCTCACTGGCGATGTCGGCGGCACTGCGGCGGTGGCGAACACGAGCATCACGACGGCTGGCGGCGCACTCGACCTCAATTCACACAACGTGACGACGGGCGGCGCGGCCAACAACCTGACGTTCGTCGGCGTCGGCGTGACGCAGACCTCGGGCGCAGTCGTCGTCAGCGGCACGACGAACGTCAACGCGGGAAGCGGCTCGATCGCGCTGCAATCGGGCAACAACGACTTTACCGGCGCTGTCACGCTCGTGACGAGCGGCGCGAGTGCGGCGATCAGCGACACGAACAACCTGACGCTCGGCTCGCTCGCCGGCGTTGGAGCGACGGCCGACCTCACCGCGCAGGCNGGCGCGNTGTTGACGCTTCCGGCGACCGCGTTTGCCACCACGGGTTCGATCGACCTGCGCTCCCTCGGCGGAACCTTGGCGACCAATGTATTGGGGCCGCTCAGCGCGAGCAGCGTCTCACTGACCGGATCGGCAGGACTCACCGTCGCGAGCAGCATCGTCGCGACGAACGCGCTTTCGCTCAATACGACCAACGCGGCGATTACGCAGCCGGGTGGAACAATCACTGCCGGTGGAGCGACAACTTTCAACGCCGGCGTCGGCGCCGTAACGCTCGGCCGACCCAACATCTTGAACAGCATCGGCGGCACCGGCGGAGCAGTCAGCATCACCGACGCCGGTGCGGTCGCCCTCGACACGATCAACGCGGCGAGTCTCATCGTTGATACGAGCGCCGCCGGCGGCACCGTCTCGCAAACGGCGCTGAAGACCTTGACCATCGCTGGCGCGACGACCATCAACGCCGGCGCGGCTGGCACCATCACGCTGGCGAATGCCGGCAACAACTTCGGCAGCTTCGGCGCCACCGGTGGCGCGGTCAGCGTCGCCGACAGCAACGCCATCGCCCTGAACGCGATCACCGCGACCAGCCTGAATGTCGATACGAGCGCCGGAAACGGCGCGGTGACACAAACCGCGGCCTTCACCGTGACCAACGCAACCGCGATCAACGCCGGCGGCGGGTCGATCACGCTCGGCTCGGCGAACACCACCGGCAGCTTCGGCGCGACCGGCGGGGCGGTCAGCCTCACGGGAGGCGGCCCGATCGTTCTCGACAACGTCAACGCCACGAGCCTCAGCGTCGACACCCACCTGGTCAATGGCAACGTCTCTCAGACGCCGCTCAAGACCTTGGTCGTCCCCGGCGCGACGGCGGTCAACGCCGGCACCGGATCGATCACGCTCGCCAACGCAGGCAACAACTTCGGCAGCGTCGGCGCGACCGGCGGCGCCGTCGCCATCACCGACATCAACGCACTCGCCCTCGACGCAATCAATGCGACGAGCCTCAACGTCGACACCAGCGCCGGCAACGGAGCGCTAACGCAGAACGCCGCAGCGGTCGTGACGGGCTCGACGATCGTTACCACCGGCAGCGGCGCGACCGCCCTGAACAACGCCGGCAACAACTTCAGCAACGCCCCGGGCAACAGCTTCACAGGCGGCGCGATCAGCGTGCGCGACGCGAACGACCTGACGGTCACGACGCTTGCGAGCGGCCCGAACCAGGCAGTCAGCGTGGTCGCCGGCCTCACCCTGACCTTGCCGCTGGGCGCCATCAACACCGGCGCGGGAGACCTCACGCTTTCGGCCGGCACGACGCTGACGACGCCAGGCACATTGAGCGGCAACAACATCTCGTTGAGCGGAACGGGCGGCGTGATCATCGGCGCCGATGTGAACGCCGCCGGCAACCTCAACCTGATGACGACGAACACAGCCGTCAACCAGACCGCCGGCAAGATCACTGCCGGCGGTGCGACGACGGTGACGGCCGGGGCAGGCAATGTGACGCTGGCGCAGCCGCTCAACGATTTCAACAGCATCAACGTCGTCTCGGGCGGCATCGTCAACATCAACGACGCCAACGCCCTGACGGCCGCAGCCAATGCCGGCGGCACGCTGACGATCACGAGCACCGGCCCGCTCGCCTCGGGCGGGACGCTGTCCGGAACAACCGTCTCCCTGACCGGCAACGCCGGCATCACCCTGGCCAACAACGTCACTGCCTCGGGCACCTTGCAGCTTGCGTCGACGAACGCGCCGATCAATCAGACTGCCGGAGCGATCAGCGCGACTGCCGGGCTCACGACGGTCAATGCGGGCAGCGGTGACGTCACGCTCAACCAGCCAGGCAACGACTTCAGCAATATCGCCGGGATCAGCGTCACCGGCGGCGCCGTGCGCCTGCAGGACACGAACGCGCTGAAGATCGTCAGCCTCGTCAACGGCGCGAACAAGGACCTGAGCCTGACGGCGGGAACGACGATCACGGGCCTGGCCGGAAACATCGACACCGGCAGCGCCGACCTCACGATCAGCGCCGGAACCGGCTTCACGACCTTCGGGTCGCTACGCGGGACCAACGTCACCCTGGGCGGCGGCACGGGCGGCGTTTCGATCGGCACCGCCGTCACGGCGCTCGGCAACCTCACGCTCAACGCGACGAACGCGGCGATCACGCAGACTGCCGGAGGCTCCCTAACCGCGGCCGGAACCACGACCGCGAACGCAGGCAACGGCAGCATCAGCCTGGCGCTGGCGGGCAACAACTTCACGACCTTCGCGGCGACGGGCGGTGCGATCAACGTGCGCGACGACAACGGCCTCGCGCTCGGTCCGATCAACGCCACGACGCTCACGCTTGACACGAGCGTCGGCAACGGCGCGATCACGCAAACCGGCGCGGCCGTGGTCACCAGCACGACGACGATCAACGCCGGCAGCGGCGCGGTGACGCTCAACAATGCGGGTAACGACTTCGCGAACGTCGGCGTCTCCGGCGGGGCGGTGTCGATCACCGATAGCAACGCGCTGGCCCTCAACGCGGTCAATGCCGCCGGCCTCACGATCAACACCAGCGCCGGCAACGGCGCGGTCACGCAGGCGGCGGGCGTGCTTGTCGTTCCCGGCGCCACCTCAGTCAACGCCGGCACCGGCCCGGTGACGCTCAACGCCGTGGGCAACGACTTCGGCAGCTTCGGTGCGACCGGCGGCGCCGTCACCGTCCGCGACACGAATGCGCTGGCGCTCGATGCGATCAATGCGACGAGCCTGACCCTGAACACGAGCGGCGCGGTCACGCAGAACGCCGCCGCGATCGTGACCGGAGCGACGACGGCGAACGCCGGCGCGAGCGCGATCACGCTCAACAACCCGGGCAACGACTTCAGCAGCGTCGGCGCGACCGGTGGCGCGGTGGCGATCACCGACATCAACGCGCTGGCGCTCGACGCGATCAATGCGACCGGCCTTGCGATCGTCACGAGCGCAGGCAACGGCGCCGTCACGCAAAACGCCGCCGCAATCGTCAGCGGGGCAACGACGGTCAACGCCGGCAGCGGCGCCGTGACCCTGGCGAACGCGGGCAACAACTTCGGCAGCGTCGCCGCGACCGGTGGCGCGATGACGATCACCGACATCAACGCGCTCGCCCTCGGCGCCATCAACGCGACCAGCCTGACGGTCAACACCAACGCCGGCAACGGCGCGGTGACACAGAGCGCCCCGGCCATCGTCACCGGAGTGACCAACGTCAACGCCGGCACCGGTGCCGTGACGCTGGGCAACGCCGGCAACGATTTCGCCACTCTCGGCGTGACCGGTGGTGCGATCAGCGTGGTCGACAGTAATGCGCTGGCCCTCACATCGCTGACGAGCGCGCCGAACCAGGCGGTGAGCGTCACGGCCGGCGGCGCCCTGACCCTGCCTGCCACGCCGATCGACACCGGCGCTGCCGCCCTCTCGCTCACGAGCGGCGGGACGCTCACGACGGCCGGCACATTGCGCGGCACGAACGTGCTGCTCTCCTCCGGCGCGGCGATGATCCTCGCGAACAACGTGACCGCGCTGGGAACGCTGTCGCTCACGAGCGCGAACGCGCCGATCACGCAGACGGCGGGGACGATCATCGCCACGGGGACAACGACCGTGAACGCGGGCAGCGGCGACGTCACGCTCGCGCAGCCAGGCAACGACTTCCAGAACAACGTCGCTTTGACCGGCGGGGCCGTCAGCGTCCGCGACACGAACAACCTCACGGTGTCCAGCCTGACGTCCGGCGCGAACCGGCCGGTCTCGCTCATCGCCGGCGGAACGCTTGTGCTGCCGCCGACGCCGATCGATACCGGCACGGCCGACCTGAACCTGCAAGCCCTGGGTGGCACGCTCGTCATCAACAGCGCGCTGAGCGGCAACAACGTGACGCTGACCGGCAGTGCCGGCCTCACCCTGGCCGCGAACATCACGTCCAGCGGCGACCAGATCTACACGACGCCGATCCAGCTCGCAGGCAACGTCGCGCTCAACTCGGGGGCGAGCCGGATCGACCTGCAGGGCGGCGCCAACGGCGGCGGCAACAACCTGGCTCTGACGAGCAGCAACGCCGCCGCAAATGCGATCCACACGGGTGCGCCGATCACGAACACGGCGCAGCTCACGGTGACGGGCAACAGCACGCTGGGCGGCAACGTCACGACCACTGGAAGCCAGACCTATACCGGAACGGTCGCCCTTGGCAGCAATGTCACGCTCGATGCGGGCGCGGCGAAGATCGACCTGCACGGTGCCGTCGACGCCGCCGGCAACAACCTCGCCCTGACCAGCAGCAATGCCGCCGCGGACGCCATCCGTACCGAAGCGGCGATCACGAACGCTGCGCAACTCACGGTCACCGGCAAGAGCACCTTCAGCAGCGGCGTGAGCACGACCGGTGCGCAGCTCTACTCCGACACGGTCACCCTCGGCAGCAGCTCGAATTTCAGCGGATCGAGCCTCGGCTTCGGCAACGGCATCGTCGCCGGCGCCTTCGACCTCGGCCTGCGCGCCGATACGCTGAACCTCGCCGGCGCGATCGCTGGCAGCGGCAACGCGACCCTGTCGAGCGAGACGCAGAGCGCGACCATCGGCGTCGCCGGCGGCGCGGGGCTCTTGCAGCTCACCCAGGCGACGCTCGATCGCTTCGCGAGCTTCGGCACCCTGACCGTCGGCCGTGCCGACGGCAGCGGTGACCTGACCTTCGGCAACCTCGTCCTGCCGACGAATGTCGCGATTCAAAGCGCGTCGGGCAACGCCAACTTCACCGGCACGGTCTCGAGCGCGGCCGCGCAGTCGCGCGATCTGAGCGTCTCGACCGGCGGCACGACGACATTCGCCGGAGCGGTTGGCGGCGCGATCGGCGGCCCGGCCGCGCTCGGCAACCTGAACGTGACCGGCGCAACAAACCTCAATGCCAGCTCGACGACGAACGGCGCCCAGTCGTTCGGCGGGCCGGTCACGGTCGGCGCCGACACCACGCTGTCGGCAAGTACCGCGTCGTTCGGCAACACGCTCGACGTCGGCGCCCACACCATCACCCTGTTCACAGATGCACTGAGCATCGCCGGCGCAGCGACCGGTACCGGAGCGGGTAGCGTGCAACTGGCTCCGAAGAATGCAACGGGTTCGATCGGCGTGGCGGGTGCGGCCGGCGGACTGCAGGTCTCGCAAGGCCTGCTCAACACCCTGGCCGGAGTGCCTACATTGGCCCTCGGCCGCGTCGACAGTACGGGCACCGTGACGGTCGGCAACGTCGCTCTCCCAGGCGATCTCGCGGTCGCCAACGGCAGCGGCAACGTCGCCTTCACCGGCACTGTAGACAGCGCGGCCGGGCCGGCTCGCAATCTCGCCGTGACGACCACCGGAATGACTTCGTTCGCGGGCGCGGTCGGCGCGACGCGGCCGGTCGGCACCCTCACTGTCAGCGGGGCTTCGCAACTCGGTAGCAACGTCGCCAGCAGCGGGGCGCAGACTTTCACCGGGTCGGCGACGCTCGTCGCCGACAGCACGCTGGCCGGGCCTTCGGTGAGCTTCGGCAGCACCGTCGACGGCGCCCATTCGCTCACCGTCAACGCCGCTGCCACCCACTTCGGCGCCGCCATCGGCGGCACCACCGCGCTGACGAGCCTGACGACGGACGCGGCTGGCGCGACCCAGCTCGGCGGCAACGTCACGACGACCGGCACCCAGACCTACAACGATGCCCTCTCCCTCAACGCCGATGCGGTCCTGAGCGGAACCACGCTGACCCTGGCCGGCAAAGTCGACGGCGCGCAAGCGCTCGCCCTGAACGGCAGTACCGGCGTGACACTCGCGCAGGCGATCGGCACGACGACGCCGCTGGCCGGCATCAACGTGACGGGCCCGCTGCAGCTCAACGCCGGCACCGTGACGACCACCGGCGCGCAGAGCTACGCCGGAGTGACCACGCTCGGCGCTGCGACATCGTTGACCGCGCCGTCGATCGCCTTCGGCAACACCCTCGATGGTCCATTCGCCCTGACGCTGCAAAGCGCCGGCCCGACCTCGTTTGCCGGCGCGGTCGGCGCAACCGTGCCTCTCGCCAGCCTGACCGCCAACGGCGGCGGCGCGGTGCAACTCACAGGACCGAGCATCGAGACGAGCGGGGCGCAGAGCTACTCCGGCGCCCTCCAGCTCGGCGGCAGCGCGCGTCTGACCGGCTCGGCGCTGACGCTGGGAGGTCCGGTCAGCGGCGCGACCGACCTCACGTTGCAAACCAACGCCCTGAACGGTGCGACCTCGATCTCGGGGACCGGCACGCTGTCGATCGCGCCGATCGATCCGACCCTGTCGATCGGCGTCGCCGGCGGCGCCGGCGTACTCCAGGTGCCGCAAGCCGTTCTCGATGGTGCCAGCGGCTTCACGGCCCACGTCATCGGCCGCACCGACGGCAGCGGCACGGTCAGTGCCGGCAACCTCGTCCTTCGCTCGGATACGACGCTGCAAACCGCGAGCGGTGACATCAATCTCGGCGGCAGCGTCGATGGCGCCTTCGCCTTGACGCTGAACAGCGGCGGCACGACGCGCATCACCGGCCCGGTCGGCGTCACGACGCCGCTGAAGAGCCTGAGCACCGACAACAACGCGGCAGCGACCGACTGGAACGGGACGAGCGGCGAGCGCACGACCTTCGACACGGCCGACGGCAGCGGCAGTGCCCGGGTCGTCACGACGGGAGCGCAGACCTACAACGATCCGCTGACGGCAAGCGTGCCGATTGCCTTCACCGGCGGCGCCATCACGGCAACGCAGGCAACGAACCGCTTCGACGCCAAGGTCTCGGCGGTTGCCGATTCGCTGCAGCTGCATTCGTCGGCCGACCTGCAGCTCGGCACGATCACGCTGGCCAACGGCGGCGCCGTCGACACCGACGGCATCCTGCACCTGACGGGCGCACTGCAGTTGAACGGCGGCACTCTCGTCCTCACCGCCAAGGCCACGCCGACGCCGATCGACCTGACCGACCCCGAGGCGCAGGGCAAGACCTTCACCTTCGGCTTCGTCCCCGTCAAGGAGGCCAGCGCGACGATCGTCGAGGAAGCGGGCGCGACGCTCGCCTCGGCTCCCGGCAGCCTGATCGCGTTCCGCTCGCCGGCCGGTGGCACCCTGCAGCTCGACCAACCCGGCAACACCCTGCTCGGCAGCATCTCGGCCGTCAGCGGGGCGCTCGGCGACAACGATCTCGCCCGATTCAACAACGCCAGCGCGATCACGCTCGGATTCATCCGCATCGTGTCGAGCGAGATCCACGTCGCAGGGGCGCCACCTGGCAATGGCGACCAGACCGTCGTTCAGGCCGGGCTCGAAGGCGACGTCATCAAGCTCAGCGCCGACGTTCTGACGACCGGCACCGACGGATTGATCCGCGCCCGCCTGCCGTTCAACAACGTGCAGGGCTCGCAGACGTCGGTTCCGGGAATCACTTTCGTCATGTCGCCGACGGCGCTTGCAACGGGCGGCGGCTTCGGCAGCCCGGCGTCGGACACGTACGTCCGCATCCAGGTGGGCGGCGTCGAAGGCGGCTTCATCACGGCTCGCCCGAAGGGCGCCAGCGGCAACAACGCGGTCATCTTCCTGGGCGGCGCTGCCGAGGCTCGGCCGTTCTACGACGGCAACGGCAAGCTCACCGAGATCCGCATCTTCTACAACGGCGACGCGCCGCGCACGCCGCAGGAAGCGGGCGCGCTTGCTGCCGTGATTGCGCTGATCGAGGAGGCGCGCCATGCCCGCTTCGAGGAAGCGGTGCGGACGGAGAACGTCTCGTCACGGCTGCGCTCCGGCGTGATCGCGGAGGTCGGCGCCGGGCGACCCGCGACCGTCGGCCGCGAATCGATCCGACCGCCCGACACCTGCGAAGTGAAGCCGGGAACGCTTCGCTGCGAATGAGCGCCGACAAACGACGCCGGACCGTCGTGTCGCTGCCGCTCCTGGCTGCCGGCGCAGCCTGGGGCGGGAGCGCCTTCGCGCAGCCCGCCCCCGACACGGGCGGCGACAGCCAGGGCGCGGTTCGCCTCGCGCTGCTCGTCGGCAACCGCGTCTATCCCGATCCCTTCGACCTGCCGCCGGCCTACAAGAACGTGCGCGACCTTGCCGGTGTGCTCGAGCGGCGCGGCTTCAAGGTGACCTCGGTGCTCGACCAGAACCCGGCGCAGCTGCACAGCGCGATCCAGGCTTTTGCCAAGGTGGCGGCCGACACGCCGCCGAACGCGACGATCCTCTTCTACTACACCGGCCACGGCATGCAGGTCGACGCCGAGAACCTGATGCTCGGCTCGGGCGTTCCTCCCGATTCGCGCGAAGACACGCTGCTGAACAGCAGCCTGCACTTGCGCCGCGACGTCATCGACCAGCTGCCGCGCCGTGCCGGTGGCCTGACGATCGCCGTCGTCGACGCCTGCCGCACGTCGCTGCGCGCGGCCCTGAAGGCGACCGACGGCTTCAACCAGGTCGAAGCACCCCTCGGCTGCCTGATCGTCTTTTCGACCGGCGCCGGCAAGCCCGCGATCGCTCCGGCCGTCGAGACTCTCAACACCTTCTACACCGCATCGCTCGTCAAGCTGCTCACCTCGGCGGCCGACGAGACTTCGTTTTCCGATCTGTTCCGGCTCGTCAAGTTCGATGTCACGCAGACGATGCAGAACTTCCCCGTCAAGGAAATCCGCCAGTTCACACAGATTCCTTTCATCGCCGAAAACACGCAGGTGCGTTTCCAGCTTGCGCTGCGCTCGGCAACCCAGGCGACGACGCCGCAATTCAACGCCGCCGAGGAAGCGGCGGCCTGGCGCGAGCTCGAGGAAGACCTCTGGCCGGCCGATATCGTCAGGCTGTCAGAAGCGTACCTGCAGCGCTATCCGTCGAGCAAGCTGGCCGGCGGCGCGCAAGTCGCGCACGAAGGCGCGGCGGACGCGGTGCGAGCGCTGCGCAGCAACGAGGTCCGCCTGTTTCGCAGCGCCTTTCAGCCGAAGACGACCGAGCCACGCTGGCTCTCGGAGTGGCGCAAGGCGGCGCGCGGCGACAAGGACGCCGCGGCACGGATCGCGCGAGCCTACCTGCATGGCGAAGGCGACATCGGCGTGGACCCCAACCGATATGAAGGCTGGATGCAGTACGCGGCTGCGCTCGGCAACGGCATCGCTTCGTACGAGCTTGCCGTCTACTATCGGCGCCAGGCGCAGCCCGTGCCGGCGGCTCAATACGAGACGCGGGCTCGCGATCTCGGCTATACGCCACCGACGTCGCTCGACAATCAACGGAAGTGACGCGGCTCAGCGGGCGAGCCAGTGGTCGGCGAAAGCCGCAAGATCGAGATGGACGGAGTGCACCAGCGACATTTCGTCGCCGCAATTCGGGCTGCCGTTCGGCGCCCGCAACACCAGCGCGGCGTGCACGTGCGCCGGAATGCCGCGCAGATAGGGCAGGTAGTCGTCGACAAAGGCTAGCGGATCCAGCTCCGTGATCGCATTGGCCTTCGGGCTTCGCTCTCCCGGCGCATTGCCGGTGGCGACGACGCGTTCGATCGGGAAGCCGAGATCGCGCAGATTGCGCAGTCTCGCCGCCTCGTATTCGGCTTCCAGCGCCGAGACGCAGACGAGGTCGAATCCGGCATCGTGCAGGCGATTCGATGCTTCCAGAGCGCCCGCGATCGCCGGAACCGACGTCCAGAAGGTCTCGTCGAAATGCTTGCGAAAGTGAATGCGCCTGGCATCGTCGAGTCGCTCGACGTCCCAACGGTCCATCGGCCAGTAGGCCAGCGGGTCGCGTTCGCGCGGCATGGCACCGAACGCGCGGCGCCAAGCGTTCGCGTAGCCGGCGTGGAAATCGAGGAGTACGCCGTCAGCGTCGAGGGCGATCAATCGTTTGGGCATCTCGCCCGACTGTAGCCAGCCGGCGCAGGCACGTTGTCGCGCGAAAGACGTCGGCTTGCCCTTGAAAGCCGGCGAGTGCTCCCTATAATGGAAGTCTGCTAGCACTCGATGAGCTTGAGTGCTAACTACTTCTGGCGCCGGCCTCCGGGCCGCTTCGCTTAATGCGAGCAAGCGCCCACTTTCGTCAATCGCAAGTCTGGCTCGAACACTTCAAGGAGATGCCATGAAACTTCGTCCGTTGCACGATCGCGTGATCGTCAAGCGCGTAGAGCAGGAAACCAAGACCGCCTCGGGAATCGTCATCCCCGACAACGCCGCCGAAAAGCCTGATCAGGGCGAGGTGCTCTCGGTGGGCCCGGGCAAGCGCAACGATCGCGGCGACCTGGTCGCGATGAACGTCAAGAAGGGCGACCGCGTCCTGTTCGGCAAGTACAGCGGCCAGACCGTCAAGGTCGATGGCGACGAGCTCCTGGTGATGCGCGAAGAAGATCTCTTCGCCGTCGTCGAGAAATAAGAGGCAACGGAGAAATCAGATGGCAGCAAAAGACGTTTCATTCGGCGGTGACGCCCGCGCGCGCATGGTCGAGGGTGTGAACATCCTCGCCAACGCGGTCAAGGTCACTCTCGGCCCGAAGGGCCGCAACGTGGTGCTCGAGCGCTCCTTCGGCGGGCCGACCGTCACCAAGGACGGGGTCTCGGTCGCCAAGGAGATCGAGCTCAAGGACAGGCTCCAGAACATGGGCGCACAGATGGTCAAGGAAGTCGCTTCCAAGACCAGCGACATCGCCGGTGACGGGACGACGACGGCCACGGTGCTGGCGCAAGCCATCGTTCGCGAAGGCATGAAGTACGTCGCCGCCGGAATGAATCCGATGGACCTGAAGCGCGGCATCGACAAGGCCGTGACCGTCCTCGTCGAGGAGCTCAAGAAGCAATCGAAGCCGACGACGACGAGCAAGGAAATCGCCCAGGTCGGCACGATCTCTGCGAACAGCGACGAAGAAGTCGGCAAGATCATCGCCGACGCGATGGACAAGGTCGGCAAGGAAGGCGTGATCACGGTCGAAGACGGCAAGTCGCTGGCCAGCGAGCTCGAAGTCGTCGAAGGCATGCAGTTCGACCGCGGCTATCTGTCGCCCTACTTCATCAACAACCCCGACAAGCAGACCGCGGCGCTCGACAACCCGTTCGTCCTGCTATTCGACAAGAAGATCAGCAGCATCCGCGATCTCCTGCCGACGCTCGAGCAGGTTGCCAAGTCGGGCCGGCCGCTCCTGATCGTCGCCGAAGAAGTCGAGGGCGAAGCGCTCGCCACGCTCGTCGTGAACACGATTCGCGGCATCCTCAAGGTCGTTGCGGTCAAGGCGCCGGGATTCGGCGACCGCCGCAAGGCCATGCTCGAGGACATCGCCATCCTGACCGGTGGCAAGGTCATCGCCGAAGAAGTCGGCCTGACGCTCGAGAAGGTGACGCTGGCCGACCTCGGCCAGGCCAAGCGCGTCGAAGTGGCGAAGGAAAACACGACCATCATCGACGGTGCCGGTGCCACGGCCGACATCGAAGCCCGCGTCAAGCAGGTTCGCGTCCAGATCGAGGAAGCGACTTCAGACTACGACAAGGAAAAGCTCCAGGAACGCGTGGCCAAGCTGGCTGGCGGCGTGGCGCTGATCAAGGTCGGCGCGGCGACCGAAGTCGAGATGAAGGAAAAGAAGGCGCGTGTCGAAGACGCACTGCACGCGACCCGGGCCGCTGTCGAAGAAGGCATCGTTGCCGGCGGCGGCGTGGCGTTCCTGCGCGCCAAGCAGGCGGCCGGCACGATCAAGGGCGACAACCCCGATCAGGACGCGGGCATCAAGCTGATCCTGCGTGCGATCGAAGAGCCGATCCGCATCATCGTCCAGAACGCCGGCGACGAGCCGAGCGTCGTCGTCAACACGGTCCTGGCCGGCAAGGGCAACTACGGCTACAACGCCCAGAACGGTCAGTACGGGGACATGATCGACATGGGCATCCTCGACCCGACCAAGGTCACGCGTACGGCGCTGCAGAACGCGGCCTCGGTCGCGGCACTGATGCTGACGACTGAGGCCATGATCTCCGAAGCGCCGAAGGAAGAGCCGGCGGGCGGCGGCGGCATGGGCGGCGGCATGGGTGGGATGGGCGGCATGGGCGGCATGGACATGTAAGTCCGGCGCGTCACGCGCTCGTCTTGAAAAGGGCTGCCTCGGCAGCCCTTTTTCTTGAGCCCCTTCGCCGGGCCGTTTGCGCCGCGGTCCCTGACATTTGGGCCCGGCGGCGGCCGGCGAGATAATCAGTCTTTCGCATCGAGGCCCATGTCGACCGCGCCCTTGTTCCAACGCTTCGTCACAGACGAGCTGGCCCTCGCCCCGGCATTGGTCTCGCGGGTGCTGGCGGGCACGATGCAACTGCTCGGTCAGTCCAAGGACGGCACGCTGAGCGCGAGCGACAGAACGCATCACGCCGACATCGTCAAGGCGCTGCAGCGCGATGCGCCGCTGTACGAGAGGACTTTCGTCGAATCGCTGAGGCGTCGCGTGAACGAGGACATCGACGGCCAGCGCGATCCGGCGTTCGCCGAGGGCAAACCGGGCGCGGGCGGCCTCGAGCTGATGGACGAATCGCGCGTCGAGGTCGACATCGAGATCTCGCGGGCGATGCAGCTGATCGACACCACGGCCGAGTGGGAGCTGCGCGAACTGCAGACCTTCACGTCGACGCTCACCGGCGAACGCCACGTCAACGCCGATTCGAATCCGTTTCGGCCCCTGATCTACGCCTCGGCACTGTGGGACGCGACGTGTGCTGCGATCAACTCACCGACGCAGCGCGGCATCGTTCTGCGAACGTCCGCCGGCGTTGCCGCCGGGTTGCTCAAGAATGCCTGGGCCGCGGCCTCGACGCGCCTCGAAGCGGAGGGGGTCCAGCCCGGCGCCTATCGCACCGTCGTCCTGCCCTCCGGAGCGAGCTTCGGACGCTTCGCGGCGCCCGAGCCTTCGCGGACCGGCGCGATGAGTTCGCTGCTGTCGAGCATGCCCAGCGCGGCGTACGACGGACCGGGCGGCGCTGCCGACTCGACCGGCGCTGTCCACGGGGTGCGCAGCGATGGCACGATGCGACGCAACCCCGAGCTCGAGCAGGCGCTGCTGCGTCTCGACGAGTTGCTGCGCCATCTGCCCGGCGAGGCCTCGCTTTCCGGACGCGGCACCCCCGGCTCTCCTGGCAGCAACCGACTCCAGCAACATCGCGCGGCGCTGGTCGCGAGCGCGAGCGAGCCCATCGACCGGCAAGTGATCGAGCTCGTGACGCGTCTGTTCGAGTCGCTGCTCGCCGATTCGCAGTTGCCGACTCCGTTTCGGCCCATCTTTGCGCGCATGCAGATCGCCGTGCTTCGCGTCGCGCTGGCCGAGACCGCGGTGCTCGACTCCTACGAGCATCCGGTCTGGAATCTGCTCGACCGGATCGGCGAGGCCAGCCTGGGCTATTCGCGGCTCGAGGATCCGCGCCTGTCCGCATTCCTCGCCTTCGCCACCGCGGTCGCCGAGGAGATGGCCGGGGCGAGCGCGCCCGATACCGCGCTGTTTCGACGCGGACTGAATCGGATCGATGTCTTCCTCTCGGAACAGCTGCAGGGGCAACTGAAAGCCGCGCAGGCTTCGGTCGACGCCCTCCAGCTCGCCGAGCGGCGCGAGATCCTGCAGCAGCACCTGACGCAGCGCCTGACCGATCAGATGGTGGCCGTGCGAACCTCGCCAGCGATCCGCCGCTTCATCACCGGCACCTGGGCGCGGGTGATCGCCGAGAACATGCTGCGCCACGGCGAGCAATCGGAAGCGACGATGAGCGACCTGAAGACGGTCGACGATCTGCTCTGGAGCCTGAAGATTCCCGATCATCCGCAGAGTCGGCAACGCCTGCTGCAACTCTTGCCCACCCTGCTGCAGCGTCTGCGTGTCGGCATGGAGCTGGTCGCCCTTCCCGTGCCTGAGCAACAGGGAGTGCTCAACGAGCTCATGGCGATTCACACCGAGGCTCTGCGCCCCGGCACGCGCGGCACCGGTTCGCTGACGCCCGAGGAAATCGTCCAGCGCATGCGCGACGAGGTGGTGCCGGAAACGCCGCCGGCGCGCAGCTTCAGCGACTCGGTGATCGATCTGTCGTCGATGGAGACGGTCCCCGCGGAACACCTGCCGAGCAGCGGCGACCGGTCCGCCGAGGACGACCCCGGACGACGTGTCGAAAGCTTGCGCGCCGGCGACCGGCAACGCATCTTCCTGCAGGGGCGGTGGTGTCGCGTGCAGCTGCTCTGGCGCAGCGACCGCAGCCTTTTCTTCCTCTTTGCAGGCGAGTCGCCGACGCGCACGCATTCGATCACCCGCCGCGCCCTCGAGCGCCTCAGCTCGGCCGGCCTGGTGCAGCCGATCGAATCGCGGCCGCTGGTGCCGCGCGCCGTCGACCGGATGATGCGGGAGGTGTCGCCGCGCGCCTGAGGCTAGTGCGCGAGCTCGGCTTCGATCTCGGCAGCGACCATCGCGGGTCGCTCGTGGACGATCCAGTGCGTGGCACCGGGAACGCGGACGATCCGCATGTCGGGAACGTAGGCCTCGAGTCCGACGAGCAGGGTTGGCTGCAAGGCGACATCTCCTTCAGCCCACACGACGCGGGTCGGCACGCGAACGGTCACGGCTTCGGGCGCGAAGCGGACGCTCATCACGGTCGCGTCGTCCGCGGTCGGGGGATAGAGAGGCGAGGCACGGTAGTAGTTGCAGCCACCGCGCAGACCCGCGCGCCAGACCTCGCGATACTGCTCGCGCACGCTCTCGGTCAGCCAGCCTCCGCCCGGATGCCTGGCATCGGTGGCGCCCATGTTGGTGAAGAAGGGCCAGAGCCGGGCGAAGTCGTTCGCCGCAAGCAATACTTCGGCGTCGGTACGGCGCAGGAAGTTCATGTAAGCGCTCGCCGCCTGCTGCGCCGGGTCGCTTTGCAGGTCGCGAAGAAACGTCGCGGGGTGAGGCGAGTTGACGATCACGAGGCAACGCATCGCGCTGGGCCTTTGCGCCGCCAGGCTCCAGGCGACCGCGCCGCCCCAGTCGTGGGCGACGAGCGCCTGAACGCGGCTGCCGAGCAAGTCGATCAGCGCCGAGATGTCGGCGACGAGATGCTTGGCGCGATACGCCTCGACGTCGAGCGGCGCGGACGATCGCTCGTAGCCGCGCAGGTTCGGCGCAACGCAGCGGAATCGGGAGGAGAAGTGCTCGAGCAGCTCGTCCCAGACGAATGCCGCCTCGGGAAAGCCGTGCAGGAAAAGGAGCACCGGCGCACCTTGCCGGCCGCTCGCGCGACAACTGAGCTCGATGCCGCTGCTCAAGGCGACGCTGAAAGTCTCGATCACGTTCGAAGAAGCTGCCGAATCGCGCCGAGTATTTCATGCCCCCGGGGTCAGATACGCGAGGTCACGCCCGAACTAGGGATTTGACAAGGCCGGCCGCGCTTGGGGAGGTCTACTTCAAGATCCACATGGAAGAGGCGTTCATCACCAAGGTGACGCAGAAGGCTGCCGAGGATGGGGGCGTCCAGCAGACGGTCGAGATGGTGTTCGAGACGATCTACATCGACTACGCCAAGCAAGGCACCGACAAGAACAATCCCGGCAACCTCGACGCCTTGGTAAGCTACGACTGGGGCATCCCGGCTGGCAAGGCGTCACCGGCCACCGGCGCCTGATACGGTTCGCTCGCGCGCCTCACCCAGCGGTACAAGGTCACCGCCGCGTCGTCGACTCCGGCGCGGCTGAGGGCCGAGAAGGTGGCGACCGAAACGTCTGATTCGTCCGAGCTCACCTCCTCGAGCACTGCGGTCGCCCGCTGCAGCGAGGCGCCGCGCTCGCTACGGCTGAGCTTGTCGACCTTGGTCAGGAGCACGAGCAGCTTGACTGACCCATTGCCGATGCGCGGGGCGACAAAGCCGAGGAGCTTCTTGTCGATGTCGGTGAAGCCGAGGCGCGAATCGACCAGCATGACGATCGCACTGAGGCTGCGCCTCACCGCCAGGTACTCGGCCATCACCTCTTGCCAGCGCAGCTTGGCGCTGCGCTCGACCGCGGCGTAGCCATAGCCGGGCAGGTCGGCGAACCAGGCGTCGGGCGCGTCCTTCGGCCCGAGCTCGAAGAGGTTGATGTGCTGGGTGCGGCCCGGCGTCTTCGAGGCGAAGGCCAGGCGCCTCTGCTGGGCGAGCGCGTTGATGGCGGTCGACTTGCCGGCGTTGGAACGGCCGACGAAAGCGATTTCCGCAAGCTCGGTGGGCGGCAGCTCCGAGAGCCGGCTTGCGGTAACCAGGAAGCGTGCGGTGTGCGTCCACGCCAGCGCCCGCTTGGTCTCCAGGATCGCATCGGGGTCGGCGCCGGGGGCCGGCGGCGGGGTCGGCTGTCGGGCGGCCATGGCTGTCTCAAATCGCTCATTGTAAAATCAGCAGCTTTGGCACGAGAACATTCCTCTTCCATGAAGCCTGCTGCTCGAGTGTTCGCTTGTCTGGCCGCGGCTTTTACCAGCGCGTTTACGTTCGCTGCCGCGCCCGCGCCCGCGCCCGCGCCCAAGGCCGACCTAGCCAAGGGCGAGACGATTTCGACGAGTGTGTGCGTCGCCTGCCATACCAACGACGGCTCGCGCGGCATCCCGGCCAACCCGATCCTGCAGGGCCAGCACGCCGACTACATCGCCAAGCAGCTCGCCGAGTTCAAGGCCGGCAAGCGAGACAACCCGATCATGAAGGGCATGGCCTCGACGCTGAGCGATGCCGACATGAAGAATGTCGCCGCCTTCTATTCCGGCAAGCAGGCCAAGCTGGGCTTCGCCAAGAACAAGGATCTGGCCGTGCTCGGCGAGAAGATCTATCGCGGTGGCGTCGCCGATCGCAGCATCCCGGCGTGCGCCGGCTGCCACGGGCCGACCGGCGCGGGTATTCCTGCGCAATACCCGCGCCTGGCCGGGCAGCACGCCGAATACATCGAAGCGCAGCTCGTGGCGTTCCGCGGCAACTTCCGCCGCAACAACCCGACCATGACGGGAGTCGCAGCCAAGCTCAACGACCGCGAGGTGAAGGCGCTGGCCGACTACGTTGCCGGCCTGCGCTGATCGAGGGCCGCCGGCACGGGCGCACCGCCTCCGGGGTCGGCTTTGAGGAGCAGGGCGTCTACGCCATAGAGCTTGGCGAGCGCCGCGAGCTTGGGCGGCGCCGAGCGAATCGAGAAAGGCCGCCCCCACGCCTCGGCGAGCCGGTCGATCTCGAGCAGCACCGCCAGCGCCGCCGAGTCGAAATGCTGGAGCGGACCGGCGTCGACGACCACTTCGGTCTCGCCGCTCTGCTGTTGCAGCGCGTGCTTGAGCATGCGCAACGTGTCTCGCGCCTCGCGAGCAGTGAGCGTTGCCGGAAGAAGAAGCATCGTCTCAGCTCTTCGGCGCGGCGGCCGCCTTGTTGCGTTCGGCGAGCTTGCCGATCAGGCTGTCGATGCCGTTGGAGCCGATTTCCTGCGCAAAGCTGTTGCGATAGTTCTCGACCAGCCACACGCCGAGCACGTTGACGTCGTAGATCTTCCACGAATCGCCGGCCTTCTCGAGGCGATAGTCGAGCTGGATCGGGTCGCCCTTGCCGCGGATCTCGGTCCGCACGACGACCTCAGGGTCGCTCGGCGACGACCGCGACGGCTTCAGCTCGACCGTCTGCTCCGGGGTCACCTGCGCCAGCGCCCCGGAGTAGGTGCGCACCAGCAGGAGCTTGAACTCGTCCTGCAGTCGCTTTTGCTGATCCGGCGTCGCCTGGCGCCAGTAGCGACCGACGGCCGACGCCGTCATGCGCTGGAAGTTGACGTAGGGCAGGATCTTCTGATCGACCAGCGCCGTCACCTTCGTCACGTCGCCGGCCCGGATCGTCTTGTCCGCCTTCACCGCATCGAGAACGGCGGAAGAAATCTCCTTGATCAAGGCGTCAGGCGATGTCACCGCCTGGGCCCGCGCACCGGTGGCGGTGATCAGCGCCGTCGTCAGAGCGGCCAGCGCGCCTATCCAGCGCAGTGTCTTTGTCATTGTCGTCGTCGAGGTCATTCTCGTGTCCTTGCAAAAGGGGTTGCGAAGTCGCCTCGGTCGAAGCGACCGGCCGCGGGGGAGTCTTGCACTCCCATGTAAACGCGCCGACGCAGCCCGAAGTTCACCGGCCGGCCGAATCCTGGGGCAATCAGCGGGCCGGAGCCGAACCGGCCTCTGCCGGCGCCGAGGCTGCCGGCGTGGCGCTCGCCGGCGGAGCCGGGCTACCGTCGGCCGCTCCCGACGCAGCCGACGCTGCAGGCTCGGGCGCCTCCGGCGTTTCCGGAACGTCGCCGTCGAACACGAGGCTGCGCCGCCGCTGGAGATAGGCGTCGCGGACGAAGGTGTACTTGTCGAGCGCAATTTCGTCGATGACTCGCGTCGCACCGAGCAGGCTGGACCGGGTGTTGACGATTTGCAGCACCGTCAGCCCGATTTGCGTACGCGTGCCGTTGAAGAATGCCGGCGGCGTCGCCAGCCGGTCGATCGGCAAGGCCGCGGCGTCGCGCACGGTCGAGGGCCCCAGGATGGGCAGTACGACATAGGCGCCGGCGCCGACGCCGTAGCGCCCCAGCGTCTGCCCGAAGTCCTCGTGGTGCCGCTCGAGGCCCATCTCGGAGGCCACGTCGAGGACGCCGAAGAGGCCGAACAGGGTGTTCGCGCCGACCCGGGTCGCATCCTCGAAGCCGGTGCTGATCTTGCCTTGCAGGACGTTGTTGATCGCCGACCACGCATCGGCGAAATTGCCGAAGAAGTTGCCCACGCCGCGCCGTATCGGTTGGGGGACGACGTCGGAATACGTGGTGGCGACCGGTTTCAGCACGGCGCGGTCGACGTCTTCGTTGAAGTTGAATACCTTGCGGTTCCACTTCTCCCACGGATCGAGACGCTGCCCCGGGCCGCCGCGCGCCGCGTCGATCGTCGTGCACGCGCAGAGCGCGGCCGCGAGCGCGCTCGCCAGGACGGGATAGGCCAGGCGAAGGAGGTTTCCCTTCACTTCTTGGCCCCGCTCGGCGCAGCAGCCGGAGGCGCCGCGGAACCGGCGTCGGCGGCCTTGTTGAAGAGAAACTGGCTGATCAGGCTTTCGAGGACGACGGCCGATTGCGTTTGCTTGATCGTATCGCCCGGCTGGAAGTTCTTCTCCTCGCCGCCCGCCTCGATGCCGATGTACTGGTCGCCGAGGAGCCCGGAGGTGAGGATGCGCGCGGACGAATCGCTCGGAAACTGCACCTTGCGCTCGACCTCCACGTGGACCACGCCCTGATAGGTCTTCGGGTCGAGCGAGATCGAGACGACGCGGCCGACCGTGACGCCGGCGCTACGCACCGGTGCCCTCACCTTGAGGCCGCCGATGTTGTCGAATTTCGCATACAGCGCATAGGTATCGCCCGAGCTGAAGGTCCCGAGATTGGCCGCCTTCAGCGCCAGGAAGACGACGCCCAGCATTCCGAGCAGCACGAAGATGCCGACCAGGATCTCAACGCTCTTTTTTTCCATCGGTCTTCCGTCCTGCTGCAATCCTATCGCTACGGCGTCGAGAACATCAGCGCCGTGAGCACGAAGTCCGTGATCAAAACGCCGAGCGAGGCGATGACGACGGTGCGCGTCGTGCCGTGCGCCACGCCTTCGGGAGTCGCCTCGGCCTCGTAGCCCTGATAGAGCGCGACGAAGGTGCAGATGAAGCCGAAGACGACACTTTTGACGATGCCGTTGCCGATGTCGCGCTTGACGTCGACGCCGGCTTGCATGATCGACCAGAAGTTGCCCGAATCGACGCCGATCAGCAGAACCGCGACGACGTAGGCGCCGAGGATGCCGACGGTCGAAAACAGGACCGCCAGGATCGGCATCGAGATGATGCCGCCGATGAAGCGCGGCGCCAGGACGCGGCTCTTCGGGTCGATCGCCATCATGTCCATGGCGGCGAGCTGCTCGCCGGCCTTCATCAGACCGATCTCTGCGGTGAGCGAAGTCCCGGCGCGCCCGGCGAAGAGCAACGCCGTGACGACCGGGCCGAGCTCGCGCGTCAGCGAGAGATTGACGATCAGGCCGAGCGACTCCGCAGCACCGTAGGTGACGAGCGCGTAGTACATCTGCAGCGCGAGCACGAATCCGACGGCGAGACCCGACGCGAGGATGATGACGAGCGAGAGATTGCCGATCGCGTGGATCTGAGCGACCACGAGATAGGGCCGGCGCAGCGCCGCCGGGCAGGCCCGAATCAGCTCGACGAAGAAGGTCGCGTGGTGGCCGAGGATTCGCAGCACCTCGATGGTGGTGCGGCCGAGGCGGGCGACGACCGCGCTCAAGCACGGACTCCAAAGTCTTCGGCGAGCGGCGGGGCCGGATAGTGAAAGCGAACCGGCCCGTCGGGCTCGCCGCGGATGAACTGGCGGACCTCGGGGTCTTCCGAGGCGGCAAGCTGGGCCGGCTTTCCGTGCGCGACCACCTTGCCCTGCGAAGACATCAGGTAAGCATAGTCGCAGATCGAGAAGCACTCTTCGACGTCGTGCGAGACGACGATCGATGTGCCGCCGGTCGAGTCGTTGAGGGTGCGGATGAGATTGGCCGCCACGCCCATCGAGATCGGGTCGAGCCCGGCGAAGGGCTCGTCGTACATGATCAGCTCGGGGTCGAGGGCGACCGCGCGCGCCAGCGCGACGCGCCGCGCCATGCCGCCCGAGATCTCGGCGATGCGCAGCTTCGCGGCGCCGCGTAGCCCCACGGCGTTGAGCTTCATGAGGACGATGTCGCGGATCATCGTTTCGTCGAGATCGGTGTGCTCGCGCAAGGGAAAGGCGACGTTCTCGAAGACCGACAGGTCGGTGAAGAGCGCGCCGAACTGGAACAGCATGCCGAGCCTGCGGCGCAGCGTGAAGAGCTGCTCGGCGTTGCGCGAGTCGACGACCTGTCCGTCGAAGCGGACCTCGCCCCGATCGACGGGATGGACGCCGCCGATCAGGCGCAGCAGGGTCGTCTTGCCGCAGCCCGATCCGCCGAGAATCGCCGTGACCTTGCGATGGCCGAAGGTCATCGAGACGTCGTTGAGGATCGTGCGGCTGCGGTCGTAGCCGAAGACGACATGATCGATTTCGATCAGCGCATCGGGATTCGAGCGTTCGGCCTTTGCCGCCTCTTCCATCGAAGTGGCCATGCTCAACGCGGCAGGGCGCTCTGGCCCATCAGGAACTCGTCGACGGCACGTGCCGCCTGCCGGCCTTCGCGGATGGCCCAGACGACGAGCGACTGGCCGCGCCGCATGTCGCCGGCGGCAAAGACCTTGGCAGCGTTCGTTGCATAGCCGCCTGCGGCTTCGACGCTCGCCTTCGCGTTGCCGCGTCCATCGCGCTCGACGCCGAACGCCTCGAGCGTGCTCGCGACCGGGCTGACGAAGCCCATGGCGAGCAGAACGAGGCCGGCCGGGATGATCTGCTCGGTGCCCGGCACCTCGACCATCCTGCCGCCCTGCCAGTCGACGCGCACCGCCTTCAGCGCGATGAGCTTGCCGCCTGCGCCGATGAACTCCTTGGTGGCGATGGCGAACTCGCGATCGCAGCCCTCCTCGTGGCTCGACGAAGTGCGCAACTTGGTCGGCCAATAGGGCCAGACGAGCGGCTTGTCCTCGTGATCGGGCGGCATCGGCATGAGCTCGAACTGCGTCACGCTCTTCGCGCCCTGCCGGTTGCTCGTGCCGACGCAGTCGCTGCCGGTGTCGCCGCCGCCGATCACGACCACGTCCTTGCCGTCGGCGCGAATCTGCCGGGCGACCTTGCCGCCGGCGTTGACCTTGTTCTGCTGCGGCAGGAACTCCATCGCGAAGTGGATTCCGTCAAGGTCGCGGCCGGGCACCGGCAGGTCACGCGAGCGCTCTGCGCCGCCGGCCAGGACGATAGCGTCGAAGCTCGCCTTCAGCGCCGCGGCCATGACGCACTCGCTCGACCAATCGGTGACCCGCTCGACATCGGCCAGATCACCGACGCGCACACTGGTCCGGAAGACGACGCCCTCGGCCTGCATCTGCGCGACGCGCCGGTCGATGTGCGACTTCTCCATCTTGAAGTCCGGGATGCCGTAGCGCAGCAGGCCGCCGATCGCATCGTTCTTCTCGAACACCGTGACGTCGTGCCCGGCGCGGGCAAGCTGCTGCGCGGCGGCGAGGCCGGCCGGCCCCGAGCCGACGACGGCGACCTTCTTGCCCGTCCGGACCGCCGCCGGGCGCGGCACGACCCAGCCTTCGGCCCAGGCCCGGTCGATGATCGCGTGCTCGATCGACTTGATCCCCACGGGCTCGTCGTTGATGTTGAGCGTGCACGCCTCTTCGCACGGCGCCGGGCAGATGCGGCCCGTGAACTCGGGGAAATTGTTCGTCGAATCGAGGACGGCAAAGGCGGTCTTCCAGTCGGCGCGATAGACGAGGTCGTTGAAGTCGGGAATGATGTTGTTGACCGGGCAGCCGCTGTTGCAGAACGGGATGCCGCAGTCCATGCAGCGCGCGCTCTGCACCTTCGCCTCGTCTTCCTTGAGCGTGTGCACGAACTCGCGGAAATTCTTGACGCGCTTCTTCACCGGCTCGTGGTCTTCCTCCACGCGCTCGTAGTTCATGAAGCCGGTCACGTTGCCCATCGCGGCACTCCTCCCCTTCCCCGTTCCTCGCGCGTCACTTCGGCGCGCTGACCTTGGTCGTCTTCGTGGCGCCCTTGGCCCTCGCGATCACGTCCTCGGCCTCGCTGCCGGCGCGCATCTCGCCGAGCGCCGTCATGGCCTTCAGGCTGATCTCCGACAGGGCGCGCTTGTACTCGTTCGGGAAGATCTTGACGAACTTGCCGCGAGCCTCGGCCCAGTGATCGAGGATCTCGCGCGCGCGCAGGCTTCCCGTCCACTTGTGATGGTCCGCGATCAGGCTCTTCAACAGCGCCTCGTCGGTCTGCTCGCGGTGCCAGATCGCCGCCTCGACGCTCTTTTCCTGCTCTGCCGCAGCGACGACGCGGCCGAGCGAGACCATCGTCGTGTTGCAGCGCGACGCGAACTGCTCGTCCTCGTCGTACACGTAGGCGATGCCGCCGCTCATTCCGGCGGCGAAATTGCGCCCGGTCTTGCCGAGGACGACGACGGTGCCGCCGGTCATGTACTCGCAGCCGTGGTCGCCCGTGCCTTCGACGACCGCGGTCGCCCCCGAGAGACGGACCGCGAAGCGCTCGCCGGCGACGCCGCGGAAGAACGCCTCGCCGCTCGTCGCACCGTAGAGGACCGTGTTGCCGACGATGATGTTCTCAGTCGCCTCGCCGCGAAAGTCGATGCTCGGCCGGATCGCCAGGCGCCCGCCGCTCATGCCCTTGCCGGTGTAGTCGTTGGCGTCGCCGATCAGGTAGATCGTGATGCCCTTGGCGAGGAAGGCGCCGAAGCTTTGCCCGCCCGTTCCTTCCATCTGGATGAAGATCGTGTTGTCGGGCAGACCTTCGGGCCGGCGCCGGATCAGCTCGCCGGAGAGCATCGCGCCGACCGTGCGGTTGACGTTGCGCGCGTTCTCGAGGATCTGCACCTTTTCGCCGCGCTCGAGCGCCGCTGCGCACTTCTCGATGAGACGCACGTCGAGCGCCTTGTCGAGCCCGTGCTCCTGCGCTTCGCAGTGGCGGCGGGCGACCGACTCGGNAGCCGTCGGCGCGTGCAGGATGCGGCTGAAGTCGAGCCCCCTCGCCTTCCAGTGCGCGATGCCCTTCTTCGTCTCGAGCAGATCGACGCGGCCGATCAGGTCGTCGAAGTGGCGCACGCCGAGCTGCGCCATGATCTGCCGCGCTTCCTCGGCGACGAAGAAGAAGTAGTTGACGACGTGCTCGGGCCGGCCGGAGAACTTGGCGCGCAGCACCGGGTCCTGCGTCGCCACGCCGACCGGGCAGGTATTGAGGTGGCACTTCCTCATCATGATGCAGCCCTCGGCGACGAGCGGCGCCGTCGCGAAGCCGAATTCGTCGGCGCCGAGCAGGGCGCCGACGACGACGTCGCGGCCGGTCTTCATCTGCCCGTCGGCCTGGACGCGGATGCGGCCGCGCAGCCGGTTGAGGACGAGCGTCTGCTGCGTCTCGGCCAGGCCGAGCTCCCATGGCGTGCCGGCGTGCTTGATCGAACTCCACGGCGACGCACCGGTGCCGCCGTCGTGGCCGGCGATGACGACGTGGTCGGCCTTCGCCTTCGCAACCCCTGCCGCGACCGTGCCCACGCCCACTTCGGAGACGAGCTTGACGCTGACGCTCGCCTTCTGGTTCGCGTTCTTCAGGTCGTGGATCAGCTGCGCGAGATCCTCGATCGAATAGATGTCGTGATGCGGTGGCGGCGAGATGAGGCCGACGCCGGGAACCGAATGGCGCAGCCTGCCGATGTATTCGCTGACCTTGCCACCGGGCAGCTGGCCGCCCTCGCCCGGCTTGGCGCCTTGCGCCATCTTGATCTGCAACTGATCGGCAGAGACGAGGTACTCGGTCGTCACGCCGAAGCGGCCCGAGGCGACCTGCTTGATCTTCGAGCGCAGCGAGTCGCCCGCCTTCAACGCGAAGTCGACGACGATGTCGCCCTTGCCGATGATCTCGCCGAAGTGCGTTCCCTCGGCGATCGACTCGCCTCTCATCTCGGCGCGATAGCGCGCCGGGTCCTCGCCGCCCTCGCCGGTGTTCGACTTGCCGCCGATGCGGTTCATCGCCACGGCCAGGGTCGCGTGCGCTTCGGTCGAGATCGATCCGAGCGACATCGCCCCGGTGGCGAAGCGCTTGACGATCTCGGCGGCGGGCTCGACCTCGTCGAGCGGGATCGACTTCGCCGGATCGACGACGAATTCGAACAGGCCGCGCAGCGTCATGTGGCGCGTCGACTGGTCGTTGACGAGCTTGGCGAATTCCTGGTAGGTCTCGAAGCGGTTCGAACGCACGCCATGCTGCAGCTTGGCGATCGCGTCGGGCGTCCACATGTGCTCTTCGCCGCGCACGCGCCACGCATATTCGCCGCCGGCGTCGAGCATGCCCTGGAGCACCGGGTCGTCGCCGAAGGCGGCGCGATGCAGGCGGATCGCCTCCTCGGCGACCTCGAAGATGCCGATGCCGCCGATCTGGCTCGCGGTGCCGCGGAAGTACTTGTCGACGAGCTTCTTCTCGAGGCCGATCGCCTCGAACAGCTGCGAGCCGCAGTACGACATGTAGGTCGACACGCCCATCTTCGACATGATCTTCGACAGACCCTTGCCGACCGCCTTCACGTAGTTGTAGACAGCCTTGTCGGTTCCCAGATCGCTCGGCAGGTCGTTGTGCAGCGCCGCCAGCGTCTCCAGCGCGAGGTAGGGGTGCACGGCTTCGGCGCCGTAGCCCGCGAGCAGGCCGAAGTGATGGACCTCGCGCGCCGACCCGGTCTCGACGACGAGGCCCGCCGTCGTGCGCAGGCCTTCGCGAACGAGGTGCTGGTGCACCGCCGATAGGGCCAGCACCGCGGGAAGAGCGACGTGGCTGCGATCGAGCTTGCGGTCGCTGATGATCAGGATGTTGTGGCCGCTCCCGATCGCGTCGACGCTCTCGGCGCAGAGCGACGCCAGCTTGGCCTCGATGCCCTCGGCGCCCCACTCCAGCGGGTAGGTGATGTCGAGCTCGTAGCTCTTGAACTTGGCGCTGGTGCGCGCCTCGATCGAGCGCAGGCGTGCCATGTCGGCGAAATCGAGGATCGGCTGCGCCACCTCGAGCCGCATCGGCGGGTTGACGGCGTTGATGTCGAGCAGGTTCGGCTTGGGGCCGATGAACGAGACGAGCGACATGACGATCGCCTCGCGGATCGGATCGATCGGCGGGTTCGTCACCTGCGCGAACAGCTGCTTGAAGTAGTTGTAGA